>Ga0210021_1004241_pt1 | contig 11102 bp, 7 predicted proteins | sample CryGeymeta201517_FD_183981 | JGI IMG/M metagenome (GOLD analysis project Ga0210021, IMG submission 183981) | Groundwater microbial communities from Crystal Geyser aquifers in Utah, USA - Crystal Geyser metaG 2015-17 (SPAdes) (version 2) | ecosystem: Environmental > Aquatic > Deep subsurface >... | reverse complement strand
GAGCAAAGGCGACGGCTCGCGCTTCATCGCCATCACCGACCCGAACACCTCGCTCGAAACACTGGCGCGCGCACGCGGCTTCCGCCGGATTTTCTCCTCGGACGGATCCGTCGGCGGACGCTTCGCCGCGTTGACCGATTTCGGAATGCTCCCTGCCGCGTTGCTGGGCATGGACTTGTCCCGCTTGCTCGACCGCGCGGACTGGATGAAGCGTCAGTGCGGCGGCGCTTCGACTTCGCTCCGCTCCGCTCACATCGTCCCGATGCTCTTTCGGGAGCATGTGCCTGCGGCGCGCAACCCTGGGATGGCGCTGGGGGCCGTCCTGGCCGAATCCGCTCTCGGAGGCCGCGATAAGCTGACGGTCCTGGCCGACGCGCCTTTGTCCGCGCTGGCAGGCTGGATCGAGCAGATCGTCGCCGAGTCGAGCGGCAAACATGGGAAGGGTATCCTGCCCGTCGCGTTGGAGCCGCTTGGCGCGCCCGAAGTCTATGGGGATGACCGCCTGTTCGTTTACCTGCGACAAAACGGTGAACTGGCAACTGGTATCGACGCGTTGCGCCACGCAGGATTTCCTGTGATCGAATTACCACTTACCACTTACCATGATGTCGGCGCGGAAATCTTCCGCTGGGAGATCGCCATCTCGACCGCCTGTCACATCCTGGGAATCAACGCCTTCGACCAGCCCGACGTGCAGGATAGCAAACTCCGCACGAACGCGCGCATTGAAGATTTCCAAAAGACAGGCAAACTCGCCGATGTGGATTTGGCGGACGGGAAGGATGCAAAGCCCGCGTTGGAGAAGTTCCTGTCTGGCGCGCAGGCTGGAGATTTTGTTTCGATTAACGCCTACCTGCCGCGCAACGATGAAATGATTGACGTGATCCAAAAACTACGCGTGGCGATCCGCGCGAAAACCAAATGCGCCGTGACCGCTGGCTTTGGCCCGCGCTTCCAGCATTCCACGGGACAGTTCCACAAAGGCGGTCCGAACAAGGGCTGGTTCGTCCAGTTTGTTTACGATACGCAGGAGGATATGGATATTCCCACCCAAGGCCTGACTTTTGGGACATTATTGCGTGCGCAGGCGTTGGGTGATTACGAAGCGTTGAAGGCCGCAGGAAGAAGAGTATTGCGCGTGAAGTTGAATTCGGTGAAAGATTTGGTGAAGATGTTGTAGTTCGGGAGCGGAGTCAAAAGTCTTCGCGTAGCGCCCTGTAAGGGCCCGACTTTTGGCAAAATCGGGAGATTTTGCGCTCCGGGCATCTCCCGACTTTTGGAGGTCACATGTCTACTGTTGAAGACCAATACCTGGATGTTCTGCAAAATATCGAATACGCGATCTTAAGTGTTTATCGCGAAAATCCCGACTTGCTGGATTACGATGTTGACAAAGTCCTGAATCTCCTTTGGACGGAATATCGTCACGAAAAACAGGACAAGACCACGCCCGCGCCGCAACTTGGAGCGAACGCCCAACGGGTCTATGCCCGCGTCAAATCCATGTGCGAATGGCGGCTGGGGAGGCAGAAACTGGCAAGGGAAAAAGACGGCCAGCCTGTCGAGATGGATCTCAAACCGCTGACGCTGGATGAAATCATGGCCTGCCTGAAACGCATTCGGAAGTCAATCGAATTGTGGACCAAACAGGGCGGGCGGCAGGGTTACTTGTATTTTATTGACAATAATAGCGGCATGTGAATTGAGATGTCGGAATGATCAATCCTGCCGCTGGAAAACGCGTATCTGCCGCGCAACCGCGAAATGATGGACGTGAGATAAAATGCCTGAGCCAAAATTTCTGCTGATCATCTGCGGGTTCTACAATTTGGGATTCGCGATCTTTCATCTCCTCTTTTGGAAGATTTTCAGATGGAAGGGAGACCTTGCGTCATTGACCCACGTCAACCGTTCGATCATGCAAATCCTGAATTTGCGATTGACTTACGTGTTTCTGGTCATGGCATTTGTGTTGTTTGTGTTTCAACCCGAATTGATCGTGACCAAACTTGGTCAGGCGCTTTTGATCGCTTTTTCGATCTTCTGGTTCATGCGAGCCGTTGAGCAGGTTGTTTTCTTTGGTTTGAAACATAAAGTGTCGAACGCGCTAACTGTTCTGTTTCTTGTCGGTGGTGTGATCCATCTTTTACCCGTACTTTAGAAAGGAAGTGTGACATGATCAATCTCGCGGCTGGACAATGCGTGGCCTGTCGCGGCGGCGAATCGACTCTCACCGACGCTGAAATTTCAGAGTTGAATCCGCAAATCCCCGAATGGGAAGTTGTAGCGCAAAATGCCATTTTGCGCCTACAGCGAGTCTTCAAACTCAAAAACTTCGTCGCCGCGCTGGAATTCACCAACCGAATCGGCGCCCTCGCCGAGGAGCAGGGACATCACCCGCTGATCGTGACCGAGTGGGGGCGCGTTACCGTCCAATGGTGGACGCACAAAATCGGCGGCCTGCGCAGGAATGATTTCATCATGGCCGCGAAGACGGATGAGTTGTTTGGATAACAAAGGCGACCCTTGCGGGTCGCTTTTGATTTATATTTCCTTCTTTATCTTTTCCAATGAGTGTTTTCCCATTTGGTCCAGAATCTGTAACGCCCAACCTTGATTCCCCAGCCAGCCGATGACGCGCGCCTGTGCGGCGACAAGTCCGCGGGGAGGAGCAGGAAGATCCATGGCGGAGGAGAAGTCCACTTCGCGCGAGCCGATCTGGAAACGGTAACGCTCGATCTGTTTGATGTCGCTCGAATCTTCGAGAAAGGCGCGTAACTGGCTGCGCTTGTCCGCAGTGAGCCATTGCGGCAGGTCGGAGGTGGCTTTGAAGCGGCAGACTCGCGCCAGGTCTTGCAGGAGACGCCTCTGGTCGGGCGTGAGCGTGTTTGCCCGCGAGGTGAAATAAGCCACGTCGGGGTCCGTGTGCAGGAGCGGATCCATCCACAAGCGATTGACCGTGGTGCGGATGGCATTCTTTACCCCGGGCGTGCTGAGGTTGTGGAGCAGGATCGCGTCGCGGCGGCTTTCCCATTCGCCGGCCACATCGGGACCGATGCGCATGGCATCGCACAGACCGAGCGCAGGCAGGAAGGGCATCCCGCAGGCGAGGAAGAACGCGTCCAAGTCCATTGACTCACGCAGGGTTTTCATCCCAACGCGAGCGGCGGCTTCGCGCGGCATGTTCGTGTGGCGTCTGCCGGGCAGCGCGCCCGCGTAGAGAAAATCGAGTTTGAGGTAGTTGAATCCCCAGGCGCGGACTCGCTTCATCAACGCCGCGAGCCATTCCTGGGCGGCGGGATGGGTGACATCCAGCGCGTAGACCTGTTCGCCCCAGTTGAAGCCCGCGGAAACGAATTTGCCTTTTTCGTCTTTGAGGAACCATTCGGGGTGTTCGCGGAACAGGCGCGAGGATTTGACCGCGATCAGCGGCGCGAGCCACAGTCCCGCCGTTCGTCCTGTGGATTTGATCTTGTCTGCCAGCGCGGCCATGCCCGAGGAGAATTTCCCGTTCGCTTCCCAGTCGCCGACTTTGACCTGCCAGCCATCGTCCACTTGCAGGACATCGAAGGGCAGGTCGCCAAGCCCATCGAAGATATTGCGAAGGATTGGTTCGTCAATGGCGGTGTACAGGCTGTACCACGAACACCAGATGCGCGGCGCGGGTTTGTCCGATTTCCTGCCAAATCGTTTGCCGAGTTCTTCAGAGTATTTCGCGAAGGCTGCCGCTTCGCCGCCGCGCGCAACGAACCATTCGCCCTCGCTTGATTCGTACCAACCTTTGAATTGCCTGCCATCCAATTGAACGTGCGAGTCCATACCCAGCGCGCCGAGAAGCAGGATTTCACCGTTCTCGAATTCCACCGCGCCGAGCCAGGAACCATTTGGCAGGCTTTCGTTGACGTAAACGGGATCGGTTTGCATGGGGTGGAGGCTCGTCGGTCGCTGGACGGGAAGGGGAGTCAAATCCGTCCACGCGGCGAGGGACCAGGATTGCCATCCGTGGCGGTAAAACGCGCGGGGAGGCCGCGGCAGGCCCAGGGTCAGGGAGGAGGCGGAGAGGATTTGTCGCGCGGGGGAGGAATCGGTGATGAGGATGTCCATGCGGACGATTATCCCGCGAGTCGTTATTGTCTGCAAGGAAGGATTTGGCATCGGAGTCCAAAGTCTCCAGGCCTTGGCGCAAAATCTGGAGATTTTGCAGTCCGTTGCCAATCTCGGAACTTTGTGGCATAATCCCGCCAATCAAACGCGTGGATGGGAACGAGTAAACCTGCGGAACTGCCAGAGAGCCTGCGGTTGGTGCGAAGCGGGTCAGCGAAACAGGTTGAAAATCATCCCGGAGCGTCGAACTGAAATCGGCTGTTAGTTAGGTAGTTTGATAGTTGGGTAGTTCGATAGTTGGCCGAGAGTAGGTGAGACGGGATTGTTCCTCGTTATCGGGACAAGAGTATCGCCGCAAGGCCGTACTCATGAGAGCCTGCGAGCCTTAAACAGCGAGTGCAGGAACCTGGGTGGTACCGCGGGCTGGCGCTCGTCCCAAATTGGGATGAGCGTTTTTTGTTTTGTACCGCGACATTGATGTCGCCGAGGCGAGATAAATCTCGCGCTACAACCGAAACTACAAAACTACATAACTACGTAACTACAAAACGAGGCAACTATGTTCAAACCAGTCAGTTCCAAACTCAACGTGACGAGCATGGAAGAGTCGGTGCTCAAAATGTGGAAACGCGAGGATGTTTTCAAGAAAACCATCGAACAGCGGCGGGGCGCGCCCGAGTACGTTTTCTACGAAGGCCCACCCACCGCCAACGGCAAACCCGGCGTTCACCACGTGTTGGCGCGCGCCTTCAAAGACATGTTCCCGCGTTACAAGATCATGCGCGGCTTCCACGTCTCGCGGCGCGGCGGCTGGGATACGCACGGCCTGCCCGTGGAGATCGAGGTCGAGAAGCGGCACGGCTTCACCAACAAGCAGGACATCGAGCGCTATGGCATCGCCAAGTTCAACGAGGAATGCCGCAAGTCCGCGTTCGATTACATCCAGGATTGGGAACGCCTGACGGATCGCATCGCGTTTTGGGTTGACCTGGAAACGGCCTACGTGACCTTCACCAACGATTACATCGAGTCGGTTTGGGCGATCCTGAAAAACTTCTGGGACCGCGACCTGCTTTACAAGGGCTACAAGGTTGTGCCGTATTGCCCGCGCTGCGGGACGACTCTTTCGGATCATGAAGTTGCTCTCGGTTATGACGAGGCGACCGACCCCTCGGTCTTCGTCCGCATGCCGCTGGTGGACAAGCCCGGCACGTCCCTGCTGGTGTGGACGACCACCCCGTGGACCCTGCCCGGCAATGTGGCGGTGGCCGCGCATCCCGACGTGGATTACGTGACGGTGGAATGCGACATCGAGGGCGGCGTAGGGCGGATTGCCAATCCGCCCCACAAGAAGGAAAGACTCATTCTCGCCAAAGCCCTGGTGGAGAAAGTTTTCCGCGACGAGGCAGTGAAAGTCGTGGACACGTTCAAGGGCAAGAAACTGAAAGGGCAGAAGTATCATCCGCTCTTCACCTTCCTGCCTCCCGACAAGCCCGCGCATTACGTGGTGCTCGGCGACTTCGTGACCACCGAAGACGGTTCGGGACTCGTCCACATGGCGCCCGCCTTCGGCGCGGAAGACATGCAGGCCGCGCTGGAACACGACCTGCCCGTGCTGATGACCGTCCTGCCGGATGGCACGTTCGTCCCCGAAGTCACGCCGTGGCGCGGACAATTCGTCAAGGACGCCGACCCGCTCATCATCCGTGATTTGGATGCCCGCGGGCTGTTGTTCCGGTCCGAAAAGATTACGCACACCTATCCCTTCTGCTGGCGATGCAAGACACCCTTGCTGTATTACGCGCGCGACGCGTGGTACATCCGCACCAGCCAGTTCAAGGATCGGATGGTGGAACTCAATCAAACCATCCACTGGACGCCCGATCACATCAAAGACGGCCGCTTCGGCAACTGGCTGGAAAACAACATTGACTGGGCGCTCTCGCGTGAGCGCTATTGGGGTACGCCGCTTCCCGTTTGGGAATGCGAGGATTGCAAGGACCGCGAGTGCATCGGCGCGGTGGCGGACCTGTCCGAGAAGGTCGGACGCGACCTGGCCGAACTGGACCTGCATCGCCCGTACGTGGACGAAGTGACCTGGGCTTGCAAAGAGTGCGGCGGCGCGATGAAACGCGTCCCTGATGTGATCGACGCGTGGTTCGACTCGGGTTCGATGCCCTACGCGCAGTGGCACTATCCGTTCGAGAACCGGAAAAAATTCGAAGAACAATTCCCAGCCGATTACATCTGCGAAGCCGTGGACCAAACGCGCGGCTGGTTCTACTCGCTCCACGCCATCAGCACCCTGTTGTTCGATACGGTTTCCTACAAAAATGTACTCTGCCTTGGCCTGATCCTCGACGAGCAAGGCAGTAAGATGTCTAAGAGCCTCGGCAACATTGTTGACCCGTGGGACGTGCTCAAAGCGTACGGCGCGGACGCCTTCCGCTGGTACCTCTACACCGCCACCCCACCCGGACAGGAACGCCGCTTCTCTTCCGAATTGGTTGGCTCCGTGGTGCGAGACTTCACGCTCACGCTATGGAACGTCTATTCGTTCTTTGTCACGTACGCCAACCTCGACAAATGGACTCCTGTGGGACAAGTCTCAGACTTGTCCTACTCCCGCCTCGACAGTTGGCTGCTGTCCGAGTTGAATGTCCTCGTCCGTGAAGTGACCGAGGGCTACGAAGCCTACGAAGTGACGCGTGCCACGCGCCCGATCCAGGATTTCGTGGAGAAACTTTCGACGTGGTATCTGCGCCGCTCGCGCCGCCGCTTCTGGAAATCTGAATCGGATTCGGACAAGCAGGCCGCCTACGGGACTCTCTACACCGCGCTGGTGACGGTGGCGAAATTGCTGGCGCCGGCCATGCCCTTCCTCGCGGACGAACTCTACCAGAACCTCGTGCGCGGCGTGGACGCGGCCGCGCCCGAATCGGTCCATCTGGCAAAATGGCCCGCCATCCACTCCGCGCTCATTGACGAGGCGCTCAATCGCGACATGGACACGGTGATGAAACTCGTCTCGCTCGGACACGCGGCGCGGCAGAAGGCCAACCGCAAAGTGCGCCAGCCGCTGGCGGTGGGCGCGTTCTCGCTGGGCAATTCCACCGAACGCAAAGCCGTGGAAACCTTCGCGGAATTGATCTCGGACGAACTCAACGTGAAGGAGATCCGCCTGCTGAATTCGGCCACCGAGGCGGTCGCGCACACGGTCAAGCCGTTGCCCAAGCAACTCGGACAGAAATACGGCAACAAGTTCCCCGCCATCCAGAAGGCGATCCTGGCGCTGGACGCCGAGGCGGCCGCGCGCGTCCTGGTCAACGGCGACCCGCTCAAAGTCGAGGTGGGAGGCGAGACGTTTGAGATCCTGCCCGGGGACGTGGAGGTCCGCGCGCAGGCCAGGTCGGGATTCGCGGTCGCCGAGGAGGGCGCGTACGTCGCGGCGCTGGTCACCGAGTTGACGCCCGAACTCGTCCGCGAGGGGCAGGCGCGCGAGTTCGTCCGCCGCGTGCAGGATTTGCGAAAGTCCGCGGAGTTCGAGGTGGCCGACCGCATCAAGCTGTACGTCACCGCGAGCGACGGGTTGCGAGTCGCAATCGAAGCGCACCGCGAATACATCACCGCCGAGACGCTAACGGTTGACCTGCAATTTGCCGCCGCGCCCGCCGAGGCGGCCTCCGCCACTGACACGTTCGATGGTGAGACGATGACGGTGGGGCTGGTGAAGAAATAACCCCCAAACAGAGAACCCCGTTTTCTTCGAGAGAACGGGGTTCTTTTTATACGCCCAGCGGTTAATCACTCACACCGCGCTGTTACTTGCTTACTTTGAACATCCCAGAAGAGTTTCCAGCGCGTAAACAGCCTCTATCACGGCGGCAGCTTGTTCCTCAGTGATTTTCTTTCCCGCTTGGGCTTTTGCAAGCCCGGACATGCCCTGCAGGCTGCCGCAGGCCGAGGCCGGATTATCGCTTTCGATAGCTTTTTTGATCACGAGATACTGGTTTCTGAACGCGATCGGTGAGAGGCCGTTGATCGCATTTTCCAGGTTTGACAGTGCAATGTCAATGGGGTCCCCTACATCTCCTACAATTGCGCTCACACCGTTCTGGTAGTCTTCAGGGAGGCTATCAGGTGTACAGTTGATGAAGATCCCATTTTCATCTGTGATGATGGAAAATCCGTTTTCGTCCAGCTCGCAGGCCTCTTCGCCGCCCTGGGGAGCAAAACCCTCAGCGTTCACAACGGTTCGGGCGCTTGCAAGCGCAGCGCCGCCCGGGCTTGTCACGCGTAAGACAACATAATCATTATAGGCTGCGTCGTAGACGTGAGTCGCGGCCGCCTCGGTGGTTTCAAGGTCAAAGACGCCATCGCCATTAAAGTCCCATTCATAGCGAGTGATGGACAAACCCGAAGGGTCATAGGAGCCTGATGCGTCAAATTGAATGGGTTGGCCGATTTTCCCTGAATAAGCCTGTCCCATCCAGGCGATTGGCTGTTTCGCCACTTGAGCAAGGATTTCTAGAATTACATCTGTGAGGCCAGATGCGCCCTGAACGACCGAGCCGCCGGTCCCATTCGCAATTTCTCCCACCGCGCCATTGTAGTTTAGGTAGCCAACATTAACGCCAATAACCTTCACCGGATCTACCGCGATACTGTTGGCTACGATTTGGGAAGCGGTCAAATTAGAGATTGGTTCAGGAGAGAGGGCTGGGGCGTCCCCGATGACAAGCATGACTTTCGTAACGCCCGGCCTCCAGGGTAGTTCGATGGCGGCCTGAATACCTGAGAAAACCGTCTCAGGCCAATCCCCGCCATATCCAAGGGTGAGCGAGTCAATGCCAGCCTGGATCAAGGCCGGGTCATCCGTAAAGTTCTGAATGACTCTAAATGGGTAGTCATACGAAGCGCCAGTTCGTTCAGGGAAATCCCGGTAAGAAACCACAGCTACCCTATAAGAGGAGGTTGTACCTTCAAGTTGGCTGACCAAAGTGGAAAGATTTGTCCGTACTTCTGCAATTTCCCCGCCCATCGACCCAGTGGTATCAACAACAAAGGCAACGTCAACATCTGCGCCTTCTTCGTAGTATCCACTGCCAGCGCCAAAGGTTTCAAAGGGTGAGAGCGCCCGACCCCAATTTTCATGCCCGTCCGGATTGGGGTGATACCACTCTGCCATAGTAAAACCTTCGAATTCACGCAGCCATCGCTCAGGATTTCGTCTATATAAAGAAGGATCCGTCTCGTGCCCCGCAAAAAGCTCTTTCGTGCCCTCATAGAAGACGATGTAGTCTTCTCCTGCCGCGGCATTGGCGGCATCCACTGCGGCTCTTTGGTACGCTTCGCCTGTTACTCCTAAAGCGCGACTTCCGTTCCGGCGTCATAGCTATCTATGATTTCACCTTCGTCGTTGTGTTGTATGAGCTTATATTCTACATCCATCGAAAGCTGAGGGTATGCAACATAAGCGATCTTGGCGCCAGGCCTTAACTTATTAGTTTTGATTTCTCCAAAAGTATCTATCAAATCACGCCTTAAATTTGCCATTCCATCATTTGCATCGTTTACAGTGTTTCTACAACCAGCCGGGCTTGCAAATGCTGTAAAGCAATTCGTTACAATCTTTCCAAATCCCAAATCATTGCCGCCGATTGTCATCACGACCAGGTCAACGCTGCTGTCAATGGCGTCATATTGAGGTTTTACGAAGCGCGAACACGTTAGGAGAGATGTATTATAGAATTCTTCATCCGGATATTCCAACACGGGGCAATTACCGTCAAGATTTTTCAGAGAAGTATCTTTCATGTCCCTTGCTTCTGTGATATCTTTTACAACACCTCCGGAACAAGCGCGATTTAGATAGGTGACGGCGAACGTATCTTTAAGAGACTCTGCAAACTGGCTTCCCCAATTCGTGGGACTACGGTAGCAACCATCAACACCGTAATAATTGGGCTCTCCCGAGTCTGAACGCGCGCCGTTGCCGGCTGAGTACGAATCGCCAATCTGGACGATCTTTAAAGGCGGCTTCCCTTCAAATTCTTGCGCCGAGGAGGGTGAATTGGCGAGTATTAAGGATGCTAAAAGGAATAGAACAGATACAAGCCTGAAAATGAAACTTGCTTTCTTGTTTTGCATGGGAATTCTCCTTTTGAATGTTTTGTTTGATGCAATTAGGGATTTCAGTAAATTGTCATGATGACTATGACCAGATTTCTATCTGTTTCGATATTCACACCTCCTGATATATTGAATTGACCTTGGTGCAAAGAACCACTAAAAGAATCGGGAATTATGTAGTTCAACTCACTCCCCTCCCAATTATTCTTTATGAGAATTGCTACGATCTCTTCATAGACCTCCTTCCTGGTGTGATTATTGATCGGTTCGTACACAATGATTATTTTTGCGTACACCGGTTTTCCGAGCGCTGTGCCTTTATCCTGGAGCGATCTCCTAACTTCCCGTCCCGTCGTGAGTTGCAGGACTGAAGCTGCCTCCTCCAATGCTCTCAGTTCAGCCGACTTTATTATTCCGCATCCGTTCAGGAAGAGCAGAACGCCAAAGACCGAAGCAAGCATGTAAAGTTTGTGGTTTGCTTTTTGAAAATAGTTCAAAAGACCATGATTGAACATGCGGTCGCTCCTTTGGAACAGTTGACCAAAACTCCCGTGTTCTTGGAGGTCCTGTTTGAGTGCAATTGTCGTTAGCGGTTTCGATTTGTCATCGTGAGTCTGACAAGGTTTTCATTTGAGCGGATCAGCGCTTCGGCCAGGATTGCGATACCACCTTCTTTCAATGACATGCTGAAATAACCGGGAACAATGTTCCATTCATCTCCCTTCCAATTATTTTTTTCAAGAATTGTTATGGCTCTCTGGGATTTGCCGTGATTCTGTACACGGATTTCACGGATTACACGGAATCTCACGGAAAACCCCAAAAAAATCCGTGCTTTTTCCGTGTCCGTCCGTGTAATCCGTGTT
>Ga0210021_1004224_pt1 | contig 11148 bp, 9 predicted proteins | sample CryGeymeta201517_FD_183981 | JGI IMG/M metagenome (GOLD analysis project Ga0210021, IMG submission 183981) | Groundwater microbial communities from Crystal Geyser aquifers in Utah, USA - Crystal Geyser metaG 2015-17 (SPAdes) (version 2) | ecosystem: Environmental > Aquatic > Deep subsurface >... | reverse complement strand
CATTTGAAAAATGTTCGTGCAACAGACTCAATAGTGGAATATAATTAGTGGAATAAACACTCAAAGAGGAGGGCAATGATGAAAAAACAGGTATTATTTGCTCTTGCAGTGAGTATTATCTCATTACTCATTGTAAGCACCAAAACAACCGCCCAGCAGAAGCCGCAGGAGGTCAGCAGCTGTCTTGAATGCCACGGCAATGCTGCAAAGATGAAGGAGATGGGCTTCTCCCAATTTGCAGTTACACAGCAAGAGGTGGAAAAGCAGACAAAGATGCCTGCATCCTGCACAGACTGCCATCTCGGCAATCCGAAAGACGCTGCAAAGGACGGCGCGCATAAAGGGCTGCTCAGGCTCTATTATGTAAAACTCAAAGGATTTCAGGCAGTAACGAGAGATAAGCTCGAAAAATTCAAGCCTGAATCCTTGGAGCCGAGGGGCAAGAACCAGATGATTGACCTTCTGCCAATGGTAGAGAAAGGCGGAAAACTCGTAAAAGACCCTGAAGTAAATACCATATTGTTCCATGATAAAAATCCTGAGGATCTTTCCTTTAACTATCCTGTGCAGGAGAAGACCTGCGGAGTATGCCATCCAAAGCAGGTGGAGGAATTCAAGAAGACCGCAATGGGCCACAATGCAAAACAGAGCCAGTATAAAACATGGACGGACAAGAAAAGAGGACCCCATAACTGCGGGCTGTGGTTTGTGGACAATTCTGAGGAGATAGCAAAAAACACCAAAGTTCCGTATACACAGGACATGGCAAAAATCAACCAGAAGGCGTGCAATCAATGCCATGCGGGATGCCTTGACTGTCACTACAGTCCTAAAAAGAAAGACCCGAACAACCCGTCAGCAGGCTCTCACACATTCACAAAGAAGATAGCACCACAGACCTGTTACGGTGGAGGTAGAGGCTCTATCTGCCATGCTGGACCAGAGGACAGAAGACGGGGAGCCGGTTACATAGCGGGCGATTATTCAAACCCGAAGGGGCTAACTCCCGACATTCATTATTCAAAAGGGCTCTCATGCACTGACTGCCACAATACACCTGCAACGGACAAAAAGCTCCTCCACGGGCAGGTGAAGAGACAGGTGAGTTGTGCAAAGTGTCATAATAATGCAGTGAAATCCATGGCAAAATCTGTTCATAAAAAAGTCTCATGCGAGGCGTGCCACATACAGGATGTCGGAGGTTATGCCGCAACCTTCTGGGGTCCCGGCAAGGTTGCAGGTGTAAATACGCCGTTTAAAAAGTATAAAGCCTATTATGGCGTTATGAAAGATCCCATACTCATCAAGAATCAAAAAGGGAGATGGATACCGGTAAAGCCTTATGCGATGGCCGCGATGAACCAGAAGAGTGTAGGAGAGCTTAAACCGGGGCTTGCCTGGAGATTTCCTGCGAATCTCCCTGACCTTGAGAGGACGGACGATGCCTATGCCTTTGTTGGTCTTCTGAAAGGGATGCCTGAAAACGACAATGTCCTTGCATGGATACAGATGGACAAGATATCCCACAAATACGGAAGGTCAAGGAATTGCGAAAGCTGTCATACAAAGGACGGAGAGCAGAGGCAGGAGGTTTCGTGGAAATTTACAGACCAGGGCGCTGAGCCTTTTGAGGGAAAACACACTGTAGTGGCAAACAAGAAGGGTCTGTTTATAAAGAATATGCAGGCAGCGGGCGAAATAAAGGTCAAAGAAGGCTGGAAACTCTCAAGCTTTGCGCCGTGGTATTATCTGAATGATAAATGGCATGTAAAAGGCAACTTCTCTATACCACTTGTGAAGAAAAAGGCAGTGTATGGAAAAGAGCTGGGCAGGTATGAAAATATAACTAAGACAGGAGAGGCTTATCATAAATAAACAGTAAATTTATCCTGTGATGGATGAGATTCAGAAAAATTTTTTCGGAATAAGAGGGGGTTGGCTAATTTGCCAGCCCCCTCTTCCTGTTAAAGAATGATAAGATAAATAATAGTAGATACAAAAATCCTCATGAACCGAATTTTATGTAATTCTCCCAGTACCCAAACAGTTCTTTTGTCGCCCTGACGTCGCCGAGGCAGTACCTGGCAATATCAAGATACCTCTTGTCGGCAAAAAGGTTTTTAACGTCATATCCTGTTATGCCGTCTTCTTTCGGGCTCTTTATGCCGAATGTCTTGCACCACATATCCAGGCTGAACCTGCGTCTGGACGCTCCGTAAAATGTAAGCTGGTCCATGAGGTCTATGTGGCTGCCGTTATACCTGTTGGGCATAAGGTCTTTTGTAGGCTTTATCTTATGGACAGCAGAGCGGATAAGAATGAAGGGGCAGTCAAAGCCTCTTCCATTGAATGTGATTATCTCTCTATAACTTTTAACCGTATTCCAGAATTTTTCAAGAATTTCCTTTTCTGTGCCTGTTTCAAATTTTATCCCGTTCTCTTCAAAGGGAGCGATTTGTGTTTCAGGCGACTGGAAATATACCGCGCCTTTGTCTGTGTCAGGATTAAGAATGCCGATGGTAATGACTTCGCCTGTCAGGGGATAGAATGAAAGGCTTTCCTTGACATCCTTAATATCATCTTCTGTCTCTGCCCAGCGAAGCAGGTATTCCTGAGTGCTCTTTTCAAGGGAATCAAAGTCCTTGCCGCTTGTCTCTATGTCAAAAATTATGCGGGACATACAAATTGAACATCAGGTATCAGGTGTTAGGTATCAGGTATTAGTAACAAACTAACACCTAAGACCTAAAACCTAACACCTTTTACGCTGCCTTGGGCAGCGCCTTAAAAACCTTCCATGTCTTAAGAAGGTCTATGGCCCTCTGAAGCTGCATATCGTCTTTTTCGCTGACCTCTATGGGCGCTGTTTCTTCAGGCGTCTTTTGCTTTTCCTCAAGCTGCTCGTTTTTGAGATGCCTTTCAAGGTCCTTTTCTCTTACCACGGTAAATTCTTTCGCTCCATTTTTCTGTTCCAATTTCACGATAATATCAGGAGTAATTCCTGTTGACTGAATAGATATGCCTTTTGGCGTATAGTAGCGCGCTGTTGTAAGTCTCAATCCTGAGCCGTCGCTTAGCGGCACAACGCTCTGGACAGAGCCCTTCCCAAAGGTCTGAACTCCAAGTATAATAGCCCTGTTCCAGTCTTTAAGCGCGCCTGCAACAATCTCTGAGGCGCTCGCGCTCCCCTGATTTACCAGAACAATCATTGGTATTGCGCTGAATATTTTTGTTTGTTCCACTCCCTGCTCAGAAACCTTGCCGTCTTCTGTCCGATACTCTCCCTTTTCACCGCTCCTGCCCTTTATTGACACAACAACCTTGCCTGCCGGCAGAAACTGGCTTGAAACATCAACAGCGCTGTTCAAAAGTCCGCCAGGATTATTTCTCAAATCCAGGATAAGGGAAGTTATATTCTGCTTCTCCAGTTTGGAAAGGGCGGCTTCAAGGTCATCCGCAGTGTGCTCCTGAAACTGGCTTAACTTCACATAGCCGATATTATTTTCTATAACCTTGGATTTCACGCTTTTCACTTTTATTACATCTCTCACAATCGTGAAGTCTTTTGTATCTTTCCAGCCCTCACGCATAATCGTAATTGTTACGGGAGTGCCTTTTAGCCCGCGCATCTTGCTGACAGCGTCCTGCAGCCCCATATCTCTTGTTGACTTTCCGCTAACCTTCATTATCTTATCGCCTGCCTTTATCCCTGCATTATAAGCCGGCGTATCTTCAATAGGCGCTATTACGGTCAGCAGCCCTTCCTTTAGTCCTATCTGTATCCCGATTCCGCCGAACTCGCCTTTTGTGTCAAGCTGCATATCCTTATACGCTTCCGGAGGCATAAAAGCCGAGTGCGGGTCCAGCGAATTCAACATTCCTTTTATCGCTCCATAGACTAAATCTTTTGTTTTTACCTCTTCCACATAATTCTTCTTAACAATAGAGAGCACCTCTGTGAATACCTTAAGATACTCATAGCCTTCGCCCTCAGAGCGCATGCTCCCGATTGACAGCCTGCCTATGAAGACGCCGCTCAAGGCAACTGTCAGAATAAGCGCCCAAGTTAGAATAAGTCTTTTCTTTTTCATTTTCTCCTTACCCCCGCATCCCCTTACAGCCGTCCGGAAAACTATCTATTCTTTAGCCACTGTATAGGGTCAAGCGGTTTTCCCTTATATCTTACCTCAAAATACAGGCCCGGCGCATTCCCCGATATTATCGGGGATTCCCCGACCTTGCCTATGGCCTGCTGTCCTTTTATTATATCTCCAACCTTATAAAAAATCTCGGCTAAATTTGCATACAGGGTATGATAGCCTTCTCCATGACTTATTATAACAAGCTGCCCGTAACCTTTGAACCAATCGGCAAATACAACTTTGCCGCTGTGAACTGCCTTTGCAGAGGTATTGTCTTCTGCTTTGATATATATGCCGTTCCTGAACACCGGCGTGTTGAACTGAGGGTCTTTCTGCGCCCCGTACGGGATTACAACCTTCCCGTTCACAGGCCAGTTTAGCTTACCTTTTAGATTGTGAAACCCCTTTGCGGCATATGCCTCAGCTTCCTCAGAACGCCTTATTATCTCCATAAGCCTGTTGGAAGCCTCTTTTAATTCCTTCAGCATTTTTTTGTAAGAAGATTTTTTCTTTCTTACAGAGGACAGAAGCATTTCTTTGCCTTTTTTCTTTTCTGCAATTGCTCTCTCGTTTGCCTGTATCTTCTCCTCGCTCTTCTTCAGCTCGTCATGCAGCGCAGTTAAACGGGTTTCCTGTTCTGCAAGGTTTTTTATGGTCTCTTTATATTCATTCAGCATCTTATGGTCATAACCAGCCAGCTCTTTAATATACCTCCACCTTCTCATCATCTGGGCAATGTCCTCTGAGGTTGAAAGCAGAATTACTACATCGCCTGAATACCCGTGTTTCTGCATAACGCGAAGTTTCCTCTTAAGCCACTCCGTCTGCCTTTCAAGTTTTGCTTTGTTTGCGGATATATCCGCCTCAACCTTGCGTATCTCATTTTCCGCAACCACTCGCTTCTCCCTGTATTTTCTTAATTCCGCATGGGTACGGTTGAGGTCTTTATTCGTCCTGTCAAGCTCTTCCAGAACTGAATGCTCCACCTTCTTCGCCTTTTCAAGTTTTTGCTTATGGGTATCTATTTCTTTTTGAAGTTTTTTATATTCTTCCTTCGGATTTTTTGCGGCAAAAGCAGTGTCAGTGAATAGAAAAATTGATGCAAGATACAAGATGCAGGATGCAAGAACTAAGAAAATACTTGATGCATGATGCATGATGCATGATGACCCCCTTTTAATTCCCCCCTTATTAAGGGGGGACAGAGGGGGGTGTATAGTGTATCGTGTATCCTGCATCTTTTTTCAGGAGAATCTTATTCTTCCCAGCGCAATTACAGCGCCTCCTATCCCTATCAGCAAACTGCAGAGAAGAAGGGCAGGGAAGGTTTCAAGAGGGAACACCAGGATTTTTAGTATGGGAATAGCAGCGGTAACTTTATAGAACAGCACATAGTAAAATGCGAATGCGGCTGCCGCGCTTGCAATCCCTCCGGAAATCCCGAGCACGCTCCCTTCTATAACAAAAGGCGCGCGTATGAATCCCCTTGTTGCGCCAAGGAGTTTAAATGTTTCTATCTCTTCTTTCCTCCTGTAAAATGCAATCTTTATGGCGCTGTAACATACAAAAATCACTCCTGCCGACATTACGATAATAAGAGATAAGCTGCCTGCCTCCGCCATCCCTTTTATAGAGTGGATGGAATTAAGGAACTGCTCGCCGTACTCCACCTCAGCAATGCCTTTTATTTTTTTAATGTCTGCGGCGAATTTCTTAACGCTCTCAATATTGACAGATTCCTTCTTAAGTTTAATCTCAATCGATGCCGGGAGAGGGTTTTCGCCCAGGCCCTCAAGGATATAATCAGCATTCTTTAAAACGCCTTTTAATTCCTGAAGCGCCTTATCTTTGGTTATATATCTTGTCTGCTCAACAGCATTATTCTTTTTTACCAGCGCAATTACGTCTCCGGTTTCCTGCTCCGACAGCCCGTCATTCAGATAAAGCATTACGGAGAATCTTGCCGGAAGTTTTTTTGTTGCCAGGTCTATGTTATAAACAACAAAAAACGTGAGTGTAATCATAAACAGCCCTGCCGCTATTGTCAGCACAGAGAGGAGATTTATCCATTTCTCACGCCACAAGCTCTGGAAGGCAAGTCTGAACGAATATAAAATATACATTACCCCAGCTCCTCACCGACCATATTGCCGCCGTCAAGCCTGAACACTCTCCGCCCTGTGTTCCTGTAAAGTTCTTTGTTATGTGTGGCTATAACAACGGTTGTTCCCCGGGCATTAATCTCCTTAAACAGGCGCGTTATTCCTGCCGCCGTATCAGAGTCAAGATTGCCTGTCGGCTCATCGGCAAGAAGGATTGTCGGCTCTCCTACTATGGCGCGCGCAATAACCACTCTCTGCTGTTCTCCTCCTGAAAGCGCCAGCGGAAAACTGTCCGCCTTATGCCTTAAATTCACCATCTTCAGAATCTCCATCACCCATTCTTGTATCTCCCCGTCCAGCATCCCGCGTATGCGCAAGGCAATGGCAACATTGTCAAAGACATTCCTATTGTCAAGAAGCCGGAAGTCCTGAAAGACAACCCCGATATTCCGTCTTAAAAACGGGATGCTTGATTCCTTAATCTTGCTCAAATCCCATTCTGCTATGGTTACGCTGCCCTCATCAGGTTTTTCAGAAAGGTATATAATCTTAAGGAGTGTGGATTTCCCGGCTCCGCTCGGACCTGTCATAAAAACCATTTCGCCTTTTTCCACGGAAAAGGTTATATTTTTAACCGCTGCCTGCTTTTCATAAAACTTAGTAACATTGGAAAAATGTATCATAACCCCTCATGATGCAGGATGCATGATGACCCCCTTTTAATTCCCCCCTTATTAAGGGGGGACAGAGGGGGGTGTATAGTGTATCTTGTATCGTGCATCTTATTTTGCATTTAACTTTTCTTTAATGCCTCTTTTATGGTTTTTACTATATCCTCTGCTGTCAAGCCGTATAATTTCATCAGTTCATCCGCAGGCCCTGAACAGCCGAAAGTATCCTTAATCCCGATTCTTTTTACAGACGCCGGATAATTCTCAGCGAGGGATTCACACACTGCTCCGCCGAGCCCGCCTATAACAGAATGCTCCTCCGCCGTTACAATGAATCCCGACGCCTTTGCAGCCTCAATAACCGCATCGTGGTCCAGCGGCTTGACAGTGGGCATATTTATCACCCCGGCATCAATCCCCTCTTTTTTCAGCAGCTCCATTGCATCAAGCGAAACAGAAACCATTAGGCCTGCCGCGATTATATTTGCATCTTTTCCTATATGAAATTTATACGCCTTGCCTATTGTAAATTTATAGTCATCCGGCATAATCACAGGCACCTTGGGCCTTCCAAGCCTGACATAAACAGGCCCGTAAAAATCAGCTATCGCCTCAATGACCTGTTTTGTCTCTATCCCGTCTGCAGGCACAATTACGGCCATGTTAGGAAGGACTCTCATAAGGGCAATGTCTTCTATGGCCTGATGCGACGCCCCGTCCTCGGCAACGGTAATTCCGCTGTGAGTTGCAACGAGTTTCACATTCAGATTTGAATAAGAGATTGTCTGTCTTATCTGCTCCCACGCCCTTCCCGTCTCAAAAATAGCAAATGTGGAAGCAAAAGGCAGCTTGCCGGTAAGTGAAAGGCCGCCGGCTGTTCCGATTAAATCCTGCTCTGAAATCCCCATATTAAAAAATCTCTCAGGAAAAACCTTTGCAAATTTTGCTGTCTTTGTAGAGCCTGAGAGGTCTGCGTCAAGCACTACAACCTCTTTCCTTTTTTTGCCCAGTTCAAGAAGCGCATCTCCGTATGCGTCCCTGGTAGCTACCCCCCCCCCGCTCCCCCCCTTGCTAAGGGGGGGATTATGGGGGGGTGCTAACGCTGCCTTCTGCTTTTTGCTTTCTGTTATTTCACTCATTGTCTTCAAGTTCCTTTAACGCCCTTTCCAATTCCTCTGAAGTGGGAGCCATGCCATGATACTGCGCCTTTCCTTCAAAAAAAGATACTCCTTTTCCCTTGACTGTCCTGGCAACTATCATTGCAGGCTTCCCTCTTATTCCCTCAGCCTCGTTTAAAGCGCCAAGAATAGCCCCCATGTCATGCCCGTCAATGTCAATCACATGCCAGCCGAAGGCACTCCATTTTTCTGTAATCGGTTCAAGCGCCATTACATCGCAGCAATGCCCGTCTATCTGAAGGCCGTTATTATCAATAATTGCGCACACGTTATCAAGCCGGTAATGTGCTGCTGTCATCGCAGCCTCCCACACCTGTCCTTCTTGAGTTTCTCCGTCTCCTAACATACAGTAAACGCGCGAATTTATGCCGTCCATTTTCAGCCCCATTGCAATCCCGTTTGCAATGGACAGTCCCTGTCCTAATGAACCGGTTGATATTTCTACGCCCGGAAGCAGTTTTGAACATGGATGCCCCTGAAGCGGGCTTCCGAGCTTGCGCAAGGTCTTAAGCAGGGACTTATCAAAATATCCCGAAAGGGCAAGAACCGCATATAATAGAGGCGCCGCATGACCTTTTGAGAGAATAAATCTGTCCCTCTCTTTCCACGCAGGGTCTTTCGGATTATGCCTCATCTTGGAAAAATACAGCGCTGTTGCCACATCGGCTGCCGAAAGAGAGCCGCCTGTATGTCCTGAGCCTGCCTCTGCAAGCATCTTCAGGATTTCTATCCTTACAGCCTTCGCCTGTTCTTTCAGAAATGAAATCTCTTTTGCAGCAGAAACCTGACTCATTTTTTCTTCTCCCTTTGCATTATGTAATCCAGAAGAATATCATCCAGAGTTTTGTCTTTGGTTTTTTTAATTTCAGGTTTTCCGAGCAGCTCGGGACTTACCATTTCTTCCTTTTTCTCCTCTTCCGCCTCATCGCCGGTATATTTTCCCGCAATCAATTCTTTGAGTATTGCCTTGTGCTGTTCCTTCATCAGTTCCCTGACGCTTTTTTTGATGTCTTTGTTTCCGATGAGGTGAGAATAACTTGTTTTTTTTGAGGCCAGGATTGTGCCTTTAATATACAGAAGCGTAACTATGATAGGGTTGTTCAATCCGCTGTCCTCTGTCTGGACATGGTAAACCTTTCCCTTGTAGGTTACGTTATTATTATAACCGACAAGCATTTGTATGAATATTCTCTCTGAGATTTATTAGAAACAAGTTTAAATTATTATATTACAGCAGAGGCGGAAAATGGAAGAGGAGGAGAATCCTGTCACTCTCTTGAATGGCTGATTATATTTGTTTAATACAGTGAGAGATTCTGAATTGGATGATTGATTAAGACAGGCTGAAGCATCTGCTTCAGCCTGTCTTACAAGTGTCTATGCCTTGACTATTTTCACCCTCGTGCTGCTGAAGTCCGGAATTCCTCCCACAACATCAACCATCGGCGTATTTGCGAAGTCTTCATCAAGACGGGTTACATAGTTGGATTGAAGCCCAGTTCCATATCTCGGATTCGGTCTAATGCCATTCTTGTCGGCAATCCTCTTTCCTCCTAAGAAGACCTTATCAGCATCCTTAACAGGAACTCTGGAGGCGCCGAGCTGTGTATGTCCATAATGGTTTGATACTCCCACGCAGCCGGGTCTGATGAGTTTTGTCACCTTCACCTTTCCTGTGATGCCTTTTGGATTGCTCCTTGATGTGAGTTTTACCTTATCCATATTCTTGAGTCCGAGCCTCTTTGCGTCCGCCTCATTCATCTCCACATAATTTGTCGGGAATACCTCTATTGACCAGTTATGCAGAATTGTCCTTGACTGGGCATGGAGGTTCATCTTGTAGGTGATGACGGTGAACTGATAGTCTTTGTCCATCTCCTCGATGTTTCTTCCCTTAGGCGTCATTGGAAGCGTATGTTTCAGCGTGCCTGAGAAGTATTCGCCTGTGATGGAGTTCTTTGTGGTTGCGAGCTCCTCATTATAAAGGACTACCCTCTTAAGGCCGTATTTATACTTTTCACCGTCAAAGAGGTCATCGTATCTCTTGTCAAACACGCCGCCCCTTGCAATGGCATAGCAGATATGCTTCCATTCCTTCTCCGGAAGCATATCCTTGAACTTTGCCACAGGATAGTTCTTCTCAACAAACTCAACTTCTTCCTGCGATGCCTCCGGAACCTTTGCCCCGGTTGCGACATTGGCGATAGCCCTCAGATAGTAGTCTTCAGCCTTCCTGAGAGGATGCATCTTTCCGTCTTTGCCTTTTATTGCGTTGTCTCCAAAGCCCGGCAGTCCTGCCGCTGTTGCGAGGTCAATAAGGAATGTCTCTTCAGAGAAAGGTCTTCCGTCCTTTGTCTTGCCTGTAAGCGGCTCTATAACCGGTGTGCGGATGCCTGTGAATTTTGCAGGTGATGCGTGCGGGTTCAGGAACCCGTAATGCCCCTCTGCATAGGTGATATCGGGCACAATATAGTCGGCAAATATGTTTGACTCGTTAATTGCTATGTCTACGGAGACATGAAGCGGAACCTTATCCGAATTTTTCAACGTCTCTATATAACGGTATCCGCCGGGTATAGAGTAAATGGGGTTAAAGAAATAGGTAAAGAGCATCTTGCAGGGATAAGGATACTTCTCGTCAATACCGCTCAAGGTCTCGACGCACAGACCGCCCTTTGAGAACGGGAACCACGGCCTCTTTGAAGGGTAGCCGTTCTTCTTGAACTCTGTCGTCTTCTCATAAGCGAATTTTTCCCTTGAAATCATGGGGCCTATTAGCTTTTTATTTCCAGTGAAGCCCTTTAAGTCATACATGCCCACATTCCATTTCGCAACGCCTCCGCCGGATTTCAAGAAGCCGCCCTTTCGGTCAACGCTTCCGACCATTGCGTTAAGGATTGCTACAGGATATGAGGCATATGTGCCGCTGATGTAATTTCCTGCGCCGTGATACATAGTAACAGCAGCCCTTGTGCCGTGAGAGGTAAACTCGCGGGCAACATTTTCAAGCTGTGATTTCTCAACACCTGCAAGTTCCGCGTACTCGTCAACAGAA
>Ga0210021_1004217_pt1 | contig 11159 bp, 10 predicted proteins | sample CryGeymeta201517_FD_183981 | JGI IMG/M metagenome (GOLD analysis project Ga0210021, IMG submission 183981) | Groundwater microbial communities from Crystal Geyser aquifers in Utah, USA - Crystal Geyser metaG 2015-17 (SPAdes) (version 2) | ecosystem: Environmental > Aquatic > Deep subsurface >... | reverse complement strand
ACGCGGACGGGATGGATTGCGAGCAGGGCGCGCGCCGCGCGCTGGAACAGCCGCTCAGCCAGTTGGAGGCGCGCTGGCGGGAATCCGCGCTGGGCGAAAACCGCAGTGGCGTGATCGCGGCGAACCTGTTCCCCTATCTGCTCGTGTTGGGGGTGGTGCTGTTCGTGCCTATGTGGGGCGCGCTGGGAAGTATCCTTGCGTGGAGGAAACGTGCCGGATAATGTCCGCGCACATGTTTGGGTGAAGGGACGCGTGCAGGCTGTGGGATTCCGCGCCTACGTGGAATCCATCGCGCGCCAGGCGGGAGTCACGGGCTGGGTGCGGAATGTGGGGTACGACACGGTGGAAGCCATCGCAGAGGGGGAACGCGCAAAGGTGGAGCAGTTTATCGAGATGATGAAGGAAGGTCCGCGCGCTTCGCGGGTGAATGGGTCAAGAATTGAATGGGAAGAGTCAACGGGAGAGTTTCGCGAGTTTGGGGTGAAGAGGAGTCTTTGAGGGTTGTGTAACGAAATGCGTAATCTGCTGGTGGGCGGGCATGGATTCTATTTGGGAGCAGGAAAGACTCGATGCCAGAAAATGCTTGCGCGAAGCGTGCCGCATAATCCTACACGTCCACTGCGCGCTTTGTTGTCACGCTCTTGGCTATTGAGTCAATATATGCTGGACTGTCGCTTAAGGAATCTTCTGTTATCTTTCCGCTGTGTTCTTCGATCCAATCTTTTATTTGCAAATCATACGAGTCAATCACCAACACATGATCGTCATCCCAACTAAAAAGCGAATTTTCAATTTCTTTTTGAGTTTTAACCAAAATCATTAATTTGCAGTTTTTAGTCTTGCTGGCATTAATCAATTTTCGCTTTGAAATTTCAATGCTTTCATCTTGTTTTTGAATTTTTACTGAAACGGGGTGCCCATTAACATAATACCTAATAAATCCATCAATGCCATTATTTCGTTCCACTGGAACGGCGTCAATTGCTTTCAATATTGCTCTTTCGTAGCCTGATTTATCCAGGTAACTTTCTTCGCCAAGCGCCAGTACCTGCGATTCGCTTTTTATAAGTTCCAGGAGTCTTTTTTCGCTCAATTCAACCGCGTCCCGGGAAATATCAATACCCACATATTTTCTACCCATTAATTTTGCTGAAACCAAAGTCGTGCCACTTCCGCAAAATGGGTCAAGAACACAGTCGCCTTTTTCTGTGGAAATTTCAATTATTCTTTCCAGCAGCAAGACGGGCTTTTGCGTTGGATACCCGGTTCTTTCTTTTGCCTTTGGGTTTAGAAAGGGAATATTCCAAACATCTGAAAGTGGAACACCGCGCTTTTCTTCTCCCAATATTACATTGCCGTCATTATCTCGAAGATAAGTGACCTTTCCGTTGCTGTTTCTAACCCTGGCCTGTAAAATTTGGTCAACATTTGTTGTAGGCGAGTAGTCTGTGTAAATTGTACTAAATTTGAATTCTTCCGTTTTGCTGTAAAAATAAATGGTTTGGTGGGAGTTCAACAAGCCTTTTTTTGAATTAGACCATCTTTTATAAAACCAGATAATCTCGCTTTGGAAATTTTCTTCACCGAAAACTTTATCCAGCAAAATTCGCAAATGATGAGATGCCGACTTATCGCAATGCAAAAAAACACTGCCCGTATCCTTTAATGCCCTGCGACATTGCGTTAAGACATCTTGCATAAAGGCTAAATATTCCTGTAAAGACGACCATTTATCTTCAAACGAAAATTCTGTTGAATTATCCCTGGCCGCTAAAGAATGCGTTTTTTGTGTAAAAAAGGGGGGGTCAAGGTAAACCAGATCAACACTTTCGGCAGAAAGCGTTCCTATTAATTCCTGGCAATTACCGTGTAAGACCGTCATTTATTTTGCGCCTTTCTGTTTTCTTCGGCAATACCTATGAGAATTTGTCTCAAATTAACACCAGTACGAACAAGAATATAATTCCACGCTTCGTCACCCATGTAATATTTCCCGCCAACACCCTGATAAATTGTTCTCAATGTTTCTTGTATTCTTATCGCCTGGCCTCGGTTGGGATAATAAAACATCACCCTTATCGGTGTGAAGCCTCGCGCTTTAATGGCTTGAATTCGAGTATGTTCTTTTGTTATATGGTCGCCATCAGTAGTTGCGTCTCGCCACTTAATTTCAATGGCGTCTGTATCAATCAAGCAGTCAATCTCAAATTCTTTGGGTCTTTTTCCGATTGTATTTTCAATTCGCTGGCGATTTGCATGAGGATACGTTTTTTTGAAACACAAAGAGGCCGCTTCTTCGAGGAAAGAGCCAGCATATTTGTAAAGAAATCTTCCTTTGTTTTGGGAAACATCTATCAACTCCCCTTCTTCATCTGTAATGCCAAGAACCTGATAAATCAAAAAGTGGGATTTATCATCTTCTTTCATTTCTTCCACACGAGACACTATCCTTGACTTTAGTTCATCGGCATAGGCGGCGGCTAATTCACGAATTTTGTCTTCAATTGCCATGATGTGGTTTTTTCCTATACCCACATTATACCTTCGGAAAACTTTTGTCGTGTAAGGGCGTACCAACCAGGCATGATACGGAAACTTTCCGTATCATGCTCTCGTACGGTGTCTTATGTGGAAAATCGAGCGAACACATTTCACTATGACTGTTTTCCTTCTTACGCAAACCCCAATCCCCTCTCCTTCAACGATACCCACCTCCCCTGCCCAATGACCATGTGATCCAGCACGTTCACATCCAGCCATGCCCGCCTGGACGATGGCGCGCGTCACGGCCACATCATCGGGGCTGGGGGTCGGGTCGCCGCTGGGGTGGTTTAGAAAAAACTCACCCAGGCCATTGACCGGGGTGAGTTTTTTGTTTCGGCGCGGATCAGGCTTTGCTTATCAGATCCAGCGGGGTGATGTTTTTGGCCTTCAAGCCGAGGCGCAAGTCCTTTTCCAGGCTGTAAAGCACCTCCTGCCCAATGTCCAGGGTGACAACGCTTTTCATATCGTAGACAACGCTTTTTATATCGCTAAAAGCGAACAGCACGTCTTCCCCATCAAGTTGCTGAATGATGCCGGCGCTTCGTTCCGGGTTGATGATCTTGATGATCCCGCTGGCCCAGTTTTTTTCTTCTTTTTGTTCTTCCATGGCGAACCTCCAATAATCTTTCGCGGCTATTGTACTACAAGTTCAGGCCGTCGTTTTTGTGTGATCCACAGACTTGACCGTCAAATAGCCTGCGTGGGAAATGGCGAGCAGGGCGTTCAGGCTGGACGAGAAGGAAGGGAAGTCCACGCCGAGTGGGTTCATCAGCGCGGCCTGGTCGTTCAGGATCCCGGCGAGGGCCGCCGCGTACGAGACGACGATGGCGACGGTGAAGAAGAACATCTGCACTTTGGACAGGTCCACCAGGTAATAATCGCCGATCTCATCCCCCTGGAACAAGTCCGAGAGGGTCGCCTCCTGCGGCGTCTTATTGACCTTGAGCAGTCCTTCGCGAAATTCTCCCAGTTGGGTTTGCAGGCTGTCGAGTGTTTGCTTTGCCTCGGTAAAATCCTTTTCCGCCTGGGGCTTTTTGCCGAACTCGTTGTTGTATCGCACCTGCGCTTCTTCGAGATCCTTCTGCGCCTGGGTTTTTTCTGTAACGCCCGGATCATTCAATTTCTTTTGCGCGTCCTGGATGGCGAGGCTGGCATCGCCAATGTTTTTGGTGATCTGAGTCAACACATTCTGCTTTTCGGTCAGGGTTTTCTCGGCATCCACGATCTTTCGTTTCAGGTCCAGGGTCAGCCCCAGTTCCGACTTGTTGCGTTTGTTGCTCAGAACCAGGGCGCTGCCGGTGAAGGAAGCCGTGCTGATGCCCAGCGCCAGCAGGAGTTCCTCGGGAAAGCGGATCTTGAGGGGATTGGGAACGCATTCGGCCGCGGCGCGCTCCTCGGCGGCCGCGGCCGCTTTGGGGTCCTGGATGCGAAGCGCCTCGATATCTTCGATCTGCTCGGTTTCCCGGATGTATTCCGCCCTGCATTGAGTTACTGCTTTTTCATTGGCCATACCAAGCGCTGACGGTATGCTGCGCGGCAGGGCAATCGCCAGGAACGCGGAAAGGGTGAGGATGGTCCACAGGCTGACCTGGAGGCGCGAGAGGCTGGTGCGGTTTCGGCTGTCGATCAGGAAGCCATACCACTTGCCGTTCGCGCCGATTCCCAGCCCGACCAGCAATAACAGAATCACCGCGACCAGGATGCCCCATAACTGGAGGGAAGACAGGCGTACCAAGCTGGCGAACAGGATGATGAGAACAGCGACCAGTCCGATCACGGAAAGAGATGTCAGTGCGGTCGCCCAGCGGTTGGCGGTAGATTTGCCGGGATTGGCGGAGGAAGCAACAGGTTCGTTTGGGGGTGTCATCTTAACTCCTTGGTGATGATTGGCAAAACATTCTGCAAGATAAGTATATAAATTTACAGCGTGGATGTCAATGGAATGCGCTGGCTATGGTCACACGAATCCCAATCCCCTCTCCTTCAACGACACCCATTTTCCCTGCCCGATGACCATGTGATCCAGCACATCCACATCCAGCATCTTGCCCGCCTGGACGATGGCGCGCGTCACGGCCACATCGTCGGGGCTGGGGGTTGGGTCGCCGCTGGGGTGGTTGTGGATGACGATCAGCGCCGAGGCGTTCTTGCGGATGGCTTCCTTGAAGATTTCGCCGACCCGCACCTGTGACGAATTGACCGAACCCTTGTAGATTTCCACCGTCTCGAGCACGCGGTTGCGCCGGTCGAGCAGGATGACGCGCAGATGCTCCTGCTCGAAGGCGGACATTTCATATACCACCAGCGCGGCCGCGTCCGCGGGGCTGTTGATGGTGGGGCGTTCCTCGGGCGATTCGAGCGTGAGGCGGCGTCCCAACTCGATGGCGGCCTTGATCTGGGAGGCCTTGGCGTCGCCGATGCCGCGCTGGTTTTTCAACTCTGCAAAGGGCGCGCGGTGCAAGCCTGCCAAGCCGCCAAATTTCGAAAGCAGGCGTTGTCCCACGCTGACCGCGTTCTCGCCCTTCACGCCCACGCGCACGAGGATGGCGATTAACTCGGCGTTGCTGAGCGCCTGCGGGCCGAGGGAGGCCAGCCGCTCGCGCGGGCGTTCCGATTCGTGCAGGTCGGTGATGCGGTAGATGGGTTGGGGAGTTGGTTCGGTCATGGTAGCCTTCGGCGAAAAAGATGGGTCTATTTTACAGCCAAAACCCGCCAAACTTTGCTTGACATCCCCATACCCCTCAGGTAGAATATCATTCGCCTTGCAAACGGGCCTGTAGCGCAGTTGGGAGCGCGCCTCAATCGCACTGAGGAGGCCAGGGGTTCGAATCCCCTCAGGTCCACTGGACAGTGAACAGTGTTCAGTAATCAGTTTTCAGTCTGAATCACTGTCCGAAACTGATTACTGATAACTGATAACTGTCACCCGGGCCCATAGCGCAGTTGGGAGCGCGTCTCAATGGCATTGAGAAGGTCGGGGGTTCGAATCCCCCTGGGTCCACTAACGTAGGTCGAAATTAATTTCGACCAACAAATGTCACGGCAGGAGTAGTAGGTCATCCCGTCAGCGAGAAGGGAAAGCGAGGTGGAAGCCCTTCGTTGGTATCCAACGGGAATACCCAGACCGAACTCGCCTGTCCACCCCTGAGCAATGTCGAAGGGGAGACTGCGCTGGTGAAATCAAGTAGTCAGCGACGGGAACGCCCGTTATCGCAAAAGAGAGGCGTTAGATAGTTACGTAGTTGTGTAGTTACATAGTTGACATAATCCGAAACTACCGAACTACGGAACTAACAAATTACAAAACTAACGCAACCCGGGTGGTACCGCGGAGGAATTCCTTCGTCCCTGAGTGGATGAAGGAATTTTTGTTTTTAGACCCTCAGGTCAAAGGTCTAAGGTTGAAAGTCAAACGTCAATCAATGAAAATTATTTCAAAGAGGTAAGAATGGCTGCAACAAAAAAGAAAACCACAAAGAAGAAACCTGCGCCGAAGGCGAAAAAAGTTGTAAAGGCCAAAAAGATCGTGGCGGCGAAGGTCAAGAATGTGACTGTGTCTGTAAAGAAGTCCGGGCCCGCGAAGGGGAAAGCGAAGAAGGCTACCCCGAAGAAAATCGTAGTCAAGAAGAGCGCGCCGAAAGTGACCGCGAAAAAAGTGGCTGTCAAAACGCCCGTCAAGAAGGCCGCGATAACGAAGGGTGCGAAGGCGAAAGCCGTCAGCAAACCGAAGCCCGCACCCGTCAGGAAAGGGACGAAGCCCAGGACGACTGGAGTCGTCACTGCGAAAAAAGCGACGGCGATCGAGCCCGTCAAGGATAAATCCATAGTAGTGAAGGCGGAGGTGTTGAAGGCGGTTATCGCGAAATTGAAAGAACCCAGCGCGATCATCCCTGTGGAATCTGCGCCCGCGGCGCAAGAGAATAAGCGCCAGGATAACGCCTATGCGCCTGCGGTCATCGAGAAGAAGTGGCAGGCCAAATGGGAAGCGGACCAGTTGTATCGCTCGGTGATTGACAACAGCAGGCCGAAGCACTACGCGCTGACGATGCTGCCGTATCCCAGCGGCGACCTGCACATAGGTCACTGGTACGCGATGACGCCTGCGGATGCGCGCGCGCGATACATGCGGATGAAGGGCTACAACGTGTTGTTCCCGATGGGCTTCGACGCGTTCGGCCTGCCCGCGGAAAATGCCGCCATCAAGGAAGGCATCCACCCGATGAAGCGCACGTTCGAGAATATCGAGCACATGCGCGAGCAGATGAAAACGATGGGCACGATGTTCGATTGGGAACGCGAGATGGTCTCAGCCGCGCCCGAATACTACAAGTGGACCGAGTGGTTCTTCATCAAGTTGTACAAGATGGGACTGGCCTATCGCAAGATGTCCGCGGTGGACTGGTGTCCGCATTGCAATACGACGCTGGCGCGCGAACAGGTCTGGGGCGACGACCGTCACTGCGAACGCTGCGGCACGCCCGTCATCAAGAAGAACCTGGAGCAATGGTTCTTCAAGGCGACGAAGTATGCCGATGAACTGTTGAACTTCGATGGTTTGGATTGGCCGCAGACGGTGAAGACGCTGCAGACGAACTGGATTGGACGCTCGGAGGGAGCGGAGGTGAAGTTTCGCGTGGAAAGTAATCAGTCATCAGTAAACAGTGATCAGTCCACACTGATGACTGATGACTGGTCACTGATCACTGTCTTCACCACGCGTCCCGACACGCTGTGGGGCGCGACGTTCATGGTGTTCTCGCCGGAGCATCCGCTGGTGGAAAAGATCACCGCGCCCGGGCAGAAAGCCGCGGTGGACGAATACAAGGCACAGGCCGCGCGTCAATCGGACATCGAGCGCGAGGCCGTGGACAAGGAGAAGACCGGCGTGTTCACCGGCGCGTACGCGGTCAACCCCGTCAACCAGGCGCGCATCCCGATCTGGATCGCGGACTACGTGTTGATGAGTTACGGCACCGGCGCGATCATGGCGGTCCCCGCGCACGACGAGCGCGACTTCGCGTTCGCCAAAAAGTATGAGTTGCCCATCGTCGAAGTCATCCGCCCCGTAGAGACGAATCATGATTCGTCTGTACCCGAAGCGGGGGTGTTGGAGTCCGCGTACGCGGGACCCGGCGTGATGGTCAACTCCGGTCCGTTCAACGGGACGAAGGTCAACACAGAAAAAGGTCGAAAGAATCCCGGCATCAGCGCGGTGATTGATTGGCTGGAGGCGCAGGGCATCGGCAAGGAGTCGGTCAACTATCGCTACCGCGACTGGCTGATCTCACGCCAGCGTTATTGGGGCGCGCCAATCCCGATGGTTTATTGTGAGAAGGATGGCTGGAACCCCGTGCCGGAAGACCAACTGCCCGTGCTGTTGCCCGAAGACGTGGAGTGGAAGCCGACGGGCGAGTCGCCGTTGAAGTTGCATCCCACGTGGAAGAACGCGCCCTGCCCCGTGTGCGGCGAACCTGCGACGCGCGAGACCGATACGATGGACACGTTCATGTGCTCGTCGTGGTACCACCTGCGTTACCTGTCGCCGAAATATGACAAGGGGCCGTTCGACGAGGCCGAGTACAACTACTGGATGCCCGTTGACACGTACACGGGCGGCATCGAACATGCGACGATGCACCTGCTGTACACGCGCTTCTTCCACAAGGCGCTGCGGGACGCGGGCATCACCGAAGGCAACGAGCCGATGATCCAGTTGCGGAACCAGGGCATGGTGCTGGGCGAAGACAACGAGAAGATGTCGAAGAGCCGCGGCAACGTGGAAGCGCCCGACGTTCTCGTGGAAAAATACGGCGCGGATACCATCCGCGCGTACATCATGTTCTTCGCGCGCTGGGAGATGGGCGCGCCGTGGGATTCGCAAGGGATCGAGGGATCCGCGCGTTGGATCCGCCGCGTGTGGACGCTGTTCACCGACCCTTCGACTACGCTCCGCTCCGCTCAGGGCGAGCCGATAGTTGCTTCCGATGAAGTGAAAAAGAGTCTGCGCCGAAAGGTTCACCAGACCCTGCGCCGCGTGACGCGGGACTTCGAGCAATTCGAGTTCAATACCATCGTCTCGTCGCTGATGGAACTGTTGAACGAGATGTACAAGGCGCGTGAAGCCGGCGCGGTCGGCAGTGATGAGTGGAAAGAAGCGCAGGAGATCTACTTGAAGATGATGGCGCCCGTCACGCCGCACATCGCCGAAGAACTGTGGTCACAGTTCGGCAAGCCGTATTCCATCCACACACAACCCTGGCCGCAAGTGGACGAAGCCGCCGCAAAGGAAGACTCCATCGAACTGCCCGTGCAGATCAACGGCAAGGTGCGCGACCGAATCATTGTCCCTGCGGAAGCGACGGAGGAGGAGGTGAGGGCCGCGGCGCTGGGAAGCGAGATTGTCCAGAAGTTCCTGGAGGGGAAGGAGCCGAGGAAGGTGATCGTGGTGAAGGGGAAGTTGGTGAGTTTGGTGGCGTAGGGGATAGAGAATGGTGAATGGTAGGGGCGGACCTGCGTATCCGCCCGATATATCCGCCCAAAGTGAAAGCCCCTGAGGGTTGTGAGACCTGAAGGGGCTTTATCTTTGCAACATTTCCCACCTCAAATCTGTAATAAACTATAAGCATGGACGCGCCCACTGACCGCGGCCTGATCCTACGCGCCCGTCGCGGTGACGCCGAGGCGTTTGGCGAACTCGTCACGCGCTACCAGGCGAGCGTGTTCAACGTCTGTTATCGCATGACGCATGAGCGCCGCGAAGCCGAAGACCTCGCGCAGGAGACCTTCCTGCGCGCGCATTCCCGCCTCGGCACCTTCGACATCCAGCGCGAGTTCGGCCCCTGGATCCGGCGCGTGGCGGCCAACCTATGCCTCAACCGCCTCGAAGCCCAGCGTCCCGTCAGCGAGTTGGATGACGAACGGGACGCCGACCCAACTCAAAGTCCCGAGGCCGCGCTCGAGGTCCGCGAAAGAAGCGAACAGATCCGCGGCGCGCTTGCGTCCCTGCCCGCGCAATATCGCGCCGTCATCGAACTCCGTCATTACCAGGAACTGTCCTACAACGAAATCTCGGCAGAACTGAACCTCCCGTTGAGCGGCGTGAAGAGCCACCTTTTCCGCGCCCGCAAACTTCTGGCAGAGAGACTCAAATGATCCATCTCACCGATGAACTCCTCAACGAATATCTCGACCATGAACTCGCCGACCGCGCACCGGTTGAAAATCACCTGGCCGCGTGCGCAGACTGTGCGGCGCGCCTGGCCGCACTGAAGGCGTTGTTTACCGAACTGGAATCCCTGCCCGAATTGGAATTGACTCACAGCCTCGCCGCACGCTTCCTCCCCGACCCGGTTCCGACTCCACAACTCCCACGCTGGCTCACGCTGACGGCCTGCCTGCAAGCCGCGCTCGCGTTGACTGTCATCATGGCCGCCGCGCCTTTTGTGACGAATCTGTTGCCCGCCATCAAAACGCCTTCCATCACTGAAATACTGAACCAACTTCAATCGCTATGGATCGCATGGCTTGATTTTCTTTCATCTTTCAGCCTTCCTGCCATTCCCCAATTCCCTCCGATTGAAATCTCCAGCCTCGTGCTTTCGTTGATACTGGCGGGCGTGTCCCTGCTCTGGCTGGTTGGCAACGGACTGTTTCTGAAGAATCAAATCAAATAATCAAGGAGCCTTTCATGTCAGAAATCCTTCGCGTAATTCCTCTCTTCGTTTTACTCGCCCTGGCATTCGCCTGTTATTTTCTCGTTGTCGGCGCGTTGTTTGCCGGGCGGGTTGAGAAAGCGATCCATAACGTCAAACTGATGCCAGGCCGCTCGTTCGGAATCGGATTGGTCAACTTTCTCTTTTTTGGGGCAATAACAGTGGCGCTTTTTGTCGTTGCAGAAGGGTTTCAGGAAAGCGGCAAAAATCTTCCGTATATCCTTTTGATGATCCCCACCCTGTTGCTTGCCGGGTTCCTGCTGGTCATTCTCAGCCTCGGACTTTTGAGCATGATCAATATCCTTGGAGAAACCCTCTTTCCAGATTTATCCGTGTGGAAAAGAATATTCTGGGCAACCTTGATCCTGGCTTTTGGTTCCGTCATCCCAATCGTTGGTATGGTCATCTTGTTTCCCTATGTTTCGTTGACGGGCTTCGGCGCAGTCATCCTCGGCTTCTTCCAACGCAGTAAATAATATTACAGCGCAAAGTCGGGTGGCTTCCCGTTCGCGAGCAGTTGCACTGCGAGCAGGATGCAGTTCAACTGCATCCAAAACAAGGATAAAAAAGGCAACCTTGCGCTGTAATAATGATCATCCGTTGCCATGTCCGAGTTTGGGCGGCGCGCCTCCGAAGACGGAAGCGTGGACGGCGGCAAAGTCCACGGCGAGTGGCCCGGGCTGGATGAAAGACCTTATTGATCAAGTGAACGCCCCTGAAAGTCTCAGGACTTTCAGGGGCGTTTTCGTTTTCATGCTCAACTTGTTTAACTCTTTTCTTCCCCAAACACGATCACCAGTATATGCTGGTTCAAAAACTGCGGCGTGTCTTTGCCCGGCGCGATCTGCCCGAGGGTGTAACCGCCTGCAATCGGTACGTTCGGGCCGAGGATGTCCTGCACGG
>Ga0210021_1004203_pt1 | contig 11175 bp, 8 predicted proteins | sample CryGeymeta201517_FD_183981 | JGI IMG/M metagenome (GOLD analysis project Ga0210021, IMG submission 183981) | Groundwater microbial communities from Crystal Geyser aquifers in Utah, USA - Crystal Geyser metaG 2015-17 (SPAdes) (version 2) | ecosystem: Environmental > Aquatic > Deep subsurface >... | reverse complement strand
AGCCAGGCGGTGCGCCCCCTGCTCAGGTTGCTGGACCACGAGGACATGTGGTTACGCGTCCAAGCCGCCGAGGCACTCGCCACCGCCGGCGAGCCCGGTCGGGCCGCCCTGCCTGTGCTGCTCAAACGGATCACAGTCGGCCCTACCCCAGACGATCCGCGTGGCATAGAGCAGCGCCACCTCTGCTTCATCGTCTTTGGCAAAATGCTCAAAAAATCCGTCGATGATGTGGACCCCACACTGCTATGGGCGGCCGTCGCTGCCGGCCTGCAGAATGAGGACGGTCGCGCCCGCAGCGCGATTAGCATAATCTATGACCAGCTCAGCTATCAGGAAATTCGCCCGCTGTTGCCCGCCATCCATCAGGCGATCGTCAAACCAGCGCCCAGCGGCATCATGTTTGCCGACGGTGTTCGCATTGAAGGCCTTAAACTTCTAGCGAAACACCGGATCGCCGAAGGCCTTCCGCTCTGCTTCGCCTTCCTTGATCTGGAACGCTGGAATAAACGCTCCCGCATCGCTCAGTGCCTGGATGCACTCGAAATCTATGGTGCAGCCGCCAGGCCCATGCTGCCACAGTTGGAACAGCTGAAAGTCGACCTCACCGAGCACCGGGAAGCGCGCGGCCTGCAGCCCCTCATCGAACGCACTGCGGCGCTGATCGAAAAAATCAGCTCCAGCACGGTTGAGCTTGAGCTGCGGCAACTCGACGCCTAAGCAAATCTACCAGTAACTCGGGAAACAAAAAGACATCCGCCCGGCTCCCGAACCAACCGCTCCTGGCACCATGTTGAAAAGAAAGTCACTGTTTTCCAAACTCAGCTATCGCTTTCGCCCCCGCTTGAAAGGAGCCAGGCAAATAGAGGTATTTGCTCTGGTGGGGAAGGCGGGCACAGGTAAAAGCTTTCGGGCACGGCTGGTCGCGGACACGCATAACATCCCGGCCATCATCGACGACGGCCTGTTGATTCACGAAGGCAAGATCATCGCGGGACGTTCCGCCAAGGAAAAGGATCACTTTATCGCCGCAGTCAAGACCGCCATGTTCAACGATCCCGAGCAACGGGAAGCCATGGTCCGGGCCCTTGCCGCCGCACAGTTTCCGCGAGTGCTGCTGCTCGGCACCAGTGAGCGCATGATCCGGCGCAACTGCCTGACGCTGGGACTGCCCGAGCCGGCAAAGATCATCCGGATCGAGGATATCGCCTCACGCGAGAAAATCGCCGAAGCCATCCACCAGCGCAAAACCAAGGGCCAGCACGTGATTCCACTGCCGGTCGTCGAGGTCAGGCAGGCCTATCCCAAACTGGTGGCCCACGCAATTAAGGTCTGGTTCGACCACATGCTCAACCGCAAACACTACGACAAGACCATCGTGCGGCCGGGCTTCAAACAAAAGGGTGAAGTCACCATCTCGGAGAGCGCACTGGTGCAGATGATCCTGCATTGCATCCAGGAAAAAGTGCCTGCGGTGGAACTCCAGCGCGTGCGCATCAAACACCAGGTCGAAGGCTACGCGATTAAAATGACACTCTCCCTCCCCTACGGCGTGGACGCCGCCCACAACTGCCAGGACCTGCACGATTACACTATCCGTAAAATCGAAGCCTTTGCCGGTATCTCAATTAGTCAGCTCTCCCTGCACATTGAATCACTCCGCCCGCAAGATGAGCGCGTCACCGCAGCCAGCGGATAATTTTCTGTATCCATTCCTGAATTGATGCCAACTCCATGTCCGCACCTGCCGCCAGCGGCCACCAACATGTCCCACCGCTGCCTGGGCGAGTTGAAGAAGCATACATCCGGGTTTTATTTCAAAGCACTGCAATACGGGCATTATCTCTGGCTGAACGGTCATGCCGGACGAGCCATCCTGGCCGTAACCCGCGCGCTCTATACCGATCTCCCTGCCGATGAACCGATTTTGCAGGAATGGCCGCTCCCCTACGACGCTCTGAGCTGGATTGTCGCCAATCACCCCGGCAACGACTTCCCCGGCAATCCACGCATCAGCTTCCAGCACCAGGCCACCCGCCTGCGCGGCCTGCAGCAGGAACTGCGGCGCGCCCGGGCCTGGGCCGTCTGGGCACTCGTGTGCCAGCAAAAACCGGAACTGCCGGGAGATCCGGCAGTAGCGGCAGCAGAACCGACGCTGGATCGCATCAACCAGTTGTTGCAAAGACACGGCCATCCGGGCGAAGCAGCACTTTGGCGTGCTTCCTGCAATAACCTCAACATGAAACAGATTGCCTAAATCGATTCGCTCACATTAACGTATCACTATGACTCTGTTTGCTTCCTTACCCTGCATGCGCCCATGCGCTGCTTTTGTCCTCGTAAGTCTTGGCTTGGCTGTTGCCATGCCCGCAGCATCTGCAGCACGCCGGGTCGATCTGCCCAACCCGGATTTCACCCAGGGAGCAGCCATTCCGGAAAAGGCCACGCATGACTGGACTCTTGGCGCAACCGGCGCGCGCGGCTGGATGCATTCGCACCAACTGGAGACGAGCCAGGCACGTCAGATCCGTATCACCGGGGTGGCGGAAAATTCGCCGGCTGCAGGCGTGCTGCAGGTCGGTGATGTCATTCTCGGAACCGGTGACCAGGCCTTCAGCTCCGACCCGCGTGTCGCATTCGGACAGGCGCTCACCGCAGCAGAATCCCATGCAGGCCAAGGCCGCCTGAAGCTGCTGCGCTGGCGCAACGGCCAGACGCAGACCGTCACTATCAGCATACCAGTGCTGGGTGATTACAGCAGAACCGCCCCCTATGACTGCGAAAAATCCGCCCGCATCCTGCAACAGGGTTCCCGCGCACTGGCGCAGGCGATGCAAAGCCCGGACTATCAGCCCAATCCGATTTCACGCGCACTCAATGCACTGGCGCTCCTCGCCACCGGCGATGAGGCATGGCTGCCGCTGATCCAAAAAGAAGCCAGGATAGCTTCAGTGTTTGGTATTATGGCTATGTCATCACTTTTCTGGCTGAATATGCCATCCTCACCGGCGACGATTCGGTGCTGCCCGGCTTGCGCCGCCTGGCGCTGGAGTCGGCGGCAGGCCAGAGTATCGTCGGCTCGTGGGGCCACCGTTTCGCAGGCGATGACGGACGACTCGTTGGCTACGGCATGATGAACGCCCCCGGAGTGCCGCTCACGATTGCGCTCGAATTGGCACGCCGCGCCGGAGTGACGGATCCAGCAATCCCCGATGCAATCGAGCGCAGCGCCAAACTGCTGCGCTTCTACATCGGCAAGGGAGCCGTGCCCTACGGCGACCACCACCCATGGATTCAAATGCACGAAGATAACGGCAAGTGCGGCATGGCGGCGGTGCTCTTTAATTTGCTGGAGGAAGAAGCAGGTGCCGAATTTTTCTCGCGCATGAGTCTGGCCTCCCACGGCTCCGAGCGGGATACCGGCCACACGGGTAATTTCTGGAATATGAGCTGGGCGATGCCGGGGGTCAACCAGTCCGGCCCCGAAGCCACCGGTGCCTGGATGCACGAGTTTGGCAGCTGGTATTACGATTTGGCGCGTGGGCACGATGGCATGTTCCGTCACCAGGGTCCGCCTCAAGCCAGCCCCGACCATACGCCCGGCTGGGATGCCACCGGAGCTTACCTGCTGGCCTATGCCATGCCGCTCAAGCAACTCTATATCACCGGCAAGCAAGCGGCCACCACCCCGCAACTGAGCTCCGCCCAGGCGCAGGCTATCCTGGCTGATGGGCGCGGCTGGAGCAATGCCGACCGCCACAGTTTTTACGATGCACTCGCCACGGATGAACTGCTGCGGCGACTCAGCAACTGGTCGCCGGTCGTGCGTGAACGTGCCGCTGTGGCGCTCTCCCGGCAGGCGGAGACAGTCATGCCGGAATTGATCCGGCTGCTGGATGCACCGGCGCTGGAGTCCCGACTGGGTGCCTGCCAGGCACTGGCACACTTTGGAGCCAAAGCTGCCCCGGCGGTCCCCAAACTGCGCCAAACCCTCAAGGCCGATCACCTCTGGCTGCGGGTCAAAGCTGCCGATGCACTGGCCGCAATTGGCGAAGCCGCCAGGCCCGCCGTGCCCGAGCTGCTCCAGATGCTGGCCCGCGAACCCGGTCCGGAGGATCCCCGTGCTATGGAGCAGCGCTACCTGAGCTTCGCGCTGTTCAACGAGCGCGGTGGACTCCTCGCCAATTCACTGGAGGAGGTGGACCGCAAGCTGCTTAAAGCCGCCGTGCAGGCCGGCCTGCGCAATCAGGACGGACGTGCCCGCCTGGCCTACCTCAGTGTGTTTAAAAACCTGCCGCTGGCTGAACTGGAAGGCTTCCTTTCCGAAATTCACTACGCTGTGGTCAATCCGGCTCCCAGTGGCATTATGTTCGCCGACGGCATCCGCATCGAAGGTCTCCAGTTACTCAGCGAGTGGAAGGTCGCCGAGGGCATTGACGCTTGCCTGTTCTACCTGAAAAATCAAAACCACTGGGCCAGTGAAAAACGCACCCTGCAGCTGCTGGAAATTCTCCGCAGCTACGGTACTCACGCACAATACACCATCCCCGAACTCGAAAAACTTGCCGCTGCATTTGCCGACGGCAAACCGGAACACTTTCCGCGCCACCTGAGTCAGCGCAAAGCCGATGACGTGCGCCAAACTATCGAATACCTCAAGCAAACCCTGGCACGTCCGGAGCTGCGCACGCTATAAGTTATGTGCGGTGCGGGATGCACCGCACTCCTCCCGGTTTCCAGCAGTGCCCTTAAGGTGGGCCAACAGATCGCCCGGCCTGGGTTAAAGCCGCATCACAATAAAGCCCTTTTGCCCGCCGGCCCAAATGTAAAGGCGGTTCATTCCTGGCTTGAGTTGCGCCTCCACCGCTGCGGGCGAATCGACCGATTGTCCGTTGACCTCCAGGATGACCGTTAGCTGCTCCAGCTTGCCGGCAAAGGGCGAGTCTGCGGCTACCTCTTCGACCAAAACTCCGGCAATCCCGTCCGGGATCGAGAAGCGTTTCCGGACATCCTGATCGACCCGGCTGAGCCGCATGGCGTAAACGGAGTCCTGCATCGCAGGGGTGTTCTCGGCCACACCATTCAGGGAACCCAGTTTAACCGGCAGTTGCATCGTCTTGCCCCGGCGGATCAAAGTCACCATGACTTCACTACCCGGCAGCATTTGCGAAACCCTGAGCCGTAGTTGCTGCGCCGATTCAATCTCAATGTCATCGACCTGGATAATGATGTCGCCGTGCTGGATCCCGGCGCGCGCGGCCGGTGAGTCCTGTTGCACCTGATTGACCAGCGCGCCTTTGGTTGTCTCCAGGCCGAAGGCATCCGCCATATCCCGATCCAGATTGGTCGGAAACAGGCCGAGCATTCCGCGTGGCACCCCGCCGCTGTTGATCAAATTGCGTGCAATATTCAGCGCCATGTTGGCCGGTATCGCAAAGCCGATACCGATGCTGCCCCCACTGCGGGAAACAATTGCCGTGTTGATGCCGATCAAACGCCCCCAGGCGTCGATTAATGCCCCGCCGGAGTTGCCCAGATTGATGGCGGCGTCAGTTTGAATAAAGTTTTCATAAGCCCCCGGCCCGAGTATCCCATAGGAATCACGCCCGGTGGCCGAGACGATGCCCTGCGTGGCCGTCAAGCCGACATCCAGCGGATTGCCGATCGCAAAAACCACGTCACCCACCCGCAGCTTATCGCTGTCAGCGAGCGTGATACTGGGCAATGCGCGATCCGCTTCGATCTTTAATACCGCAACGTCGGTCTTTTCGTCGGAGCCCACCAGCACGGCCTCATATTCGACCCCAGTACTGAGCTGCACCAGAATCTCGTCGGCCTGGCGGCCACGCATTCCCTGGACGACATGATGATTGGTCAACATATACCCGTCCTCCGAAATGATTACCCCCGAGCCGACTCCGATTTGCTGGCGCCGCTCACGCGGGGCGGGCTCATTGGGCTCGTCCGGCACGCGAAAGCCAAATTGCCGCAGGATATCCGGCATGGTCTGGGGTGCACTCTCTGCACTGGCGACAATCTGCGAGGTGTACACTGCCACCACCGATGAAGTCGCCCGGTCCAGCACATCGGCGTAAGAGACAACCGGGCCGTTATCGACCGAACGGATCGCCCGATCATCTCTGGCAATCTGAAGCTCCGGATTGAGAGTATCCGCGAATAAGGTTTGAGCTGCGCATGCAGCGAGCAGCATGAATGTGAGTCGGTTTGTTTTCATTTTTAATCGTAGTATAAATAACAAAGTGAATCGGAAAATTAAGTGTAGCCATTCAGCGATCCATCATCGAATCATGCGACAAACTGACTTAGGGAAGGTTCCACAGTCGATTAAAATGGATGACAAACCCAATCCTCTGCCCCTTCGATCCCCAGCGTGGTGCGCAAGCGCCAGGCCACCACCAGCGCAGCCACCAAAGCCACCGTGCGCTGGATGCGCAACAGCACACTTGGGGTGACCCGGCGGTTTAAGCGCATGAACTGCGCCTGGGCCAACCACAGCAGAGGCAAGGTCCCCAGCCCGAAGCCAATGGCAAACTCGGCTCCCTTGAGCGCCGAACCGGAAAACAGCGCCAGCCCGAAAATCATATACAGCGGCCCACAGGGCAGCAGCGGGCTGGCCAAGCCGATCAGCCCCGCCGCCAGCGGCTTGTTCAGACGACTGAAGCGCGCGGTGACTTGCCGGTAATAGCGCCCCACCCACCTGGGCTTGGGCAGATAACGGTCGAGCCGGAAGGCCACAATCAGGAAAAACAACACCAATATCCAGGGCAGAAAATTCAACCAGGAGCTTTCAACCGTGCGGATGACCACCGACCCAAAAGCTCCGGCCAGCGTGCCGACAATAGCATAAGCCAGCAGTTTCGCCAAATGGTAGCTGGTCAGGATGACCGCTGGTTCGGCATCACCCGCCTTGCTGGGGGCAAAGGCACAGGAGAGCGGCCCGCACATCGCCACACAGTGCACGCTGGTCACCAACCCGGCAATCAAAGCGGTGCTGGCGTTGTAAACTGTCTGGTATTCAAACATGACTCTTTTGTCGCCGCAGCTAAGCTCCAAAACCCGCCAGCGTAAAGCACACTCGGCAAATTTTTATAGCAGGATCCTGTTGCGCACAAGCGGGAACTGGTGAGGATGCACCACCATCCTGAAAAACTTGTCCCGTCAAACCATGGCCAGCATTGACTTCATCCAAGCATGCGTTGCACTCTCCCGGCATGGGTAATTCCTTCGGCACATTATTTCGGATTTCCACCTGGGGCGAGAGCCATGGCGGCGGCATCGGCGTTGTCATCGACGGCTGCCCACCGCGCCTGCCCATCTCCGCCGCAGAGATTCAGCTTGAGCTCGACCGCAGACGCCCCGGTCAGAGTGAGATCACCACGCCGCGTAAAGAGAGCGATTCCGCCACCATCGTGTCGGGTGTTTTTGAAGGCCGGACGCTGGGCACGCCCATCGCCATCTACGTGCCCAATGGCGACCAGCGCCCGTCTGCCTATGCGGAGATGAAAGACAAATTCCGTCCGTCACACGCGGATTTTACCTACCAGCGTAAATTCGGCATCCGCAACCATGAAGGCGGTGGCCGCTCCTCCGCCCGCGAGACAATTGGCCGGGTCGCCGCCGGCGCCATTGCCCGCAAAATCCTCAAGTTGGCCGGTGATATCGATATCCGTGCCTACATCACCCGCGTGCATGATATCGCCGCACCGCCCATCGAACACTTTCCCGCGCTGGCAGAAGTCGAGGCCTCGCCGGTGCGTTGCCCCCACCCGGCCACGGCGCAGGCCATGGTGGACCGGATCAAGGCGATGCGCGCCGAAGGTGACTCCGTGGGCGGACTGATCGAGTGCCGCGTGCGTCACCTGCCGGTCGGCCTGGGCGCACCGGTCTTTGACCGGCTGGAGGCCGATCTGGCAAAAGCCATGCTCTCCCTGCCCGCCACCAAAGGCTTCGAGGTCGGCAGCGGTTTTGACGGCTCCCTGCTGCGCGGCTCCGAACACAACGATAGTTTTATCAATAAGAATGGCGGCATCGGCACAGCCACCAACCGCTCCGGCGGCGTCCAGGGCGGAATCAGTAACGGTGAAGAGCTGATCTTCCGTGTCGCCTTCAAACCGACGGCCACCATTCTGCAAAACCAGCAAACCGTGGACCAGGCGGGCGGCGCAACCGAGCTGATGGGCCGTGGCCGTCACGATCCCTGCGTCGTGCCGCGCGCGGTGCCGATCGTCGAAGCCATGGCTGCACTGGTGCTGGTGGATCACTGGATGCGGCATAGCGCCCAGTGTGAACATTTTGAATTTTAAATGCCTGATCGTCCGCTAGTTTATCTCATCTACGGCATACCCGGCTCCGGGCGGCGCAGCGTGCTCTTTGATTTGATTGAGGGCGGGCTGCCCGGCAGCGAGGCGGTCCTATACTTCCGGCCTAAAGACGAAAGCAGCTGTGAGCAGGAGGAACACTTGGCTGCCCGGGCCAATGTCAGTGTCGTGGCGTGGGAACTCGCCGCAGGTAAAGTCAAGCACGGCCCAATTTCCGCCGCTGCGGAAAAAATCTTCTTTTTGGCTCCCGGCACCGCGAATCCGGCAGATGTGGCCGAAGCCCTGCAGGCATGGATCCAGCACAACGATTGCGAGCTGGGGCGTATCATTACTGTGGTGCACTGCTCTTTTCTGAGCCAACAGGAGGCCGCCCGCGGCTGGTTCAACGCCTGTATCCACTTTTCGGATGTGGTGCTGCTGGCCCGCCGGGAACTGGTTGACAACCAGTGGCTCAAAGCATTCGAGAGCCACTACCGCAAGGCCTGCTTCCCCTGCCACATCGAGCTGGTCAGCCAGGGAAAGACTAAAAATCCGGTTGCCGTGCTCGAACCAGAGGCGCGCCGGATGACGCTGTTTTTTGATGAACTTATCCCGATCGAAGAGGACGAATTGGATGACGCTGAAAAACCTGCCGATATCAGGCCGGACCCTTACATTGAGCGCAACGAGAGCGGGCATCACGCCCGCCCGATTATCGACATCGCCAAGTTACTCTGAATAACGCCAACAAATTAGCTTATCTTGTTTTCTCTTGCAATTAGTTAATCTTATCAAATATTTTCCGCGCTCCTGTTATCCGAGGCCGATTCGGTTCGGTTTCATGACAAAAAAAGTTACTATCAATCATCCGCTTCGGCAGACTTCCTGCAACAATTGACCTCATCCAAATCCGAACATCAAAAACCTGAAACTTATGGACTTCAAAACGCAACTCGGACTCGATCCTGAAACCGCAGCTTATGCGCACGAAGAAGGCGCACTCCTCGACTACGTCAACCTGAAGCTAACCTCGATCGGTCAACCGACCAGTGGGACTGCTACCGATTCCGCAGTATTCGGGCTGGGCAAGTCGCTGCTCGCCAGCTATCAGGAAAAATCGCGGCTGCTGGCGGATTACCTGCCTCCCTGTGACCAGCGCATTCAGAGCTTTCTGATGGAGTATTTCAGTGATTTGCCGATCCATGAAATACCGCACCTGCCCAACGATACCCTGATTCTTGATCGCCACGGCATTGCCCGCACCCTGTCAATGCCTGCCCGCGGCGATCACTTCTCGTCTGACGCCATCGATTCCTACCGGATCCAGCAGGGCGTATTGCACAACCCGAAGAGCGACCGCCGCACCACCCAGGGTGTCTTCCATGTCACCGAGGGCGGTCTGCCCATTCCCTACGATAAAAAAGCCGTGCCGAAACTGGCTGCGGCCCGCCTGTTTACCAAGGCAATCATGGGGGCCACCGATGATTTGCTTACCTTGCCCTTTCTGGCCAACGAACCGGAGCAGGCCAAAGCCTGGGTCTCGCTGCTGCTGCGGCCGGTGGTCGTCCCGGAAGTCGCCGGTTTCAGCCGGGAAAAGTCGATGGAAGTGCGCTTCTTCGTGCCGGGCAACCTCTGCAGCAATCTTGACTTCGTCGAATCCATCTTCGGCAATGCCGGCGATCCCTTTATCGCGGATAACGATGCCGGGCTGGATCCGGAGCACTGGACCGGCACCAGTGGTTGCATCATACTCGCCCCTCACCTGATTGGCACCACCAAAAAGGAACTCGGGCTGCCGCATATCAGTGCAGCCACCGACCGCCAAAAGCGCGATGGCATGTGCTGGGAAAAGGAAGACGAGCTCTACAACGACGGCAGGGCTTTTAAAATCACCTGCCGTGATGCCGCCGGGCGCATCATTACCGCAATCTCCGACAGCTACTTCGGCTACTGCAAAAAAGAGGTCAAAACCCAGATCAGTTTCTCGGCCAACCTGCACGGTTTGGCAGAAGAAGAACACGCCGGCGGCACTCTGGCCTTTACCGGTTATGACCTGGGCGAGGATTTTCAGCTGAACCAATACTTCAGTGATATGGACCAGACCTTCGACGGCGTAGTGACCCGCTACTCCGATTTGATCGATCTGCAGCCGGAAGGCTACGCCATCGATAAAAAATTCAGCAATATTATCTACCTGCCGGAAGATGCCCGCATCGAGCTGAATTCCCAGAAAATCAGTTGGAACAAGGGCGGAGTTGAGCAAATCATTAAACTGCTGCCCGAGCGCACTTATGTCCTGCCCACTGGCTATAAGGTTGAAATGATCAAACCGGCGGAGGGCCGCCGCTGGCGCCTGGTCGGCTATACCGCCGAGAGCCGGGTCTGCCACAAACCCTGCACCGTCTCCGGTGGAGGTAAATCCGAAATTTCCAAACCCATCACCGATGCGATTATTTCTGGTCCGGTCTTTGTCAGCGATTTCAAAAAAGATTTCGACCTGGCCGAGGAGATTATCAACAAGGAATTTGGTGACCGCTTCCTGGATAAATCGAAGAACCGCGAGCACGGTCGTCCCCTGCTCAGCGTCGAACGCTCCCTCGGTTCGGTGGTCAAACTGCTGACTCCCTCCAAAATCGACTACACCGGGGAATATAATGCCTGGCTGGAAACTATCCCGCAACACGTCAAGGAACTCGTCCTGATTATTAAACGCTTCTACAAAGAGGATTGGGGTGACGATTGGCGGCAACGCTTCACGGTTGACCTGATCAACGGTGAACCAGGCAACGTCCTGCGCTACCGCGGCCAGCAAATGCTCACCCAATACCTGCGCGTGGGCTACACCGCAGATGGCTCCTGG
>Ga0210021_1004197_pt1 | contig 11186 bp, 10 predicted proteins | sample CryGeymeta201517_FD_183981 | JGI IMG/M metagenome (GOLD analysis project Ga0210021, IMG submission 183981) | Groundwater microbial communities from Crystal Geyser aquifers in Utah, USA - Crystal Geyser metaG 2015-17 (SPAdes) (version 2) | ecosystem: Environmental > Aquatic > Deep subsurface >... | reverse complement strand
GTAGCCCGCAGAATTGGGCAAATTGAGAATCATGTCCTGCTGGATTTCTTCCGGCGAGTCAAAGCCGAACACTGCCAAGTTGCCGATGTTGAGCTTGATGATCTTGTGACCTTCTTCTTCCATCTGGCGCGCGGCATCCATGATCGGGCCGCGAATGTCATAACATACATTGGCCAGTTTGGCTGATTTGCGTATGGTCTTCAAAGTCCCTCCGGGCGTGGTCGCTAAAGAGCGAAACCTATAATTTGAACACAAGTCCAGTTTCTCCAACCCCGATCCCACTTCAAGCCCCGCACCATGAAAATTCACCCTGACATCATCAGCGTGCCCTACATCAGCGCATATGGCAAAGGCTGGGTGCAGGTGGGCGATATCCAGCTGACCCACAGCGTGGTCATTGCCTCTGATGGCAATCGGTTTGACTGGCAATGCGCTCACTTTGAGGACCTGACTGACGCGCATTTCGAACAATTGGCACAGTTGCAAACCGAACTGGTGATTTTTGGCAGCGGAGAGCGCCTGCGTTTTCCGGCGGCGGCCCTGACCCGCGGTTTGATCGAGCGCCAGATTGGCATTGAATCTATGGACACTCAGGCGGCCTGCCGCACCTACAACATCCTGGCTGGCGAAGGCCGCCACGTCGCCGTTGCGTTGCTGATCGAGGGCGCCGCCCTTTGACATGACCCGGCTCGTAGCTGGATTTAGGCAAGCAGGCCCGACGATCCAAATGTCAAATCGGAGTAAAATACGGGTCTTGTAGTCGGGGGCGCATAAGTGCTTTAAAAGGATAGTGTCCGCGACTTGAGAGACCGACGCATCCTGTCACACGAGATTGAAGAAACATGGCGATAGTTGTCAACAAACCCATCCCTGAATTTGAATCTACTGCTACTGGTGGCATCCGCGTCACCAACACGTCTCACCTGGGACATGTAGTCATTCTTTATTTTTACCCCAAAGACAATACTCCTGGTTGTACCACCGAAGCCATGCAGTTTCGCGACAGATACAAAGATTTTGTCAAAGCCGGTGCCACCGTATTCGGTGTCTCCCGTGACAACATGCGCTCCCACGACGAATTCAAGACCAAGCTCGAATTGCCGTTTGAGTTGATCGCTGACACCGAAGAAAAAATGTGCCACATGTTCGGTGTTGTCAAAAACAAAATCATGTACGGTAAGAAGGTGAAGGGCATCGAGCGCAGCACCTTCCTGATTGGCGCCGACGGCCTACTCAAGGAAGAGTGGCGCGGTCTCAAGGTGCCAGGCCATGTAGATGACGTGCTCAAAGCCGTCAAGGAACTCCACAAGTCGCCAGAACTGGCTTGAATGCGCAAGGGGTTGCGAAAAACCTTTGCCCTGTGCCGGACCGTTTAGTCACAAAGGTCCGTGCATAATCAAGCATATGCCTCAAGTTTTATCGTTTTCTGTAACAGCCGCCCTGGTGACATGGCGGCTGTTTCGTTTTTGAACTCGCAATTTTCCTAACGCACAGGAGTTTTCCATGCCTTTGCCCACCGCCCCGTCCAAACGTGCCGCCTTGTTGTCGCTGCAGGACTTCAATGTGCCCGCCCGCCCCAGAGTCAAAGGCAGCGTGAGCAAATCGCCGCCACCCTTAGCGCCGTCCAAAGAAGAGACACCGCAGCCGCAAGCATTCCAGCCCGCGCCAATCGTCGAAGCTGTCGAGGTGTTGGCCAATAAGGCGCCCCAGGCCAGCGCCCGGCGCCGCAGTACACCAGCGAACGCGCCCGAGGCTACAGTCCCCAAAACCCGCCGCAAGGAAGGCCCCAGCAAGCTGTTTGTGATCGACACCAATGTGCTGCTACACGATCCCAGCTGTCTGTTCCGCTTTGAAGAGCATGACGTCTTCTTGCCCATGATCGTTCTTGAGGAACTTGATGGGCACAAAAAAGGCATGACCGAAGTGGCTCGCAACGGGCGCCAGGCCAGCCGCTCGCTGGATGCACTGGCAGAGCACCAAGGTTCGGACATCAGCACCGGGCTGCTGCTGCATACCACCGGGCACAGCGAAGCGCGTGGCCGCCTGTTCTTCCAAACCCAGTTTCTCGACTATGAACTGCCCACCAGCCTGCCCCAAGGCAAAGCAGACAACCAGATTTTGGGTGTCGTGGAAGCCCTGCGCAAACAACACGCGCCGCGTGACGTGGTGCTGGTGTCCAAAGACATCAACATGCGCGTCAAGGCCCGCGCCTTGGGCCTCAATGCTGACGATTACCAGAATGACAAGACGCTCGAAGATGGTGACCTGCTGTACAGCGGTGCCTACGCGCTGCCGGCTGATTTCTGGAGCACCCATGGCAACAAGGTGGAGAGTTGGCAACAAGGTGTGCATACCTTTTACCGCGTCAGCGGACCCGTCGTGCCGCAGTTGCTGATCAACCAGTTCGTCTATTTTGAATCAGCCGGCGAGCCCAGCCTGTATGCTAAGGTGACAGAGATCCGCGGCAGGACAGCGGTGTTCAAAACCCTGAAAGATTTCACTCACCTGAAAAATGCGGTGTGGGGCATCTCGACCCGCAACCGCGAGCAAAACTTTGCAATGAACCTGCTGATGGACCCAGAGGTGGACTTTGTCACCCTGACCGGGCAGGCCGGCACGGGCAAAACGCTGCTGGCGCTGGCCTCGGGCCTGACCCAGGTGCTTGACGAGCGGCGCTACACCGAAATCATCGTCACCCGCGCCACCGTCAGCGTGGGCGAAGACATTGGCTTTTTGCCCGGCACCGAAGAAGAAAAAATGGGCCCCTGGATGGGGGCGCTCGATGACAACCTGGAAGTCTTGGGCAAAACCGACACCGCAGCCGGCGAATGGGGCCGTGCCGCCACCAACGAGCTCATCCGCAGCCGCATCAAGATCAAGAGCATGAACTTTATGCGCGGCCGAACCTTTTTGAACAAATACGTGATCATCGACGAGGCGCAAAATTTGACGCCCAAGCAAATGAAAACCTTGGTTACTCGGGCCGGGCCGGGCACCAAGATCATCTGCATGGGCAACATCGCACAAATCGACACGCCCTACCTGACCGAGGGCTCGTCAGGCCTGACCTACGCGGTGGACAAGTTCAAAGGCTGGCAGCACAGCGGCCACATCACGCTGGCGCGCGGCGAACGCTCGCGGCTGGCTGACTTTGCGAGCGAAGTCTTGTGACCTTGCGGGTCAGACCACTCGCGCAGCGACGTGCTCTGACCCCAACTTCTTGAAGTGTTGGAGACCGAGCAAGCTCAGTCGCTTCGCTCCTGTAGCCTTGGTCCGTCCCACAATGTCTCAGAAGTCCCCGCTGGCTCCATTGGCCAGCGACTCGAACTTGGTGATCTTGTTCAAGAACGCCAGTTTGACCACCCCAGTCGGGCCGTTGCGCTGCTTGGCGATGATGACCTCGGCCACGCCAGGCTCCTTACAGGCGTCCTTGGTGTAGTACTCGTCGCGGTAGATGAACATGATGATGTCGGCATCCTGCTCGATGGCGCCCGACTCACGCAAATCGCTCATCATGGGGCGTTTGTCAGGGCGGGTTTCCACGCTGCGGTTGAGCTGCGAGAGCGCCATCACCGGGCATTTGAGCTCCTTGGCCAGCATCTTCAGGCCGCGCGAAATCTCACCCAGTTCGGTGGCGCGGTTTTCACCGTCGCTGCCGTTGGAGCCGCTCATCAACTGCAAATAGTCCACTACGATCAGGCCCAACTGACCGCATTGGCGCGACAACCTGCGCGCATTGGCGCGCAACTCGCTGGACGTGAGTCCAGCAGTTTCGTCAATGTGCAGCGAGATGGTGCGCAGTTTTTCGATGGCCTCCGACAGACGCGGCCATTCATCGTCGGTCAACTTACCGGTGCGCAGATGGCCCTGGTCGATGCGGCCAATCGAACCCACAATGCGCACCGCCAACTGGGCCGCGCCCATTTCCATCGAAAACACCGCCACCGGCAAACCTTCATTCAAGGCCACATGCTCGGCAATGTTGATAGCCAAAGCCGTTTTGCCCATCGATGGGCGAGCCGCCAGTACGATCAGGTCGCCGCCTTGCAGGCCGGCCGTCAATCGGTCAAGATCGTAAAAACCAGTGGGCACGCCAGTCACATCGTTGGGGTTGTCGGCCATTTCCTGGACCCGGTCGAGCAACTCGACCACCAGCGTGTCCATGGTCTGAAAACCCTGCTTGGTGCGCGCGCCCTCCTCGCCAATGTTGAAGATTTTCTGCTCGGCCTCGTCCAGTATCGCTGCCACGGGCCGGCCTTTGGGGTTGAAGGCATTGGCTGAAATTTCTTCACTGGTGGACACCAGTTTTCGCAAGATGGAACGTTCGCGAACGATCTCGGCGTAGCGGCGAATATTGCCGGTACTGGGCACGTATTGCGCCAGGGCATTCAGGTAAAGCAGGCCACCGATTTCCTCGGCTTTGCCGGAACTCTGCAACTGCTCATAGACGGTAATAACGTCAGCCGGCTTGCCCGTATTGATCAACAAACTGAGTGCGGCAAACACCTGACGGTGCTCAAAACGGTAAAAGTCGTTTTCGCTGATCACATCGCTGACCCGGTCCCAGGCGGCGTTGTCCAGCAACAGGCTGCCCAGCACGCTGGATTCAGCCTCAATCGAATGCGGCGGAATGCGCAACTGGGCAACCTGACGGTCAGCACCCAGGTCTTCGTTCAGGGTTGAGAGGATGGCAGACATGATATTTTCTTGAGACCCTGAATATTACGACTTGCAAGACCCAATAAAAAAGCCCGACCGGTAAAGATCGGGCTTCAGAATAATCTGGTGGGATGTGCGGGGGTCGAACCCACGACAAACGGATTAAAAGTCCGCTGCTCTACCAACTGAGCTAACATCCCTTACGCAATGAAAGTTGCGTTTTGGCAAGCCTCAGATTATAAACAATTTCAGCTTTGTTTAAGTTTCAAAGTGCTCAAGTTGTTCATAATAACACCTGCTGCGCAGAACCCAAAGCTCGCTGTCACCGTCACCAATGAGCCAAAACCATGGCAATTCAGGCTGCCATCTCCAGCCACGCCACAAGAGGCGTCGGGTGGAGCGACCGCCTCCGGACTGTAGATGCAGGTGACGCCCAGTTTTTTTCTCATACCCATGGTTGGAAATTCTTTGCGCAACTGGTAGCGCACCTTGGCCAGCAAGGGGTCGTGCGTCACATCCAACACGTCCGCCACCGAAACCCTTTCGGCGTGGCGCTTGCCGCCCGCTGCGCCCACCATCACATGTAGCGTCCCCGTCTTGCGGGCCCAAGCGGCCATTGCGGTTTTGACTCTGACTTGATCGCAGGCGTCAACCACGGCGTTCACCCCGGCAGGCAAAATAGCCGGCCAATTGTCCGGCTCGGCAAATGCTTCAACGCACGTTACATGGCACTCCGGAAAATAGGAGACGATACGTTCGCGCATGGCTTCCACCTTGGCCTGGCCTAAGCTGCTTTTTATTGCCTGAATCTGGCGATTGATGTTGGATTCTGCGACCTGATCAAAGTCGATCAGGGTGAGGTAACCCACACCGCTGCGTGCCAAGGCTTCTGCAACCCATGAACCCACGCCACCCAAACCCACGATAGCCACATGCGCTTGCCGAATCTGCTGTGCGCCAGAAACGCCAAACAAGCGATCAAGTCCACCAAAACGGCGATCAAGCACGCCTGTCATGCCTGTCATGACAGTCATTTAAGCGTCGTAAGACGCTCTCTAGCAGCAACAGCTGCCTCTGACTGCGGATAAGCCTTGACCAAATCGGACAGCGTTTTTCGAGCGCCCTTGCTGTCTTTTAACTCCAATTGGCAATTGGCGATCGACAACACAGCCTCGGGCGCACGCACATGCTCAGGGTCCTTGGCGATCAGGGCGCGGAAATTAGCCATCGCCCCCTTATAGTCACGCGTTGCGTACTGGGCATTGCCCAGCCAGAATAATGAGGGAACCACATATCCACTGGCGGGGTAGCTTGTCACAAAGCGCGAAAAGAGGCTCTGCGCAGTGGCGAAATCGCCATTTCGAAAGACCGTCAAAGCCGCTTCATAGTCGGCAGTTTCGGCTTGATCAGCCACGAACTCAACGCCATCGAGTTGAACTGTCACTGGCTCAAGTTTGCTGAAACGCGCTTGCATGGCCTGCAACTGGTCTTTTTGCTGGCGTTGGGTTTCAGCCAATTCACGCATGATCTGCTCATTGCTGCCGCGCAGAACTGCAATCTCGGCCTTGAGTATCTCGATCTGGCGTTGCAACTCGAGCATGCTCTGGCCGAGGCTTGTCAACTCCTGGTTTGATGTCTGACGTGCCCGCTCGGCATCGGCTCGCATGACTTCCACGCGCTGACGTAAATCAAGGATCGCCTTGCGCGCGTCGTCATCCTCGAACAAGGCCGCATGCAGCCCGCTGAACGAAAACAAACAAATCAGAAGAACGACAGACGACTTGGAAAACAGCATTGGCATTCTTGGAGCCCATTTCATGGATAACGAATTTCGACACGTCGATTTTGGGCAAGGGCCGCTTCATCAAAGCCAGCCGCCGCAGGTTTTTCTTTACCAAAACTCACGGCCTCCATCTGGTTTTGAGAAACGCCCAAAATCGACAGCGCGTTGCGCACCGCATCGGCCCGCTTCTGGCCCAAAGCCAGGTTGTACTCGCGTCCGCCGCGCTCATCGGTATGACCTTCAAGGGCCACCCTGCGGGTTGGTTGAGCGCGCAACTGCTTGGCGTGCGCGGCGATCAACGACTGAAACTCAGGCTTGACGACAAAGCTGTCGTAGTCAAAATAAACCACACGGGATTCATTGGAAGCCAGCGCCCCTTGAGCTTGATCAGGCGAAGTGCCCAAATCCACCGGCGCCACGCCACTCCCCTGCACGCCGGAACCAGCCGCCCCCGAATCAGCGCCTACCGCTTTAGCGGTGGCATCTGCCACAGGCACGTCATTGAGCGGTACCGAGCTTCCGCAGGCCGCCAAAAAAATCGACAACAAACCAGCCAAAATAAAATTTTTCATACTGAAACTCCAATACTGTTAATTAAAAAAGGGGCCCCAATGCGGCTCGCGGATATCACCTTGCTGCCCGCTGAGCCTGGCCTTGACCTTGCCATCAAGCGTGCTCGTCATGAGCGCCTCACGACCCTGCTGTTGGGTTGCATACACCAGCATCTTGCCATTGGGTGAAAAACTTGGGCTTTCATCGGCCGCAGAATCCGTAATGGCAGTCACGGCACCATCCGCCAGACTCATCACATGCAGCATGAAAGCACCGCCCACCCTCGAAATGTAAGCGAGCCAGCGACCGTCCTGGCTGATGGCCGGTGAAATGTTGTAATTACCGGTAAAAGTGACTCGTTCAGCCCCCTGTCCGGTTGCGGCAACCCGGTACACCTGGGGCGAGCCACCCCGATCACTGACGAAGTAAATGTGTTTACCGTCGGGCGAAAACACGGGTTCGGTATCGATGCTGGGGGACTGCATCAAGCGACGCGGCTCGCCGCCTGCAGCTGACAACAAAAACAACTGGGAACCACCATCGCGACTGAGCGTCAAGGCCAAGGTGGTGCCATCAGGCGACCAAGTTGGTGCACTGTTGGAACCCTTGAAGTTGGCGATCAAGCGGCGCTTGCCGGTGCTCACGTTGTGCACATACACCACCGGTTTGCGTGACTCAAACGACACATAAGCCAGTTGATTGCCATCAGGCGACCAGGCGGGCGAGATGATGGGCTCCGGGCTGGCCAGCGCCGACTGGGCACTTTCGCCATCGGCATCGGCCACCCACAGCTGGTAGCGCTGACCCACCTTGGTCACATAGGCAATGCGAGTGGAAAACACGCCCTTGTCGCCGGTCAGCTTTTCATAGATATCATCGGCCACCCGATGCGCGGCCAAGCGCAAATCCGTTGCGTTGACGGCAAAACTGCGACCACCCAAATCCTGGCCCTTGACCACGTCCCACAAACGAAACCGCACATCAAATCGACCATCAGCCAGTCTGGCCACACTGCCCGAGGCAAAGGCATCGGCACCCGCCTGACGCAAGAACGACAGCTCAGGACGGGACGACTCATCAAACGCACCGGCCGGAGGCGTGATCACGCGAAACTGGCCGCTACGCTCCAGATCAGCCTTGATGATGTCCGATATTTTTTGCGGCAGCGCCTCCTGGCCCTTGAAAGGTGCAATCACCACGGGCACCTGCGTCAGGCCCACACCGGAGACTTCGATGCGGAATTGGGCGAGAGCCGGAAGACATACAAAGCAGCTTAAGAAATAGCAAAAGTAACGTTTAATCATCGGTTCATTATTACAGTCTGGTCAGCACAACATCGTTAGCGGCACGATCCTGAGAATAACCCAAGGTCGATCGGGTGATCAGCGGTTGTAACACGCTCCCTGACAATTTGGGCATTTTGTGACGCATTGTTACGGTTGGCATCCTTATGCAAAAGATGAAAAACCTCTGTGGCGCAAAAGCAATGCTATGGACAGAGCGCCGCTATCTCGATTGGTTGGCGCTTTTCCTGCGAGCCGGAAGACCCGAAAAAAGTAGGCCAACCGCCCAGGCGAAAAGCAGCTTTTCAGCGTGGTCGAGCAAGAAGGAATTGAACAGGTTGCCAACCAGATACGCCAGCACCAGCCCACGCGTCAACACTTGTTCAGCCAACGGCAGTCGACGTGCTGTCCGCCAGAGCACCACGAATATCGCGAGCAGCAAAATCAATCCGGGCAAACCCAGCTGGGCAGTTGTCAGCAGATACTGATTGTGGGGATTGTTGGAAGCTTGTGCTGCAGTACCAGCAACCTGTTGACTGTAGGCATATTCGAAGCCACCGGTGCCGACGCCAATCAGAGGATGCTCGGCAATGATGCGCAGGCTGGTAGCAGCGTATTGCATGCGCAGACCCATCGAACTTTGGTCCTTGTTCCCGTATTGCCAGTTCTGGATTTCCTTAATGCCGTCGCTGTATCTGGCCAACACCGGAACGCCCGGCAACTGCGAGACGACGATCCCCGCTGCGGCGATCACGGCGCCGGCGACGATCGCGCCGCGCCAGCGGAAGCGTCTAATGAACACATACCCGGTGAGTACCAGCAAGACCAATTGTCCGGTTCGTCCCTGCACCATTAAAAGATTGACCACCGCCAGCGCCGCAGCAAATCCCAGCCCCCAGCGCCAGCGTCGATCACGGGCATGCAACGCACCGACGAAAAACATAAAGGCGCCGAGCGCGACGAAGAAACTGTGCGTGATGTGCAACTTGAAAACCACCGGGTTGCTGGCATCGTTGTTCTTGCTCAGCCAATCGGGCAAATCGACGCCGGCCCACATAGCGTAGGAGAGAGCGAGTGTCAGCAGGATACCCAGGCCGAAGGCGGCGGCAGCGCGCCGCTTTTGTGCGTCGGTCAGAGGCAGCGCGATCAGTGCCAGCGGCAGCATCAAGACAGCATATTTGTTGAAATAACGCAAGCGCTCGGCGGCGTTACCGTAACCCCATGCCGTTCCGAGCGCGACGAGCAGCAGGAAGACCAGCAGCACCCAGCTCAGCAGATTGGTGCGCAGGTTCACCCACTTGTTTTGCCACTCGCCGCAGAGCAGCCAGCTGATCAGCATCACAAAGAGCAGCAGATTGTCGAGTGCAGTGGAAATCGGCAGCGACAGGCCGAGCAGAACGCTTGCAACCGGAAAAATTCGGGTGGCGAGCGAAGGGGCTGGAGTGAGCGTAATGGACATCGTCGGTGCGGTGGATTGGGAGAGGTCGGCGGCGTTTTCGTGCCACGAGGTTTGGGCAGAACTGGTCCGCGTGGTCATTTTGGGGAGCGGCAGGCCGCAATATGGGCGATCAGTTGGTCAAGATTGATTTGCAGACCGAAGCGGCGCAATACATCGGCGCTACCGGCTTGGGCCAGGGCCCGCATCGCTTCGGGCGCGGTCAAGGCGCGATCAATGGCGGCGGTCCACGCCGCACCGTCGCCGGAGGGCGTGATCAGCCCGGTTTCCTGATGCCGTACGGTTTCCGGGATACCGCCGACATCGCTGACGACGACTGGGATGCCGAGCGAGAGGGCCTCGATCTGAGACATGCCGAGCGGTTCGTAGGACGAGGGCACAACCACCAGCGCAGCGCGGGTATAGACCGCCGGAATGTTGTCGACCATACCTAGAAAGGCGACCTGTTGGCCGAGGCCCAGACGGGCGACCTGTTGCTGTAGCTGAACTTTCAATTCGCCTTCGCCGGCGATTGCAAAACCTATGATTTGGCCGCGCTGCTTGAGCGTGGCCAGCACGTCGAGCATCAGCGCGTGCCCTTTTTCCGGCCGCAGCATCGCAGCCTGCACGATCAGCGGGCACGGCAGAGCAGCGAGGGCTTGTGTGATCGCTGCGGGCAAGGCTTCCTGGCTGCGCCGTGCGATTGCTGCGAAATCGATGCCAGGATAAAGCAGGTGGATACGTTGCGGATCAATCGCGCGGTTTGCCAGCAGGCGCTGGCGCATCTCGTTGCTGGGCACCAGCGTGCGATCGAACAGGTGGTTGTGGGTCCAGGCATTGGGCTGGCCGTGCTGGTAGGTGCGGGCGCGCAGCAGGGCTGGCCGGTCGGGAACCAGCCGCGCCGCCAGCGCGCCGTTGTTGGCGTCGTGGCCACTGTGGCAAATCAACGCATCGGGCCGGAACGATTGCAGTACGCGCCGCACGCCGGCAATGCTTGGCAGGTGCAAGCTGTTTCGAAAAGGAATCGCCACGGTGGCGATTCCGCGCGCCGCAGCAACGGTGGCGAGGCGGCTGTTGTGGCGGCACAGGATCAGGGTCTCGATGCCGCGCATCGGCAGGCTGGCGGCCTGCGCCAGCAGTTGCAGTTCTTGGCCGCCAAGGTTGGGTGAGCTTTCGCTGAACAGGACGCGGCGCAACCCAGTCGAACTCACAGCCAGTCCAGATCGGCCGGGCGTCCGAAGTCAATGTCGGCGAACTGGCCACCAAGGTCAAGGGTGTCGCTGCCGGTGTAGCCAGCAGCACGCCAGCGCGGCAGCCGCGCGCCGTGAAGGCGAACCTTGCCGCGCCGCGGGTCGTCGCGAGTGGCCCCGGGCAGCGGCACGATGCAGTCGCTGGCGTTGCCAAAGACGTTGGCCGCCCAGTGCGAATAACCGGAAATCGGCGTGGCCAGGATCACCGGGCAACAACCCAGCGC
>Ga0210021_1004191_pt1 | contig 11200 bp, 14 predicted proteins | sample CryGeymeta201517_FD_183981 | JGI IMG/M metagenome (GOLD analysis project Ga0210021, IMG submission 183981) | Groundwater microbial communities from Crystal Geyser aquifers in Utah, USA - Crystal Geyser metaG 2015-17 (SPAdes) (version 2) | ecosystem: Environmental > Aquatic > Deep subsurface >... | reverse complement strand
GTGACCCCGGGGGGATTCGAACCCTCAACCAATTGCTTAAGAGGCAACTGCTCTGCCGTTGAGCTACGGGGCCAAACGTGCGAGCGGTATTATACCGCAAAGAAAATATGCGTCAATGCAAGTTGCGCGCGGTGCATTACCATCCAATTTTAATTCCTTACAAGAACGCAAAGCATCCGTTTCGGGAAAATCCGATATAATTAAGTTATACGCAATGCGCTGAGGAAACTAATGCCAAAACGACGCGAAAACTCTGTCGAACTGCAAGCCAAAATTGCCAGCCTGGAAAACCTGCGCCCCGAACTGGGCGAGGAATTCGTCAACCAGAAGATTGACGAAATGAGGGCGCGTATCCATGTCATCCAGAGCGGCGCGAGCGCCAAGGGACGCGGCCGCGCCGTGGGGCGCGACCAGTCCCTGCAAAGCGGCGACGCGAGTGTGGCCGTGCAAGGTGATGTAAGCGACAGCACCATCGTCCACGCCCAGACCGTTGTGATTGCAGACCGCTTCTGGCGCGGATTACAACCCGCCCTGCCTGCCCCAGACCTGAAACAGGCGACAGCCTCCTACCTCACCTACCTGATAGATCGTCACAACTACCTAAGCCTGAAAGGCATGGGCGTCTCGGACCGCGTCCCGTTGCGGCTGGCCCTGCTTGAAGTGTACGTCCCGCTTAAAGCGCGTCTCGAATTGCCCGAAGGCGAAACCTGGAAACGCGACCTCAGCCTGGCCGGGCGCGAACCCACCGATGAAGACCAGCAACCCCTGCGCCTGAGCGACCCCCTGCCCGTGCTGGATATTCTCAGCGCGCACTCCGGCGTGATCGTGCTGGGCGACCCGGGCGCGGGCAAAACCACTTTCCTGAAATACCTGGCCCTGCGCCTGGCGCGCGGCGAAGGCAGCCAGGTTGGACTGGGCGACCGCCTGCCCATTCTCATGCCGCTGGCGGCCTACGCCAACGCGCTCCAGGATGCAGACATCCGCCTCGATGATTTCATCGTTGAGTACTTTTCCGATATCGGCGCCGACAATTCCATCGGCCCCATGCTGGCGGAAGCCCTGCGCGCCGGACGCGCCCTCATTTTATTGGACGGACTGGACGAGGTGCGCGACCTGAACTTGCGAAATACCGTCGTCGAACGCGTGGTGGACTTTTACGCCTTCCACCGCCGCCCGGGCAACAAGTTCGTACTCACCAGCCGCATCATCGGCTACCGCGCCGTGCGCCCCTCCGCAGAAGAGTTGGTGGAATGCACACTGGTGGACTTCGACGACTCGGAGATCGAGGATTTCGTCCAACGCTGGACGGCCGCCCTCGAAAAGCAGATCCAGGGGGATAATGCCGTTTCACGCGGCGACGCCGAACAGGACCGCCGCGATTTGCTGGACGCCATCTACCAAAACACAGGTGTGCGGCGGCTGGCTTCCACGCCTCTTCTATTGACCATCCTGGCGCTGATGAAGCGGCAGGGCGTCAGCCTGCCCGAACGACGCGTGCAACTTTACGACCAGTACGTGACGACCCTGCTTTCGACCTGGAACCGCGCCCGTTCCTTGAGCGGACGCGCACCCGGGCGTGACCTCGATGAAGTGCAAACCGTGCGCGTGCTCGCCCCGCTGGCGCTGTGGATGCACGAGGTCAGTCCCGGCGTGGGACTCGTCAAACGCGAGGACCTGGGACGCAAACTCGAGGAAATTTTCAAGGAACAGGGCAACCCCTCCCCCACCAGCGCGGCGCGCCAATTCCTGCAGGATGTGCGCGAACATGCCGCGCTCCTGCTCGAACGCGGCCCCGGTGAATTCGGGTTTATCCATCTCACATTTGAAGAATATCTTTCGGCAGTGGCGCTGGCGCTGAAAGGGCAGGGCGATGGAGGGATGATTGCCGAAACACTGGTCAAACACGTGGGCGAGCAAGCCTGGCGCGAAATGACCCTGCTGACCATCGGCTTCCTCGGCATCCGCCAGCAACTCTCGAAGGTGGCGGGCGAGGTAGTGGAGATGCTGGCGGAGGCGAAAGCCGGCGCGCCGGGGGAGGCCATCATCCTGGCAGGCGACGCGGTACTGGACACCTGGCCTGCCGGAGTGCCGCTCCAAAGCAAGGAACGCGTCGTGCAGGCGCTGGCGCTGTCCATGCAAAATCCAGACGTTCATCCAGACCTGAGGCGGCGCGCGGGGCTTTTGCTCGGCCGCCTGGGCTGGCGTCCGCCCGATGTGGATCGCTTCGTGGAGATTACGGCAGGAGAATTCCTGTTCGGCGCAAGAAAGGAAAAGCTGAAAGTGGCGGACCGGTTCTGGGTCGGCAAGTATCCCGTCACCAACGCGCAGTACGCGCGCTTCGTGCAGGCAGGCGGATACCAAACCCGCGCCTTCTGGAGCGACCTCGGCTGGGCCTGGCGCTCGGGCAAATATGACGAACGCACCCTGGAAGCCGTGGACCGCGATTGGCTCGATCATCGTCCGCAGGCGCGCCGCAACGCGCCGTATTTCTGGCACAACATCGAACTGGGCAATCCCATCTTCCCAGTGGTGGGCGTCTCGTGGTACGAGGCCGAAGCCTATTGCAACTGGCTCGCCAAGAATATGGTCGCTGTGCCGGATGGTTACACCCTGCGCCTGCCGGACACGCAGGAATGGGAATATGCGGCGCGCGGCCGGAAGGGCAGCGAATATCCCTGGGGCGATGAGTTCGATAAAACCGCCGCCAACACCTGGGACAGCGACCCCGCCGATTCAGGGCTGGGCGGCACGACGGCGGTCTGCGCCTTCCCGCAGGGAGCCAGCCCCGCAGGCGTGTGGGACATGAGCGGAAACATTTGGGAATGGACTTGCTCATGGTATGATGATGATCATCGTTACCGCGTGGTGCGCGGCGGTTCGTGGATCGGCTACCAGTGGTTCGCGCGCGCCACCTTCTGCAACTGGTCCATCCCGCTGACTTTCAACGATGACCTCGGTTTCCGCGTGGTGATCGCCCCGCAGAAAAACGCGTAAAGCGAGATAATATCTCGCTCTACTTTATAGGAGAAAAATATGGCTGAATCAAAAAAGAAACCCACCCACTCCGGCGGTACAAATGTCGGCCGCGACCGCATCGTCTCGGGCGGCGACCGGAGCGTCGTTGTCGGCGGGGATGTCAAAAACAGCCAGATCGTCACCGGTGACTACAACCGCCTGGATGCCGCGTATAAATTTGCCTCGATCTTCCCGCAGATCGAAGATCATTCCAACCTATCCGCAACCGACAAGTCCGACTTGAAGACAGAACTCAGGACATTCGAGGATGAGGATAAGAAGGGACCGGAATCCAACGAAGGCTTCCTGGCCCAAAAGCTGCGGAACGTCCGGCGCATCGCGCCCGACATCCTTGACGTGGCCATCGCGACCATCGCCAATCCCGCGGCGGGCTTTGGCACAATCGCCAAAAAAGTGGCTGAGAAGGTGAGGAACGAAGTAAAGTAATCGAAAAAAACGATGAAAGTTTTCGCCGCGCGGCAGGTAAGTTGACCTGCCGCGCGGCTTCTTTTTGTAGTATACTTATTGCAACCTTTTACAATAAGGAAAACGCTATGACCTGTGGCTCCTACCTGATTGACCGACTGCACACGCATGGTTTCCGCATGACCTCCCAACGGATGGCGATTCTGCACACCCTGCACCATGCGGGCGGACACGTCTCCCCGACCGAAGTCTACGAACGGGCGCGGCGCGACCAACCCGGACTGACGGAGACGACCGTTTACCGCACGCTGGAATTCCTGGTGGAGAACGGATTCGCGCTGGCCGCGCACGTGGGAGGAGGAAAATTAGTCTACGAATTGACCGAGGAGAACCACCACCACCTGATCTGTCGCAAATGCGGCAAAACCGTGGCCGTGGAACACGCCGCGCTGGCGGGACTCTATGCACAGTTGAACGCCTCCACAGGCTATCGGTTGGATGCCAGTCACGTTACGTTTTTGGGCTTATGCCCGGACTGTCAAACGTAAGGCGACATGAATGTCGCGGTACGAATACAAAACCAAACCAGAAAGGAAAAACTCATGCACTACTCCCCCGCTCCCCTTCATATTCCTGACGGATTCCTCAACCTGGTGATCTCCCTGCTCTTCTGGGCGATCACCGCCGTCACCGTAGGGATCGCCATCTCCAAAACGAACAAGTCGCTCGGTGAAAAACAGGTCCCGCTGATGGGTGTGATGGCGGCCTTCATTTTTGCCGCGCAGATGCTCAACTTCCCGGTGGCGGGCGGCACGTCCGGCCACTTTTTGGGCGGCGCGCTGGCGGCCATCGTGCTGGGTCCCTGGGCCGCGGTTTTGGTGATGACCGCGGTCATCGCGGTGCAGGGACTGCTCTTCCAGGACGGCGGCCTGCTGGTGATGGGCGCCAATATTTTCAACATGGGACTGCTGACCGCCGTCATCGGGTACGGGCTGTACCGCGCGGCGGCCGGGCGCAGTAAGGGGGTGCGATATGCGGTAGCGGGCGTCGGCGCGTGGATCGCCGTCCTGGCGGCCGCGCTGATGGCCTCCATGCAATTATGGTTGAGCGGCACTTCGCAATTGCAGATCGTCCTGCCGGCCATGCTGGGCGTGCACGTGCTGATCGGGATCGGCGAAGCAATCATCACTGTCGCGGCGCTGGCCTTCATCGAGCGGACGCGTCCCGACCTGTTGACCGAAAAAGCGACCGCGGAAAAAGGCGGGCGCGGCTGGGTGTACGCGGGTGTGGTGGTCGCCCTGCTGGCGGTGCTGCTCTCGCCGCTGGCTTCGGCCTCCCCGGACGGGTTGGAGCGCGTGGCCGAGAATATGGGTTTCCTGCATCTCGGACAGTCCGCGCCATTCCAAATCCTGCCGGATTACACCGTCCCCTTCCTGGGTCAGACTCCGCTCTCCACCATCGTGGCGGGCGCGGTCGGTGCGCTGGTGGTATTGGGACTGATGATCGTTATCGGCCAGAGCCTGAGGAAGCGGAACGCGTAGGAAGGTACACAGGTACACAGGTACACATCACGCAATTCAAACTGATAACTGATCACTGATCACTGATCACTGAATTCCCATGCACGCCGACGCATTTGACCGTTTCCACGAAGCCGAAAGCCGACTGCACCGCCTCGACCCGCGCGTCAAGGTGGTGGTGACGGTGCTGTTCATCCTGTCCAACGCGCTCCTGCCGGATGGCGCCTGGGCCGCGCTTGGGCTGGCGTGGATCATCCTGCTGTGGGCAAATCAGCTCTCGAACCTGGGCGTGGACTTTTCCTTTCGACGCTCGTTCGTAGCCCTGCCTTTTGCGCTGGCGGCGGTCTCGGCCATTTTTTCACCGCTGGGGAATCAACTGGCAGAATGGCATGTCGGTCCGCTCGTGCTGATTCCCACCGACTACGGCCTGATCAAATTCGCCAGCATCCTCGTCCGTTCGTGGCTATCGGTGCAGGCCGCGATTTTGCTGGTGTCCACCACGCGCTTCCCCGATATGATCCACGCCTTCGAGCATCTGCGCGTCCCCGCCACGTTGACCACCATTGTGGCCTTCCTCTACCGCTACCTGTTCGTGCTGACGGACGAGGTGATGCGTTTGCTGCGGGCGAGGAAATCCCGTTCGGCGGCCGCGCCCGGTCATCGTCCATGTAGAGACGTTGCAATGCAACGTCTCTACATGGCGCGCGTCACGGGCAATATGGCCGGTCAACTATTTCTCCGCAGTTATGATCGCAGTGACCGCATCTACAACGCCATGCTGGCGCGCGGCTACACCGGTCAACTGCGCACGCTCAACGCGCACGTGATGAAATCCAGCGACTGGCGATTCGCGGCGCTGTCGGCCCTCCTGATCCTGTTCCTGCAATTGATTGGAAGACTTTAATGCCCGTCACCCACCCCACCCAAAAATTTTCCATCCCCGAATGCGAGGGCGACGTTCTGCAAGTGCGCGGCCTGCATTTTTCCTACCCCGACGGCCACACCGCCCTGCGCGGCGTCTCGTTGAAACTGTGCGAGGGCGACAAGGCCGCGCTGGTGGGACCGAACGGCGCAGGCAAGTCCACGCTGATGCTGCACCTGAACGGGATTTTGGAGGGCCGCGGCGAGATCGAAGTCGGCGGCCTGCGCCTCACGCGTGACAACTTACCGGTCATCCGTTCGATGGTGGGACTCGTCTTCCAGAACCCCGACGACCAACTCTTCTCCCCGACGGTGTTCGAGGATGTGGCGTTTGGCCCGCTCCACATGGGACTGCCCGAAGATGAAGTCCGCGCCCGCGTGACCGAGGCGCTGGAGGCCGTCCGAATGGGCGCCTACGCCGAGCGGCTCTCGCACCACTTAAGCATGGGCGAGAAGAAGCGCATCGCCATCGCCACCGTCCTTTCGATGCGGCCATCGTTGCTCGTCCTTGACGAACCATCCGCAGGTCTCGACCCGCGCGCCCGGCGGACGCTCATCCATTTGTTGCGCGATATGTCCATCACGATGCTTGTGTCCACGCACGATATGACGCTGGTCAGGGAATTGTTCCCGCGCACGATCATCATGGATGAGGGAAGAATTGTCGCGGATGGCTTAACGATGGAGATTCTGGAGGACGCGAAGTTGCTCGAAGCGCATGGGTTGGAGAAGGCATAAGATTAGCCCATGCTATAATGAAGCAGGCAAGTAATCCCCAAGTCCATTCCTGATTGCCAGAACAGGAGTTGCCAATGAGCGATCCAGTTACCCTTGTTGAAAAAAACATTCATATATCCGCCGAGCGCGCCAGTCATCTCAGCCGCCTGGCTCACGTCAAGGCATTGAGCGAAGATCAACTTATCGAGAAAGGGCTGGATATTCTTTTCAGCCTGGCTGATCTTTTAGATTCTCAGACCGAACGGCAGGGCTGGTCTTTTCTTTCGGAAGATTCCCTCCAGCGCGTCTGGGATAATGCCGAAGATGCCAGATACGATAATTGGAGGGAATTGTATGCCCCACAAACGCGGTGACGTTCTACTGGTTCCGTTTCCTTTCAGCGATCTGAGCACAACCAAAGTCAGGCCAGCCGTTGTAATCAGCAGTAGCCGCTACCATTCAACACAGCCCGACATCCTGCTTGCGGCGATCACATCCAAACTTTCCGCCTCCCCCGATCCGCTTGAATATTCATTAAGCGACTGGCAATCTGCGGGTTTACGTTATCCGTCCGCATTCAAGCCTGTGCTGTTTACGCTGGAGCCTGGCAGGGTGATTCACACCATCGGCAAACTGACATTGGCGGATATGACAGAAATAGACAGCCGCTTGCGCCTGGCGTTGAGTTTATAGACCCACCCCTGTGCAACCTGCCCATCGCGATGCTCGTGTCCACGCACGATATGGCGCTGGTGAAAGAATTATTCCCGCGCACGATTGTGATGGACGAAGGATTGATCATGGCAGATGGTTTGACGATGGAAATTTTGGAGGACGCGAAGTTGCTGGAGGCGCGCGGATTGGAGCGACCATAAATAATATGACATTTGTCACTTGAACATAATGCAGTTTTCACTATAATATAACTTGAATAGACATTGTTTGATCTGTGGGAAAATGCAGGACACCCCAAAACAACCACAAAGTATTTAGCAGACTTTTCCTGTTATAGGCTTGTACGAAAAACGAGTGGCGGTCACGTAAAAATATCAGCGCCAATGCACTCCGGCTATGGGAGATTTCGAATGACTACAAAGTTGAACCCCCAACGATTTTTCTGGATGGTTTTTGTCGCGCTCTTGGTTGCCTGCACACCAGCACAGCCCAATATGACGGATATCCAAAGCACGGCCTTCGCCGCCGCATATACAGGCGTCGCTCTTACTCAAACGGCCCTGCCCACCGCCACACCACCGCCGCCAACTGATACGCCAACAGCCACTGGTGGTGTAATTTTGCCTACGCCACCTCCAACACGGCCTCCATTCACTCCTATTATGACACCTGATGCGATTCAAATGGAACAATGGAGAGAATATCAGACAGAATTGGCGAAGACTCTCTTTTCCCAAGATCCCTATCTAGCATACGACCCTGAGAAATACAAGACGGCTCTGTGCGAATGGGATATATTAGGACGATCTGGTGAGGAGGTTTACACTTGGGCAGTGTGTGGCCCCGCTCTTAGCCGTGATCTCAGTAGGTCGCCTGCTGTGATTTATCTTAAACCAGATGGATCCATACGAGAAGTGAAAGTGCCTGATGTGGAAGTCAACCGTCAAAATCAAACTGTGATCTACGATCTTCATCTATTTCCAAAAGACTCGCAAGAGAAGCTCTGCATACACTATTTTCAAGACATTGTGCCTCAGTGCGGTTCCATAGTTCCCGGTTATATCCCCTCCGAGATTGTGTTCGTTGATAGGCCAAGACTATATGCCCTGTTGATACATCTTGAATATAGAGAAACATATCCAGAGGCACCTCCGTTGATTATTCTTTCGGGGATGCCGACGGCAACTCCTACACCGTAATTGATTGCACCAGGATTTCACTTTTCACCTACGTAAAATGATAAGGAGATTGACATGAACAAGCCAAAAAGTTTCTATATCGCCGCGGTAATAACCTTAATCATGCTATTTACCTTGGGGAACTGGGCGACAGCCGCGCAAGCAATAGGCTATAGCATCAATGGCGCGACGCCAACCCCAACGGTCATGCCGGCGGAGCCACCAGATACCCCGCCGGGAGAGATTCTTTCCGCGGAAGAACAGGAGGAATTGAAAGCCATTGTCCAATCGTATGTTGATATCCGTTACCGCGCGCTCAGTGTATCGGATGCAGAGGATTTCAAACAGAATGGTTTTGGCGATTTGATATCGGATATGCACGAGGCGGGAGTCTTCCTGCGCGAAGAAATGGGAAAACTGGCAGTGCAGATAAAGCACGCGGAATTGGATCATCTCCGGTACGTGAATTACAAGGTTTTCCTGAATTTTCGCAGTATCACCATTGACACAGCCACTCAGACCGCCACAATATTGGTGAGGGAGGGGAATGAGGTAAGATGAGAACTTCAGAGCAAAGGAGCAAAACATGAAAACTAAAATACTCATCGCGTTTCTAGTCATCGCACTGGCGGCTTGCGCGCCTGTGATAGCGATTGCCCCAACCGGGACATCTGTCCCAACAGCGGTTCCCCCAACATTCACGGCAACAGTTAAAGCCACCATCATCGCGCCTACATCAACGCCAGCGCCACAGTCATTCATTCCCATCATCACGCCTGACGCGATCCAAGTGGAAAAATGGAAGGAATATCAGACCGAATTGGCAAAGGTTGTTCTTTCCGAGACAGGATCTGTTGAATATCCTTTTTATGAAATTGCTTTATGCGAATGGGATATTTTGGGACGATCCGGGCAAGAAGTGTATGTCTGGGCAGTATGTTCCGCTCCTAGTTCTGGGGGGGAAACACCCGCTGTGATCCATCTTAAGGCGGACGGTTCCATTGAATATGTGGAAGTTCCCGGCCATGGCTCAACGATGGAAACCAATATTCAAAAGATGTTTCCAGCAGATGTACGAGCAAAATTTGATTTGTACTATTCCTCTTCATTTTATGGGAGAACAAGAGATCTGATGGATCATCTTCAATATAGACAAACACATCCAGAGGAACCGCCACTGATTGTCCTTAGCGCAACTCCAGCAGCAACCCCAACACCGTAAACTGCCTGTAGCAAGTATAAGAAATTCACTGTTACAAAAAACAAGGAGATTGGCATGAACAAGTCTAAATATTTCGTATTCATCCTAGTGATAACAGCAATAATGTTGCTTGTCCTTGGGAATTGGGTAACACCCGTTCAGGCAAATAACGCAGGGATTGGCACACCAATCCCAACAGGTACACCTGTTACCGTAACAGAGATTCCGGGGGAGGCCGCTTCTGCAGAACAGCAGAAAGAGTTAAAAAGCGTTATTCAATCGTATGTTGAGATTCGCTACCGCGCACTTACCGTATCGGACTCGGGGGATTTCAAACAGAACGGCTTCGGCGACCTGATATCGGATATGCACAAGGCAAAGGTTTTCCTGCGCGAAGAAATGGGAAAACTGTCAGTGGAAATTAAACGCGCAGATTTGAACCGTCTCAGGTATGTGGATTACAAGTACTTCCTGAATTTTCGCAGCATCACGGTTGACCCAGCTACTCAGACTGCCACAATATCAGTAAGCGAGGGAAATGAGGTGATCTACGAAATTTCGGCGGAACTTAATCCAGAAAAACCGATCGTTTCTCACACTGCTGGCATCGAACATACAATTGTTCTGCGCAAACTACAAGGGAAGTGGAAGATTATCTCGGATACCTACGATGATGATTTATGGAGAATGTTGCGGCATGCGGGAAAATCCACGGATGAGATTCTTCGTACCACAGATGAGATGATTCGCATTTTGGAAGCATCGCCGAGGTCATCCGCGATTAGAACGTCTACCACTGAAGCATTGTCTGCCTACGCTATACCTGACGACCCTTCATCCCATCCTTATGACCGGGCAGGCGCTGTTGAATATGCACTTCAACACTGGAACGACAGTGCTGGTCTTTACAATCCAAATTACTACAAATTTCCTCTCACGGATTGCCAAAATTTTGTCTCCCAGGCTCTCTATGAGGGTGGCAACATTACCATGTTTATTTCACCATGGTCCACAAATCTAGGTGTTGGGGATGCTGGATGGTTTTATCTGAACAACAAACAATATGCCTCAGGTTGGACCGAAGTAGGATCTTTTTTCAACGTACCACCCAATTCGGGCCCAATGGCGAGTTGCCAGAAACTTGGAGAGATGACTACAATCAAGGACCAGTGGGTAGATTATTAGCCACAAGACGTTGGGATGAACCCGACGAAGTGCCTAACGAATTGAAGCCAGGTGATGTGATCCAATACGAATGGCTGGATGATGGTGATCATTATTATGACCATACCGCCATAGTTGTGGCTATCGAAGGCGGCGTTCCATATGTTGCGGCTCATACAAATGATCATGATAGGGTACCCTACACCACCTTGACGCCTATTGAAGAAGTTCGCTTCATCCACATCGAGCGGAGCAATGGCTACCCTCCTGTCAAGGCTGAGATTGCGGCGGCAGAAGACGATGCGAGCGGAGATCCTGGATATCCGGGCTTAAGGACATGCAATCCTTTTACAACCTCAGATCCTGGTAACATCTATTTTCTG
>Ga0210021_1004188_pt1 | contig 11203 bp, 11 predicted proteins | sample CryGeymeta201517_FD_183981 | JGI IMG/M metagenome (GOLD analysis project Ga0210021, IMG submission 183981) | Groundwater microbial communities from Crystal Geyser aquifers in Utah, USA - Crystal Geyser metaG 2015-17 (SPAdes) (version 2) | ecosystem: Environmental > Aquatic > Deep subsurface >... | reverse complement strand
AACCTGGCTCATCCGGGAGGGACCCCATGTCCGAAGACTATACTCAAAAATCCTACTGGCTCAACACCTACGGGCCATACACACCCAACGCGCCCGTGGACGGCGATCTCGCCGTGGATGTTGCTATCATCGGCGGCGGATACACGGGACTCGCCACCGCGTATTTCCTCCGCAAGGCCGAGCCGACGATGAAGGTTGCGGTGCTGGAGGGCGAAGTCGTCGGCTACGGCGCGAGCGGACGGAACGGCGGCTTCGCCATGACGCTTTTCGGTCTTGAGCCGGCCGTGACGGCCATGCTCTTTGGCAAACAGCGCACGGTGGACGCGCATCACTACTGCGAACGTTCCGTTGATTTGGTGCGCGACCTGATCCGCGAACACAACATCCAAAGCGATTTTGAATACACGGGATTCCTGCGGCTGGCGACGACTCCCGGCTACGTCAAGCGCATCCAGCATGACTTGGAACTGCTGACCGGCCTCGGAGTGACCGGCATCGAATGGATTGACCAGCAAAAAGCCCGCGCCGAGGTGGATAGTCCGCTGGTGCTGGGGGCGTGGAGCGAAGCGCGCTGCGGGATTTTGAATCCAGCCAAACAGGTCCGCGAATTGAAGCGCATCGCGCAGGAGGTTGGCGCGGTCGTCTACGAGGGGTCGCCCGTGACCGAGATCCGCCGTAAAGCAAAATTTATTTTGCTCACGCCGCAGGGGACGGTCACTGCCGATAAAATTGTCTTCGCCACCAACGCGTATTCGCATCTCATCCCCGAAATCTGGAACAAGCAGGTTCCCGCGTTCACGCACATGGTCATCACCGAGCCGTTGACGAAAGCACAGATGGATTCCATCGGCTGGAAGAACCGCCAGGGACTCGAAGACGCGCGTAACCTCGTCCATTACCTGCGCCTTACGGTGGACAACCGTCTCGCCATCGGCGGCAGTGACGTGACCATCACCTATGGTCGCGACATGGATCGGGATTTGAATCAAACCACATTCGAGCAATTGGAGAAGGACACAATTGAACTATTCCCCGGCTTGAAAGAGGTAAAGTTCACCTTCCGCTGGGGCGGCCCCGTCAGCGTGACGTTGCAAATGGCGCCCGCCATCGGCATGGTCGGCGACGCGCGCGCCTGGTACAGCCTCGGCTGTGTCGGTCACGGCGTCGCGCCGACACATCTCAACGGGCAGACGCTGGCCGACCTCCTGCTCGAACGCAAAACCGACCTGACCTCGATCTGGTTCGTGGAGCGCAAGCCCATCGCCTGGCCGCCCGAACCGTTGCGCTGGGTGGCTTCGCAGGCTTTGCTCGGTTATTTGCACGCAGAGGATTGGTGGTACGAACGGGACATGAAGACAGCACAATAAACAGCTGCGAATTGGCGCTACAACCAGAACATCATATATAATTGGGATATGAGAAAGTCCCATATCTTCAATTTACAAGTTTGCCATATAAATTGCCATCTTAACCAGAGGCATGGCAGATTTGAGCAAGCTCGAAGGGTTCTAAAAAAACAACATGCGTCTCGTTGCGTACATTCATGCTTTTGACGATAATAACATCTTGCGAATACGCTTTGAATTGGATCGCGGTCGCGTGTTGTCATTTGTGGTGCAATTGGAATGTTATTTTGAAGACAACGGATGGCTTCCAGTTCTTCGCTACGATACCGCTCATGGAATTGCTCATCGTGATAAAATTCATCCGCGAAAAGAAACCGAGAAAACCGAAATCCCTGTTAGAAATTACGAGGAAGGTTTGAACTACGCAGTAGACGATTTGAAGGTTAATTGGCGAGAATATCGTCGGAGGTACGAAGAATGGATAGAAAACTAAAACCCGACATTGCGGAACGCAACATTGCTTTATCAGGCCAAATCATGCATTATCTGCTTAAACATCCGCAGGTTTTTGATGTATTGCCTGATGATTTTGAATTGGTGATATTGCCTGAAGACGACTTGGAAGTGACTATGTTCAATCTTGAATTGCTTAGAAAACGCGGCAGGCAGGGCAACCATTGTCCTGGCTCGGGTAAAATCCAGCGCAGAAAAGATAACCTCGCAACCGAGCATTTTTGTGCCAATCGCGGCATAAGATCTTAAGTTGTTTTTTTATTCCCTTGCCGACCTGGGCAAACTTGAAGGCTTCTAAAAAAAAACGGGACTGGATGCGCTCCAGTCCCGTTTTCGTTCAGCGCTATTTCCTTTGCTGAACTTCATCAATATAAACTTTGATCGAAGGCATGGAGGTCATCTTCTCGTAGAAGAAGTTGTTGACGATGTTGATCACCTCGGCGCGGGCGAACTCCACTTCGGTATGCATGCCCTGTCCGCTCTCCTGTTTATCCAGGCTTTGGCGCAGGCGCAGAAGATGCTTGACCACCATCGTCTCCTCGTCGCCTTCGAGCGCCTGGATCACCGAGAGCGTCAATTGGTCGGCCTGCGCCTTCACGCTTTCGATGGGGATATTCGAATCGGGCGCGCAACATTCCTCCATCGTGCGGAACAGCGACCAGACCTGGTACAGCATCGAGGCGGGTTCATCGAACAATTCGCGGATGAAGATGGCATCCTCGTAGCGTCCGGTCAGGCGGAAGACGTTATACATCCGTTTGGCGGCCTTGCCGTAATTGATATCCTTCGTCACGTACTTGTTGATCTCGTGCTCCAACTGCGCGACGTAATCTTCCAGCGCATTGGCGGAAACGTGCTGGGCCAGTTTGGAGAAGATCGGTACCGACTCGGCCTCGAGGTAGATTTCCTGAAAGTACGGATCCAGGTACCCGTCCAGCGGCGTGATCGTCCCGTCCGGCGCTTCCCACGTGACGTCGAGCATGTTGCTGGCATTGACGAGTCCTCCGCGCACCCCGTCGGCCGTCACCCAGTCCAGTTTGCACCAGCCGGGTTCGAGCATGACGTCCTCCCAGCGGATGACCGTCGTCTGCCCGTCCGGCAGGAAGGCGTCGAATTGCCCGGCCGCGATCTCCTGCGGCGACCACGAGATCGGACTGCCCTTGGACTTTGGCTTGCCGCCGCGCACGACATCCATTTGATACGACCCGAACTTGACCTCGATCAGCAGGTAGGCGGGACCTTTGACGGTTTGCAAAGCCTTCTGACGGATCAAGTCTGCCAGGATCTTGCAGGCCGACTCGCGGCTCCCGGCAATAATGTTGACGCGCTCGAAGTAATCCGCGTCGCCGGGATAGGTCTGGATCTTGGACTGCGCCGCGGAACCGGAGAGCGCCAGCGCCGTCTCGACCATGCCGGGCACATCCTGGAATTCCACCAGCCGGCCGAGTTTGCGGAAATGCTCGAGGTCCGCGCTGCTGAAATCGAGCATGCTCACCTTGTGCCCAAACACCCCGTCGCGCGTGTCCATCACGATGCCCGACTCGGATTGGCCGGCGGACATGGCCGTCAGCCATTGCAGGGCGTCCGCCTCATCCATTTCCACGCCCAATCGCCGGGCGGACTGAAGGATGCGGTCGAGTTCTTCTTTTGGTTCCGGGGATGGATTGCTCATGGCCTGTTCCTTTCTTGTCAATAAAGTGGGATCACGGTTTCGCCAAACTTTTTTGCTCCTCCAGCATTCTGCGGAAAAGCCTTGCCTGCGCGATCGCATCCTGGAGGGCGTTGTGGTTCAATGACTGCTCGATTTGATAATGCTTCGTTATGTCTTCAAACCCCGTCTCGTCCCAATGGGTGTTGGTCATCCCCATGTAAAAGGCTTTCATGTCGAGCGCTTTATGGCCGAACGGATTCTGGCCGAGATAGCGATGGAAGTAATCCGTTACGAACATCCAGTCGAAGGGCGCGTTCAAAGCCACGAAGACGGGTTGCTGACTGGGCGGGACGGTCTGCGAAACCCAGTCTGAAAAACGTTTCATCGCTTCTGCGGGCGGCAGGCCGCGCACTTTTAACTTTGCCATCTTCAATCCACTGATCTGTAATGCTTCCGAAGTGAAGGCCTCGTTGACTGGCTGGAGCTCCACGTAAAATGTCTTCTCCGTGTCGAAGACTAGGCACGCGCCAATGGACAGGAGCGAGTACTGGCTGGGATTCGGCCCGGCGGTCTCCACGTCCACGGAGATGTAAACTTCGTTGGTTTGTGGTTTCATTTGCCAACTGTAACTGAAAATGCGAATCTTTGCGAGAGGCGATTCCACCAGAATCTCGTTTTCCGCCGAAGGCGAGAAAACGGATTCTGGTGGATTTCCCGAACGCGTCTATAATTCAACCACCGCCCACTGATAACTGATGACTGATGACTGATGACTGACCCATGTCCACCACCGACGAAATCAAATCCCGCATTGACATTGTAGACCTCGTCTCCGAGGCGGGCGTCAAACTGCGCCACACGGGCAAGAACTACACCGGCTTCTGTCCGTTCCACGATAACAAGCGCACGCCCGCCTTCGTCGTCTGGCCGGAGACCGGGACGTGGCGCTGCTTCGGCGCGTGCAACGAGGGCGGCGACATCTTCAAGTTCGTGATGAAGAAAGAAGGGCTGGATTTCAAGGAAGCGTTAAATAAGCTGGCGGCGCGCGCGGGCGTGAAGGTGGAGTCCTACCAGCGCGAGGCGCCCGAAGCCAAAGAAGCCCACGATAATCTGCGAAAACTGCTCGAAGACGCGATTATTTTTTATCGGAGTCACCTCTTCAACAACAAGGATGTCTTGGCCTATCTGCGCGAAAAGCGCGGCCTCACCGACGCCACCATCGAGACCTTTGGCCTGGGCTATGCTCCCAACGGCTGGGACAATGCTCTCAAGCATTTCACCCAGCGCGGCTACTCCGAGCAGGATTTGGTCGATTCGGGATTGCTGACAGTGCGCGAGGGGGATGAGGTTCGTACACACGTAGACACGCACACAGGTACACACGTAGACACGCACACAGGTACACACGTAGACACGTATACAAGTACACAGGCAGACAGGTATACAGGCGCACAAGGAGACAACGGAACACGCAACACGCAACACGCAGGTCTCGATACGGCGGGAGAGCGCCGCCTACTCGACCACCGGCGTATCTACGACAGGTTTAGAAACCGCATCATGATCCCCATCCGCGACGAGCAGGGACGCATGGCGGGCTTCGGCGCGCGCATCGTGGACCCGGACGATGTTCCCAAGTTTTTGAATTCCCCCGAAACGCCGATCTTCTCGAAGGGACGCCTGCTCTACGGGCTGGATCGGGCGCGGAAACCCATCCGCGCCGCAGACCAGGCCGTAATCGTGGAAGGCTACCTGGACGTGATCGCCGTCCATCAGGCGGGCTACGAGAATGTCGTCTCGCCGATGGGCACCGCGCTCACCGATGACCAGTTGCGCCTGCTCAAGAGATTTTCACGGCGCATTGTGCTGGCGCTCGACCCGGATACTGCGGGACAAAAAGCCGTCCTGCGCGGACTCGAAGCCGCGCGCTCCGCGATGGACCGCGAGGGCGAACTCGGTTTCGACGCGCGCGGCTTGCTCAAAAACGAAGCGCGCCTGCAAGCCGACTTGCGCGTCGCTTCGATGCCCGACGGCCTCGACCCGGATGAGATCGTGGCGCGCGATAAGGATGAATGGAAGCGCCTGATCGAAAACGCCAAGCCCATCGTCACGCATGTCATGGAGACGCTTGCCGCCGGGCAGGACTTGAACGACGCAAAAGTGAAGAACCAGATCGCGGCGCAGGTGCTTCCGTTAATTGAAGATCTGCCCAGCCCGCTGGAACGCGACACCTATCGCCAGGCGCTGGCGCGCATGCTCAGGGTGGACGAAGACGCGTTGATCGGCGCGCCCGCCCAGGGTCCGCGCGGGAGGCGGGCGCGGCCGGTGCAGCCGGGGCAGGCGGGAGAGTCCGCGCCCGTCGCGGTGGTCTCGTCGCCCAGTCATATCGTCGAAGCCTATTGCCTCGGCGTCTTGTTCCGCAGGCCCGATTTGCTCTATCGCCTGGACCGGCGGTTGGAGGAGGCCAGGCTCTCCGCGCTGGCCGCCGAGGATTTCGAGTATACTGACCATCAGATTTTCCTGCGCCTCATCCGCCAGTCGCTGGAGCAGGTGGAGAGCGACCAGCATCAGTACGTGGCGAGCCACCTGCCCGATGCGCTCAAGGGGCTGGCAGGCAATTTGCTGGCGCAGGTGGAAAAACTCGATCCCGTGGAAGAGCGCCTGCTGGAAGAGTTGCAGAGGCTGACGCTAAAATTACGCCGCGCGCGCGCCAACCTGGATTTGACGCAGACGCGTTTTTTGCAGGAGGAAGCCCAGCAGGGCGGCGACCCGCACGCCTTGCAATATCAGCAGCAAGTCCTGCGACTCGCGAAGTTGCTCCACTCCATTGACCAGGCAAACAAACGGTGGACCTTGAGACGACAAACCTGACATGCCTTCCAAGCCGCGACCGCCCTCGTCTTGCAACCAGGGGAAAGCACCCCCGCCGCGCCCGCCCAAGCGCAGGGACGATCTGTTGGATGCGCCTGTCCTCGATGAAGGCAAACCGGGGGATGGGCTGGATGTTGAGGGCGTGGAAGAAGACGATGAACTGCGCGGCGCGCCGGACCTGGCGCAGGCTGCCGACGATGTGGTGGAACCCGACCTTTCGAACCTGGCGCAGGTGGAAGACAACCTGCTCGAAAATCCCTTTGAAGAAATTGAAACGCATGAACCATCGGGCGAACTGTCGGATGATCCCGTCCGGCTGTATCTGCGCGAGATCGGGCTGGTCAAACTGCTGGATGTGGACAGCGAGTTCCGCCTCTCGACCTGTATCGAAGCCGAACGCCTGCTTCTCACCTGGAGGCGGCGTCCCGTCCGCAAGGGGCTGGCGCTGGCCTGTTCGGTCTACCACGCCCTCCTCCACGAACTGGATACCTCCTGGACGCGCCTGTCTGAGGACGCGGAACGTTTGGAAGCCGACCTGCCCGACCTGGCGCTGGCTCTGGCCGAAGCCCAATCGCTTCACGCGGGATGGGAGACGGCCGCGCCGTCCTATTTGCGTTCCTACCTCGCCCGCGATTTGTGGGGCCACGACCTGCTGTGGGACAACCTGGTACGAAAGGTGTATTCGGTCTTCCTCTGCCTGTACCTGATTCCCACCCCCTATGCCGATTGGCTGCTGGCGCACATCCGCACCCATCATGCCCTGCCCGCCCTGCGGACGATGTACGCGCACCTGCCCGAGGATTCCGTCCTGGAGGCCGGGATGGACGCCGCGCATCTGCGCGCCGAGGATGCGAACCAGGCGCTCATCCGCGCCAACCTGCGGCTGGTGGTGAGCGTGGCGAAGAAGTACCTCGGACGCGGCATCCCGTTCCTCGACCTGATCCAGGAGGGGAATCTCGGCCTGTTGCGCGCCATCCGCAAGTTCGACCCGCGCCGCGGCTTCAAGTTCAGCACGTACGCCACCTGGTGGGTGCGCCAGTCCATCAATCGTTCCATTGCCGAGCAGGCGCACACCATTCGCGTCCCGGTGCATTTGTTTGAAGCCATCACACGGATATTGCGCGCCCAGCACCGTCTCACCCAGGAATTGGGACGCGATCCCAACTCCGAGGAACTCGCGCTGGAAGTGGGATACCTGCCCCCCTCGGATGCGCAGGCCATCCTGCGCGCTCATGCGGAGAACAAGCCGCTCGATCCGGACATTCAGCGCCGGCTTGAAACGGCCGCCCGCCGCGTGGGGGACGCGCTCCGCTCGGCGGAAGATCCCGTCTCGCTGGATGTCCCGATCGGGGAGGACAACTCCAGCCAGTTGGAGGATCTCATCCCCGACAACGACTCTCCCTCGCCGCTGGATTCTGCCGTACGCGACATGTTGCGCCAGCAGATCCAGCATGCGCTGGAAGTCCTCACCGAACGCGAACGCCAGGTGCTCGAACTGCGTTTTGGCCTGGCAGACGGACAGGACCACACGCTGGATGAGATCAGCGATACCTTCAGGGTGACCCGCGAACGCGTCCGCCAGATCGAGGCCAAGGCCTTGCGGAAACTCCGCCATCCCATGTACACCCGCCTGCTGAGGGATTATTTGGGGTGATTTGTTACTTTTTTTCTTGTGAAATGTGACACTTTAACTAGCCACTTAAAAACCCTTATGATATACTTTTGCGTCAGCGCAAGTCTCAACTCTATATCGAGGATCCCATGCTATTTGAGTACCTTGCAATTGCGCTCCTGATAGCGCTTGCCACAGTTGTCGGTCTTATCGCCATCGGTCTTGGGGAGTTATTCGGACCGAAGCGCAAATCCAAAGTCAAGAACGAGCCGTATGAATCGGGCATGCCGACCATCGGCCCCGGCACGCGGCGGATGCCTGTCCGCTTCTACCTGGTCGCGGTGTTGTTCATCCTGTTCGATATCGAAGTTGTCTTCTTCCTGCCCTGGGCGATTGTCTTTCGCCAGCTGGGTCTGTTCGGCCTGGTCGAGATGGCCGTCTTTATCGTTATCTTATTGGTTGGTTACGTGTACGCGTGGAAGAAAGGAGCCCTCGAATGGGAGTAGAACAAAAACTCGGCAATATGGGCGTGGTGACCACCACCCTCGAAGGCATGGTCAACTGGTCGCGCACCAGCGCCATGTGGCCGATGCTGTTTGGCCTGGCTTGTTGCGCCATCGAGATGATGTCGGCGCAGGCTGCAAATTATGATATGAGCCGTTTCGGCATGGAACTCATGCGCCCCAGTCCGCGCCAGAGCGACCTGATGATCGTGGCCGGGCGCGTGTCGCGCAAGATGGGACCGGTCCTGCGCCGCCTGTACGACCAGATGCCCGAACCCAAGTGGGTGATCGCCATGGGCGACTGCGCCTCCTGCGGCGGCGTGTTCAACAACTACGCCATCTTTCAGGGCGTGGACGAACTCGTCCCGGTGGATGTGTACGTGGCGGGTTGCCCGCCGCGCCCCGAGGCGCTCATCCACGGCGTCATCACGCTGTACGAAAAGGTCAAGGCAGACAAATTCAAGGATCTGGCCGCGAAATATGGATAACAAACTCGAAAAAATCGTCAAGACTTTGCAGGCGGACTTCGGCGCGTCCCTGGAGGAATTCCGCGGCGAGGCGCATGTGACCGTTCCCGCGGGGCGCATCGTCGCGACCCTGGAACTGTGCCGCGACCAATTGGGCTTTGAACTGCTCGACAGCCTGACCGCCGTGGACTACTGGCCGAAAGAGTCGCCGCGTTTCCACGTCATCTACCTGCTGACGTCGGTCTCGCAAAACCTGTCAGTGGCGGCGCATGTTCCCGTCAACGGCGACCGGCCCGAGGTCCCGACCGTGAGCGGGGTTTACGCGTCCGCCAACTGGCGCGAGCGCGAAGTCTGGGACATGTTCGGCATCCGCTTCGCTGGTCATCCCGATCCGCGCCGCATCCTCATGCCCACAGATTGGGAAGGCCATCCCCTGCGAAAGGATTATCCGCTCGGTTACGAAGAGCCGCAGTTCACCTTTAACTTTGACGAGATTGACGTGCGAAAGCCGAGTCCAAAGGAATAAAGACGACTGAAGTCGTCACTACGTGGTGGAAGACGACTGAAGTCGTCACTACGTGGTGGAAGACGACTGAAGTCGTCACTACGTGGTGGCCTACGTAGTGGCGACTTTAGTCGCTCGAGGCAATATGACCCAAATCGAAGAAGTATCCATCGAAGATATCCGTCATCTCGTTTCCGAGCGCGCCATCAACGGCGAGACCATGTTGCTCAACATGGGGCCGCAACATCCCAGCACGCATGGCGTGTTGCGCCTGCTGCTCGAACTGGACGGCGAGATCGTTGTCAACTGCATCCCCGATATCGGCTTCCTCCACACGGGCGTGGAAAAAAATATGGAAGCCAAGACCTACCAAAAAGCCGAGGTGATGTCCGACCGCCTCGATTACATGAACCCGATCGGCAACAACCTGGCCTTTGTGATGGCAGTGGAAAAACTGGTGGATTTGGACGTGCCGCCGCGCGCGCAGGCCATCCGCGTGATCCTGGCGGAATTGACGCGCCTCAACTCGCACCTGGTCTGGATCGGCACTTCGAGCCTCGACCTGGCGGCGCAGTCCATGTTCCTCTACAGTTTCCGCGAGCGCGAGCAGATTTTGGACATCTTCGAACTGGTCTCCGGCCAGCGCATGATGACCACCTACCTGCGTCCCGGCGGACTGTGGCGCGACGTGCCGGTCGAGTTCGAGGCCGCCGTGCGCGCCTTCCTCAAGATTTTCCCGAAACGGATTGACGAATACGAATCCCTGCTGACGAAGAACCCGCTCTTCCAGGACCGCATGTACGGCATCGGAAAACTGACGCGGGAGGACGCCCTCAGTTACGGCATCACCGGCCCGATCCTGCGCGCCAGCGGCGTGGACTGGGACCTGCGGAAGAAGCGTCCGTACAGCGGCTACGAACAGTACGACTTCATCGTCCCGACTCGCACCGAAGGCGACAACTACGCCCGCTACCTCGTGCGCGTCCAGGAGATGCGCGAATCGGTGAAGATCATCCAGCAGGCGCTGGACAAACTGCCGATGGGCCCCGTCCGCTCGGATAACCGCAAGTTCGTCCCGCCGCCGCGCTCCGAGATCGGCGTGAGCATGGAAGCGTTGATCCACCACTTCAAGTTGTGGACGGAGGGATTCCCCGCCCCGGTAGGATCGGTGTATAACGCGGTCGAGTCGCCGCGCGGCGAACTGGGTGTCTTCCTCGAAGGCGACGGCGGTCCCAAGCCGTATCGCATCCACTGGCGCACTCCTTCGTTCGAAAACCTCGGCGTCCTGCCTGTTTTGGCAAAGGGATTCCTGGTCGCGGACCTGGTCGCCATCATCGGCTCGCTCGACATCGTTCTGGGAGATATTGACAGATGAGCCTGTCTGAAACATACCCGAAGGAAATCAAGCAGATCCTGGCGAAGTATCCGCCGGAGCAAAAACGTTCGGCGGTGATGCCCCTGCTCTACCTGGCGCAGCGCGAGGAAGGCTTCGTCAATAAAGCCGCCATGCAAGATATCGCCGCGCTGCTCGACATCACCGAGACCGAGGTGGCTTCCATCGTCGGCTTCTACACGCTGTATCACGACGAGAAGGCTGGCAAGTATCGGATGCAAGTCTGCACCGACCTGCCCTGCGCCCTGCGCGGCGCGGACAAGTTCCTCGAGTCGCTGTGCGGCAACCTCGGCATCAAAGTCGGCGAGACGAGCGCGGACGGCCTCGTCACCATCGAAGCGG
>Ga0210021_1004143_pt1 | contig 11279 bp, 7 predicted proteins | sample CryGeymeta201517_FD_183981 | JGI IMG/M metagenome (GOLD analysis project Ga0210021, IMG submission 183981) | Groundwater microbial communities from Crystal Geyser aquifers in Utah, USA - Crystal Geyser metaG 2015-17 (SPAdes) (version 2) | ecosystem: Environmental > Aquatic > Deep subsurface >... | reverse complement strand
GCACCAGCTGATACTCGGTGACGATCCAACCACGGTGGCCACCGACCACGGTCGCCTCGCGTCGGAGTCTGTCACGCATCATTTGTTCTGCGCGCAACGCACGGTCAAAAACCGCAGACGGCCGAAACTTCCACGCAGGAAGTTCCCATGAACCCGCAACCGAAACCGCATCCATGAACTGACGCCAGGGCTCCTGAAAGCTCAAGGTGAACATGTCCTGAGACACGCGCGCCCAAAGATCAAAGCGCTCTGAAAGCTGCTCCATCTGCTTCTTCAAGTGCGGCTCGTAGCGAGCATGAGTGGCCAGCGCACAACCAAGTGGTGAGTCCGGCGGAGGCGGGTCAGGTGAATGCTCTTCTTCCTGAGAATCGTGGTCGTCCGAGGTCATTTTCTCGGCGCTGGGCGCAAAAACCTGGACTTCCTCAAGCGCTCGACCCAATCGGTCGTGGTATTCGGCCATGTAGCGGAGGTTTTCGTTGAGCTCCGCCCATAATTTCTCGTTCGTGGAAGCTGATGAGGTTGCCGCGCGTGCCAAGTACCGAGGAACCGACAACTCAACGAAGAATCTCCAGAGACGTCCCAGGGGAATCGTTCGCTGGCCGGGGCCCACCACCGCACGTTTCATGCGACGGCCGATCTTCAAAAAACCACGCCAGAAAGAGTCCGAAGGATTCGCGTCAAAGAGTCGCTCGTCGCGATTCACGCGATAGGTCGAGCCAAACGATTCAAGGTTCTGAAGCGCCGAAACAACCTCTTGGGCCGCATCTTGGTCAACCGCAGTGGGGGCAATAGTCTCCCACACGTCGATGTCAGCCTTAAGCTCCCTCAGAAAATCAAGGTAGGCTCCCTGAAGGGCTTTCTGACGAGCTTCGTTGTCAGGCAATTCGGGGTCTTCCACGATCGCGCGGGCGCGGATAAACGACTTCTGTTGAACTGCAGAAAGATGGTCGATGGTCTTGCGCAAACGCTCCGAGCGCTCTGCAATCGAAGTGGCCACATGGTCTTGATATAGCGAAACAAGACGACCGCGAAGAAAAGTCAGTCGACCGTTGATCGCGTCATCGCATCCAGGCATCGGGAAGAGTTCAGTGGGATCCAACGACGTGGTGGTGAGTGCCTCGTCCAGATCTTCGGCTTCCTGTTTTGTCTGACGACGTGAGGTCTCGGTCTCCCCAGCCCAATCCAGTGCCAACTTCAAAAGCGGCGGACCCACAACGATGTGGACAACCACGCTCGCCATGATCACGGTCTGGAAGTCTTTGCCCCAGGGGTCCATCGCGCCGGCAACCATGCTCGCAAGCACCAGGTCAACGCCGCCACGCGAGAAAAACCCAACCCAGCCGAATCGTTGTGCGGCGTCTGGAGCATCGGAGATTCGTGTGGCCAGATTGATTCCGACAAAAATCGCCAACGCGCGAAGGCCGGTCAGAATCGCCGTCAAGCCGATGTAGCCAGAAACGGCCTCAAGATCGAGCATCGCGGCTTGAGTCATAAAGTAGATCACGAACACCGGCACGCTGATCTTCTCGAGCGACTCGATCATGTCGTGGCCATGCTTCGAGAAGTTCTGAACCACAAAGCCCGCGGTCAGGAACGCCATCAGCGTTTCCGCATGAAGCATATTCGAGACGTACGAGCCCGCGAAAATCAGGGCGACGGTGAAGAGCATCATCTCGCGCGCAACAAATTGCAGGTAGAGGATGAAGACTGCACCGGTAACCAGACCGATGAGAATCGCATAACCGATCTCGGCACCAATCGCGGGCAAGGCGGCGATCAAGCCGACCATCGTGAACCCCTCGGGCGCAATCAGCAGCCGAGAGAACGCAAACGCCAACAAGAAGAGCACGACCAGGGCAATATCGCCCACGATGACGATCCCCAACGACAACGACGTGAACGAGCCTTTGGAGCGCGTTTCTTGAATGATCGCCAACGTTGCCGCCGGACTCATCGCCATCGAAAACACGCCCAGCAGCAACGCAGCCGCCCAACGGTGGGTCATCGGCAGCCCATCAAGGAAGGGCAACATCCCAGGCGCGAAATCCGCCAGGACCATGATCAGTGCGGTCGTCGTGGGTACGGCGAGCAGCGCGACGGCGCCCACGACCAGAAAAATCGTCTTAAAATGCCGTTTGAGCTCGGCGATCTTGAGCTCGCCGCCCCCCAGAGTACCGATCAACCCAACGGTCAAGACGTTGATCAGCGAAAGCTCAGCGATCACGTCATCGCTAAAGAGCGCTTCAGGAGCGTTTGGAAGCAAAGGCGCTAGCTTGGGCCCAAAGAGCACCCCTGCTGCGATATATCCAAGCAACGCAGGCAAGCTGACCTGCTTGAAGAGCTCGCCCATCGTGAACGCGGCCAAGATGATGAATCCTGTCGCGGCCAGGCTCTTCGGGTTGAAGTTCGCGTTGCCTGTGTATTCAAAACCCTGGAGTGAAATCATCAGCGCAAGCAGCACCAAAATCGTCATGACCAGCGCGAGCAGACTAAAGGCCTTCTTCATGAGGCCTCCTTCTTGCTCGTGTATTCGGTGGCAACATCCGTGGCGTCAATCAACCAGCGACGGGTCGCACGATGAGCAATAATTTCACTTGAGATGATCGTCAGCACCAAGGTTAAGTAGACGGTCGGGCCCCATTCGGTGTTGTGATAGACCTCAAAATAATCCAACGCCATGGCCACGCTAAGTCCCCCAGGTGCCAATAATGCAGCACCCATCGGTGGATAATCACGTGTGGCAGGGGCGGCGCGGCTGGTCACAAATCCACCCAGTGAACGGCCAAAAACACGCAAAATCAGAAACACCACAAATCCGCCGTATGCCCACCAGGGAACATCGAACTGCAGGTAAGCACCTGCAAAGAAGAAGAGAACGATATAGAGCGGACGCTCCACACCAAGCAGCATCTGCTCAACACGTTCGCTCTGGCGATTGATATTCGAGAGCACCAGCCCCAACACGAAGTTCACAAATACCGGCGAGAGTTGGAGGTAGAAGGCGAGTCCACTTGTGAACATCACGATCCCCATCAACACGGCCAGAAGCTTGTCGTCCTCGTAATCGCGCAACAAAAAGGCCGCAAAAACCAGACCCAGGACACCGCCCAACGCAAGGTGAGAAATGAACCAGAAACCACCGGCCGACCATGTTCCCAGTGGGATTGGGAAGAACGTCAAAATGGGTTTATTCAGGCAAAAAAGAACGCCGAAAACCACCACCGCAATCGACGATGAAATTCGAGCGACTCGCAACAGATAGTGAACGCCATCCCCTCTGGCGTGCAAATACCCCACAAGTGAACGAATCATCGACTGATCGGCCACTAACCCCACTGCCGCGATGGCGAGCAAATGCGGCAGAAGCCTCGTCCAAGGGGGGATATTTGGGATGTAGAAGAGAATGACCAGCGGAATGATGCCCACAAAAAGGAGCGTCGCCAGTGATATCAACGCCGCGGGCATGAATGCACCACGGCGGAACGCCAAGAGTCGTCGCAAATTCAGCTGCAGGCCCGTCAACAGTCCCAGAGAGCCCGTTCCCAGCACGATCGCAGGTACGAACATCCCGGTCATGTCGCGCGAAAGCAGTCCGATACCAGGCCCAAGAATAGCCCCAACGACCATGTACTCAACGCCCGTTACAAAGCCAAAATGCTTCTGCAACCACTCGGACGCCACGTGCGCAACCAAATAGGCGAACGTGACCACTCCTAAGAGGATCAAAACCGGGCGCAAAGAATCTTGCTTGGCCCCCTCAGATGCCAGAGCAAATGAAGGCCAGCTAATTAAGAGACCCGCAGCCAGCAGGGCTATACGATGAACCATCCAAACCAACCAATTCAGGAGCGCCCTACCTCTTCCACATAGAGCCCGTGCTCGCGGATGTAGGACAAAACATCCAGATCAAGCAGACCATCGACGTTGCCACCCGTCAATAAAGCCATCTTAATTGCTGAACTTGAGACCTTGGGCAGTCGAAACCCTGAGTATATCTTGATTGGCAGGTCCGCAGGTGGCTCCAAATCTGGGGCTCCCTGACGTGGCACAACAATCAGATTCGACAAGGACGGCAAACGCTCCGGGTCCCGCCAACGAGGCAGTTCGGGAACGATATCCGAGCCAATGATCAAAGTGGGCTGCACACCTGGCCTCACCGCATGAATCGCACTCAGCGTCTGCACCGTGTAACTCGGCGTGGGCAGCACTCGCTCGATCTCAACCACGCGAACCCGTGTTCCCAGCAACCCGAAAGCACGCCGACACATGTCCACCCGATGTTCGAAACTCACGGAGTCCTTCCCAAACGGATGCCGCCAAACCGGGATGACCCACAATTCATCAAGCGGCTCGGTCGACAACAAGGCGTGGGCCAACAACGCGTGCCCCACATGAGGCGGGTTAAACGACCCTCCGAGAATTCCAACCCGGCCCTGACCTGCCAGATCAGGCAACAACTCATCAACACGAGCCAGCACGCCGTCAGCCAGAGCAAGCCCGGTCGGCGATTCGTTTCGAGCCGGAGTTTCAAAGGGTGCATCAAACGAGACCTCACGAACCTGCCGTGCGCCCCGCAAGCCCAAGAAATACAAGCCGGCATAGACTTTGGGATCCACCGCAATTCCCCGGCGTTGTGCGCCGTCCAGAAAAGCTGTGATCTGATCCAGAGGAATCTCATGAACCGTGATGTCTTCGGTCTCGTCGCCGCCGCCTGCGGCAACTTTTCTGAGGCCGGTGGCGCGGAAGAACGTCACGAGTTCGCTGCTCATGCCCGGACTGGGCGGCCCGTGGGTGAGGTACTCCATATTTTCGGCCGCGTAGCCGGTTTCCTCGAGCAACTCACGCTCGGCAGCAACGGCCAGACTTTCTCCGACGAATTCCACCTGGTCGCCCACGAGCCCAGCAGGAAACTCAATGCAATGCCCACCCACAGGCGGCCGCGCTTGCTCAACCAGCACCACGCGCTGAGCGTCGGTGACGGCGACAATGATGACCGCCCCGCCATCCGAAGTTCGTCGCACGTACTCCCAACCACCTTCCTTGATGAACTCAAGAAACGCTCCGCTCGCCAAAACCTCATCGGACATCAGTGGACTCCGTGATTTTGACGCCCGCTTCACGCAACTCTTGAATCGCCGCGACGCCGTCGCTCGGACTGAGGTTCACCGCGCGGCAGCCGTCAGCCACCAGAACCGTTCGAAATCCCTCTTGGACGGCATCCAGTGCCGTGAATTTCACACAATAATCCGTCGCCAGCCCCATCACCCAAACTTCGTCGACTCCGGCTTCTTTAAGCACGGCGGTCATCTCCGTTTTTTTGCGGTGGCCGTTATCAAAAAACCCAGAGTAGCTGTCGATCGTTGGGTCTGTGCCTTTCCTGACGACATGAGTGATCGCCCCGGCATTCAACGTCGTGACAAATTCCGCCCCCAGAGTCTCTTGAACACAATGCACCGGCCACAAGACCTGCGGCAGGCCGTGTAGGTCAATCACTTCGCCTACCTTGTGATCTGGATGAGACATGGCAAAACTCTGATGCCCAACAGGATGCCAGTCTTGCGTCGCGACGATAAAATCGAAATGAGGCAACAATCGATTGGCGACCTCGATCACAGCATCGCCGTCCGGCACCGCCAATGCGCCGCCACCGACAAAGTCGTTCTGCAAATCCACCAGAATTAGCGCTCGCATATGTCATCCTTGGACTCGAACAAGACCTACTTGTCCCATCATCGATTTCGCGGCCACCAAAACGATAGAGCTTCGTTGCTCGTTGCGCGACCTTTAACCACAAAGCCCGGCCCAAAGAAGCGCAGAGAGCCGCCCTTCATGAAAAATCCATTCAATCGAGGACTAGCGCGGTTTGCGCGTATGGCTGGGAGGAATTTGCGGGTCACCCCGCACCGCTCAAGGGTTCTTGGTGCGGTCGAGGAAGGTCTGGTAGTTCACGGCAATATCGTCGCCATAGCGGCCAACGGTCGGATCAGCGGGAACCGGACGGTAGGTTCCAAAAAATGCGATCGAGTTCGTGTTCGCGAAATAGTCGAAGCCATTTTCACGGCTACGTGGAACCCATTCGCTGTTCTTGTAGACGCGTAGCGAGCTTGAAATCGGTGTTTCAGGCAGAACATATGCCGAGGCAAGGCCCGTCGCGGCGTAGATGATGTCCTCGATGGTTTCCGAGATGTCTGCTGCGTCGAGGTCGGCAAAAGAACCACCGGTGGCGAGTGCAACTTGACGGTATGCTTCGCCCTCATTGTTCACGATTGAAAACGCGATCGAATTTGCTGCGAAGAAGACTTTGAAATCAGCCATCTTCTGCTGGCCGGTGGCCGAAGTTAACGAGTTATTCTGAATGGTCTGAGCTTCCTCATCAGACATGAAGATCGTGATCAGCTGTGCGTTTGGCCGAATCCGAAGGGCCTGTGGAGCCGACGAAGAACGCATCCAGGTGATGCCCTGCTTCGCGGACTCGAGTCCAAACTCATCACAACAATCGTAGTTGCCGGTCTCGATGTTCACGATCTCGGCAATGAAGGTAGGCAAGTCGGTGAACCAACCCGCATTCGCACGAGGTCGACCCGCATAGGCGATGTCCATATTTGCCACGGCCAATCGGTAGTCGAGAGAAGTGTTCTGAAGTGAAAGGTAGAACTGATTGGCCACCGCTTTGACGCGTGTGTAGTCGTCGTACATCGAACCAGACTGATCCAACACCCAATAGAAATCGGCTTCTGGATTGCCTTCGCCCGCACGGAATGTGGTGCAACGCACGCGCTCTCCGTCGCCGGCCTGGCTGACATTGGTGGTGTTGGTCAAGTCGTCCATTCGGAACCTAACCTTATCGCGCGTATCAAATTTAGTGGATGGCGCGATCGCCAGGGCGATCAGAATTCGGTTCCCATTAACGGCATCCCGTCGGTATGTGACCGAAAGGAAGACTCGGAAGTCCTGGTAGTTGTTGCCCGCAGCGTTGGGAAGTCCTGTGACGTCTGCCGACGAAAACGGAGCGATGCCAAAGAGCAGCGAATCGCGAACGGCACGTGCCGTTCGAGCCGTCGAGGTACGGATCAAGAACTTCGAAACAGCAGCTTTATTGAAGTCGTGGGTATCAAACTCACCACTGGTATTATCCTGCTGAATCGTACCCACGCTCGCCACGCGGCTGCGAAGGGCGAGAAGCACGTCCACAGGCGACTGTTGCGAAGCGACAGGTGCGTTTGAAAGCAAAGCTCCTGCAACTTCGTTCGCAGGGTCATCAAACACCGAGGCAGCAAGCTTGTCGGTCGGAAGGGCCGTCGCAATGGCAAGCTCCGAGTGATTGCTAAACGCTGGGGGAAGTCCCAATCGCCAATCGCCCTTCGAGCTGAGGTAATAATCGACGGGCTCACTCGCAGGTGAATCACAGGCATGAACAACCCAACGGTCGCCATCTAGGATGCCATCGTTGAGCGTGTCGGGGTTGGTCGGATTGAACCCGAAATAAAGCTCAAGGTAATCCTCCAGACCATCACCGTCGCTGTCCGCGAGAAGTGGATCGGTACTGGCTTGGAGCTCATCGAGGTCTCCAAGTCCGTCTCCATCGGTGTCATTATCGCACGAGTCGGTGCCCAACGACGCTTCGTCGGAATTGGACAGTCCGTCGTAATCGCAATCGACTTCGGCGGCGCGTGGACCCATATAGTTGCAATCCGCCAAGCAGATTTGCAGTGGATCAAACGGCACAACGTTATTCGTCGCGTTGTTCGTCGAATTGTTCGTCGAATTGTTCGTCGCGTTATTCGTCGCGTTGTTCGTCGCGTTATTCGTCGAATTGTTCGTCGAGTTGTTCGTCGAGTTGTTCGTCGAGTTATTCGTCGTGTTATTCGTCGTGTTGTTCGTCGAATTGTTCGTCGTGTTGTTCGTCGAATTGTTCGTCGTGTTGTCCGTCGAATTGTTCGTCGTGTTATTCGTCGCGTTGTTTGTCGTATTATTCGACGTATTATTCGCGGGGTTAGCGGTATTATCCACACATGCCGCTGACAGGGTCAGCAGGGTCGATGTGAGACAGAGTAGTATGCGACTCTTATGCATTTAGAGATCCCGATGAAAGCTCACGTACCCAAGTGGGTACTCTGAAGAAGAGTACACTAGTAAATTTCGCGCCGGTTTTCCAACTCCAACCGATATGATGTTCCCGCGTACCTATTCGATCATCAAAAATCCGTCAACAATCCGCGTACTAACAAGGGCTTAGTCGTCCAGCGTGGGCAGCGACATAAGGTGTTGAACTGCAGCGGCTGGGCCCATTTCTGCGCTCACCATCAAATGACAGGTCTCCAAAAGATGCAGGGCCAAGCGCTTGTTTTGCCGAAGTGCGGCAAGAGACTCGATCAACTCAAGTAAATCCGCTCCTCGCGAGCCGTACTCCTTGATCACGGATTTCCGATCAAATTTGTTCAAACGCATGGCCGCGGCTCCGATGCGAAAGTCGTCACTGCCGGGCGCCGCGATGTCGATAAACAGATTGCCGGAGCCCGCCAATCCGAACGTGGTGCGCTCTTTTCCTCCACGATGCGCGACGAATCGCCCCATCTCGGCAAGGCCTCGCGAAAAGAGAGTGGCCTGAAGGCTCTGCCCCAACCCGAGTTCACTCAAAACCCCACAACCCATCGCGATCACTCGACAATAGGCCGCCGCCAATTCCGCACCGATGATATCGTGAGTCCTGTACATCCTGAATGACGAGCTCACCAAAGCCTCGCCCACCAATTCATGCACCTCGGGAAACACCGTCGCACAAACCCCAGAGGCGGCATGCCCTTGTGAGATGTCTTCTTCACGCATCGGACCGGTCAAGAAGCCCGTCCTGCGTGTTGGGGTTTCTTCGCTCAGAAGTTCCGAAACCGTTTTCAACGAAGTGTGCTCAAGGTTACGAGCCAGGTGAACGATGGCGTGCCGACCCGTGATGTGATCCCCCACCTGACGAGACACCTTGCGCATCTCGTTGATCGGCAGTGACAGGAAAATCAGGTGATGCTCCCGCAACGCCTCCAATTCGATCAGCTCGACGTTCTTAGGTAGGTGGCGCCGTGCACGCCCGTCATGATTCCACATCACTGGAGTCTTGCCATTGGCTGCAAGCAATCCAGCAAGGGCATCAAAGCGATCGCCATGACCAATAATCGCGACTTTTTCCATGATCAGCCCTTATACCTTCGCACGTGCAAGGATATCCCGCGCATCGAGCCCAAATGGCCGCAAGCGGTTTCCGTAAAAGAGAAGCAAATCCACCTTATTGATGCGGACGCCAGACGGCACGTATTCGATCGCTGCAGGAATATGGAACATCGTCAATCCACGCACACCTTGGTCCATGATTTGATCGATGCTCCCGGAAGCGACCGCTCCCGACAATTGAACCTTCCCCAGACGGCCGAGATCCCGAATATCGCCGACGGTTTCCGCGATCGTTGACCTCAGTTCGTGCCAAGGAATCGTCTCCTCGAAATTGAGTCTGACCAGCTGGTAGACGTCGAGGTTAGGGAATCGATTGGCCAAGAGTTCGAACAAAGAAAAAGCCACCACGGCCGAACTCATGACGACCGTGTTACGGCGAAACTCACTCGCAATCCGAGTCCCGGCAAAGCGTGTGTACTCGCGGTCTCGGGCGGCATCTTCAATGACCTCACCCGTTTTGACGGAACGGATAAACTCAAGCGGATCAACTCGACGCCCCCGAGCATCATACGACTCGCCGTCATCCTCGACTCGGTTTCCAAACACGTCATGAGGTTGACCGAAACGGATCACGGTCGACGCATCCATTCGGACAGTGTTCAGCACAAAGCGGATCACGGTCGAAATCTGGTTGAATTCGTCGTTTTCCAGAAAATAGCGCGCGCCGCCCTCCCTGCGCAGGTGCTCACGAATCAAGCTCTCCGCCTCGAGGATCAGATTGTAGTTCAGCGTCACCGGACAGATGTAAATCGGCCGATACTTGTTGGCTTGAAGGTTCCGAATCGAGGCCGTCACGGCCGTTCCGAGCAGCCCGAGCTTGAGTCGGTCTTCGACCACGTTGGAGCGACAGCGCGTTCCGCCGGGGAAAAAGAGGCTGTGATATCCGTTTTCAAGCAAGACCTGAGAATAACTCTTCAGCACGTCTTTATAGAGTTCATGCTTGATGCGCCGATCGACCTTGTATGCCCCAAGGTTGTGCATGAAATACCCGGTAAGGGGATTGGCAAACAGGTTTTTGCCCGCACCATAAGTCACCGGGGGCAATCCCACCTGCTCAAGTGCCCAGCCCAGCAGAATCGAATCCATATTCGAAGAGTGCGTCGGCACGACCACCAGTGTGCCCGTTTTTGCGAGCCGTCGAAGCTGATCGACCGGTCCTTGCACCTCAACCCGCTCCTCTAGGTCACGAACGTGTTTGACCGTCTCGGCCAAATCCTGGGCGCCCGGTAAATGGCGAACATCTTGAGTTTTAAAGAGGAAACTTAAGCCGACAGGCAGCACACCCGAGGCAAATCTGAACACCCGAGGCTCAAAACGACCTGCGGTGTCATCGGTGTAAGATTCAACGAGGCCGCGCAGGATCTCGCGCTTCTCGTCCTCAGACATTTCGCTGAGGCTGCGTGCGGTGGCTTTCCACCACTCACGCGGACGAATCTCATCCTCAGGACCTGTCTCAAGTCGGAGGCGTTCCAGCTCCTGGAAGGCCGTTTCGTTCAAAACGTACTCCAGCGCATGGGACGACGATGTTCGCGAACGACCTAAGTAGTCGGCGAATACGCGGCGCGTGACCTCGGAAACCAGATGAGGTCGTTCGGCATTGAAACGAAAAAGAGGGGCGTCTTTCTTCATGAAAATCTGTGTTTCTTGAGTGGACTCAAAACCTAACACAGATTCCAAAAAAAAAACCGACCCTTGCGGGTCGGTTTTTTCTTTTTGATCGGGGTGGCCGGATTCGAACCGACGACATCCTGCACCCAAAACAGGCGCGCTACCAGGCTGCGCTACACCCCGTCGGCGGTTCTTCTAAACGATATTCGCGAGGTGTTCAATCGGATTTTTTCATTTTTCACCATTTAATTTTTCTCTCGCCGATTATTTGTGACGCAACCCAGTGATTCATTGAACTTTAGCGCGCCAAAGAGAATAATGCGCCGGCTGCGAACGTCAGACTGATACTTGGCTCGCAAGGAGCACCATGCGCTTGGTTCACTACATTATCCTCTCCGCACTCGTTTTGACGGGGTGCGAAGAAATCACGGCCTTCATCGACTCCATCTCGG
>Ga0210021_1004090_pt1 | contig 11393 bp, 7 predicted proteins | sample CryGeymeta201517_FD_183981 | JGI IMG/M metagenome (GOLD analysis project Ga0210021, IMG submission 183981) | Groundwater microbial communities from Crystal Geyser aquifers in Utah, USA - Crystal Geyser metaG 2015-17 (SPAdes) (version 2) | ecosystem: Environmental > Aquatic > Deep subsurface >... | reverse complement strand
CGGATCACCCGATATTTGGGCCTCGCCTAGATCTAGCCGTCGGTGCCAAAATTGCTGATCAAGACTTCTTGGCAGCGGCGCAGGGCAAAGCAGGGCTCACTCGCTCACGCAAACGATGGTTGCGGCGTCGATTGGACGATCTTTCATCAGGGTCCGTCGCTGCTTTTGGTAAAGCTGTAAAAGACCTCACGGCGGCCACGGATGGGTCGACGTTTCTGGAGTTCCCAGACCTTTGGGAGAGCATTCAAAAATTGGATTTGGCGGCCCCGTTTTACGCGACATTAAAGCGCGGGTTCTTAGGAGAGTTTGACTGGCCTACTGCACGCAAGGCCGCGGAAGAGCTTGGTCTTGGTAAGGGTGTTGCCGTAGAGGTTGCCGGCGTTTTCCCCAATTCGGTTTTTTATAACGAAGAGCGGGCCTTGGTGGTCAATGGCGAATCCGTCATTCTTGACCACGCCATAGCTCTGACCGAGGACGACGAGATTCAGGGCATGCGTTTCGTTGGTGGGCAATTGCTCATCACGTTTATGGACGACGACTACGATCGCCTTGGTTACTGGAGTGGAACCCCAGAACATAGATTCGACGCCGGTGCTTTGAATTGTAATCCAAGTTGGTCGGTGTACCGCGATGACGGTTCAGTGGTCGAAGGTGCCCGGGCGTTTCAAGTGGGTGAAGAGTCGCCTCCTTCCATCAGCGCCTTTTGGAGCGATGGAAAGACGTTTTGGCGCCGGGCCGGCAATGACTCGACCATGTATGAGTTTGATCCGGACACGGGGGAGCTCGGCCGCGCATCGCTGCCTAAGGCGATCGAAGACCATCTTGAAGAGGGATGGGAACTTCAAACGAAACTCTCTTGCGTTTACCCGACGCCGGATTCGTCTTTGCAGGGCACTTACGAAGGAGTCTATTTTAAGGCGGTCTTTAAAAAGGAAGACGAGTATTTGACCAAGACCCCGCTTGGGGTTGTGTCAGGTTCGGTCCCATCGCTTTTGCCATTGCGGGGCGGTGAACTCGCCGTTCTCGCAAAGTTCTATGAGCTTCATCAGCCCGATGGAACGGTGCTCGATGCGTTGATGCCGATCCCAACGGTTTATTTGTCGCCTGCGTCGTTTGCTCACTTTTCGGTCGTGGATGAGGCCGCCTCGCTCAAGCTGCGGAAGATAGAAAAAAACCAGGCCGCCGCCGTTTTGGCCCACGCCATTCAAGCGTCTGAAAACGCGACCGTATTTCGTGAAACCTGGGCAGCAGGCGTTCCCGATGTGACGCCCCATGGTATCCAGGCGGTGATCGGTGAGTCCGAGCTCGTCCGAGGGGTCGAGCGAGTTGCGGACTCTTACCTTCAACACTTGACTCAATTTGCAACGCATATTGCCGAATCCAATCCTTCAGTGGCTGTGAGTTTCAAAGGGCCGATTTGCGACCCCAACGTTTGGGGGAATTTTGAATGTGTGACGAGTGATGGCGAATATTCTTTCGATAACGTGCTTTACGGGGGGGCCGAACGCGATCTGAATGTGGCCATCGGATCGCTGGTTGAGTTCTTCAAGGAAGGAATTAAACCGGACGTTTCCGACGATTATTCTTTCGATTTTTCTTGGGCTTTTCGCTTTCCAAAAGTGTTGTCTTGGGTAGCCGTTGCACCTTGGATTTCGGACTCCAGGCAGGAACTTGTGGAGTGCATTGACGCGGTTGCAGATTCGGGGCTTTTTGAGCTCGCCGACAACATGACGATGTTCAAAACATCGCAGGCTAGTTGGGTGCAACACGGCGTTAAGCCGCGAACAGGCACGTTTTTTATCGAGTTTGAATCGACTCGTATTTATGGATATTGCGGCAGATACGAGTGCAAAGTCTATTCGATATTGGCCTACAGCACCGACAATATGACCCTGCCTGCAGGAGTGACAGCGACCGACCTGATGGAAGGCGTTCCTTGGTCATCCGGGACGGCAAAAGAATTTGTGAAACTCTTTGGGGAGCACGGCCCTGCATTGGCGTCGCGTGAGGCTGCGCAGACGATTGCCGAGGCAACAGGTTTGTCGGTCGCTGAAGCTGCCATGGTTTGGGCGATGTTCCCAAATATTCACGCTTCGACTGGACCGATCATGGAGGCCGAACTTCGCAACGAATTCGAATTGAAGGCGGCCGAGCTCAAAGCCGCTCGGGAGTCTTTGCGTGACGTGCCTGGCGAAAAGCGATGTGCTGTACTTATGGATGCATTTCCTGAAGACGTGGAAGACTTTTGGAACGCTCCGCTTGAGGTTGCGCGCGGTCTTGCTGAGGCGTGGAACAAACATGTCGGTAAGCGCGTCGCGATACCTGACGATGTCGCTCAGGCGATGCAAAAGGACCTGCCGCTTGATAATCCCCGAGCTGCGTTGCTCAGGTTTTATACGCCGACGTTCACAGTCGGTGGGACCGTGGCGCACGAAACTGAAGAGCGTCTCTTTTTCGAGATGAAGGATGGCGTCCCGAGCCCTGACGCGCTTGTCGAAAGCCTGCATGTTTTGCCCTATTTGTTCTACACCTTGCCGGTGGGCCATCCGACGCGTCAGAAGATTTCTAAATATTATTCAGAGCTTAAAAAAGTCATTTTTGATTCTGACTTTTTGTTGCCTACGTCCACCCAGTTTGATCACGTCGGTTATCCAAGCGCGGTGACCGCCAGATTGGGAAGGCTTGGCGCCGACCAAACGTTCAATGGGGTTACCTATTTCGACGATGGATTTTTGGTGCTTGTGCCCGCCCAATGGGGACTCGCGGCCGCGATCCGGCCAGCTCAATTGCTGGCAGGCAAAACAAGTGAGCACATCGTTCCGAAAAACCGGGAGGCTGTCGCTCTTCAGGTTTTTGTTCAGATGGACGGCTTGGTTGAACGCGCCGAAAAATCAGCGATTCCCGACGGGGGATATGAGGCCAATCCTCTACATTCTGCCCCTGAAACCGTGGCTCAGGTGCAAAAGGAGTTGGACGTCTCTGAGGATTCAGCGATCGCGTTTTTGCAGACTTTGGCAATGCCAAATCCGTCGACCAAACAGGTCAGGCAATGGAACGGATGGAGCGCTTCCGCCTATAAAAAGGCATTTGAGCCGTTGGTGGAAAAAGGACTGCTGATCGACGCTAAGCGGGCGAGGACAGGGCGGACCTTCTTTTTGGATGGGCCATGGCTGGAGTTCAAATCGCCCCATTTCCCGATGGAAGCCTGGAAGGAGTCGCTGATGCCTCAGATGGCCGCTGACGTATGTCAGGTGAATTATCCAGTTTCTGCACCGCACGAGCTATTTGAACAGGCGTGGACGCGATGGAGTTCGGGCGACAAACCTGGATTCACGAAATGAGTATTGCCTGCTGACTATTCCACAGCGAAAAAGCCGCCAAATAGAATTCCAATGTCCAAAGAAACGGTTGGGTTATTTCCGTCGGCGTAGGTCCAGTCGCCGCCGTAGTTCGGCTCGGAGTAAAAATTATAGGTCATCAGCAGGTTCGATTCGGCTCGCGAAGCCGTTCAGCGACCCATAGCCCCAATCAAACGCCAAGCCGGCCTGCACACCCAGATCAGTTGATTTGTAGTCATAACCGTCCGTCGTGCCAACGTATGGGAATTCCCCATAGCGCAGGCCAACTAACGGCGTGAATCCCGAATAAAACCGATTTTCATGAAGCACCAGATTATCGGTGTCGTCCCACCTGCGGCCGACTCGTGCCGTGGCTTGCCAGCCGGAACCAGACAACGAAATTAAACTAAATGCCTGCAATTCAGCCGTATAACCTTGGGCCGAGACCCATCCAATTTCCACGCCCGCGAGCCCGAGCGCGGTTCCAATAAAGAGCATCGAGGTCGCCCGAATTTCTAAGCGATCTAGGTCACCGGGTTGGGCAGCAACGGCCGCAGAATTAGACTCCGTATTGGGGGAGTCCGAAGCGGCCCATGCGGTTGTGGTGTGCAGGAGAAACAGAATCGAGAGGAGTTTGGTGAGTTTCATGGACGTCGCATCGCGGGAGGGGAGCTTTCAACACTTCGAGCTTCGCAATACGCGTGCCACTGCAAATCGACGCAAAATGGTGCACTCCTTCGTCCTGAATGGAGTGCGGCTGCTCCAACGAGTGGAGAAAGTGGACAAACGATCGGCGCTAAAGTGGAGCGTCGCGACCAATCGAGTTGTTGGAAATCAAACCTGACATAACGTTGACACTCTGCTTCGCTAGTTTCGACTTTCAACCCAACGAGAGCGGTTCAGAGCCGCTTCTCTCAAAGGAGAAGGCAATGTCTAACGGTAAATTCATTTGGTTCGATTACATGGCAAACGACACCCACAAAGCGCTCGCGTTCTACTCCGAAGCGGTCGGTTGGAAGACGCAAACGATTCAGATGGCCGACGGGCCCTACAACATGTTGCTGGTCAAAGAAGCGCCTTTTGGCGGCGTGGTAAATCTGCCTGAGGGGGCGTCAAAAGGCGGCGCAACGCCGTATTGGCTTGCGTATATCTCCACCGATGATGTCGACGGTGTGGCCGTTAAGGCCGGCGAGTTGGGCGGCGCGGTGTTGAAGGCCCCGTTCAACATTTCTGGAATTGGGCGCGTGGCCATCATCAAAGACCCACAGGGGGCGATATTTGCGGCGTTTCATCCTGAAAGAAACCAGACGCCACCAGCGGCCGACCTAGAGGGGACAATGGTTTGGAGCGAGCTCGCCACGTCCGATCCAGCCGCGGCGATATCTTTTTACCAAGCATTATTTGGTTGGGCGAAAACGGGTGAAATAGAAATGGGCGAAGCTGGCAAATACTCGATGTTTGGAGAGGGCAAAAATTCGGTTGGTGGCATCTTTGCCAAACCCACCCAAATGCCAGTGTCGGCTTGGGTTTATTATGCCAATACCTTCGATTTGGAAGCTGCTACTGCGCGAATCAAGCAGCACGGAGGTAAAGTGTTGAACGGGCCGAACGACGTGCCAGGCGGGCGAATTTCCCAATTCACGGATCCTCAGGGCGGAGCATTTGCACTGCATCAGGCCGCTGCGAGCTAAGCGGTGAAAAAACATGCCGCGACTCATCACCATCGGTTTGTCGCGGCATTTTTTACACCAGGTACAAATCGGAAAAGCTATTTAGATTCGATGCGTGCCAGTGGTTCAACGCTCTTCGCTAAAGCTTCACACGCTGCGTTCCACATGTGTTCGTCTGGGTAAAACGCGCTGTGCAGATACGCCCAAGTGAGCCTTTGAACCACCGCCAGTCGGTCGGGGTCTTCATCCGTCGTCTCGGCGGCGTCATATCCTGCGATTCCCCCTAGTCCGTGTTTGGCTCCGAACACCGTCAGCAGGCTCTTATTGCCTGGACTGAGTTTATAAGGATCGGCGTACCAATCAGCGCTTCTGGTCGTTAAATGCGCTGCTACGTCGTTTTCACCGGCCACGACAAGGGTTGGTGTCGCCATGTATGAGAAGTCGGGATTCAGGAACGAATAGTTCTTGGCGGTGAATTCGCTCAGATCATCCCCACCTTTACCCGGGGCTGCCAAGAGAACGCCCGCCTTGAAGCGTTTATCCATCAAGTTCACATCCGTCGCGTCTTTGTCTAGCGGATCATTCAGGCGTGCCCCGAGCAACATGCCCACGGTTTGTCCCCCCATGGAGTGGCCGGCAGCGGCAATCTTCGTGCGGTCAACGCGTCCGCTGAGTCCTGGGACTGATGCCTCGATAAGTTCGAGGCGGTCGACAATGCGTGACATGTCCTCGACACGAGAGCGCCAAAGCATTTGCCCACGTAAAATCTCGGGACCGAGTCCATAAATCTTGGCATTTAGATGGGTGGGCTGAATCACCACAAAACCATGTGCAGCCCAAAAGTTGGCCAGCGGGCCGTAACCGTTGAGCGAGGGGATGTATAAGGATGGGCCGTGCCCGTGTGAGAGAATAATGATGGGTAAATTCTCTCCTGTGATCGGTGCGCTGATGCGAACCTCCAGGGCGACGACGCGGCCAGGAGACGGCACAATCACGGGAGCTACGGAGATTACCGAAGTGGCTTCGTTGACAGGTAGATGTTGCGCTTTCTGGATCAGCTTATTCATGGAATCACCTTCGAGTTCTAATTATTTCGCCGCAAGACGACCCGCAATATGTCTGAAGCGGAACAGTGTTCCGAATGTATACGGAACGTTGTTCCGTTTTGCAACGGGCAAAATGAAGTGACCCTCGCGGAATTGAGGGCAGGTTTTTGTGAAACCAAATGAAGGCGGGAGTTAGGGCTAGGCGCCGTAGCGCAATCCATCGACGAGCAGCGTAACCATGCGTCGGGTGTAATCGCTTTGCTCGTCTCTCGCAGACATGCACAGATTCGCGACGGCCCTCAACAAGTCGTAGGGCTCGATGTCGGTTCGCACTTCGCCTGCTGCTGCAGCCGCGTCGAGCAATTTCTCGAGTGCGGGTAGAAGATGTTCGTCAAAATAACCGGGCAACGTACTGAAAGCGGGGTCGCCAGAATGCAAAGCCGCTGCGAGCCCGCGTTTGGTCGCGATGAAGTCGGCGTAGCGGTGCATCCAGCGGGCGAGCGCTTCGGATGGCCCATATTCAGCTGCTAGAACTTCGGCAGCATCCGCACAGGCATCCACTTGTCGACGAAAGACCGCCACGATGAGGTCGGACCGTTGTGGGAAGCGTCGATACAACGTGGCTATGCCGACACCCGCTTTTTCTGCGATTTCCCGCACAGGAGCGTCCACTCCCGATGTGGCAAAAATGGCTAGAGCTGCCTCTAGCAACGCTTCTTCGCTGCGTTGGGCATCTGCCCGAAGTGGTTTGGATTTTGCGTAGTTATTGCTCATGGTACCAATTCTGTTCCCGTCCCAAATCACGTGGAACGTTGTCTACTTTAGTCTACCTCAGTGGTTTCGGCGACGATCATCACTCGACGTACGCCGTCCGACCTGGCGACCCAGTGTTATGATCGAACTAAATCAAACCGATACCTTGAAATCACATGAGTCTAGGCGATTACCGAAACATGTTCGCAAGTTTAGATGCGGTGCGCCTGCCCAGATTCGGTTAGAGTTGCCGTCAGTAATCACCCGCAGCGACGAATCCAGTGGAGGCGGTTTTGAGATTCTTGGCGACGTTCTTAATCATGGTGGGATGCAACGGGGCCGACACTCGCGTGGACGAACCGGATGCCAGCGTGGACTCGGGTGGCGTGACGGATCTTTCGAATGATTCAGGCGATAGTGGGGAGGGCGACCTCGGCTTTGAGACTCGATGTGTCACTTCCACCGGTGTATTTCCTCGACGTCTTGAATTGCCAAACTCAGAACCCAACGGGGTGTTCGATCCCAGCCTCGCCTTGGATCCTGAAACGCAACGACTTTGGATGTCGTACTCAGGCGTGACCGGGCCTGCAGGGTCGGGGGCTGTGAGCACTCATTTGGCGTACAGCGATGACGGCGGTGATACTTGGTGTGACGCGGGGATGGTCAATGCATCCGAGCCCGAACCCAATCCTCCGGCTGAGTTCGCTGGTTTGGAGGCGAAGTGGAACCACGAGACATCGTCGATCGTGTACGATCTGGCTGCCGAGCCAGAGTCTCGATGGCGTTTGGTTTGGATGCAATACCTTCACGTCGTCGACGATGATCCTGCGACGGAAGACCGTCGTTTCCAGTATGGATGGATTGCCCAGCGAAGCGCGGCCACGGCAGAAGGGCTGATTGCTGCGCCCCAAACCAAGTTGTTTGGTGCGTTGGCGTATCATGTCGCTGGCGTCGAGGCTTATAACGACGCGCAAGTCGGGGGTCAGCCATTGGTTCGGTGGGACAACGATCCAGTTTTGGGTGATTGCCTGGTTTTTGCCGAGCCGGGGATGTTGGCGATCGATTCGAAGCTGTGGATGGCGGTTTATTGCTACCGCACCGCGACAGACACCTCGATCGAGCTCGTTCAGCTCGACCATTCAGACAACACCTGGTCGGCTCGATCCACTCTTTTGACCCCGACGGATGGGGCGCCCGTGAATGCGGCGATTCGTGGATTCAATGCACCAGACCTCTTCCTGGTGGGGGATAGCGTGCGGCTTCTGGTTTCGCCGGTTGTGGAACTCTATGCGGGATGCTTGGGGTATGGCGTCGATCGGCAGACCGGACTGGTCATCGACGCGGACGGTAACGGGGCAGACCCAATCTATGGATTGAGCGCGACACCGGGCACGGTTCAGGCCGGCGCTTGCACCTATCACGAAGCGTCGCATCTGGGAGTCCTATACGGCGACACCATGTTTACGGGAGTTCAATTCCAGCTCTTTGCGAGCGGGACGGCGTTGTAGAGGTGTTTTGATCTGCTGCCAGCGGCTTCAAACGACGCTTAGAGTTCATTTTGAACCGTAGTAGACCAGAAACGCCAAACCGGCGACCAAGACCAGGCCCACCAAACGCATCAACCACTTCGGTTTCAGCGGATGCTCACAGACCACGCATGGCAACTCTGTGGTCCCCGCTGCTTCCCCTAGAGACATCTCACCTTTGCAACGCGGACAAATCGCATCCTGGCTTCGCTCAAACAGTTCTTCCTGCGTCTGTGCCAGGCGTCCCGCTTTCCACTCATGACAATTGCACCAGGCCGTGAGCGAACCTTGCGCGTCGTGGTGCCAAACCATCGGTGCCTGGCAGGTTTTGCACCTGCCTACGTCGCTGTGGGTCGAACTGCAATCGGCGTAGCACTGGCAGTTTCGACACACGAAATAGGATATTTGGAGCATCTAAATACCTTTTTTGACCCGTCCGATGGTTAGGGAACTTCCGACGTGCCTTTTGGAGCGCCGCTCACAGCTTTGACGCGGTTTTGATTGGTGGCGCGAGAAACATCGCAGGGACGATCCCAATCAAAACGATGACTGCACCCACGACAAAAGCGTCGCCAAATGCGGATACCGATGCCGTCATGACTGCATGTTTTACGACCAAGCCTTGGCTTATCAAGGCCGCATCAGCCGGGCCATAGCCCAAGTCTCGCATATGGGCCGTTAGACGGCCAGTGGTCAGTATTATCGCGGCAGATGTTCCGTCCAGGTTTTCCCCAACGATCGCGCGCCAAAACATCGTTCGATGGCTCAGCACAGCGGCCAGCAATGCGATGCCGACGGAGCCCGATACCTGTTGGATTAGGCTTAACATCGACGCCGCCATCCCTGCCTTGACGGTCGGAACGGAATTCATCGCCGCGGCCGAGACAGGCGTGACCAGAAGCCCAAGTCCAAAGCCGCGGATGAACATCGGCCCGAGAATCCCCCAGGTGCTCGTGTTCGGGTCGATATCTCGGTACATGAACATGAAGAGTGCGGTCAGCAGCAGGCCGACGATCGTCAATGGACGGGGGCCAATCACATCGAGCAGGCGGCCTGCAAACGGAGACACCAAGCCAATCACAAGCGCGCCGGGCAACATCAATGCGCCGGCGCTCACCTCGTCGAGCCCCATCTGTTGCTGCATGAACAATGGCAGAAGGAACATTCCGCCATAGAGCGCGATCGACCGCACACACGTCACAATCATCGCTGCTGTAAACGACCCGTAGCGAAATAATGAGAGATCCAGAATTCGGATCTCAGACACGCTTTCAATCAGCAAGAACGCCACGAAAGAGAATGCCGCGACGAGTTCGCAGCCCACAATATAGGGGGAAAACCATCCCTCTGAGTTTCCTTCCGAGAGCGCAAGCAGCGCCGTAATCAAAAACGCGGTGAGCAAACCGAATCCGAGAAAGTCGAATCCTTTGGTTTTAATCTCTTTGGGTTTGTCGTGATTGAGCACGCGCAGCGCAAGAAAGAGCGCGATAATTCCAATCGGCAAATTGACGTTGAAAATGGATCTCCAGCCGAGCGTTTCGGTCAGATAGCCGCCCAGGGTTGGCCCGATAGCCGGTCCTAAAATCACCCCGACCATCCAGATGCCAATCGCCTTTCCACGTTCGGATGGATCAAAGACGTCAGCAATCATTGCCATGGCTGTGGGGGTGATTGCGCCTCCGCCAAACGCCTGAATCACGCGCGCGAAGACGAGGGCTTCTAAATTCCACGCGAAACCACAAAGCACGGAACCGATGACAAAAATGGCGAGGCTGATAAGGTAGAGCCAGCGATACCCGATGCGGTCGCGCAACCAGGCGGTCAGGGGCATCAATACCGCAAAACCCAGCATATAAGACGTGATCACCCATTGCACTTCGTCGACGCTCGCCCCAAACGACGACATGATATTTGGAATGGCGATGTTGACGATGCTCGCGTCGAGGGCCGACATCACGGTCCCGATCATGACAACGCCCAGGACTCGCCATTTGTAATTATCGTCGTCGGCTTTCATAACACGCGGATCCGTAACACCACGGATTGTCCCACTCGGAGGTCGCGTTCGTTGGGATCTAGCGCGACGCGAATTGGAATTCGCTGCACAACCTTCGTGAAGTTGCCTGCCGCGTTGTCTGCGGGAATGAGGGCGAATTGGGAGGCCGCATGGTGAGAGACGACCGAGACTCGGCCTTCGAGTTTTCCACCCTCGTCGAGCTCGATATCGACGTGTTGGCCTTCGTGAATCTGTCCAATCGACGTTTCTTCGATATTGGCGTTGATCCAACATTGTTTCATGTCCGTGATAACCACGGCGGCCTGACCGGTTGCGACGTAGTCTCCCGGATCAGAAATCACCTTTGAGACGACGCCGTCGAGGCTGCTTCGCAAGGTCTTCTGGTCCAGGGCAAGCTGGGCGATCTCCAAATCGGCGTGGGCTTGTTTGGCGATGGAGCGGGCTTCTTCGATCTCTTCGCGTTTCAAGGCAATGCGTTCGGCACCGGCGTCGGCCTCCATTTGGCGCGCATGGGCTTGCGAGAGCTCTCCCCGCGCCATGGCTACCGCCTCGGTACGAGTGCCGCGCGTGAGTTCGTCGAGCGTTGATTGGGCCTGTTTGACGGCTTCCTGAGTTTGAGAATCCAATGACCGCGCGTGCTCGACCTGTTCCATTGTGACTACGCCCTGTTTTGAAAGCGATTCAGCGCGTGCCAGGGCTGCGGTATTTTCGGCTGCGCGCGCTTGTGCTGATGAGAGCTCCGCGCGAGCACGTGCGAGCTCTTCGGGACTTGCTCCGTGCACCATCAAGTCGACATTCGCTTTGGCGCGTACGATCCCGGCCTCTGCTCCTTTTTGCCCTGAATTCACGAGTCGTTCTTCGAGCGCAAGCGTCGCTTCTGCGGCGCGGACCCTGACATTCGCCAAATTCAGCGTGGCCTCTGCCCGCTGAACGAGCGCTTTTTCATTCTCTGAATCAAGTCGGACCAGTACCTCACCGATTTGAACATATTGGCCCTCGGAAACCAGGATTTCCTCGACACGGCCACCGGATCCATTGGGTGC
>Ga0210021_1004077_pt1 | contig 11410 bp, 12 predicted proteins | sample CryGeymeta201517_FD_183981 | JGI IMG/M metagenome (GOLD analysis project Ga0210021, IMG submission 183981) | Groundwater microbial communities from Crystal Geyser aquifers in Utah, USA - Crystal Geyser metaG 2015-17 (SPAdes) (version 2) | ecosystem: Environmental > Aquatic > Deep subsurface >... | reverse complement strand
TGACCGGCACACACCCCGGCACACCCGGCACACGCGCCCGATCACCCTTATTTTTTAACCTTAAAAAAAAGATGATGGAAAAAACCCAAAGCAAAACCATTCGGTGCACCCCTGAAAACGCCGCCGAAATACAACGCATGGTCAAGAACTGGCCCCAACTCCACAACCTGGTGCAAGACCTACAAGCACAAAACCTCTTCCCAGGCCTAAGAGGGCTAAGCATCACGCTCACAGGCGCGCCCAGCTTTGTAGCTGGTGGGGTAACCGCAGTCAACCAAATAAACGCCTCCAAAGCCGTTTAAACGCAAAAAGCCCAACCCAATGCAAATCAACATCAAAATTGAAGGCCTAACCGAAGTCCGCGCCATGCTAGGTAACGCGGCCAAACAGGCCAACTACGCCGCCAGCCGCGCGCTAAACACAACAGCCTACGCCGTCAACGCCCAACTAAAAAAAGACATGGCGGCAACTTTCAAAGGCGGCGCCACCGCCTACAGCCTGCGCGCCTTCAGCGTAAAACGCGCAGACAAAAACAACCTAACGGTCAAAGTAGCGCTCCGCCAAGACGCACCCGCCGGCGGCACCAGCTACACCAAAGCGTTAGCACACCTATTCACCGGTGGCCCCCGTAAATTCAAAAACATCGAAGGCTGGCTGCGCGGCCACGGCCTACTACCCAACGGACTCACCATTGCGCCAGGCCGGGGCATGCCATTAGATAGATACGGAAACATGCGCCGCGCCGCACTCACTGAAATGCTGGGCGCTATCGGCACACAGCGCCCAGGCCTGCGCATCTACCGCCGCACTGGCGCAGGCAAAGCGCAAAAAGCCACCGCCTACTTTGTTGTAAAGCCCGGCGCTACCACCCATCTGCACCCCGGCATCTACAAACGTCAAGAAACCGGCAACAAAAGCGTATTGAGCCCAATGATTTTGTACGTTGACCCAGTCGCTTACCGCAAATTTATTGACCTGGACAAGCTTGGCCACGAAGTCGTCACCAAAACCTTCCAGCCCGCCTTTGACGCAGAGCTATCAAAGGCTTTAGCGAGTGCCAGGCTATGACCCCCTTTCAAGGTACTACCACAACCATTTCACTGCGGGTAATGCGCACCGCAGTGTTGGACTGTTTCGTGATGCTCCTAAGGGGGTTAAGTGAGTAGCAATCACCGTATCCTGCTGGACTTCCAAATCACACAGGCTGACTTTGCGGCTCTGGTTGGAGTCAGTGAAGGGGCCGTCAGCGCCATGTTTACCGATGGCCGACTAGAGCGTGGTAACCCGGCCCGCGTGTGGCTGCTGAAATACTGCGACCGCTTGCGTGAACAGGCTGCCGGGCGCATGGGCGAGGAAGGCGGACTGGACCTAGTGCAAGAGCGTGCAGCCCTGGCTCGCAGCCAGCGCATTGCACAAGACCTAAAGAACGACATTTCCCGTGGTGAGTACGCCCCCATTGGCTTGCTGGCCGATGTGCTTGGCATGGCCAGCAGCGCCGTGGTAGACCGCCTCGATCAGCTCGAAGGTTCCTTGCGCAAAGCCTGCCCAACTTTGGCCGATGATGCCAAAGCCACGGTGATGCAGGTCATTGCTTCAGCTCGCAACGAGTGGATCAGGTCCACCGCCAAGCTGGTCAACGAGACTGTGGATGCCATGGCACTTGAGGCTGAAGACGACGCCCTGGCTGATGCGTTGGGGATTGATGCCACCGTGGATGCCGCCACCTGTCACGTATCACTGCAAACTGCTCAATGACGACAGTGCACCCAGCCACCCTAACCGCCATCAAGGCCGCCGCCCGCCTGGGTCTGGACAGCCTGCGCGCCGAGGTGCCCCAGCGGCTGAGTGACTGGGCGGCTGACAACTTTAAGCTGGCCGGTGAATCCAGCCACCAAAAAGGCGCATGGGAGGCATGGGCGTTTCAGTTGGGCCTGCTGGACTTCATGAGCGATGATCGAATTGAAGAACTCGCCGTGATGAAATCCAAGCGCGTGGGCTACACCAAGATGGTCACCGCCTTTGTCGCCTACAACATCGCCCACCGCCGCCGCAAGCAAGCCATCTGGCAGCCTACAGACGACGACCGCGACAGCTACGTCAAAAGCGAAATTGACCCCGTATTTGATGCCATAGATGCCGTCAAAGCTGCCCGCAAAACTGGCAAAGGCCACGAAGACACCATCAAATATAAGCAGTTTCGTGACTGTGCCCTGCACCTGCTGGGTGGCAAAGCCGCCCGCGCTTACCGCCGCATTACAGTGGCGGTGGCCATCCTGGATGAATGGAGCGCCTTTGACCAACAGGTAGAAAAATCCGGCGACCCCGGTGGCCTGGCCAAAGGCCGCTTGGAAGGCGCACCGTACCCCAAGTTCATCGGTGGATCTACACCACGCATCAAAGGCCTGGACCACGTTGAACGCGCTATTGACAACGCCGATGGTTCAGTCAAGTTTTACATCGACTGCCCCCACTGTGGCGCCGATCACCCGCTGATGTGGGGTGGAAAAGACAAAGACCACGGCTTCAAGTGGATCGAAGGCGACCCCGACAGCGTGCACCACATCTGCCCGCACTGCCACGGCATCATGACCCAAGCCGACTACCTCAAAGGGGGACAGCCCATGACCGGCACCTGGGTCTGCCAAAAAACCGGCCTGCGCTATGGCCCCGACCGCATCTGGCGCGGCCAGGCAGGCATGCCCGCCACACCCCCGCGCAGCTTGGGTGCCCATGTGTGGGCCGCCTACAGCCCACAGCGCAGTTGGGCCAGCATCGTCAAAGAGTTTTTAGAAGCCAATGCCACCCTCAAAAAAGGTGACGCAGGCCCCATGCAACTGTTCGTCAACGAAACCCTGGGAGAGACTTGGGAGCTGCAAGGCGAACGCAGTGACGAACACGCCCTGCAATCCCGCGCTGAACCCTACGAACTATGCACCGTGCCCGTTGGCGGCCTGGTGCTGACTGCTGGTATAGATGTGCAACGAAACCGATGGGAGATTAACGTCTGGGCCTGGGGCCGTGGCCTAGAGTCCTGGCTTGTCGACCACCACATCATCGAAGGCAACCCCAGCAGCGACGAAGACTGGGAGCACGTCACCACCTACCTGCAACGCCGATACCAACAAGCCTGGCATGCAGGCAGCATGGGCCTGAGCGCCATCACCATCGACTCCAGCGACCAAACCCACGCTGTGTACAACTGGGTGCGCCGCAACACCCACAACCTGCCATGCTTGCGCGCCATCAAAGGAAGCTCTGAGGAACAAAAGCCCATCCTCGGCCCCAGCAGCAGCCAAGAGGTGAACTGGCGTGGCCAAAAATGGCCCAACGGCGTTAAGCTCTGGAGCATTGGCGTCGACACCGCCAAAGACCTCTTGCTGGGCCAGCTCAGCCTCACCAAGCCAGGCCCAGGTTACGTGCACTTCAGCAACGCCTTGCCGCGCGAATGGTTCGAGCAGCTCACAGCAGAGCAACGCATCCTGGCCAAAGTCAACGGGCGTGATGCTTACAAGTGGGTCAAGCGCCGCCAGCGCAACGAAGTGCTTGACTGCCGTAACTACGCCCTGCACGCTGCCTTCAGCCTGGGCTTGCACAACTACAGCGACAAACGCTGGACCGCCATTGAGTCTGTCATTCAGCCCATGCACGATGATTTGTTTGTCATCAAAACTGTGCGCCCACAAGATACAGCAAGCGCAGAAATCTACCAACCTAATAGCGCCAAGCCAGCCATCATCGCGCCACCTCCACCAAAACCGTTTGCCCGCCCAGCCCGCCAACCCTACCGACCCACCGCATCATGGTAAACACCAACACCCCTATCGACCTCATCAGCCCCGCCCTGGCAGCCAAGCTACTTGACGCTGTCCCCGTCACCGAAGACGTGGTCGAATACACCATTGCCTGCGCCCTTGCCCTCTCACCGCCAGAGGTGCGCACCAAAATCCGCCAGCACATTGCCCAGCATGCCAGCGCCCAGGCCAGACGAATCTTTGGGGGCGACCGCGTCTACATCAGCCGGCAAGAAGGGCAAGGCCGCAGCATCCGTAACGAAAACATCCGCCGCCAATTTCAAAAAGGCGAACACATTGCCTACCTGTCAAGACACCACAACCTAAGCGAACGCCAAATATGGCGCGTTATCACCGGCAAATAGCAACCCCACCTGGCAAACCACCCTCAGGCAGCGGCCCACCCCGCGCCATGACACCGCCTGCCTTGCTTATGTCATTCTTGCGCCGCCATAGTCCCCCAATATGGCCGCCAAAACCCCCACCACCGAACCCGCTACTCTTATTGCCGGCGACACCGCCATCTGGCTTCGCTCCCTACCAGACTACAGCGCCGCTAATGGGTGGACCCTTACCTACACCCTGATCAACGCCACGGCAAAAATCACTTTTGATGCCATCGCGCAAGGTGACAACCACCTCATCACCGTAGACGCCGCCACCACTGCAGCCTGGACAGCAGGTAGCTACGAATGGCGCGCCCAAGTCAGTAAATCCGGTGAAGTCCACACCATAGCCAGCGGCAACATCACCATATCAGCCGGTTACTCCGGTGCTAGTTTTGACGCCCGCAGCCACGCCCGCAAAGCCTTAGAAGCGGTTGAAGCCTACCTTGAAAACCCCAACAACCTCAGCGCCGCCAGCTACGAAATAGCAGGGCGCAAGCTCCAACGGTTAGGCATACCAGACTTACTCTCCCTGCGTGACCGCTATCGCTTTGAAGTCTCCCAAGAAGCCGCCCTCGCCCGCCTTGCCCGTGGCCTGCCAGACCCCCGGCGCGTCCTAGTCCGCTTTGGTCCATAACCCACCCCCGCAGCTATGCAAATCAAAACCATCTTGAACAAAGCCGCTACCTGGCTGCGCGGCACACCAAAACCCGCCCACCAGCGCAGCTTCCAGGCTGCCCGGATGGACCGCCTCACCGCAAACTGGATGGCCACCGAAGCTAGCCTTAACCACGAGCTCCGCAGCGACCTCAACAAACTACGCAGCCGTGGCCGCGAGCTGCTCCAAAACAACGACTACGCCGTCAAATTCGCGGGCATGTGCAAAAACAACATCATCGGCCCCGGCGGTGTGCGCCTACAAGTGCGCACAGAAGACCGCCCTGGCATACAAGACCGCCTGGCCAACACCGCCATTGAAACCGCCTGGAAAGACTGGTCCCAAGCCTGCGACATCACTGGGCGCCAAAGCCTGCGCGACATCTGCGACACCTTGGTAGGAGGCCTACCGTCTGACGGAGAATTTTTGGTGCGCATCGTCCGAGGCACTGAAGCTGCCAACAAATACGGCATCGCCCTGCAAATCATCGACGTAGACCGCATCGACACTACCCTGAACGTGGGCAAAACAGCCACCACAAACGCCATCATTTTGGGCGTTGAGGTTGACGACTACCGCCGCCCAGTGGCTCTACACCTCTACGCCGCCCACCCCAATGACGGCGTTCAAAGCAACCGCCAGCGCGTGCGCATACCAACCACCGAAACCCTGCACTGCTTCAAAATTGAGCGCGCCGAACAAATGCGCGGCGTGCCCTGGATGGCCGCAGGCATGCTTAGCCTGCACCACCTGGGCAACTTCAAACTGTCCGCCCTGCTAGCCGCAGAGCACGGCGCAAACCACTATGGCTTCTTTACAACGCCAGACGGACAAGCCCCCATTGGCGGCATGGACGAAAGCGGCCAACCCATCACTGCTAGCCAACCCGGCACCTTCGACACACTCCCGCAGGGCGTTGGCTTCCAGCCGTTTGACAGCAAATACCCCAATGAAGTATTTGGCCCCTTTGTCAAAACCACCTTGCAGCGCATTGCCAGCGGCTGGCGTGTGGCCTACCACAGCCTAGCCAACGACCTCGAAGGCGTCAGCTACTCCAGTATCCGATCCGGCAGCCTGGAAGAGCGCGACCGCTGGGCATCCGACCAAGAGTGGTTTATCGGCGCATTTATGGAGCCCGTGTACAAACTATGGCTTCAAAGCGCGCTACTCAGTGGTGCCATCACCATGGCCAACGGCAGCGCCTTACCAGCCTCAAAAATAGCCAAATTCAGCGCCCACGAATGGCAAGCCCGCCGCTGGGAATGGGTAGACCCCAAAGGCGATATGGAGGCCAAGATACTGGCAGTCAAAGCCGGCCTCATGGCCCCGCAAGACCTGGCAAACGCCATGGGCTACGACTTTGACGACACCCTCACCAGCATCGCAGCCGCCCAAGCTAGCGCAAAACTTTTAGGCGTGCAACTCACAGCCTACGACCCAACACCTGGTGTCCAAGCGGCCCAACCTGCGCCTGTACCCTAAACGCTTAAGAACCGGTTTATCGCACCGCCAGCCAACAAAAACAAAATAAATTGCAACCCATGACACCGCCTGCCTTGCTTATGTCATATCAGCCCTGAGAAAGTCGCCCCTATGTCAAAAACAACGTTACCTGAAAGCCTCCAGCGCCACCTTGAAAAAGGCCGGGCCGAGCGCGCCCTCACGGTAGAACGCCGCGCCATTGACGAAGCCACCCGCACCGCCACCCTGGCCTTTGCCAGCGAAACCCCTTACGAACGATATTGGGGCATTGAAGTGCTGGACTGCACCGCCTCATCCATGCGTACCGGTCGCCTGCGCACCGGCGCTAACCTCTTATGCGACCACGACTCTAAAGACGTTGTGGGCGTTATCGAATCTGTCCAAATCGGTACTGACCGGGTAGGTCGTGCTGTAGTCCGCTTTGGGAAAAGCGCTCGGGCAGAAGAAGTGTGGCAAGACGTACTCGGCGGCATCCGCCGCAACGTGTCCGTCGGCTACATGATCCACAAAGCGCAACTTATTGAGACAAAGGACGGTGTGGAAACCTACCGCGTCACAGACTGGGAGCCCTTTGAAATCTCGCTTGTCAGCGTCCCCGCTGATGCCAGCGTGGGCATTGGCCGCAGCGCCGATGCCGACATCTCTACCAAAGACCTCACGGTGCAAGTCACCGTTTGGCAAACGGACAAGCCCGAACCTGAAGACGCTGCCGTAGAGCCTATGGACGGCCCCACCGCAGACCCTGAAGACAAAGCAACACCCGCCGCAACCTCCAACACTCAACAGAAAGCCATCATGACCACAGAAACCACCCAAGTCGTTGCCCAGCGCAACCACGCCGCAGAAATCAGCGCCATTGCAGCCACCATCCCCGGCGGCGCTGACCTAGCCCTGCGCGCCATCCAAGACGGCAAAACCGTCGAAGAATTTCAACAAATCGCCCTAAAACACCTGGCCAGCAAACCCCTGCCCACATCAGACATCGGCCTAAGCCACGCCGAAGTCAAGCAGTACAGCGTCATGCGCGCCATCAACGCCATGGCCAACCCCGGTGACCGCGCCGCCCAAGAGGCCGCTGGCCTGGAGCGCGCCGCCTCTGAAGCCGTGGGTAAGAAAATGGGCAAAACCGCCCGTGGCTTCTTTTTGCCAACCGACGTTCAAAAGCGCGATCTCACCGCTGGCTCCGCCAATGCGGGCGGCTACACCGTGGCCACAGACCTGCGCCCGCAAGACTTCATCAGTGCCCTGCGCCACGCCATGGTCATTGACAGCCTGGGCGCGCGCATGCTCACCGGCTTGGTGGGTCAGGTAGCCATCCCCAAACAGTCAGGCGCCGCTACAGCCTATTGGGTAGCAGAAAACTCCGCACCGACTGAGTCGCAGCAAACCCTAGCGCAAGTCACTATGACACCAAAAACTGTTGGTGCATTCACTGACATCAGCCGCCGCCTGCTGCTGCAATCAAGCATCGACGTGGAAAACATGGTGCAAACTGACTTAGCCACTGTACTCGGCCTAGCCATCCAGCAAGCCGCAATCAACGGCAGCGGTGCCAGCAACCAGCCATCTGGCCTGCTTACCCTCATCACCGCCGGTGTCATCGGTGGCGCTAACGGCTTAGCGCCTACATGGCAAAACATGATCGACCTCGAAACCGCAGTGGCCGCCGCCAATGCAGACGTAGGCGCTATGGGCTACCTCACCAACGCCAAGGTGCGCGGCAAGCTCAAATCAACACAAAAGTTTGCATCCACCAACGGCATGCCTGTATGGGACGCTGGCAACACCCCCATCAACGGCTACCGTGCCGCCATCACCAACGGCGTGCCAAGCAACTTGACCAAAGGCACTAGCTCAGGCGTCTGCTCGGCCATCCTGTTTGGCAACTTTGCCGACCTCATCATCGGCATGTGGGGCAGCTTAGACCTCATGGTTGACCACTACACAGGAAGCACCGCCGGAACTGTGCGCGTAGTCACCCTGCAAGACGTAGATGTGGCCGTGCGTAACGTTGAGTCGTTCGCCACCATGGTCGACGCGTTGACGGTCTAGGCCTAAAGCTTAAGCCATGTTCACCAAAGACATCAGCGCATTTATGAACTTGTCTGAATTTGCCACCAGCGTCACCCTCAGCGGGGTCACCAAGGCGGCGATTTTTGACGCGGCGTTTGCGCTCGGGTCAGTCGGCCCCTTTGGCATGGCCAGCAATGCCCCCACCCTGACCATGGCCACCGCTGATGTGCCCGCCAACCCGGTGGGCTTATCCGTGGTGGCCGGTGGGGTGACTTACAGCATTGTGGAGCACCAGCCCGATGGCACTGGCATCAGCACCTTGCAACTGCGGCAATAAGCACCATGGCCCATGCACAACAGCAAATCCTTGATGCTCTGCACAGCGTGCTGGCAGCAGGCGGCACCGTGGCTGCAGGGCGTGTCTTTGTTGATCCGATTGACCCGCTGCAACCTGCCCAACTGCCAGCCATCGTGCTGGAAGAAAGCAGCAGTGGCGAGTCGGCTGAGCCCTTCACCATCAGCAGCCTTGAGCGCCGTGAGCTGACGGTGCAAGTGCATTGCATCATCAGCCACAAAAGCAGCGCCGCCGCAGACACCCGTGCTTTTGGCCTGGCGGTGGAAAAGCTGCTGGCAGCCAGCCCCACCTTGGCCGCATTGGCCAGCCAGGGCTGGCACATGACCAGCTCGCGCCCGGTGCTCAATGGTGATGCTGAGATTTTGTTTGCCTCACGCCTGCAAACCTGGGTTTTTGCTTATCTGGTGCGCCCTGAAGCCCCCGACATCCTCCTTTAATTTTTTAGAAAGTCCCCACCATGGCAACCGTCAACATCTGGTCCAAAGTGCAAGTCGCGGTGCAAACCGTCCTGGCCACCGCCAAAACCATCACCGCCATCACCAAGGCCAGCCCCGCCGTGGTCAGCTGCACCGCCCATGGATACACCACCGGGCAAGAGGTCAAACTCACCATCAACGGCATGATCGAGCTCAACAACGCCGTGGTCAAGGTCACCTCAGTGGATGCCAACAGTTTTAGCCTTGACGGCATTGACAGCACCCTCTTCAACACCTTCACCAGCGGCAGCGGCCAACTTGTCACCTTTGGTGCCAGCGCCGCCACCTTCCAGGACGTCAACGCCAGCGGCGGCGAGGCCGCAGACATCGACATCACCACCATCCACGACGACACCACCAAACTCGTCCCCGGCGTCAAATCCGCGCTGGCCTACAGCTTTGGCAGCCTGTGGGACCCGGCTGACCCCGCGCTGGTGGAACTCAAAAAAGCCGACAACGTCAAAGGCACCCGCGCCGTCAAGCTCACCTTTGCCAGTGGCGCCCGCGTACTGTTTGACTGCTACCCAACAGTTAGCCTTGCCCCCGGCGGCAGCACTGGCGGCCCCGTCACCACCCCTGTCAGCTTCAAGCTCACTGGCCCGGTGTTCGCCTACTCTAATTAATCACCATGGCTGTTTTAAAGCGCGCCGAAGTCGCCCCGCCCGTTACCCCCAAGGAAACGGCCGAGGTGCCCGCCTTGGGCGGCCAGGTGGTGGTGCGCGGCCTGCTGCTGTCAGAGCGCATGGCCGTGCAGCAGCAAATCGTCACCCTGCGCCGCGACACCGCCACGCCAGACCCTGATGACACCGCCAGCGTGCACGCCATCATGCCCGTCATGCTGGCCCTGTGCGTGCTCGATGCCGATGGCCTGCCCCTGTTCACCAAAACCCAGTGGCAAACCTTCGGCGGCGCCCACGCCGATCAGGCCATCACCTTGTTCAACACCGCCTGGCGCCTGAGCGGTTTCAACGCCGAGGCCGAAGCAAAAAACTAACCAGCCAGCCCGAGCTCCGGTTTGCCCTCCGGCTGGCACAACGAATGGGAACCCCCTTGCAACAGCTCCAGCAAACCATGACCGCGCAAGAATTCGCCCAGCATTACGCCCTGGAATGTGAAGAGCCGCTGCCCGCCGCCCAGTGGAGCATGGCCGCCGCGCTGCTGGCCGCCACCGCCAACGGCCCGCTGCAGCCGCCCGCGCCCGGGCGCCTCTGGCACGCGGGCGACTTCATGCCCGCCCTCTGGCAGCAGGCCAACCCGGCACCAGAAATAGCGCCAGTGCAAACCGTTGACGAAATCATGGCCGCTGCCCGCGCGGCAGGCATGGTGCAGTAATGGCCACCAACGTCAAAATCGTTCTCAGCGCGCAAGACAAAACCGCTGCTGCCTTCAAAACCGCCGCCAGCAACATCAACAGCCTCAAAGTGGGTGCGGTGGGTCTGGCCACCAGCCTGGGCGCAGGCTTTAGCGTGGTCGGCCTGGTGGCCTTCACCAAGTCGGTGCTTGACAGCATTGATGCCCTCAACGACATCAAAGACGCCACCGGCGCCAGCATAGAAAACATCAGCGCGCTTGAAGACGTGGCCGCCCGAACCGGCACCAAGATGGACACGGTCACCAACGCGCTCATCAGGCTCAACCAGACCCTCAACGCCGCCAAACCAGACAGCCCCCAGGCCCAAGCTATCGAGGCTATTGGACTGAGCGTGGAAAACCTCAAAAGCCTTGACCCAGCCCAAGCGCTACTCAAGATCGCCACCGCCCTGAGCGGCTTTGCCGACGACGGCAACAAAGCCCGGCTCAGCCAGGAGCTGTTTGGCAAAAGCCTGAAAGAAGTCGCGCCGCTGCTCAACGACCTGGCCGCCAAAGGCAAGCTGGTGGCCACCGTCACCGCCGAGCAGGCCGCCGAGGCTGAAAAATTCAACATCGCCTTGTCCAGCCTGCAAAAAAGCAGCCAGGACATTGCCCGCTCACTCGCCAGCGACCTGGTGGTGTCGCTGAACCAGGTCATTGCCAAGTTCAAGGAAGGCTCAGCCGCTGGAAAAGGATTTTTTGAAATCGGTTTTGAAAATTACTTTGCCAACGTGCGCAAGTTTTACGGCATGAAGCCGCCCAGCGTCAACACTGGCGGTGCCACCGGAGACTTCGGCCCCGGCGCAGGCGGTGGCCGTGGCAGCGTGAACCCCGAGCTGGCCAAGCCCAGCGTCGGCGAGTTACCCGAGAAACCCACCAAAACCAAAACCGGCGGCGGC
>Ga0210021_1004065_pt1 | contig 11423 bp, 16 predicted proteins | sample CryGeymeta201517_FD_183981 | JGI IMG/M metagenome (GOLD analysis project Ga0210021, IMG submission 183981) | Groundwater microbial communities from Crystal Geyser aquifers in Utah, USA - Crystal Geyser metaG 2015-17 (SPAdes) (version 2) | ecosystem: Environmental > Aquatic > Deep subsurface >... | reverse complement strand
TAATTATAATTACTTAATCAATTAAAATTAATTAATTAAAATTACATTATTATTTATTTAAATTTATTAATTTATTATTATGAACACAGAAGGAACAATAATCGAGGATATAAAAAATTGGACAGGAAATATAAATACACTGATATTGCCTGTGATATTTAAGAATAAAATTTTATTTTCAGAGGGAACACATAATGGTGTGGCGTATTCTCAAAAAGAAATTGAAAACGCAAGCAAATTTAACGAATTGGGATTGTTTGTAGACCATATAGAAGGTGTAGAAACTTTAATTGGAACGGTAAGAAATCCTAATTTTTTTATAGAAGACGGGAAAGGTATTTGTAGAGGTGATTTGATATTCTTTGATACTAATATTGTAAGAAAGATATTAATGGGAATGCATACAGGAGTATCCCCGAGAGTTTCACTAGATCGGAATATTTCGCAGGGTGCAAAGAATTCACAATTTCAATCGTTTTCGCTAGTGTTGTCTCCAGCAGACCAGAGAACATTCTTAAATACGAGTAATTCAAAACAAAATATAAATAATAAAATAACAATGGAAAATAGTGATATAAAAACAGGTATGAATATAGAGGAAATAAACAAAGTAAAGGCGGAATTAGATGCGTTGAAAAAAGAAAATGAAGAAAACAGACATGTTGATATGTGTGATTCAGTAGTAAACATTGAGCATGAATTAGGGCTTATAAATGAAAATATAACACAAAGAAAAGTAGAGTTATCGAAGTGTAACACAGAGATATTAAATGGAATGTTAAACGCATATCAGTTTACACAAAATTTCATAACAACAGCAACCACATTAGGGGATAAACAGTCATCTACATACGAATTCGGAAAAGGTGATGACAAAATAAAAGATGATTGTGAAACACAGATGTTAAAACTTTGTCAAAATAAATAAACAAACAAAATAAATAAACAAACATAAATAACAATGAAAAATAATAAAAAGGTTAGTATATTGGATTTGTTGAAACGGAGTTCAAAGACATATCAGGTAGGTGGACTAGGGGTAACACAAGAAGTCCCAGGACTTAAAGCCAAAGATTGGAAAGATGAAATAATCTATAATGGAGAAGTTAATAGAAAGTTTTCACAGATGGTAGAAAATGATTATACCTTAACAACCCAACAGGGCAATTCATTAATTCTTGGGATTGTAAATGACACACTCGAATTACACACAACGGTGCCAGCACATGGAGAGACAACAAGTAAACTCAGATTAACCAAAATGGATCAAGTAATAGTAGATAAACAAATAACAGTTGAAAACACAGATTGGTATGGAGCGGAAATAGCTGTAACCTTCCAAGACGCAGTAAATGCTAGGATAGATAAAATGAAACTTGCAAGATACTTTCTTCAAGAACAACTTACTGATATTGCTGATAAAAAGTTAGCAATAGCTTTACAAGATACATCTGTAACACAAAGGGTATATGGTGGTGATGGAACAAACACTTCTGTTGCAGACCTTGACACTGGAGACACCTTAACCCCTAAATTATTTGCTAACGCTATGCTAAAAATTGAGGAATCTGGTTATGTGCCGTATTGTTTCCTTTGCTCACCATCACAAGCAAACGCTATGAGAAAAGATTCACAATTTACGGACGCTTCGCAACTTGGAACTGCAGATGTAATAAAAACAGGAATTATTCAAAACTTTTTAGGAGTGCCATTTATTGTTTCTACAAATTGTCCACAGTATCTTGCTACTAATCAAGATACAAACGAAACAGGTGCAAATAGTCATTGGGGAGTAGCAGGAAACACTGGAATACTTATAAGTAAGCGTAAATCAGGACAGAAATGCTCAGGTGGGATTTTTTGGAAACAAAAAGGAAAAATAGATTACATACAAAATGTTGAAGAAATGCTACACAAATTTACATTAATTATGGCATTCAAATGCACACATCTTCAACCAAAATCGATATGTCTCGTAAAAACATCTAAGGTGTAATTTTAATGGAAAAATGAAATATGAAAACAACGATGCATGCTTTCAGGTAATAATAGGAATAATAGCAATGATAGTTTATAATATATTAAACTATTTAGGTCTAATAAATATTATGTTTGGTTCTGCTACCAATGAAACAATCATTCAATCTTTAACGGTGTTGTTAATGGTGGTAACGACATGGATATTTGCTCGACACAGCAGGAAAAAAAGAGTGCAGAAAATACAACCAAAAGAAACAGATAATAAGGAGATAATAAAAGAAACAAGAAAAGTTCCAACAATGATAATACAAGAGATGCAACACTCTCATAAAGATGTAATAAAAGAAGTAAAAGAAGTAAAAAAAAATATTAGTATATCATCTTTTTTTACTTCGTTGAACAATACTCATTTTCATTATCCTATAATACAAATTTAAAATGGCTGAAGTAATATGCGGAGCTGACCCAACACAAGGCGGGTTGAATACCGTGCATGTAAAAAAAGGAAGCATTAATAAACTTTATGTAGACGCAGAAATAAGTGAAGGCACAAAAACAATTGGTAATGTAAAGATAGTGGATGCTACAGGCACAAGAAGGGTAAATGTTGCAGAAGATGGGGGAAAGAACGCAATTTATGTCCGTTCAAATTCATTAGCGAATACTGTGTTACAAAATCTACAGCAAACAAACCTTACCAATATAAGTAATAAATTAACTACTACAAACGCATCGCTTTCAGATATAAATCTAAAAGTAACAAAAGAAGTAGTAAAAAAGATTTATGTCTTTCAGCAAGTAACTAATCCGTATGTTTTTGAAGGTAATAGACAGCATCTTTTAATGGAAAATCCGTCGCCTTCTAATCTTATAAATGGTGTTGATTTTTCCGAATCTAATTCTTTTTCAAATACGGCCACTGCAAGTGTGTATGATATGCTTTTTGTTTGCACTGAAAAGACGAATAAGAGTATAACACATTCTGTAAGAGGTGTTATAACTATTGGTGTTAAACGGAATTCTACTGACGGCACTGTTCATTTTAACAAAATCAAAATGAATATCGGATATGTAAATAGTGCAGGAAATTTTACTTCCGTTTACGACGCAGATGCAACACACACAGTTTCAACGACATCAGAAACTTATGTTGACTTATGTTTACAAGATTTTGTAAGAATTGCAACTGATTATCCTCTCGCAAACAAGCGGTTCGCTGTTAGGGTCAGCATATTTGCACATGTGAATCCAGAAGGTACAGTAGGACAATTGGGAATGTATCACACGAGAGGGTCGGCAGATTCTTATGTGGAAGTTGAACTAAAAGAATAAACAGAATGCAAAATACATATTCAAAAAGCGGACTTGTTCTTGACATTTCAGGTCAGAAGCTTCAAGAAACTGGCCGAGACACACTAATAGATAAAAGTAGACATATGAATCACGGAATGTGTATGAATGGAACGGATATAATACAGACAAAAGAGGGAACATCAGCATTTAGTTTTAACGGGGTGAATGATTATGTGGAGGTGCCTCATTTTGATGAGTTTCCCAGAGAAGATGTTACAATAGAATTTTGGTTATATCAAAGAGAATATGGAAGCCCTATGTCCTATATAACTAAAAGAACAAGTGGTAGCGATGGATTAATGTTTTTCATGTTCACTAACCACAAATTATATTTTGATTGGGGAGACGGAACTTCACATCATAGGTGGGATACCGGATATATTCCTCCTCTTAATAAGTGGGTGCATCTAACAATAGCAAGAGATGTAAATAGCCGTTACCTTTATGTAAATGGTAACATTTATTCATCTACCACTGACCCCGGAGGTTCTATTCCTGAAACAAATACTTCCAATATAATGTTAATGCGAGATTCAATATCGTTTCAACATTATGTTAATGGCCTCATCGACGAAGTGCGTATCTACAATCGGGCATTATCAGCAGAAGAAGTTCGAGGTAACATGTTTGCTTCAAAAAGGTATAAGTATATGAGGGGTGTATAAAAATGTGGGGTTCGATAGAAAAAGTAAGGAATATTTGCGGCATAACAAAAGAACAAATAAACGATATTGTAATTCATGATATGTTGGAACAAACAGACAGAAAGGTGAGAGATAAGGTATATATATTTAGAAGATTGACAATGCTGATGAATAAAATTGCTGCAAACAAAATAAGGTTTGATGTCAATAAAATTGGTGATGGAAACAGAGATACTTCAATAGACGATACGGATATTTCTATATATCGTAAGAATAATGGAGTATATGAATTATTTCCGATACAAAAGTTGGATATATTATCGAATGAAATAACTTTTCAAACAGATATAGGAGAAAATTATCAAATAATTGTGGAATATTTCGAAGATAATTTTCACTTTTCAATTGATACCCTTTCAGACGCTTCTTCATTACTCGCTGCAGCAATGTGTGTGCGTTCGTTACCGTTGACAGGAACAGATAATGACGCAAAAGAATATGAAAGAAGGGCAAAAGAAATAATAACAAGAAGTTCTGCATCGTTCGTTTAATATGGAAGATAAAAAAAAAGAAGATAAATATTTCTTTAAAAAAGGAAACAAATATCAACAAAAGGGAAGTGCAGGGCTTCGTTACGGTGGAACTACCCCAGTAGCAAAAGACAAAGAAAAAAATCTTAAACGCTTAAGGCGTGGTTGGAAACCAAAAACATTAATTTGCAAAGATATAACAATTTCTGATGATGAAGAAGCTTTTGCGAATGAATTTTCTACAAAGGTTTCGGAACAGAACGATACATATGTGGATACAGTTCTTATTGAGCTTGCAATCGCACAAATATTACAAGTTCATAGAGTGTATGCCTATGCAAAAGAAAAAAAAATATCACGAGACGCATCACGAATGATAGGAACAGTTCTTTCAACATTAAGGGAAATGAATGCAACGAAAAACGCTCGGAAAGTTGATAATATTCAAGTAAATGTTAATTCAGATATTATGACTCTCATACAACAAAACTTAAACCTTATTTCAAACGATGACGGCAAGAAGAGGAATAACATTCTCACTAAATAGAAAAAAATTCAAACTCGATACTTTTCTCAAGAATATCCGCAAATCTCCTATTGCTTTTACAGAGATTTGTCAATACCAGGGAAGGCAAGTTCAGAAATTTAAACAAACAAAACGAATTCTTCGTTTAATATCAGAAAATGACAAATCTATCGCTGTGCTTCCAAGAGGGGCTTCAAAATCATTTTCTCTTGCTATTATTGCTTTATGGTATTTCTACACGCATGAAAATTTTCGTGTAGCTATCTTTTCGAGGTCGCATAGACAATCAAAAGCTGTGCTTGAAATCTGCAGTGATATTATAGATAGTTCTCCTTTGTTGAAAAGTTCACGGCAAAGTTTTCAAATTGACCAAAAACAAAGATTGAAGTCTCATATCAATTCGGAAATTATAGCACACCCATTCGATGCTTCAACCGTCCTTGGTGAGCATCCAGATATCGTTCTTGCTGATGAGTGTGCATTCTTCGGCGATGATTCTTTCTTTCGTATGGTTGTTCTACCGATGCAATCTGGTGTGCGAACCATGCATGTTATGCCGAAAATATCCTTGGTTTCTACTATTGACCAACAAGAAGGATTTTTCTACGATGTATGGAAAAATCCAGAAAAATATGGATACACGAAACTCAAAATGACTTGGCAAGAGTGTGATGGATACACAAAAGAGGATATGCAAAAGAAAAAAATTGAAATCGGAACAAGAGCATTCGCATCACAATACGAGTGTGAAGCACAGTCAACTACATCTTCATTTTTTACACCTGCTACTATTGAAGGAAGCATTAGAAACTGTGATTACAAACACGGGATAACAATAGGCGGGATAGATTTAGCGAAAAAGAAAGATTACGCCTCGATATCACTCGTAGAAAAAGAAAATAACAATTTTAATTTAATCGTAAATTTCCAAACACAACTAAATTATACGGACTTAGCAAGAGTATCAAAACAATATGAAAGAGAATATATGACTACCTCTTTTCTTGTAGACACTACAACAGGGGAAGAATTTGTGGACTTTGCTTCAAAAGAACCATATCTTGTTAGTCTCAAACCGTTTGCTTTCACATTGAAATCAAAAAAATATATCTTGGATTATTTACGAATTGTCATGGAACAGAAAAGGCTTGTAATTCCCGAGCGGTTTCAGGAACTTATCTCTGATATGCGTCGTTATCAATATTCTGACCACCTTCCAGATTCTATATCTTCTTTGGCGTTGTCATTATGGAATGAAAAGGCATTATCAGAGCGTAAATTTATTAAAGAAATTTATGCTGTAACGAATGATTAAATTTTATGCTAAAATTTTCGTTCCCAGGACGCATTTCCTCGTTTAATTTAATAGCCAATAGTAATAGTAATAAAAATTTCACCGCCAATAAAAATATTAATAATAGCATTAAAAATTTCACCAACAGCAGCAAAAATATCAGCAAAAACAGCAAAAATATCAGCAAAAATAAAAATTTAAAAAATAACAATAAAAATTTCAACAACAATAAAAATTTAAAAAATATCTCACAAATGTTTCCATACTACATAGTTATAATAAAATTTAGGATAAAATTTAATAATACAAAGTTTCCATACTACATAAAATTTTCAACATAAAATTTAAAGTTTCCATACTACATAAAATTTCCCAGCATAAACTACATAAAAATAAACAATGTTATCGGTGTCAGGCAGTTACAAGAAGCGAACTGCCTGACAAACCATCAACATTGTTCGTGTCAGGGCGGAACGCAAAAATTTCTTTCGCTGGATAAAATTTCAAGGATAAAATTTAAGAAAAGAATGCGGAAGGAAATGTATGCGAGGAGAAATTTAAGAAAAGAATGCGTATGACAGGGTAGAAATTTAGGAAAAAGAATGCGTATGACAGTGTATTGTAGATGAAATTTGGAGCGTGTGTAGTATCACTGTTTCCAAGGTTCTAGCCTACACACTCGGGTTTCTTTGTGCCTTTCTTTACATAAAGAAAGGCAGGAAGAATGGGTTTCTTTTGAAGGTATGGAAACTTTTCTTCACACAAAGAAAAGTTTCCATCAGGGCGGGGACGCAAAAATTTCTTTCGTTTTTATTAAAAAAAAAAAATAAAAAAATAAAAAATTTCTTTCTTCGGAAATGTATTATATATTTTCTTTACAATTTCTTCACAACATGATAACTGATGAGGGTGTCTCCAACTTTTTTGGTTCTAAGTTCAATTTCGAACATATCATCTTTCCGAAGTCTTGATAACATCGATATGCATTTCAAGCTTGTAGTGAAAAAACTCGCAAGATTTCCATTTTCCAAGACGGTATATGTTATTCCTTGCTTCGTGTTTCCATCAAATCCGATGATTTCCGTTGCCTCGTCTTTGACAAGCTTGAATTTCCGTTTTAATCCGTCTCTCAAGCTTATTCTCTCGATGAAATTTTTGTTGCTTAAAAATTTCATGCTAGCTTCCATTTCTTTTTTGTCATTTTTTTTGTCGTTCTTGAACACACTTTCATTCTGTTTTTCTTTCTCCATTTGTATCATCTCATCATATGCTTCGTCCATCTGTGTCGTTCCCCATATTCTTTTTTTGTTTTCCATTGTTTATTTTTCATCTAAATTTTAAAGATTGCTTCAATCAATTTCATGCGTTTTTCATATTCTCTATTTTTCTTTTCGATTTCTTCGTATATTTCGTTCACAATTCCCTTTTCCCATGCATTTTCTGCATTCTTTTTTTTGTTTTCCATTGTTGTTTTGTTTATTTGTATTTGTTATTATTTTTTTAAATTTCAAAAACACAAAATCTGTCCAACTCCAATTACCTGATTTTATTTTTTTCTTTTTGTATTCGATACTTACTTTTTCTCCAAGCTTCAACTTTTTCACAGTTGAAGCTTTGACATCATTGAAGAAAACATAACCATCAATTTCAAAACAGTTCAATTCAGGAAAAACACTCGTTACTTCCCCCGATATTATGTTAGTTTTCATTTTCCGTAATAAAATCTATCTAAAATATTCTTTTCAAATTTCTCAATTTCTTTTTTTTCGTCGTCAGTTATGATGTTCTTTAGGAAAAAAAATTTTCTTGAAGTATAAACGCATTCATCGTTAAAATCTGGGTCTTTGCGTTTGGAAATTTCAAAATACTCAAAATGTATATCGAATTTTGCACGCAATCCGATTATATATTTCTCTCTTGTCTCGCTATGTTCTCCTTCTCGTATTATTTTTTCCATGCTATTATATTTTTCTTCTTCTTCCGTTTCTTTTATTTTTTTATATATTTTATTCAGATTTTCAAAGAATTTGAATGTGTGAACTCTTTCACACATTTCTTCATATTCTTTGTTCCTTTCTTCATTGATATTCTTTTCTTTTCCCTGTGTAGATTTTGCGTCTACACTCACATTTTTTGTCATTTTCTTTACATATTTATTTTTGTTTATTTTTGTTTATTTTTTTCACATAATATATACTTCATATTCTTTAAAAATTTCTTTTTTTTCAGCTTCAAAATCGGACAGTTTTTTATTTTCTTCTTCAGAAAGCCGTCCTAACATGCTATCTCTACCTATTTCCCTCTTATATTCTTTTTTTTCGTAGTATCTGAAGATAGCATATCCAGCAAGTGTATAGAACCCTACACTATATTTTTCCGATAGTTGATACTCTATATTATTTTGCCGTCCGAGTAGTTTTACTTCATTCATCTTGTTTTTGTTTATTTTATTGCTTTTTTTATAAATCAATCGTGTTCCCGTTGAGAATGATTTCTTTGAGGTTTGAACATGCTTCTATATGATGACACAGAGTTTCCCATTTTTCATTACTTTCTTCGTCTTGTTCAGACCAGCCTTGAAAACAATCCTTCAGATTTTTACACCTCTGACCCGTTGCGATGTGATAAAAATATATATCCGCGTCCCCAATAATTTCACTGCGGAAATTTTCACGCCACTTGCCAAATGCCGAAATTCGGAATGTTATGTCCTCTTTGAGATAGAATGTTACCTCGTTTTCCATCTCAAAGTATTTTTCTTCTTCATCTTTTTCCAGTGTAGATTTTGCGTCTACACCCACATTTTTTGCCATTTTATTTCTTATATTTATTTTTGTTTGTTTATTTATTTGTTATTTTTTTGTCTTCCTTAAAACCACCCCCTAACTTCCACATTATTTCCATTATTCTTTTGTCTTCTTCAACTTCTGGTATCTCGCCCCAAATATTTGTTTGTTTGTCTTTTGTTTGTTTATGTTTTGCCATTTTCTTTTTCGTATTTATTTTTGTTTATTTATTTTTCAATATAATGTTATGTTTTCACGGGTGAAAACATACTCTTCCACATTCGAGAGGGCTTCGATACGATTGCAAAGCATATCCCATTTTTCGTTATCTTCGTTACTTTGCTCAGACCAACCCTCAAAACATTGTTTCACACTTTCACATTCTTCATTTGTTGTTTTATGAAGAAAATATACTTCCGGACAACATGTTTCTTCACCATCTCTGTTTTTCCATGATTTTCCTACACATTCTATATAGTATCTTTCATCTTCGTTCAGCACAAACTTCATGGTTGTTTCTTCGTATATTTCTTCATCTTCTTCTTCTTCCGTTTCTTTTACTTTTTGTTTTTCTTTTGTCATTTTCTTTGCATATTTATTTTTGTTTATTTATTTGTTTATTTTTTTTTCGTATTCTTTTTTTTTCTTTATCGTATATATATTTTATAATTATAAATAGGATTACTAGACGAAGTATTCAAAATGTGTTTTCCTCGTCATTTTTTTTCCTCGTGAATTTTTTTTTTGCCTTTTTTTTATTTTCCTGTGTCATTCCGTATTTTTTGGAAAAAAATGACCGAAAAAAACTGTTTTCTTCCGATATTGCGTTACGAAAGAATTATTTACGCTCGTTATTGCGTCATTATGCGAAAGAATTATTTGCGTCATTATACGAAAGAAATCTTTGCGTCATTATGCGAAAGAATTATTTGCGTCATTATACGAAAGAAATCTTTGCGTCATTATGCGAAAGAATTATTTACGCTCACAGCATAGTTTAGACATATTTCCAGGTCAGGAGCTTGCGGGTCTCTGTTTTTGGTTACCTATTTATCTCTACATAGAGATAAAAAGGTAATGCGGTCTTTCGCTATAAACTTATTGAAAACCGTGCAGAAGAAATATCACGCGGCATACTTGTAGTATGCTGCAATCAAAACACATCATAAGATACATATATTGTCAGGAGAAATTTACTCGCCAATAATAGTAACAACAATAATAACAGCATAATAAAATTTAGCATAAAATTTCCATACTACATAGTCATAATAAAATTTATCAGTATAAAATTTCCATAATAAATTTCAAGTTTCCATACTACATAGAAATAAAATTTCATACCATAATAAATTTCAAGTTTCCATACTACATAGTACGATTTAAATCATAAAATTTCCAACATAAAATTTAACAGTTTCCATACTACATAGTACGATTTAAAAAACTTTCGTCCCAGGACGGGGGAACGGTGGCAAAGATAAATTTCTAACTATGCCTTCAAAAATCGTTGCAAATGAAAGGGTTAGTATAAATTTACCTGTTTATCATTTCAACGCATTTTTGGGGCATTATCAGGGCTTTTCCGTTGCTGTGGAAATTTCTGTAAAGTTTCTTCGAGAAACTTTACATACTAATAGAGTTTTTTTAATTTTTCTTCGCAAAAAATTAAAAAAACTTTCGTCCCAGAGCAGTTTTCGAATAAATTGTTTAATATACCCATATTAATTATTAATACTGATATTTAATATACTTATAATAATTATTAATATTAATTAAATAATGATAAAAATTTGGTATTTATTATTTTTAAAGGGTTAGTTCCCGTAATATGGTTAGATGAACCAGCATTTATTATTATTTATTACTCAACAACAATAATTAATCCTGATATAAAAACATCATTACAGGAACTGACTAGTAAAAATTTTGGTAAAATTAGCCGTAATTTTACCAAAATTTTTTTGCAAAAATGCGAAAAAGTCAAAATTTTGGTAAAAATAGCAGGAATTTTACCAAAAAATTGCGTTTTTTGAGGTTTTTTTGTGTTTTTTGAAAAAAATGACACATAAAAATGTCATTTTTTAAAAAACCTCACACACAAAATGACATTGCGCCCGTGTGAAATTTACCAAACATGATAAATATGATAAATTAATAAAATAAAAATAAAATAAAATAAAATAAAATAATAATAATACCCTTAGTGAAAAAATGACACGGACGCAGTGTCATTTTATGTGTCATTTTTTTTTTTATTTTGAAAAATCCCTTGTCATTTTTCTTAAAAAACTTCAAAAAGTATGATTT
>Ga0210021_1004061_pt1 | contig 11433 bp, 8 predicted proteins | sample CryGeymeta201517_FD_183981 | JGI IMG/M metagenome (GOLD analysis project Ga0210021, IMG submission 183981) | Groundwater microbial communities from Crystal Geyser aquifers in Utah, USA - Crystal Geyser metaG 2015-17 (SPAdes) (version 2) | ecosystem: Environmental > Aquatic > Deep subsurface >... | reverse complement strand
TTGTCGAATCAGGCCGCGGGTGTCGCGGCCATGGGAACCGGCCTCTTTGCGGAAGCAGGGGGTGTAGGCGGTGTAGTTGAGGGGCAGCTCGGCTTCGGTGACAATGTCGTCACGGTGAATATTGGTCACCGGCACCTCGGCAGTCGGAATCAGGAACAGATCGACATCTTCGGTGTGAAACAGATCATCGGCAAATTTTGGCAGTTGGCCGGTGGCGGTCATGGACGCGCGATTGACCAGAAAGGGCGGCAGGGTTTCCATGTAGCCGTGCTGTTCGGTATGCAGATCAAGCATGAAATTAATCAGGGCGCGTTCGAGGCGGGCGCCAGCACCCCGGTAAAGAACAAAACGTGCACCGGCGATTTTGACCCCGCGCTCAAAATCGAGAATCGCCAATTCTTCTCCCAGATCCCAGTGGGCCTTGGGGGTGAAGTCAAAGGTGGTTTTTTCGCCCCAGCAGCGAACTTCGCGATTGGCGTCTTCACTGCTGCCGATGGGGCAATCTTCATGGGGGATGTTGGGCAGAAGCATCAGGCCCTGCTGCAACTCTTCTTCAACCTGACGCAGTTCTTCATCAATCTGCTTGATCTGGGCGGCGACATCTTTCATGCGTGCAAATTCGCCTTGCAGCTGGCTTTTATCTTTGGTTTGACCAATTAAAGCCGATACCCGATTTTTTTCGGCTTTCAAGGTTTCGCCTTCACCCAGCAATGCGCGGCGGCGACTGTCAAGATCGATAACTCCCGACAGGTCGATGCTGCTATTGCGGTTTGCCAGCGCCGCCTCAACTGTGGCAAAATTTTCGCGTAAGTGTCTAATATCGAGCATATTTCATCCTTTTAGCGGAACAGTTTCAATCGTTCGGGGTTGATAGCATTTTCAGGGGTTGCGGTCAACCGTGATTACGCCAGTCCGCAGGCCCACATGAGCCCAATCACGACAAAAACTGCGGGCAGCAGGTTGCCGACGGGCAGGCGTTTCAGTCCCATGAGGTCGAAGGCAATAGCCACAATCAGCAGCCCGCCGACAGCATTCATTTCGGTAATGACCGGCGCCGTTAAAATTGATTTTGCCAGCTCGGCCGACAGGGTGATGCTGCCCTGATAAAGCAGCAGGGGCACAACCGAAAAGAGGACGCCGATGCCCAGAGTCGAGGTCAGGGCAACGGAGGCTACGCCGTCAAGGGCCGCCTTGGCGTAAAGGATGGTTGGCTTTCCGCCCAGGCCATCTTGCAGGGCGCCCATAATCGCCATGGCCCCGACGCAATAGAGCAGGCTGGCGGTGACAAAGCCCTCGGCAATCGGGCCCTGATTGGCGTAGCGCCGCTGCAAGCGCTGACCAAAGTTTTCGAGACGTTTTTCCACGCCCAGGGCTTCGCCAATCAGCCCCCCAAAAATCAAGCCCCCAATGACGACCATCAGTTGCTTGCTTTGCAGAGCCAGCTGCATGCCAATCAGTAACACGGCCAGCCCCAGGCCGATCATCAGGGTCTGACGCATACGCGCCGACAGATAGCCGCCCGCCCAACGGCCAATCACGCAGCCGGTTGTCACCGCCGCAATATTGACCAGGGTTCCCTGTAAAATCATGCCGTTGTCCTGTCGTTAAAGAGAGTTGCGGCCTAATGTGCGGCGAATGGGTTGTAGATGCAATGGCTTTTTTGGGCCTTTCCGTGAATCGTCAAAGGTTAAAGCTGCGGTGTGAAGATCATTTGCAAAAATGCAAAAGACCGCAGTTTTAAAAATGCACAAATGCAAAACCTTGTTTTGTGATCCTTCTTTTTAAATTTTTATTTCTAAAAAAAATAATAAAAACAGAAGATTAAGAACAAAACACTAATTCACTGCATTCCTCTTGTGCTGGAAGGCGGGCCGGTAAAGTTTCGCAAGAATGCAAATTTATTTTTGCCGAGAGCCGCGCTTCGACTTCTATAACACCCCGTAATTTCGGGAAAAATTTTGATTTTACACCATTGGTATACGGCTTGCGATAGGAGGAGAGTGTCTCCAACCCCTCAGCAAGGGTTCAAGTATGCAGATCTGCCCTTTTTATGGTCAAGCAGACGAAAAATGTGATGTCGGTTCCGATTATTTGTCGACCCACGACGTCCGCACAATTTCGACCCTGTGTTCGCATCGCTTCTGTGATTGCGAAAAATTTGAACGTTTGCAAAGCCAGTACCCGGAAATGTTCATGGGGCTGCGATTCAGCAGGCCAGTTGTTGGAACAGAGATTTTTGCGGAGGATCAAAGGATGTCAGCACACAAACCGATCGATATTGGGTTTCGCAACAAATGGCCTCTGTCCTTCCGCCTGAGATATTTACAGCATCACGCCGCTCTTAAGAGTTCTTCATTCACGTCAATCAACACGGAGGTCACAATGCAACAGTCAACCATGAGAAAAGCCTGGTCGGTGGTTATCGCCGGAACCGGAATCAACCTGGCACTGGGAATTCTTTACGCCTATAGCATGTTGAAGGGCGATATTGGTAAGTTGTTCAGTGGTGCCGGTGATCCTTATGCAACCGCCTGCCTCTCCTTTGCGGTCGCCATGATTCTCGGTGGCAAAATGCAAGATAAGCTTGGCCCACGTCTGACCGCCATGCTGGGTGGCTTGCTCGTTGGGGCCGGTTTTATCCTTTGCGCGCAAACCTCAAATTACTGGGGTTGGATTCTTGGTTTCGGCGTTTTTGCCGGGGCGGGCTTTGGCTTTGGTTATTCTGCCGCGACTCCGCCGGCCTTGAAGTGGTTCTCGCCGACCAAAACCGGGCTGATTGCTGGGATAGTGGTGTCAGGTTTTGGTATTGCCCCGGTCTATCTGGCACCGGTGAGTAAATATCTGCTCGGTGCTTATGGTCTGCACACCACCATGATGGTTTTGGGAATTGCCTTTATTGTGATTGTCTGCGGCATGGCCCTGATGGTTGTCAACCCGCCAGCCGGTTATGTTCCGGCAGGAGCTCCGGCGCTGGTTACGTGCAGCACAAAAACGGTTGAAGATAAGTCACCAGGACAAATGCTCAAGGATGGCCGCTTTTACACCTGCTGGATAACCTTCTTTGTTGGTGCCGGTGCGGGGCTGATGGTTATTGGAAGTATTGCGGGCATCGCTAAGCAGAGCATGGGCGAAATGGCGTTTATTGCGGTGGCGGTTATGGCCCTGGGCAATGCTTCGGGGCGCGTGGTCGCCGGGGTGCTTTCCGATAAAATCGGGCGCGCAAATACCTTGACCATTATGCTGGTCTTCCAGGCGATTCTGATGTTGGTGGCCATTCCGGTGGTGACCAGTGCCGATTCCAGTGCGGTGGTGGTGACTCTGCTGGCGACCTTTATTGGCTTTAACTATGGCACCAACCTGTCGCTTTTTCCCTCATTTGCCAAGGATTTCTGGGGCGCGAAAAATTACGGCATGAACTACGGTCTGCTGTTTTCGGCCTGGGGCATTGGCGCTTTTGTGCTGGTCAAGCTTTCGGCGGCCCTCAACGCTAAATTCGGTGGTTTTACCCTCTCCTTCGCGACTGCTGCGGTGATGCTGCTGGTCGGGGCCATGATGTCGCGCACCCTGGCTCCGAAAAAAACTGCGGTTACCGAGGAAGCCACCCAGCCCCTGGCTCTCGAAGACGAAGATCTGGTTCCGCAACGTGGCGGCAACTAAGCTGCTGGCCCCATAGCCACAAAAAAAGCCTCGCCGAATAGCGGGGCTTTTTTTGTGGCTATGGAAAATTTCAAGGACTCATTCCTGCGTAAAAAAATGAAATCATGCAAAAATTTATGGTTTTCTCATTCCCTGCTAACATTATCCTAACAATAGGGGTTCATCTTAGGGCCATCAATTAACGACCCACGTAAAGGAGATGTTTACAGATGAAACGGCAAACAACAATTAAAACTTTAGGTTTAAGCCTGCTGGCGCTGGTGGTTTGGTCCGCAAGTTCCTTCGCTGCGCCCATTCAGGTCGATGTCAACCTCAGCGACTACGTTAAGGTTCAGGGTGTGGCCGGTAACCTGGGCAGCGTTGGCTCCGATACCCTGAACAACATGATGACCTTCTGGGCCGAGGGTTTTCGCAAGCAATACCCCAATGTTAATATCCAGATCGAAGGTAAGGGCTCAAGCACCGCACCGCCGGCGTTGATTGAAGGCACCGCACAACTGGGGCCGATGTCGCGTCAGATGAAAAAGAAAGAAATCGAATCCTTTGAAGCCAAATATGGATTCAAGCCCACCACCATCGGGGTGGCCCTTGACGCTCTGGCGGTTTTTGTTAACAAGGATAATCCCCTCGACAACCTGACGATGACGCAGATTGATGCGATTTTTTCCAAAACACGCAAGCGCGGCGCGGCTGAAGACATTACCACCTGGGGTCAGCTGGGTTTGGGGGGCGATTGGGCCAACCGCCCGGTAAGTCTCTACGGACGTAATTCGGCGTCAGGAACCTATGGGTTTTTTAAAGAGCATAGCCTGAAAAAAGGTGATTACAAAGATACGGTTAAGGAACAGCCGGGCAGCGCTTCAGTGGTGCTGGGCGTGACCGAAGACAAGGCCGGTATCGGTTACTCCGGGCTCGGGTATGTCACGTCTGGAGTCAAGGCCCTTGCCCTGGCTGCCAAAGAAGGCGCGCCGGTTTACGCGGCTGACTACAAAAATGTTCTGAGCGGCAAATATCCCCTGGGGCGCATGCTCTATATCAATGTCGTGAAAGAGCCGAACAAGCCGCTACCGACCTTGGTAAAAGAGTTCTTGACGTTTGCCCTGTCGAAAGAGGGTCAGGAGATTGTGGTCAAAGACGGTTACTTACCCCTGCCTGCCGCCCTGGCCAAAAAACAGCTGGCGCTGCTCGACTAATTCGCATAAATTCTGTTATTTTTTGCGTCCGATTCGTCCTGCCCTTGTGGGTGAGGACGAATCGCGTTTTTGTTTTTCGCGGGGTCATTAATGAATCCAGCCTTTCTGAAAAAGATCAAACGCAACGATCGTTTGGCACACTGGGCGATCACGGTTGGTGGTCTGGCGATTATCTTCTGTGTCATTTTTATCCTGGTGCTGATTGTCGAAGTTTCCTTGCCGCTGTTCCTGACCCCCGACGCCAGCCAGGTGATCACCCTCAAAGGGGCACCCGCAAATGCGGCTGAAGCTGTACTGGCGATCGGCATGGACGATTATCTGGAGACGGGTTACACCATCAACACCCGTGGAGAGGTGGGTTTTATCCGTTTGAATGACGGTCAAACCCTCGACACCGTCACGCTGGTGCCCCCGGGTGAATCGTCGCGCCTGGTCGCGGTAGAAAACTATGGGCGGTTGAATCACGTGCTGCGCTGGCAAGATGGAGCGGTCAGTATTGAGCAAGTGACCTTCGTCCCTTTCTATGACGAAACCGACGATAATCAGCGGCGCATTGACCATCAGATAACTCAAGTCGCGCGCTTTGCTGCGCCCGACTTTGAGCTGCGCCAGAGTTTAGCGCGGGTGAATGACGAGGGGCGACAAACGCGGGTCGATCTCCTCGCCGACGGGCGTCTACACTTACAGCAATTTGAGCGCGTCGAAAATTTTCTGGGTGAAGAAGAAATTAATGAATTCGATGATCTGCTTGACCTTGATGGCGGCGCGACCCTCACGGCGCTGGCCTTAAGCACCAACGGTTTGCAGCTTTATGCGGCCAGCAGCCAGGGTGAACTGCTGCGCTGGAACCTGGAAGAACTGGGGGCCCCACAGCTTCTCGACCATATCCGGGCTTTTGACGATCGCCGTCGCATCACGGCGCTGACCCTGGTCTATGGCGATGTTTCTTTGGCGGTGGGGGATGAAAAAGGCGAAATCTCCACCTGGTTTGCGGTGCGTAACGACAGCGGGGGCAGGGTGCTGACCCGCATCCATCCGTTGCACTCCCATCCGGGTCCCATCCAAAAGTTATCGCATTCGCAGCGCGACAAAACCGTGGTCAGTCAAAGCGCCGCAGGTTTGCAGCTCGACTACATGACCAGCGAACGTTTTTTGCTCGGCCTGAACCCGCCTGGCGGTATTCTCAGCTATGCACTTTCGACCCGTGGCAATGGTTTGCTGGCACTGACCGGAGCGGGCGACCTGCGGGGCTGGAAGTTACATATTCCCCATCCGGAAATCAGCTTAAAGACCCTGTTCGGCAAGGTCTGGTATGAAGGTTATGACGCCCCCGAATATGTCTGGCAGTCGTCGGCCGCCACTGACGATTATGAGCCCAAGCTCAGCCTCACTCCGCTGATTTTCGGTTCCCTCAAGGGAACTTTTTACGCCATGCTCTTTGCGGTTCCCCTGGCAATTTTAGGCGCAATTTATACCAGTCAGTTTGCGCGCCCCAGATTGCGCGGCATGATTAAACCAACCGTGGAAATCATGGCCGCAGTGCCAACGGTGATTATTGGTTTTCTTGCCGCCCTGTGGTTGGCCCCGCTGATTGAGCGTTCTCTGGGGCAGGTCTTTTTGAGTTTTATTCTGCTGCCGACGGCCTTGATGCTGAGTATTTTATTCTGGCAGGGCGCGCGTAAATTTGAACCCCTGAAACGGATCGAGCGGGGTTTTGAATTTCTGGCAATTATTCCGGTGATTATTTTGGCCTTGAGCCTGGCGGCGGTGCTGGGCCCCGGCCTCGAAAACTGGCTGTTTGACGGTAATTTGAAACAGTGGCTTTTTTCCGAACTAGGAACCCGCTACGATCCGCGCAACTGCATTATTATTGCCTTTGCCATGGGTTTTGCCGTTATTCCGATTATTTTCACCATTGCCGAAGATTCCTTGTCCAATGTGCCACCCAGCCTGAAAGCCGCCTCCCTCGCCCTGGGGGCCAGTCGTTGGCAAACCGTGTGGCGCGTGATTCTGCCTTCCGCCAGTCCGGGAATCTTTGCCGGAACCATGATCGGTTTTGGCCGTGCCGTGGGTGAAACCATGATCGTGCTCATGGCGACAGGCAATACCGCCATTATGGATCTTTCCATCTTTAACGGCATGCGGCCATTGTCGGCCAATATCGCGGTTGAAATTCCCGAGGCACCGGTAGACGGTTCCCTTTATCGGGTGCTCTTTCTGTCTGCGGTCATCCTTTTTGTTTTGACTTTTATCGTGAATACCCTTGCCGAAATTGTGCGTCAGCGCTTGCGCGCCAAATATGGGCGTTTCTGAAAAACCAGCCGGGTGCTTTTCACCTGTGGACAAGGCCTTAAGCATGAAAAAAAATCAAAATATGAACAAATTCTGGCGGGTCGGCGAGCCCATGGTATGGCTTTCGGGTGCTGCCCTGGCCATGACGCTGCTCAGTGCCCTGGTGTTGCTGGTGGTGGTCATGGTCAATGGCCTGGGGGTTTTCTGGCCCTCGGCGGTGCACAAACTCGAGCTGAAAGATGGCAGCCTGCTGGCGGGTAGTTTGATCCGCACGGAAAAAACTGCCGATGCTTCGGCTTTGCGTCACCAATACAAGATTGCCAACCGCGATCTTTACGGCCTGGATTTCCGCTGGATCGACGTGGCCGACATTGTTGCCAGCACCACCCCGGCAGAACTACTGGTGCTGGAACGGATGGAATACGGTGATTTTTACGGCCAGCTCAAGGCGCTGAATACCGCTAATCAAAAGTCTCAAGCCCCGACCCTTGAAGCTTTGCGTCAGGCGCTAGCGCAAGTGACTGCAAGCAAGGAAGCCCTGTCCGAACTGGACGAACGTCTGCAAGATTTAAATTATGCGAGTGAAGGCTTGCGTTTGCAGTTACTCAAACTCGACTATGAGCCCCAAACTGCCGATGACGCTCAGCGCCGTAGACTGGGGGATGAAAAACAGATCATTGATCGGGAATTTGTTGAACTGGTGCAGCTGCAAACCCGGCGTTTGGCAGAAATTCGTAAGCAGACCGCCACCTTTGCTGATCTTGGTGGCCAAAAAAAAGACATTGTTTTGGCGGATATTGTGCAGGCTTATGCCCCCAATACTATGACTCTGACCGACAAGTTGATATTTTACGCCGGCAAACTTTACGAACTGGTTGCGGGTGAGCCGCGCGAATCCAACACCGAGGGCGGCTTGTTCCCGGCAATTTTCGGGACAGTCATGCTGATTTTCGTCATGAGCCTGTTCTCTTTCCCCCTGGGGGTGATTGCCGCAGTTTATCTGCGTGAATACGCGAAAGAGGGGCTTCTGGTGCGGATTGTGCGCATTGCCGTCAACAATCTGGCCGGAATTCCCTCCATTGTGTATGGAATTTTCGGTTTGGGTTTTTTTGTTTACGGCATCGGCAGCGGCATTGATCAGCTGTTTTTCCCTGAGCGCCTGCCGACCCCGACCTTCGGCACCGGCGGGCTCTTGTGGGCCAGCTTGACCCTGGCTCTTTTGACGGTGCCGGTGGTGATTGTTGCCACCGAAGAAGCCCTGGGGGCTATTCCGCGCGAAATGCGCGAAGGCTCTTATGCTTTGGGGTCGACCAAATTTCAAACCCTGGTTCGCGTGCTTTTGCCCATGGCTTCCCCCGGAATTCTCACTGGCTTGATTCTGGCCATGGCGCGTGCGGCCGGTGAAGTCGCGCCCCTGATGATTACCGGGGTTGTCAAGCTGGCCCCAGCCCTGCCCCTTGATGGCAATTTCCCCTATTTGCATCTGGAACGCAAATTTATGCACCTTGGCTTTCACATTTATGATATCGGTTTTCAATCGCCCAATGTCGAGGCGGCTAAGCCTATGGTCTATGTTACGGCCTTGCTCCTGGTGCTGATCGTGCTCCTCATGAGCAGTGTTGCGATTCGCCTGCGGAACCGGATGAAAAAACGCTATACTTTCGGCACTTTTTAGGAGAGTTTCTGTTATGAGCCCTGTTATTGAAAATCCGCTGATCAAGGTCGAAGATCTGCGCTTTTATTACGGTGATTCCCGCGCTTTGCACGGCATTGATCTCGACTTCCCAGAAAAACAGGTCACCGCCTTGATTGGTCCTTCCGGGTGTGGCAAAAGCACCCTACTGCGCTGTTTCAACCGCATGAATGATCTGGTTGACGGCAGTCGAGTCGAGGGACAAGTCCTGCTCGACGGGGAAAATATTTATGCAAAAAGTACCGATGTTATTGAGCTGCGGCGCAAGGTCGGCATGGTGTTTCAAAAATCGAATCCCTTTCCCAAGTCGATTTACGAGAACGTTATTTACGGCTTGCGCATTGCCGGTGAAAAGAACAAGACCCTGCTGGATGAACGGGTTGAGCTCAGTCTTAAGGGGGCGGCTCTCTGGGACGAAGTTAAGGATCGCCTCCACGAAAGCGCTTTGGGAATGTCGGGCGGGCAGATGCAGCGCCTGTGTATTGCGCGGGCAATTGCGGTTAATCCTAAAGTCATTCTCATGGATGAACCCTGTAGCGCCCTGGATCCGAAATCGACTGCTCGGGTTGAAGAACTAATAGGCGAGTTGCGTGAAAATTTTACGATTATTATTGTGACCCACAATATGCAGCAGGCGGCGCGGGTGTCGGATTTAACCGCTTTTCTCTATGAGGGCAATCTGGTCGAATTCGGACGCACTGAAAAACTTTTTGTTAAACCAGCCCAGAAACAGACCGAGGATTATATTACCGGGCGTTTTGGTTGATCGCTGATGCCCCTGCATGGAGAAGAAAAACAATGACCGTCTTAATGAGCCGTGAACTCGATGCCTTAAAAAAACGTTTGCTCGCCCTGAGTGCCGTTGTTGAAAGCAAATTTGCCCAGGCGATTCAGGCCCTGCTTGAACGCGATGTCCCCTTGGCGCAAAAAGTCGCAATGGGGGACAAAGAGGTTGATGCCCTGGAAGTTGCACTGGAAGAAGAGTGTTTGAAGGTGCTGGCCCTGCACCAGCCGGTGGCCACCGATCTGCGTCTGATCGTATCGATTTTGAAAATGAATAATGACCTGGAGCGTATGGCGGATCTGGCGGTGAATATCGCCAAACGTTCCATTGATCTGTCGGGATCGCGTCAAAACTCGGCCCCCTATGATCTGGAACAGATGTCCAACATGGTGCAGCAGATGCTGAAAATGAGTCTTGACGCCCTGGTGCAACGCAATGCGCAAAAGGCTCTGGATACCATCAAGTTGGATGATGAAGTCGATGTTCTGCATCGGGATAATTTTACCCGGGTCAAAGAGGCTATCCGGAAAAATCCGGCACAGATGGATGATTTGATTCTTTATTTGTCCTTTTCGCGCTATTTGGAACGCATCGCCGATCTGGCAACCAACATTGCGGAAGATGTGGTGTACTTAATCAGCGGCGAAATTATCCGCCACGAAAATTTGAGTTGAAATCTCCCGTAGTGACATCCTCTTTGCAGATCTTTGCCCATCGAGGGGCCAGTGGGCAGTCTCCCGAAAACACCTTGCTCGCTTTTCGGCAGGCGTTTGAATGCGGAGCGCGCTGGATTGAACTGGACACCCAACTGGTGGAAAACCAGCTGGTAGTTTTTCATGACGATTGCCTTGAGCGTACCACCAACGGGCGGGGGCGACTGAACGCGCTGAGCCTGGCAGAGCTGCGCCGACTCGATGCCGGACAGGGTCAACAGGTGCCCCTGCTGGAAGAGGTTCTCCAACTGGTAAGCGACCGGCAGGCCGGGGTTAATATCGAACTCAAAGGGCCGGCAACCGCGGTACCGGTGGCTCAGATGCTCGACGATCAGCTGGTTCGCGGCCAACTGACCTCCGAACAGCTCCTGGTGTCATCCTTTCTACTTGACGAGCTGGAGCAGTTTCATCAACTGATGCCGCAGTTGCACTGCGCCCCTATTTATGAAACCTTGCCCGAGAATCTCGAAGACTGGCTTGTCCGACTCTTGCCCTGGTCGGTTCATCTTGATCAGCGGTTGATCGATGCCGCCTTGGTTGCGCGCATTACCGCCTGCGCTTGCCGGGTCTTCGCCTGGACAGTTAACGATCGCGACCAGGCGCTGCGCCTGGCGCAACTGGGCGTCAAAGGGATTTTTACCGACTTTCCGGAAATTTTTTTCGAGGCAGAGTGAATTTCGTCGCTTGATGCCTGACGTATTTATTTCAGAACAAAAACCATATCCCTGCTTATTCCCTGTTCTTCTTTCCCCCCTTGCGCTTAGCTGTCGCCGCCCGGGCGACAGCTACCCCTTCCATGGCTCTCCAGGACTCTGGCAGGTGAACAGTTACGAAAAAGATTGACAGCACATGTATACTGTATACAATTTAACATCCAAGACTCTTCAACGTTGAAGATGGAGTGCTATTTTGAGACGAAACATCATCGAAAAACATCAGACTCTGCGCGAAAAAATTCTCGAAACGATTCGCGATGCCATTTTAAAAGGGGCTCTCAAGCCGGGCGAAAAGGTTGCTGAACCGGAGCTGGCCGAGCGTTTCGGCATCAGTCGCACGCCCATTCGCGAAGCCTTCCGCCAGCTGGAATCTGAGGGGTACCTC
>Ga0210021_1004056_pt1 | contig 11439 bp, 8 predicted proteins | sample CryGeymeta201517_FD_183981 | JGI IMG/M metagenome (GOLD analysis project Ga0210021, IMG submission 183981) | Groundwater microbial communities from Crystal Geyser aquifers in Utah, USA - Crystal Geyser metaG 2015-17 (SPAdes) (version 2) | ecosystem: Environmental > Aquatic > Deep subsurface >... | reverse complement strand
TATTCCCAAGCCCAATAACATCCTGATTGAGCTTCACAAGAAGGTTGGTCAGTGAAAGTTTCACAAGGAGTACAAATTCCAGTACATATTCGAAATCTAGCAATCCATCTACATCCGTTTTGAGCATTACAGATTGTTCTAGTTAAAAAGTTTTCACAAGGAGTACAAGTGCCGGCACAATAACCAATGGAAACTTTTTGCCAATTGGTTAAATAAGTTATTAATCTAACCTCCTCGGTCCTACCCCCATTAAATTGCCAATTAACTTCGGAATTAATTTTTTTTCTATCGGGATCGATATTTTCGATTGTGATAACCCTTGTTCCCCCTTTAAGTTGATCGTTAATATCTTCTGAGCTTCCCTGAAAAATCCAATGGACGCCAGAAATGGCTAAACCATAAGTGCCGGCAGTTAAATCTGACCAAGAATTATCCCTGATCGATCTCACTGCTTCTAATCCTTCTTGGGCTAAAAAATCGGCCTTGGTCATCTCTGAAGCTAATCTCCCGGAAACATAACTATCTAAAGCAAGGAAAACTAAAGCCGGAACAACAAAAACGAAAATTCCAATGGCGATAATTAATTCGATGAGAGATTGACCTTTTTTGAAATTCATAGTTATTCAAGATTTACTCTTCCCATCTCATTTATATTTATTGTTTTAATCTGGCCATTGGCACTTAAAATGATATTTCCTCCTCGGGTTGCCGGATACCAAATGCAACCAGATTGATTTTGGCAATCAATCTGGTTTTGATAATTCTCACAGGGAGTGCAAGTACCAATACATCTTCGCAACCACCTAATCCAGCTGCAACCATCTTGGGATAGGCAAGATGGCCTATTAGTAAACTCTGAGCAGGAAGTACAAATTCCTCCACAGTAAGCAGGGTTTCCTTTTGGTATTCCTTCAAATTTTAGAAAAACAACCTCATCTAAACCACCAACATTAATAATTTCTGGTAAATCAAAAACTTCGTCATACAAAGGGTCACGAGTCGAATAGGAATTTCCTTTAAATAAAGTATAATTGTGATTTGTTAAATAAACTCCGAAGGAAGAATCCAATTCCACTGCCATTGCTTTTAACTGGGCTCTTCTTAAGGTTTGCAAAATTGTTTGGGCTTGACTTTCTAACTGCTGACTTTTATAAAAATCGAGGCCGAAGAGGAAAGAGAACGAAGCCAAAATTGCAATTATTCCAATGACAATTAAAAGTTCAATTATGGTAAAAGAATTCATTTTATCTAAACCCAGTATGACAAGTTCGAATTTTTAACTGAGAAGACAGGACGATAAAAAGATTTTTCTTACTCTTTGTTAGATATTGTATGGAAATATTCTTAGGATTGAAATTTTATTTCAATCCTATTCGAACTTGCTCTACTGGGTAAACCTTATTGAAGTGGTTACTTTAAAGACAAAAGAATAGATGGCGAAGGCAATGAAGGCAACAAAAATTCCAACAAAAATTATTAAAATTGTTTCCAAATTTGTCGAGAAATTTTTCAAAAGGGAATCGGCTTCCTCTTCATAAAAATTGGCTAAATAAAAAAGGCTTTCTTCTAAAGTACCAGATTTTTCTCCGACGGCTACCATTTGAGAAAAGATTGAAGGAAAAAATTTGGGGGATTTTTTAAACCCCTGGCTGATTTTTTCTCCTCGTTCAACTCCCAATTTAACCAGAATTAAGTTTTTTTTGAAAACCTCATTAGGTTGAGTCGCAATGCAAATGTCCAGGGCTTCCAAAATTGGCATTCCGCTTTTTAAAAGGGTATAAAATGTTCGAGAAAATCGAGCTAAATTTAAGTTTTTTAAAATTTGATTAAAGAAAGGTAAGGAGAGAGTAATTTTATCAAAATAAAATTTAATAAACTTTAATTTCTGAAGAAGTTTAAAGAAAAGAGAGAGAAAAAATATTCCAAAAATTATAAAAATTAAATATTCCCTCAAAAAAGAAAGGCCATTGACTAAGATTCTAGTAGCAAGGGGAAGTTCAATTCCAGGAATTTGCAAAAAGCGGGTAATTTTTGGCAAGACAAAAAAAGTCGAATAAAGGGCAATCATCAAAGCCAAAATTATAACAATTGCTGGATAAATTAATGCCCCACTTACTTTCCTTTTCATTTCATAGTCTGATTTGAGCTGTTGAGCTAAATATTTCAAATTTTCTTCCAGGGTTCCACTCTCTTCGCCAACTTTCACCACATTACAAAAAAATTTGTCAAAAATTCTGGGATGAGATTCAAGAATTTTGCTCAATCTTTGACCTTCTAAAATCTTTTTTAAAATGTCATCTAAAGCTTTTTTAAAAACTCGAGATTTAGTTTCGTCTCTCAGGGTTTCGATTGCCTCGTTAACTGGTATTCCTCCTTTTGTCATTAAAGAAAGATGTTCGGCAAAAAAAATTTTTTCTTTTGAAGAAACCATTTTTATTTTGCGGCTTTTAAAATTTCTTCTAAGGTCGTAATTCCTATTTCAACTTTCTTTAATCCATCATCAATCATTGTCTTCATACCTTCCAATTTTATTGTCTCTTCTTTTATTTTACCGGCCGGAGCTTTTTCTAAAACCAAATTTTTAATTGAATCTTGCATTTCTAAAATTTCGAAAATTCCTATTCTCCCCAAATAACCGGTATTCTGGCAAAGAGGACAGCCCCGGCCTCGAAAAAGTCGGATTTTTTTCTCCTCGGTCTGAGGTAGTTTTGAAGCCAGATCCCGGCCAAAAAGTTTTTCCAGTTCGGAAAAAGAAACTTCGTAACTCTCGATACAACTGGAACAAATTTTCCTGACCAATCTTTGGGCAATGGCAATATTAATGGTTGAAGCAATTAAAAAAGGTTCAATTCCCATATCTAAAAGTCGAGTCAAAACAGTGGGGGCGTCGATGGCGTGGAAAGTTGATAAAACTAAATGACCGGTCATAGCGGCGTTAATTGCCAATTTGGCTGTTTCTTCGTCTCTAATCTCCCCCACCATAATGATATTGGGGTCTTGTCTAATGATTGCTTTCAAACCCTGAGAAAAAGTCAAATTTGTTTTCGGATTGACTTGAATTTGATTAATTCCTTCAATGTCATACTCGATCGGGTCTTCAATCGTCATAATATTAACTTCTCGAGTATTTAAAATTTTCAGCATCGCATACAGGGTGGTGGTTTTTCCACAGCCGGTGGGGCCAGTGGCTAAAATCATTCCGAAAGATTTTTTTAAATTTTTTTTGATTTTTTCCAGATTTTCCTCATTTAAACCCAGGTCTTCCAATTCAAATCTCTTGGTTCTTTCAGCCAACAATCTCATTACCACCTTTTCTCCTTCTTCAATTGGAACTATCGAAACTCTGATATCAAATTTTTCTTCCGGAACCCGAAAGGAAAAATGGCCATCCTGGGCGGCTTCGTGTTCATCAGTTCTTAATCTGGCTAAGATTTTGATTCTGGAAACTAAAAAATCATGAATCTCTCTTGGCAAAGTCAAAACATCGTGCAAGACCCCGTCAATTCTATATCTCAAGATTGTTTTATCGGCATAGGGTTCAAGGTGAATGTCGGAGGCCCGATTTTCGTAACCATAATTTAAAATCAGTTCCCCAATTTTTATAATCGGCAAAACCTGGGGGGCTTTGATTTTAATTTCTTTGAATTCTTCTAAGGTTTTGCCAATAATCTCTTCGAATTCTTCTTTGATTTCTTTTTTATAATATTTTAAAGCCGAAATAATGTCCCTTTCTGTCGCATAGTAAGGAATAACTTTCTCGCCGGTTTTTCTTTCAATAAATTCTCGAGTTTCCAAATCTTCTGGCTGGGCAAGGGCAACTTTTAATCCTTCTTTAGTTCTTTCAAAGACGATTATTTTTTGTTTCTTGGCAACAATCTCCGGGACAATTTCTAAAATTTCTCTTTTTATTTTTATTTTTCTCAAATTAATGAAGGGAAATTCTATTTCATCGGCAATGAGTTCGCCCAGTTCTTCGTCTAAAATGAGTCCTTTTTGAATAAGGGCTTCCTGGAGAGAAATATTTTTTTCTTTTGCCTCCTTTTTTGCCAAATCAAAATCTTTTTGAGAGATGATCTCCGAATCAACTAAAAGTTTCTTTAAAATTTCCTCAGTTATTTTCATAATCCCTACGAATTACGAATATTTACGAATTTACGAATAAGTAAAGCGAGGCAAGTGGTTTCAGGGTCTGCGGGCAGTTGCCGAGGGGGACATCCCTGTAGTAGAAGCTTCGCTTCACTACGGGACTTCGCTTCGCAGCCAATAAGATGAGCGAGGCATCCTTGCCGAAGGGAACATTGCGCAGCCAAGCCCCGAAAATGACTTGAATTTTCTTTAAGGATAAAAGTAAGGCTTGGCGAGCAATAGCAGCGGCTGGAAATAAACCTTATCTTTGAACCTTTAGCCGACTGCGTGCTCCCTGAGGCAAGGTGCCGAGCGAATCTTCATCGAGGCAACCTACCCGAAGATAATTCCCTGAAATCCAGCTTGCCGAGAGAATTACCGAATTGGTTAATAATTCCAGATTAAACACTCTTTTTTAATAGACATTCTTTTACTTTTTCTACTACCTCGGAGTGGCTAACATCTGTTTTGACTAAATAATCTTTTGCCCCGAGAGAAACACCTCTTTTTATATCAGATTCTTGACCTAAATTGGAAATGATGATGAACGGAATTCTTTTGGTGGCGGTATTTCTTCTTGTTTCAATTAAAACATCGAAACCATTTTTTCTTGGTAAAATGATGTCTAATAAAACTAAATCGGGTTTTTCAGAAAAAATCTTATTGAGACCCTCTATCCCGTTGGTTGCTTCCGAAAATTCAAAACCACTATTTAGAAATTTATTTTTGTAGATTTTTCTTAAAAATCGGTCTTCATCAATCATTAGGATTTTTTGTTTTTTGAAAGACATTTTTGGGAGACAGAATCTTATTTTGCTATGGGTAAACTAAAATAAAAAGTCATTCCTGACATTTTATTTTTTGAAAACCAGATTTTGCCCCCGGCTGATTCGATAATTATTTTGTTTATATAAAGGCCGAGACCGGCACCAGAGGGATCTAACTCCATTGCTTTTTCTGAACGATAAAATTTAGTAAAAACTTTCTTAAAATCCTTTTGAGGAATTCCAACTCCATTATCCCGGCAGGAAAAAATCAGCACTTTGTCTTCCGGAGTAATAGAAACTTCAACTTTTCCTTTCCCTCGATTATATTTTATGGCATTGGAAATTAAATTCTCAATGACCATTCTAATCGCCCGGGCATCGCCAAGGACTGGAGGTAATTTTTCTGGTTTTTTAAATGAAATTTGACAATTGAGTGCTTTTGCCCAAATAGAAAAATTATTAATCACATTTTCAGTTATTTCTTCCAAAGAAATAGGTTTTAAGGATATTTTGAATTTGCCCTCCTCGGCACTTTTTACCATCAAAAGATCGTCGATATTTTGCTTCATTCTTTTGACATTTTCTAAGGCGTCAGAAAGATATTCTTTCTGGAGAGGATTTATCCTACCACATTCACCAGAAAATAGGGCTTCGAGATATTCCTTGATGACTGCCAGGGGCGATTTCAATTGATGAGCGACAATTGAAACCGGATCAGTAATTTTATGTTTAGAGGGTTTCATATTTTTATTATAGTTTAAAATCAAAATTCGGGCAAGAAAAAGTGCCTCCCGGGAGGCACTTTGAAAACTTGGAAGTAATTTCTAGAATTTAATATTCTTCGGGCATTGAAGGTATTTTCTTTTCCTTCTCAGTTTCAATTTCCGCCACTACCGCCTCGGTGGTTAAAAACATTCCGGCAGCTGAAGCAGCATTTTCTAAAGCTGTTCTAACAACCTTTGTTGGGTCGATTACACCGACGGTGAAAAGATCTTCAAATTTTTGAGTTTGGGCATTAAAACCAAATGACCCCTCGTGTTTTCTGACTTCTTCAACCACAATCGCTCCATCCATTCCCGAATTTTCAGCAATTTGACGAATAGGAATCTCAAGGGCTTTTTTCAAAATTCTAACACCGGTTTTTTCATCCTCTTCTAATTCTTTCTCCAATTTTTCTAAAACTTTAACCGATCTCAACAAAGCCACTCCGCCTCCAGCCAAAATTCCTTCTTCAACTGCTGCTCTGGTAGCATTTAAGGCATTTTCGGTTTTTTTCTGTTTTACCTTTTGCTCGACTTCGGTAGCCGCTCCTACTTTAATTACTGCCACGCCACCAGCCAATTTTGCCAATCTTTCTTGGAGTTTCTCTTTATCAAATTCTGATTCCGTTCTCTTTAACTCATTTTTGATTTGTTTAATTCTGGCATCAATCTCTTCCTTCTTCCCCTTCCCTTCAATAATTGTCGTCTTTTCTTTTTCAGCCACCACTTTCCTTGCCCGACCAAATTGTTTCAGTTCAATATTTTCCAATTTCAATCCCAATTCCTCTGAAATCAATTGGGCTCCACAAACTGTAGCAATATCTTGTAACATTTCTTTTTTCCTATCGCCAAAACCCGGTGCTTTGACAGCCAAGGTATTAAAAACTCCTCTCAATTTATTTACCACTAAGGTTGCCAAAGCATCCCCCTCAACTTCTTCAGCAATAATTACTAAATCCTTTTTTCCGGTCTGGGCTACTTTTTCCATCGCTGGTAAAATTTCAGTTAAGGCAGAAATTTTTTTATCGGTAATTAAAATATAAGGATCTTCCAAAACTGATTCCATCCTTTCTAAATCAGTAATCATATAAGGAGAAATATATCCCCGGTCAAATTGAAGTCCTTTGACAATCTCCCTTTCCAAGCCAAATTTTTTCGATTCTTCAACTGTTATTACCCCATCCTTCCCAACCTCGGAAATGGTATCGGCAATCATATTTCCAATTTCTGAATCCAAGGCGGCAACGGCTGCCACCTGAGCAATTTCTTCCTTTTTTGAAATTGGTTTTGAGATTTCTTTTAAATATTTAATAATTTCTTTTACTCCTTTTTGAATTCCCCGTTTTATTGTCAAGGGATGGGCGCCGGCAGTCACGTTTTTCAGTCCTTCGGAAGCAATAGCCTGAGTCAAAAGCATAGCGGTGGTTGTTCCATCGCCAGCTGCTTCCGAGGTTTTTTCAGCCACCTCTTTCATAATTTCCACTCCCAAATTCTCAATCTTATTTTCCAATTCAATTTCTTTGGCAATCGAAACTCCGTCATCAGAAATTTCCGGAGTCCCAAAACCTTTGTCTAAAACAACATGCCTGGCTTTTGGTCCTAGGGTAACCTTGATGACATTAGTCAATTTATCAATGCCAGATTTTAGTTTTTTTCTGGCAACTTCATTAAATAAAATTTGTTTTGGCATAAGAGCGAGGCAAACTGCTGAGGTGGAGCATTTCGCAGCCAAGCCCGAGAATTGATTTGCTTTTAATCAAGCATTTTTAAGGCTTGGCGAGAAATAGGCACGGCTGGTGACAAAATTTGTATTACTACTTTTAGCCGATGCCGTGCTCCCCGAGGCAGTTGCCGAGCGATTATTCTATTATTGCCAGGATGTCTTCTTCTTTGGCAATTAAATACTCTTTATTATTGATTTTGATTTCGTTTGGACCGTATTTTGTAAATAAAACTTTTTGGCCCGGTTTAACTTCCAAAGGAATATATTTCCCATCTTTTGTCCTTTTCCCCGGACCAACGGCAATTATTCTGCCTTGTTCAGGTTTTTCTTTTTCAGCCGTTTCGGGAAGCAAAATTCCGGTTTTAGTTTTCTCTTCTTCTTTGATTGGTTCAATTAAAATGTGATCAGAGAGTGGTTTTATTTTCATACATTGCGATACTAATATACGAATTCATACTAATGATACGAATATTAGTATAATTAGTATTCATTAGTATATTGGTATCGATTTGGTTTAGCAAACAAGACTTTGGGTTACTAATCCTCTATATCTTGATTTTAAAAACCAGGGGATTCTTGTCAAGCCCTCAAAACGCTTTTTAAATATTTCCCGGTATAACTTTTTTTGTTTCTGGAAATTTCAAAGGGCGTTCCTTCGGCAACAATTTCTCCTCCTTCCTCCCCTCCCTCTGGACCTAAATCTATTACATAATCTGTATTTTTTATTACGTCTAATTCATGTTCTATACACACCACAGTATTACCTCGATTAACTAATTCTCTTAAAACAGAGATTAACTTTTTTATATCGTCGGGATGAAGTCCGGTGGTTGGTTCGTCTAAAATATATAATGTATTACCGGTTGCTTTTTTTGATAATTCGGTAGCCAATTTTACTCTCTGGGCTTCCCCTCCAGAAAGCGAGGGGGCGGGTTGACCTAATTCAATATAATTTAAACCCACCTCATATAAGGTTTTTAATTTTTGATATAATCCCGGAATATTTTTGAAAAAACTTAAAGTCTCTTCAATTGTCATTTCTAGGACCTCGGCAATATTTTTCCCTTTATATTCAATACCGAGGGTTTCTTTATTAAATCTTTCCCCTTTGCATTCTTGGCATTCAATATAGATGTCAGGCAAAAAGTACATTTCAATTTTAATTTGTCCCTGACCCTGACAAAGCTCGCATCTTCCACCTTTAACATTGAAAGAAAATCTGCCTGGTCGATAACCTCTAATTTTGGCTTCTTTGGTTTGGGAAAATAAATCCCGGATATAAGAGAAAACGCCAGTATAAGTGGCGGGATTTGATCTTGGAGTCCTACCAATTGGCGATTGATCAACTAAAACAACTTTATCCAAAAATTCAATTCCAATTAATTTTTCAAATTTTCCTGGTTCCTCTTTGGCCTGATAAAATTTTTTAAACAGGGCCCGAGCTAAAATATCATTCATTAAAGAACTTTTGCCAGATCCAGAAACTCCGGTAATGCAAACGAATTTCCCCAAAGGAATTTTAACATCGATATTTTTGAGATTGTGTTCGTTAGCTCCTTTTATAATTAAATATTTTTGTCCTTGTTTAACACCAGGTGTTAAACATTTTGCTATCTCAACTTTTTTTCTTCCAGAAAGATATTCGCCTGTGAGAGTTTTTGATTTTAGTAATTCTTTTGGTGTTCCTTCAAAAATGATGCGTCCTCCTCGTTTCCCGGCTCCGGGCCCAATATCAATTACCCAATCTGCTGACTTAATTGCGTGTTTACTATGTTCGACTACTATTACTGTATTCCCCAGATCTCTTAATTTTTTTAGGGCTTCAATCAGTCGGGATTGATCTCTGGGATGTAAACCAACTGAGGGTTCATCTAAAATGTACAAAACTCCGGTTAATTGGGAACCCAATTGAGTGGCCAGTCGAATTCTTTGCTCTTCGCCAGCTGATAAAGTGTCGGCTTTGCGATCTAAAGTAAGATAATCCAAACCAACATCGATCAGAAATTGTAATCTTTTTATAATTTCTTTAAGAATAAGGTGGGCGATTTTTAATTCATTAGAGGTTAAAAGAGGAAGTTTAGGATTCAATAGGTTTTCAAAAAATTTTTTTAATTTGGAAACCGGTGTTTCAACAATTTCAGCAATTGATTTTTCAATCACTTTCACGGCCAGGGCTTCTGGTTTCAATCTCTTTCCCTGGCATTCCTCACATTTTTTTTCAATCATATATTTTTCAATCTCTTCTCGGGTGGCATCTGATTCAGTCTCATGATATCTTCTTTCTAACCAAGGAATTACTCCTTCAAAGATCGAGCTTTCGCTCGGCGAAAGCGAAGATGGAGAAGAAGGAATCTTCTTCGACTTTCCCGAGCCATGTAAAATCAAACTGATTTTTTCTTTTGATAAATTTCTAATCGGGGTATATAAATCAATATTTTCTGCCTCAGCCAATTTTTCCAATTGCCACCAAAAAAAGCCTTGTCGGCCAACTTTGTGCGAGGCGTGAGCCCAAGGGAAAATTGCTCCCTCGGCAATTGATAAATTGGGATTTGGTATTACTAATTTTGGGTCGACCTCCAATTTTTCACCCAATCCCTGACAACTAGGACAGGCTCCGTAAGGAGAATTGAAAGAAAAAAGCCGAGGCTCCAATTCCGGCAAAGAAATGCCGCACTTTTCACAGGCAAAATGCTCACTGAAGACTACGTCTTCAACTTTAGACTTTAAACCATAAACTTTAGACTTCTTCTTTTCTTGTTTAAGGTTTAGAGTATAAGGTTTATAGTTAACAATTACGACTCCTTTTCCTAGTTTCAACCCTATTTCCAAAGAATCAACCAATCTCGATTTATCTAAATTTTTATCCAAAATCAATCTGTCAACTACCACCTCAATATTGTGTTTTTTATACCGGCTTAATTTTAGTTCTAGGGCTTCCTCAAGACGATATAATCTGCTATCAATTCTAACTCTAACAAAACCTGACCTTTGAATTTCTTCTAAAACTCCCTGATGCTCACCCTTTTTTCCTCTAATTACCGGGCCCAAAATTGTGATCTCGGTCTTTTTTGGTAATTTCAGAACCTGTTCTGTTATTTGATCAATTGTCTGTCTGGAAATTTTTCTTCCACATTTGGGGCAATGAGGGATACCGACTCTGGCAAATAAAAGGCGGAGATAATCGTATATCTCCGTAATTGTCCCGACTGTCGAACGAGGATTGTGAGCTGCTTTTCTTTGATCAATTGAAATAGCCGGTGAAATCCCTTCAATTTTATCAACATCGGGTTTTTGCATCACTCCCAAAAATTGCCTGGCATAAGCACTTAAACTCTCAACGTATCTTCTTTGACCTTCAGCATAAAGAGTATCAAAAGCCAAAGAAGATTTCCCAGAACCCGAAATTCCAGTAATAACAACCAATTTACTTTTCGGAATATCTAAATCAATATTTTTAAGGTTGTGAACCCTTGCTCCCCTGATTTTTATTACATTCTCAACCATAAAAAACATTATACCCAAAATTTCAAAGAATTTCAAGAAACAAAAATTACAGAGACCCGGTCTCTACTTGACAGAGATTATTCTTTTTGCTTTATTATAGGTAGTTTTGCCCTTTGAAAAATCAAAAATTTTGAGATAAATTTAAGATATGGAAAGAAAATTTAGATTCAAATTTAAAGAAAAAGTCAAACAACTACCTAATGGGCCAGGGGTTTATTGTTTAAAAGATAAAGAAATTCTGTACATTGGTAAGGCCTCAAATTTAAGAGAAAGAGTTAAAAATCATTTTCAATCCGCCTTCGCTAAAGCTTCGGCGAGACAAGCAACCAGAGATAACCTTTTTATCGATAAGGTTACACGAGTAGGTTACTTCAAAACCGACTCGGAAATTGGAGCCTTAGTTCTAGAAGCCAATTTAATCAAAAAATATCAACCAAAATATAATGTTATTTGGAAAGATGACAAAAATTACTTTTTCGTCGGGATAACAAAAGAAAGTTTCCCCCAAATCTTCTGGACTCACCAAACCAAACTAAAAACTAAAAACTATAAACTAAAA
>Ga0210021_1004037_pt1 | contig 11472 bp, 8 predicted proteins | sample CryGeymeta201517_FD_183981 | JGI IMG/M metagenome (GOLD analysis project Ga0210021, IMG submission 183981) | Groundwater microbial communities from Crystal Geyser aquifers in Utah, USA - Crystal Geyser metaG 2015-17 (SPAdes) (version 2) | ecosystem: Environmental > Aquatic > Deep subsurface >... | reverse complement strand
TGCCGAGTCCAAAGCCATTTGGGTCATTCGCGATGGTGACTTTCGCATTGAAAACATTGACTTCATCGCCACCCATGTCTATGACCATAACGGTGCGGGTATCCGTTTTGAGGGCGGCAACCTGCACATTAAAAATTGCCTTTTTTACGGCAATGACAATGGCATTCTCACCACCGACAGTGCGAACAGTCTCACCATTGAAAATAGCGAATTTGCCTACAACGGCTTTGGCAACGGGCTCAGTCACAACATTTACGTTGGCAAAATCAACAAATTCCAAATCACCGGCAGCTACTTCCACCACGCCAACGTGGGCCACAGCGTTAAAAGCCGGGCGCAGAACAACCATATTTATTACAACCGTATCACAGACGAAAGCGGCGGCCGCGCCAGCTACGAGGTCGACCTGCCCAACGGCGGCATCACCTATCTGGTGGGCAACATCATCCAGCAAGATGCCGTGCCCCAGAATTCGACCCTGATTGCCTACGGCCTGGAGGGCCTGCACTGGCCTGAAAACCAGCTGTACCTGGCCAGCAATACCGTTGTCAACGACCAGCGCTATGGCGGCCTATTTGTGCGCACTGCACCGGGCACACAGCGGCTCGTATCCGTTAACAATTTGTGGGTAGGCCGTGGCAAATTCCATAGCGGCACAGTCAACCCCGAGACTGCCAACGACCACAGAGTCGATTGGAGCGTATTCGCCCAGGCATCCCGGTACGACTACCGCCTGAATGCCAAAGGTCAAACACTCACCTTTGCGCCACCCGCACTGCCAGAACTTTTGCCGACCAGCGAATACGCGCAATCGGGCGAAACGCGACCACTACTGCAAAGGCCCGGTCACCCAGGCGCGCTCCAGTCAAATTAGCCTGAACTTCTTGACCAACTCTGATTTGGTGGTGATGCTCCCATTAGTTTGCTACAGAATTTCACGTAACAATCCCAGTTTATGATTGCGCCATGCTTATTTCTGTGATTGTTCCCACTCGTGACCGACCCGCCGATCTCTATCGGGCGTTATTGGCGATTGCAGCGCAAAACCATAAAGATTTTGAAGTGATTGTGGTTGACGACGGTTCAAACAGCACCGCGAGGCAGCGTCACCAAGAACTTGCTGTTGAATTCGGGTCGCGTTTTAAATTTATTTACCTTGGTGTAGCGGGGCAGCGCGGGGCAGGCCCATCGCCGGCCCGCAATATTGGTATAGAGAACGCTACCGGGCAGCTGATCGTATTTTGTGATGACGATGATTTTTGGTGCACACCCAACTATTTGGCATCGGTATCAGAGTGTTTTGAGAAGCAGACCACACTTGATATGTACATCGGCAATCAAAAAGCTGTCCATGTAGATGGCCGAGTCCAACCTGATTGGTTGCCCGCACTGTGCAGTGCAGCCAAAAGTCGTCAACCCTTCAATGACGGCGTGGTTTTAGTCAGCCACCAAGACCTGTGCGCTGCGGGTGGTTTCCCACAGCTCAATACCGTGGTGGTACGGCGCGAAGTTGTCGAGCGGATCGGCGGTTTCTGGAACACCCTTACTTATGAGGGCGACCGCGATTTTTTCTGGCGCGCTCTGGACCAATACCGCGCCATTGCGTTTAACCCAACCGTGGTCGCACAGCACCATGTGCCCGACCCAGCCAAAACTGTTAATCAATCCACCTCACATAAAGCTGTCGAGCGGTGGCTCATTTCCGCACTTATCTCAGACCACATCACCGCCAGTGCAAGGAACACCGACATTGTCAAACTGGCCGTGTCCTACAAAGGCGATTTATTGCGCAAAGTTTGCTTGAAACTGGTAGAGCAGAAAGCCATGAAACCAGCTTTTCTGATGGGGCGCCAAGCGTTAGCCGCAAGATTCTCTATTAAATGGGCTGTATATGTGTTGTGGCTCTTGATCAAACAGCGACGCAGTCCGACCTGATATGACGCAGCGTCAAAAGGCCCTCGTCATTGGCGACGACACCCGAAGTTTTCTTGCGACTGTGCGGTCACTTGGCCGCCAAGGTATCGAAGTCCATGTGGCGCCATACAACATGCGCGCACCAGCACTGGCTTCGCGTTACATCGCGCAAACCCATCGCGTGCCGTATTACCTGGACGGTGGGGCAGACTGGTTGCGCGCAATGCAAAAGCTGCTGACTGAACACCAATACGCACTCGTCATCCCCTGTGAAGAGCGTAGCCTGCTGCCTCTATACAAACACCAGCATGAGTTGCCCAGCCAGTGTGTGCTGGCCATACCCAGCCCAAAGGCGTTAGACGCTTTTTTCGACAAGATCAACACCCGACAACTGGCCACAGCGGTCGGTGTACCCATTGCAAAAGGCCGTGAACTTGCAGCTGATGACACCGCTGACACGCTGTTAGCGGGTCTGTCCTTGCCCATCATTTTCAAGCAACGCCAGTCCTATTCTTGGCCTGAGCTGTACGTTCGTACCAGTGTCAAGGTCATTCAGAACCGCTCACAACTTGAGAGCTTACTGAGCAGTCTAGATAAGGGCTGTGACGGTTTTTTCTTTGAAGAAATGTTTCCAGGTCGGGGGCTAGGTGTGTCCGTGCTGTGTCATCTAGGTGAGGTTCTTCAAGCTTTTGAACATCACCGCGCACATGAACTGGGCGGCAGCAGTTACTACCGCAAAAGTGCACCCCTTGACGCTGCCCGACTCGCAGCTGTGAGTCGCATGGCCAAAGCCGTGGACTACACAGGTTTGGCCATGTTTGAGTTCAAGCTCAATGAATCCAACGGTGAGTGGATTTTGTTGGAGGTGAACGCGCGTCCGTGGGGTTCATTACCGCTGCCCGTTGCCGTGGGTGTTGATTTCCCATATCAGCTTTATCAACTTCTGGTCACAAACCAAATACAGTCGCCCGTCCGTTACCGTGCCAACATTTATGCACGCAACGTCGTGGCAGACCTTTGGCAAATGCGCGCAGCCTCACAGGCCGTGGTGGGTTCTGGAGTCATTAAGGCGGTTTTCGTTCTGAAATGGTTGGCGGGTTATGCGCGGTTCATCATTGGCAAAGAACACCACGATGCTTTTGATTGGTCTGACACGCGTCCCGCTTGGGCCGAGCTTAAACAAGTCGTGCAAGAACGGCTCGACGCGGCTAACCCAAGGGGACAACTAAAGCAACTGGCTTCATCCGTTACCGCTGTAAACGAATTAGTAAGGCACACGCAAAAAACGGGTCTACCAGCGACCGTCATTTTTGTTTGTCAGGGCAACATTTGCCGCAGTCCGTTTGCGCAGTTACTTGGCCAAAAATTGTTTAACCAGCAAAGCCAACGCATTCAATTTAAATCCGCCGGCTTGCTGCCGCGCAATAGCCGTCGCTCACCTGATGCAGCCATTACCGCAGCAGAAACCATGGGTATCGATATGAGTGCGCATCAATCGTCGTGTTTGACTGATGAGATGGTTTCTGGTGCCCAGCTATTGATTATTTTTGATGCAATCAACAAACAATCTTTGCTAGACCGATTCCCCGACGTACAGTGTGCTGTTTGCTTAATCGACGCATTTGTCAACGCAGACCAGACATCCTTTGTTGAGGACCCATTTGGCAAAGAAGTTATCTTCTTTACTGACACTTATAAATATATTAATAGCTGTCTTTTAAAATTTCATCACCAATATACAAATAACGTTTCTGATGTTTAAATTATTTCAAACCATCCTTAATTTCAGAATATTTTAGGCATGAAAATCTACGGTTTACTCATTGCCAAAAATGAATCTGACATCATTGAGCAAACCATGCTGTCCATTCGTCAGTATGGTTGTTTTGATGGAATTTTCTTTTATGACAATGGCTCAACTGATGATACTTTTCAAACCGTTTCTAAGTTTAACGATCTGGTAAAACACGCAGCTATTGAAAGTGAATCATATTCAGATAATCTGAAATACAAACTGCTTTATAAGCATGCAGATTTATACCAAGACGGTGATTGGCTTGCCATTTTGGATGCAGATGAGCTTTATGCCGAAAATTTGGCGCCAATTATTGATTCCGCCACGCGTGCTGATGCCAATTACATCGAGACAAAGTCCGCCCAGTTTTACATGACCGAGCAAGATGACGCTACCCGCTTTGACCCTAAGCAGGCTGCTATTGAACAGCGCCCGCACTACTTAATTAACTATGGTGAGCCACGCCTGTTCAGGTTTACTCGTAGCAACCTTCTGTCTGATCAAATGGTGAAGTCTCGCCATGCCAGCATGAGGCTGGCCCCAGACAAACTTTTAGTCAATCACTTTCAATACCGCTCTGCCAAACAATTGCAAACGCGTATTGACGTCCGGCAAGCCAACAACAAAACCTCTGGCAATTGGGGCCATGTCAGTCAAGCCAGTTGGCAAGACTATCTGGTGCCCGCCCACTTGCTGCACACCTTTCAGGGTCAGTTTCAGTATGGACTACCAGCCGAGGTCAATCTGTATAAAACACGTACAAACACTGCATACACATCGGGTACTTTGAGGTGGCTGCAAAAAAATGGTTATTTAAATCCAGCACAGCTTGAGTTTTTGAGTGCAGGTAAGCTCAAAAAGCTAGCGCATCGCTTCCTGTAATCACTGACAGTATTCATGGCGCCACTGGTCTATATCATCATCTTGAACTGGAATAGTTTTGATGATACCTTGCAATGTTTAAAGTCACTGGACTCGTTAACATATAAAAACTATCAAGTTATTGTGGTCGACAACGGCTCGGTTAACCAATCCAGCACCGTTTTAGCAGATGTCAAAGGCATCACGTTTATCCAAAATAAATCAAACCTTGGTTTTGCTGGTGGCAACAATGTGGCCATTCATTACGCGTTGGCGCATCAGGCTGACTTTATCTGGCTGCTTAACAGTGATGCAGTGGTGGCACCAGACTGCCTTGAAAAAATGGTGGCTGTTGCGGCGGCAGATCCAAGCATTGGGCTTGCCAGCCCTGTCATCTACCATTTGGATCGCCCAGACGAATTGCAGCACGGGGGTACCCGTTTAAACCCGCAGCGCCACGGTGTGCAAGAGGCCGCAGACATAGCCACCGCGCGGCAGTGGCAGGCAAGCGAGCCTGGCAACGTCATCTTGTGGGGCACGGCCCTACTGCTTTCTGCGCGCCTGGCTCGCCAAATTGGGGGCTTGGATGAAGCGCTATTTGCCTACTCTGAAGACACTGATTACTCTTTGCGCAGTAGCCGCGCTGGTTTTAAAAACGTAACCGTCTTTGATGCAAGCATTTGGCACGCCAGCACCCCAGGGTTGCGCAAACCCCACTACTACTACTACACCACTCGCAACGCTGGCCTGATGTGGCGCAAGTACACGCCGGCTGCAGTATTTTTAAAGCTTTGTTGGTGGAATGCGCAGAGGGTGCGCGCCTCACAGCGCAAGTTTGCTGGGCGTGCGGATTTGCTGCACGCAGCCAAGCTGGGTCTTTGGCACGGTTGGATTGGTGTGGGCGGGCCGTTTGACCCCACCGCTACACTGCCCCTGCTACCGCGCCTGTTACTGGCTGTGGTACTGCGCTAAAACCATGCTCAATTCCACAACACACATTCCTGCCAGCTTGCCACCCGGCCACCCACCGGTGATGCTGGTGGTGGTGGACACCGAAGAAGAATTTGACTGGCGCCAGCCCTTTTCACGACAAAACGTTGGGGTTGCTTCCATTAGCGCCCAGCCATCATTGCATGATGAGGTGTACGACCACTTTGGTGTTGTGCCCACCTATGCTGTTGATTGGCCTGTGGCTTCCACAGCCAGTTCTGTGGCCACACTCAAGGGCTTGCATGATGCGGGCCGCTGCCAGATCGGCACCCACCTGCACCCGTGGGTCAACCCACCCCATGCAGAACAGGTCTGCGCATCAAACTCTTTTCCAGGTAATTTGCCACCAGCGCTTGAGCGCCAAAAACTCCAGCAACTCACGGCGCAAATCGAGCGCAGCTTTGGAATCAAGCCAGCCCTTTACAAGGCGGGCCGCTATGGCGTTGGGCCGCACACTACCCAGGCACTGATCGAACTCGGTTACGCCCTGGATGCAAGTGTTGTGCCCCACACCTCGTTTACCAGCGCAGGCGGGCCAGACTTTACCGGGCTGCCAGAGGAACCCTATTGGTTTGGCCCCAATGCCCACCGGCTGCTTGAGCTGCCTGTTACCACTGGGTTTACGGGCGCGCTACGCCATATGGGGCCAGCCATGTACCCAAAGCTGCACAGCAGGCTGGGCGGGCTTTTGCACTTGCCCGGTATTGCTGCCAGGCTTGGCCTGCTGGAGCGCATTCGCCTCACGCCAGAAGGGTACACCACCCATGAACTCGCTCGCCTACTGCGGGCCGTGGTGGCCTCTGGCCAGCAAGTGGTCACGCTCACTTACCACAGCTCTACATTGGTGCCGGGTAACACCGTTTATGTAAAAAATGCACAAGAGTTGAAGCAGTTCAAGCAAACTGTCAAAGACGCCTTGCAGCTTTTTCAGCAAGAACTGGGCGGCTGCTTTATGACGGCCAGCGGCTTGCATGACTTGCTGCTGGCCCAGCGCACGGCGGCGGGCGCCTAGCATGCAGCTGCGCCGCGCGTTGTTTATTACCTTTTTTTCGAGCAACGCTGCCAACGTTGTTCAGTTTGCCGTCACCGTCATCTTGTCGCGGCTGCTCACGCCTGCCGAGGTGGGCATTTATTCCATCACCGCTGTGTTTGTGGCCATCACCATTGTTTTCAGAGACTTTGGGGTGTCCACCTATCTGCAACGTGAAAAGGACCTGACACCTGAAAAAACCCGCTCTGCGCTTGGCTTGCTGATTACCACCTCTTGGGCACTGGCCGCCTTCTTGTACTTTGCCAGTGACTATGTTGCCGCCTATTACGGCCAGCCGGGCATCGGCCGCGCACTGCGGGTGCTAACCATCAGCTTCCTGATCGTGCCATTTGCTTCTTTTGTATCGTCTATATTGGCACGCGAACTACAAGCGGGCAAAGCTGCAATAGCAACCGGGCTGGGCACCATTGCCTATGCCGTTACATGCATCACCATGGCGTATATGGGGTTCAGCTACATGTCATTGGCATGGGCCAATGTCGCCAATTTAGCAGTGACCTTGCTGGTTTACACCCAGCTCATCCCTGCAGGTACGTCTTTTAGGCCAAGTTTTAAAGGCTGGCGCGCGCCAGCCAAATATGGTGGCGGAGCCGTGCTGGGCACTTTGGTGGACCGCCTTAACTACTCAATTCCCGACCTTGTACTGGGAAAAATAAGTGGTGCGGCAGCCGTCGGTCTGTACAGTCGTGCTAATGGTCTGGTTGCTTTGTTTCAGCAAGTTATTGGGCCCATGGTCAACTACAGTGCTGTTCCATTCATTGCCAGCAATCATCACAAAAATAACCCGCTTACGCCACTTATATCCAAAGCCATTAGTTATCTTACTTGCTTGGCTTGGCCTGCATATATTGTTATAGGTTTGTTCGCGGAACCCATTATTAAAATTTTATATGGTTCCCAGTGGACACCTGCAGCGCCGATTGTGTTATTGATTTGCGTACAAGCAGCAGTTAGAACGGGCTTCGCATTGGTTCAACCTTTGCTTTTGGCGATTGGTAAACCCTATATTTCTGCAGTAACGTCTGGTAGTACTGCTATTGCAAGATTGTTGTTAATATTTTTTTCCGGCAGCACTAATTTATATGATATTGTTGTAGCCATTTGTATTGCAGACTGCCTGACAGCCCTAATTTCCGTTTGGGCGTTAGCTAAATATGCTGATTATAGCCTGCGGGACTTATTTAAAGCACATTGGGATAGTTTAAAGGTAAGCACAATGGTTTTTGTATCTGCAATAGCCCTGCGGATGTTACTCCCTGCAACTTTGGAAAGTTATATTTCTGTTCTAATAGTTTCCATGGTTTGCGGGGTTGTTTGGTTAGTCGGTGTTTATTATTTTAAACATAGTATTCGGAATGAGTGGAATGCTTACATTAAGATATAACTAAACCGTCCCTGTAGTCATTTTCAATACTTAAATTTCTAGTAGTGCGATTCATAATTACCACCATCAACGCTACTTATGCAATGTGGTCTCTGTTGTACTCCAGAAACGTACTTTTTCGCCATGTCCGTAGCTCTTTTTCCATCAAAGTTGAAACTAGCATATCCAATTATCTGAAATGAAAAACAAACAGACTACTATAGTGCATACATATCGCACGCATTGCGTAACAGTTTCACAACCGCCGGGGTTCGGTGATTTCCTACGTGGGTCATTTTTCTTAGCGATCTTTTGCCGTGAGCACAACATACAACTGTTTTTGGACTTCAGCCAGCACCCCATTGGAAAGTTCGTCAACCCAATCTGCACACCTGACACATCATCACTCACGCCCGAAGAGTTTTTCAACGAAAGAAAAGAGGAACTCGTTCCGTATCTGAGAACGCTCTCTGCTGGGCAAACAGCGCTGATCACAACGCATGCAAATGTTGCTGATACAGCGATTACAGACGCCGACAGATTATTGATTCAATCGCATTTATGCTTTACGGATGAAATCACTAGCGATGTTGCTGCAATTATTGAAAAGATCGGCAGTACGCAATTTGCCGTAGTTCATATTAGAGTTGCGGATGAGGACATGAACAATCCAGACATTGTCGTTCGGGGGTTGACTAGATATATCACGCAACACGTAATCCCTGCATGGGGCAAGCAAGTGGCCGTACTCTCAAATAATGGCAAGCTAAAAGAATTACTTTCCAAGCATTTCAACCTGTACCTCATTGATACCAGCGCAGTGCATCTTGGAGAGTGTAATTCAACTGATCTGCATGTCAGGGACTCGCTAGTAGACTTTGCACTAATCTCAAAGTCGAGTCATATCTACTCTTACAGCGTATATGGATGGAAAAGTGGATTCAGCAAGCATTGTGCGAATCTCTTTGATATCGCTTATACTCAAATTCAGATTCACTCTTATGCCGGACGTATTAAAGCCAAGCTGAAATCTATTTTTACACGTGGCGTTTAGTTTTTTTCAAATCAATAATTCATTCTGAATGAAAATGTAAACTGTATATTTATCTTGCCTATTCTAACGGCAATCCATCACGCGGCTTTTGGTCTTATCTATTAACTTTATATCTTGACTAGTCACCACGCATACTTCATTTTGATACGTATGGACAAACACCTGGTCATAATCTGTTTCAAATATTCACTAAATTTATTGGTTTAAAGTACAAACAAAAATTCAATACAATTTAAAAAGTCCGAATTTATTATCCCTGATAAATATAGGGCAAAATTATGAATCCAAGTAGTGTTTTTCCAGCGATTGCTGCTTTGCTGTTAACCTATATAACATCTTTTCTTTTAGTTAAGAAATTTGGTGCACCGAATACACAAGGTCGCTTTGCCTGTGTTGATGGTTTGCGAGGTTATTTAGCAATTTGCGTGTTTCTTCATCATTCTTGTGTCTGGTATTTTTACATTCAAACAGGCCGTTGGGAACTCCCAGCTTCCAACCTATACATTCATTTTGGACAAAGTGCTGTGGCTTTGTTTTTCATGATTACGGGATTTTTGTTTTTCACCAAAATCATTTCTAGTAAAACACGTGCTATTGATTGGTGTCAATTGTTTGTGTCGAGGATATTACGACTCGCACCGCTTTATTTTCTTGTGGTGATCTTACTGTGTGTGGTGGTTGCTGTTCTCACAAACGGTGTGCTAACCGTGCCACTTAGTAAGCTCGGAAGAGACCTCATAGGTTGGCTGAGCTTTACTATGCTGGGCGCACCTGATTTGAATGGACTTAATCGCACCGGGATCATTGTTGCTGGCGTCACATGGTCGTTACCCTATGAATGGTTTTTTTATCTTACCCTTCCATTAATGGCTTTAACGGTAGGTACAAGGCCGCCTATCTTGTATTTATTTATCAGCGTAATCAGTATTTTTTACTTTTCAATTTGGCACCCAAGCATTCATTATCTTGCTTTTTTGGCTGGTATTGTCACTGCCTTTTTAGTCCGATCTTCTTCATTTTGTAATTTTGCAGCTAGTCGTTCGGCGACTTTTGTCGCACTGGGCTGTCTGTGCTGCGTCGTAGCTTTTTTCCCGTCAACTTACGGTTTAGCACCTTTGGGGTTGTTAGCTGTGTTCTTTGCGCTGGTTGCTTCTGGTAATAGTCTTTTTGGGTTGTTATTGAGTCCAGCTTCACGCACTTTGGGCGAATTAGCGTATGGCATCTACTTACTACATGGCATCACTCTTTTTGTATTATTCAACTTCGTTATTGGCTTGTCCGTTGCAAAAAATATGAGTGTTGTCCAATACTGGGGGCTAATTCTCAGTGTTACACCAATCATTGTATTGTTTTGCTTCGCCGTGTTTCGCTGGTTTGAAGAACCTTTTATGAGGCAAACGCCGGCTTTATCACGATGGTTACGCGTGCGTTTAAAACTTAGTTTTCTATAAGCGCGTCGTATTTTTTATGTCCAAATCTTGATTTAAATTTTCATGTGTTTGAAGCATACTCAGACCAGATAGGTATTCAAGCATCTTCCCAGCACAAACGTTAATTTCATTTCAATGTTCTGTAATTATTCCTTAGTGTCTCGACCGGCTTACCAATAAATTTGTTGAGCATGACGGCAATCAATATTGATAATAATATTATAACGACTTCAGAAACTATTTTATCTATTGAAATTAATTTACCCATAATTGATAAATTTCCTGCGGCCAATTGGTCTTTGATTGTATAATTAAATAAAGTTATTATATATACGTGACTAATATATATAGTGAAACTCAAGTCACCGATCCATTTGTCCCATTTTCTATCAGATTGAAAAATAAATGTTAGTGGCATAAGTAGAAAAAAAACTGCGAAAAGCGTAAGCGATTTGTAAATGTCGTTTATTGTTATGAAAGAATAAAAAATTGCAAATAATATAAGGAAATATGTTGCTGCCATTGAAACAACCGCCAGATTTTTTTTTGTCAAAAATCTTTTATAGAATGGAAGCTCAATTTGATGAGCTAGTGCACCAAGCAAGAAAAATGCTAATTCAGTTGGAAAAAATCGATATGTCCACGGATCCTGATAACCTAAGCCAATGTAAAAAATAAGTATTCGTATTGATATTGATAATGCCAATAATAGGATTATTATTCTTTTGTTATGTAGAATAAATGGGGCAATTAAATAAAATGATAACTCAACCCCTAAAGTCCAGGCTTGTGGTACTAGTAAGCCTTGATAAAGAACAACTTGACTATTTCGGAAATCCGTTGTAAAAATCAATTGATTATTATCCACGCCTGTAAACATTACCCAATCTTGCATGAATAATGTGATATTTGAATACAATAGCAAAAGATTTGCAGACCAAGGTGATTCTCTGTAAATTTTGAAGAAAATTACTTCACTGTCAAAATTTGACGTAATTAACAAAGGTAAACCCC
>Ga0210021_1004036_pt1 | contig 11472 bp, 10 predicted proteins | sample CryGeymeta201517_FD_183981 | JGI IMG/M metagenome (GOLD analysis project Ga0210021, IMG submission 183981) | Groundwater microbial communities from Crystal Geyser aquifers in Utah, USA - Crystal Geyser metaG 2015-17 (SPAdes) (version 2) | ecosystem: Environmental > Aquatic > Deep subsurface >... | reverse complement strand
CTCGAACAGCGCCGCCTCGACGATGGTCTCGGCCTCGACCCCCTGACCGGGGCCGTAGGGGCGGGGCAGCACCACCAGATCGCTGAACCGCGCCCGCAGCATCACCAGATCGACCAGCCCGCCAAGCTGGGCCATTGCGCTTTCGACCGTCCAGCGCAGCCCCATCGGCTGGCTGTCAAGGGCGGCACGAACCGCTGCCTCGGCGGCCTTGGCGTCGGCCTCGGCGCGCTCGGTTGCCACCTGCAGCAGCACCGCGCCGCCGCCGACATAGGAATAGCCGACCTGGGTGCGGTCGATGCCGAGGGCCAGCACGTCAAGATGCGCGTCCAGCGCCAGCGCCAGTTGCGCCGCCGCTGCGACTGCGGGCCCGGCCTTGTCGGCCGATGTCACAATGGTGGTCAAAGACTTGTAGGCCATATGCGGAACTCCTTGCCAACTTCACCGGATCGCAGTTTACTGCGCCCAGGTTGTCCGTGCCTTGACTTCGATCAACGGCGGTGCGGCGATTATTTGACATGGATCAAGGTCAGTACTTGACATAGATCAAGGTCGCTTTGTCGCATTGCCAAATAAAGCTGGGCCGTCAGAAGTGAGACAACAACAATAATTCCGGCCGGGATCCGCCTCGAGTCGGGAACGGGAAAAAGTGGAGGGACGCATAATGTGGGATTACGTCAAACTGATCGCGCTGGGCGCGGTCGCGGTGCTTGCCGCGATCGCCGCCAGTTACGCGCGCGATCTGGCCTATCAGGTGAACGCAATCGAGATCATGATTGCCGCTGGTATCGCCTTCTTGTGGGTGCTGCGGCACACGGGGCCCAAAGTGGCACCGTCGAAACTGGAATACATGGACGACGTGGTGCGCGCCGGGGTGATCGCCACCATGGGCTGGGGGGTGGTCGGATTTCTGATGGGCGTGACCATCGCCAGCCAGCAGGCCTGGCCCTGGCTCAACCCCGACTGGTCGATGGGGATTCTCAACTTCGGGCGGCTGCGCACGGTGCACACCTCGGCGGTGATCTTCGCCTTTGGCGGCAACGCCCTGATCATGTGCGCCTTCTACATCGTGCAGCGCACCTGCGCGGTGCGGCTGTGGGGCGGGAACCTTGCGTGGTTCGTGTTCTGGGGCTGGAACCTGGTGATCGTACTGGCGGCCTCGTCCTACATCCTGGGCGCAACCCAGGCGCATGAATATGCCGAACCCGAATGGTATATCGACATCCTGCTGACGATCGTCTGGGTGGCCTACCTGGTGGTGTTCATGGGCACCCTGCTGACCCGCAAGGAGCCGCACATCTATGTCGCCAACTGGTTCATCCTGGGGATGATCCTGACCACGGCGATGCTGCATCTGGGCAACAACCTGACGGTTCCGGTGTCGATCTTCGGGTCGAAATCGGTGTCGCTGTTCTCGGGCGTGCAGGATGGCATGACGCAGTGGTGGTATGGCCACAACGCGGTGGGCTTCTTCCTGACCGCCGGCTTTCTTGGCATCATGTATTACATCGTGCCGAAACAGGCCCAACGTCCGGTTTACAGCTACAAGCTGTCGATCGTCCACTTCTGGGCCCTGATCTTCATGTATATCTGGGCCGGGCCGCACCATCTGCACTACACCGCGCTGCCGGACTGGACCACGACGCTGGGCATGACGTTCTCGGTCATGCTGTGGATGCCGTCGTGGGGTGGCATGATCAACGGCCTGATGACCCTTTCCGGGGCATGGGACAAGCTGCGCACCGACCCGATCCTGCGGATGATGGCGCTGGCGATCGGGTTCTACGGCATGTCCACCTTTGAAGGCCCGATGATGGCCGTGCGCTCGGTCAACGCGCTGTCGCACTTTACCGACTGGACCGTCGGTCACGTGCACTCGGGGGCGCTGGGCTGGAACGGCATGATCACTTTCGGGGCGCTTTATTACATCACCCCGATGGTGTTCAACAAGGTCGGCATCTACAGCGTCAAGCTGGTGGCCTGGCACTTCTGGTTGGCGACGATCGGCATCGTGCTTTATATCTCGGCGATGTGGGTGTCGGGCATCATGGAAGGCCTGATGTGGCGTGAAGTCGATGCCAACGGTTTCCTGGTGAACGCATTCGCGGACACCGTGGCGGCCAAGCATCCGTTGCTGGTGACGCGCATGGTGGGTGGGCTGTTCTACCTGACCGGTGGTGTCATCATGGCCTACAACCTGTGGAAAACCGTGACGACCGCGCCCTCCCGGGCAACGGCCGGCTCGGTTGTCCCGGCTGAATGAGCGGAGGGAATCATGGCTTTTCTTGACAAACACGCGATCATCGAAAAGAACGCGATCCTGCTGATGGTTCTCAGCCTGCTGGTGGTCTCGATCGGTGGCCTGGTGCAGATCGTGCCGCAGTTCTACCTCGACAACACCATCGAGAAGGTGGACGGGATGCGTCCCTACACCCCGCTCGAACTGGCGGGGAAGGACATCTTCATCCGTGAAGGCTGCATGAACTGCCACAGCCAGATGGTCCGTCCGCTGCGCGACGAAGTGGAACGCTATGGCCACTACAGCCTGGCGGCGGAATCGATGTATGACCACCCCTACCTGTGGGGCTCCAAACGCACCGGGCCGGATCTGGCCCGGGTCGGCGGGCGTTACTCGGACGCCTGGCATGTCGATCACATGACCAACCCGCAGTCGGTGGTGCCGGAATCGATCATGCCGAAATACAGCTTCCTGTCGAAGGTTGTGATCGACGGGCGCTATATCCAGGAAGAAATGGCGACCAACCGGTTCGTCGGTGTGCCTTATACCGACGAGATGATGGCCGCCGGGCTTGAGGACTTCAAGGCTCAGGCCGACCCGGATGCCGATACCGAGGCGCTGCTGGTGCGCTATCCCAAGGCGCAGGTGCGCAACTTTGACGGCCAGCCGCAACTGACCGAAATGGATGCGCTGATTTCCTACCTTCAGATGTTGGGCACGCTGGTCGATTTCTCGACCTTCACGCCTGACGCCAGCCGGTAAGGGGGTGCAAGATGGATGACTCAACCTACACCGTCCTGCGCACCTTTGCCGATACCTGGGGTCTGGTGGGGATGGTGGTGTTCTTCGTGGGCGTGCTGTTCTGGGCGTTCCGCCCCGGCAGCCGCAAGGTTCACGAGGTGGCTGCCACCGCGATCTTTCGCAACGAAAAGCGGCCCGCCCGCTTTCCGATCGACCCCACCACCGGCGCCCAACTGAAGGAGGCATCGAAATGAGCGAACGTCATGGAAAAAAAGAACCCGGCAAGATCGAAACCACCGGTCATAGCTGGGACGGTATCGAGGAGCTGAACACGCCGCTGCCCGGCTGGTGGGTGTGGTGCTTCTACGCCACCATCGTGTTTGCCGCCGGCTACATGATCGCCTATCCGGCCTGGCCGCTGGTGCACAGTGCCACGCCGGGGCTGCTCGGGTTCTCGAACCGGGGGGCGGTGGAAGCCGAGATCAAGCGCTTCGACGATGCCAATGCCACGATCAAGGCAAAACTGGTTGCCGCCGACCTGACCGCGATCAAGGACGATCCGGCGCTGGCGGCCTATGCCAAGAACGCCGGAGCGGCGGTGTTCCGCGCCAACTGCGTGCAGTGCCATGGTTCGGGGGCTGCGGGTGTGAAGGGCAAGGGCTATCCCAGCCTGCTCGACAACGACTGGCTGTGGGGCGGCGACATGGAGTCGATCCATACCACCGTCACCCACGGCATCCGCAACACCACCGACGAGGATGCGCGGTTCTCGCAAATGCCGGCCTGGGGCGAACAGTTGTCGCCCGAGGAAATCGCGCAGGTTGTGCAATACGTGCGCCAGGTCTCGGGGCAGGCGAATGACGCGGCGCTGGCGACTGCCGGGGCCACGATCTTTGCCGACAACTGCGCTGCCTGCCATGGCGAAGACGCCAAGGGTGGCCGTGACTTCGGTGCGCCCAACCTGACCGATGCGATCTGGCTTTACGGTGGCGACGTGGCCAAGCTGACCGAAACCGTGACCTTCTCGCGCTTCGGCGTGATGCAGAACTGGAGCCCGCGGCTGTCGGAAGACGAAATCCGCGCGGTCGCGTTCTACGTCCACGGCCTTGGTGGCGGCGAGTAAGACGATGCTTGCCGGGGCGGCATTGCTTGCCGCCCCGGTCCTTGCGCCGGCACCCCCACTGGTTGAATTTGCGGGGGTGCCGGTGTTTGCATTTGAGCGAACGTGCCGATTTCCGGTCGATATGCCGCAGGTAATAGGTGTATTGCGAATACGGATTTGATAAAGGTCACGCTATATCCAAGATCGCAGGACTTGATCCGCCCCACCACCCGACAGCCGGAGACCGCGCCGTGACAGCCCCCGATACCAATCCACTTCCGAGCTACGGCAAGCGCGAGCCGATCTTCCCGCGCAGTGTCAAGGGTCGCTTCCGCACCTTCAAGTGGTGGCTTATGGCGATCATGCTGGGAACCTACTGGGCGCTGCCGTGGGTGCGGTGGGATCGCGGGCCGAACCTGCCCGATCAGGCGGTGCTGCTGGATATCGCGCACCGGCGATTCTTCTATTTCACCATCGAGATCTGGCCGCACGAGTTCTACTTCGTCGCGGGCCTGCTGATCATGGCGGGGTTGGGCCTGTTTCTGTTCACCTCGGCGGCGGGGCGCATCTGGTGCGGCTATGCCTGCCCGCAGACGGTCTGGACCGACCTCTTTCTGCTGGTCGAGCGTTGGATCGAAGGCGACCGCAACGCCCAGTTGCGCCTGCACCGGCAGAAATGGAATGGCGAGAAGATCCGCAAGACCGGCCTCAAGATCGTGATCTGGCTGTTGATCGCGCTGGCAACCGGCGGTGGCTGGGTGTTCTATTTTGCCGATGCGCCGACCCTGCTGCGCGATCTGGTCACGCTCAACGCCAGCCCGGTTGCCTATTCGACGATCGCGGTGCTGACCTATACCACGTTCCACTTCGCTGGTTTCTTTCGTGAGCAGATGTGCATCTATGCCTGCCCCTGGCCGCGGATTCAGGCCGCGATGCTGGACGAAGACAGCATTACCGTGGCCTATCGCTCGTGGCGCGGCGAGCCGCGCGGCAAGCTGCGCCGGGGCGAGCTGCATCCTGATCAGGGCGATTGCATCGACTGCATGGCCTGCGTCAACGTCTGCCCGATGGGGATCGACATCCGTAACGGCCAGCAACTGGCCTGCATCACCTGTGCGCTGTGCATCGACGCCTGTGACAACGTGATGGACAAGATCGGCAGACCGCGCGGCCTGATCAGCTACATGGCGCTGACCGACGAGGCCAACGAGCGCAGCGGCAAGCCGCCGAAATCAATCTGGAAACACGTCTTCCGGCCGCGCACCGTGATGTATACCAGCCTTTGGTCGGCGATCGGCATCGGCCTGGTGGTGGCGCTGTTCGTGCGCGCGGATGTCAATCTGAACGTGACCCCGATCCGCAATCCGACCTATGTCATGCTGTCGGACGGCAGCATCCGCAACACCTACGACCTGCGCATCCGCAACAAGTTGGGCTCGGATCGCGATTTCCGCATTTCGGTGGTGTCCGAGGCCGATCTTGCCGTCACCCTTGAAGGCATCACCGGCGATGTGGTGCGGGTGCCTGCCAATGAAACCCTGTCGCAACGGCTTTACGTGATGGCACCACGGGGCAGCGAGGCGGCCACGGACGATCGCACCGATATCGACATCTGGGCCGAGGAAACCACCGGCAGCGCCCGCGTTCATCACGACACGATCTTCAACGGAGAGGACGACTGAGATGGCCGAATTTACCGGGCGCAAGTTCCTTGTCGTCGTGGTTGCGTGTTTCGGCGTGATCATCGGCGTCAACGGCGTGATGGCCTACAAGGCGCTTTCGACCTTTCCGGGTATGGAAGTTGCCAACTCTTACGTCGCCAGCCAGACCTTTGATGGCGACAAGGCCGCGCAACTGGCGCTGGGCTGGGCTCTGGTCACCGACTATGATGCCACCGCCAAAACCCTGCGGCTGAACTTTACCAATGCGGCGGGCCAACCCGCGCCGGTGGCAAGGGTGAAGGTTCTGGTCGGGCGCACGACCGAGGCCAGCGACGATCAGCATCCAGATTTCTTGCGCGAGGGGGGCGTGTTTACCGCACCGGTCACCCTCAGCCCCGGCAAATGGATGCTGCATGTCGAGGCTTACGCCGCCGACGGCACCTTGTTCCGGCAGCGTATCGACCTGATGGTCAAGGGCTGAGGCATGTCCGTCGCCGGTCGCATCGCAAGCGAGCAAGCCTACGGCGACGGTCACGTTCCGGTCTCGGCCTGCCCGGCCTGTGGGGTTGCCCCCTCGGCCGAGCGGCTGGCGGAACTGTCGGTGCCGGTCTCGGCGCGCCTGATGCTGTCGATCCCGGCGGCGCATTGCGCGGCCTGCATCAGCACCGTCGAAGGCGGGCTTGCAGCCATGCCCGGCGTGCATTCGGCGCGGGTCAACCTGACGCTCAGGCGGGTATCGGTCGAGGCCGACCCCGAAATCACCGCCGATGATGTCAAGGCCGCGCTGCTGGGCCTTGGCTACGAGGCGCACGAGCTTGACCCCGGCTTGCTGTCGGCGACCGAAACCGACCGCCAGGGGCGCGAGCTGCTGATGCGCCTTGGCGTGGCCGGGTTTGCGATGATGAATGTCATGTTGCTGTCGGTGGCGGTGTGGTCGGGCGCAGCCGACGCCACGCGCGACATGTTTCATTTCATCTCCGCCGCGATCGCGCTGCCGACGGTGGCCTTCGCCGGCCAGCCGTTTTTCAAGAACGCCTGGCTGTCGCTGAAGGCGCGCCACCTTGGCATGGATGTGCCGATCTCGCTGGCAATCATCCTGGCCTCGTCGATCTCGCTTTACGAGACCTTCCACTCGGGCGAGCACGCCTATTTCGACGCCGCCCTGATGCTGACCTTCTTTCTGCTGGCCGGGCGCTATCTCGATCATCGCACCCGGGCCGTGGCGCGCTCGGCGGCCGAAGAACTGGCGGCGCTGGAAGTGCCACGTGCCACCGTGCTGCGGGGCGGGGTCGAGGTGGTGGTGGTGATCACCGAACTGGCGGTGGCCGAGCTGGTGCGGGTGCGCCCCGGTGGCCGGATGCCGGTTGACGGGGTGGTGGTGGAAGGCAGCTCCGAGATCGACCGCGCGTTGCTGACCGGCGAAAGCCTGCCCGATTTTGCCGGCCCCGGCAGCGTGGTCTCGGCGGGCGAGGTCAACCTGACCGGCCCCCTGCTGGTGCGGGTGACGGCGGCGGGCAAGGACAGCTCGCTGCACCGCATGGCCGATCTGGTGGGCATCGCCGAAAGCGCCAAGACCCGCTACACCTCGCTGGCCGAACGCGCGGCGCGGCTTTATTCGCCCTCGGTGCATATCCTGTCGTTCGGCGCCTTCGCGGCCTGGATGTGGATCACCGGCGGTGACGTGCGCTATGCGATCAACATTTCGGCGGCGGTGCTGATCATCACCTGCCCCTGCGCGCTTGGGCTGGCGGTGCCGGCGGTGGTGACGGCGGCCTCGGGGCGGCTGTTTCGCAAGGGGTTGCTGATCAAGCACGGCACCGCGCTGGAACGGCTGGCCGAGGTCGATTGCGTGGTCTTCGACAAGACCGGCACCCTGACCATGGGCACCCCCGAAGCGGTTGATCTTGCGGCGCATTCGCCGACCGATCTGGCGCTGGCGGCGGCGCTGGCGGCAGCCTCGTCGCACCCGCTAGCGCGCGCGCTGGCCGCGGCCACAGCCGCCGCCGGGGTGCGCCCGGCGCTGGTCGAGGGTTTGCGCGAGGTGCCGGGTTATGGCGTCGAAGGCCAGTGGCACGGCCAGAGCGTGCGGCTGGGGCGCGCCGCATGGTGCGGGGCGGCCGGGCTCGCGGTCACCGCCACCTACCTGCGGCTTGGCCCCAACCCGCCGCAGGCCTTTGCCTTTGCCGATCAGTTGCGCCCCGGGGCCGAGACCGCGGTGACGGCGCTGGCGGCGCAGGGCAAGCGCATCCTGCTGGTGTCGGGCGATACCGAAGCGGCGGTGGCGGCAATGGCTGACCGGCTGGGGATTGCCGAATGGAGCGCGGGCGTGCTGCCTGCCGACAAGGCCGCGCGCGTTGCCACCCTGACGGCGGCGGGTCACAAGGTGCTGATGGTGGGCGACGGGCTGAACGATACCGCGGCGCTGGCGGCGGCGCATGTCTCGATTTCGCCCGCCTCGGCGCTGGATGCCGCGCGGGTGGCTGCGGACATTGTGCTGCTGGGGCACGACATGGCCCCGATTTCTGACGCCATGCGCATTTCGCGCCAGTCAACCCGCCGGATCAAGGAAAACTTCGCGATTTCGGCGCTTTACAACGTGGTCGCGGTGCCGCTGGCGCTGGCCGGTTTTGCCACCCCGCTGGCGGCGGCGCTGGCGATGTCGGCGTCGTCGATCACGGTCTCGCTCAACGCCCTGCGGCTGAGGTAGAGCGTTGGAAATCCTTGCATTCCTGATTCCGGTTACCCTGTTCATCGGGGGCGTCGGCCTGGCTGCTTTCGTCTGGGCGCTGAAATCCCACCAGTTCGAGGATCCAAAGGGCGATGCCAACCGCATCCTGACCGAGGATTGGGACCACAAACCCAAACCCTGAACCTTCTTCTTTGCCCAAATACTCCCGCCGGAGGCGGCGACGCGGCCAGACGCTCCGCGGGGAGTATTTGGGCAAAGAAGAAATCTGCGTCAGATCACCGTCACGCGGGCGGGGCTCAGGCCCTCGATCTCGACCGTGCAGGTCTGGCCGCGCGCGATCGGGCCGACCCCTGCCGGGGTGCCGGTGAAGATCAGATCACCCGGCCGCAAGGCAACCAGACGCGAGAGAAATTCGATGATGCCGGGCACGTCCCAGATCATCTCAGTAAGGCGGGCGGTCTGGCGCATTTGGCCACCCACCCGGCAGGTGATGCGCCCTTGCGGGGCACCTGCGCCGGTTGCGGGGTGCAACAAGCCGACCACCGCCGAGTTGTCAAAGCCCTTGGCCATGTCCCACGGGCGGCGCAGGGCCTTGGCCTGAGCCTGAAGGTCGCGCCGGGTCAGGTCGTTGCCGGTGGCGTAGCCCCAGACGTGGGCAAGGGCGGCCGCGCGCGCAATATCGGCCCCGCCGCGGCCGATCGCCACCACCAGTTCGGCCTCGTGGTGCAGATCCCGGGTGGCGGGCGGGTAGGGAATGCGGGCCCCGTCAAGCACCACCGCATCGCTCGGTTTGGTAAAGAAGAACGGCGGTTCGGCCTGGGGATCGTGGCCCATCTCGACCGCGTGGTCGGCATAGTTGCGCCCGACGCAAAAGATGCGTCGCAGCGCAAAGCGGGCGGAACTGCCTGCTACCGGCAGGCTGGGCGGGGTCGGGCAGGGGATCACGTAATCGGGCATGGTATCATCCGTGGCTCAGGGGCCGATGGTAAAGCACTGGGTGCCGCGCGCTTGCAGGCGGCGGCAGGCAAGATCGGCCATGTCCTGGGTCAAGCCCATGAAATTGGCGTCAAACCCGCCACTTTTCGGCACGATCTTGCGCAACCCGTCACCAAGGGTGGTGCTTTCGGCCAGCATGGTTTTCATCAGGGCCCGGTCGGCGGCGGCACTGGAAGCAAACCGACCGATCGTCACCCCCCAGTGCCGCCCGCCCGAGGTCGATACCGCCATCACGACTTCGGGTTCCGTCGGCACCGGATCGGCGTTGGCAGCACCGGGCGGGGTGGCGGTGTGGATGATCATCGCGGTCATCTGTTCGGGCTTGGGGACCGGTCGCGGGGCAGGCGCTTGCACCGACGCCAGCGCGACGATGTTGGTCGCCTCGGGCAGCGTGTCGGCGGGGGGGATCGGCGCAACCGCGGCAAGTGCCATCTCGGGGGCGGCGGCGGGCAGGGCTTCTGCGGGGGGCGGCAAGGGGGGCGCTGTGGCGGCCTCGGCCAAGGCCCCGGCGATACTGTCCTGCATCGCGGCGACTGCCACTTCGGCGGCAGCGGCTTGCTCGGGTCGGGCTTGCGGGCGCGGCGAGCGGGTGACGGTGGTCACCAGGCGCAGCGTCTTGCCGGCGGCGACGCCAACGCCTTCGCCCTGGGCCACCAGACCCTCGGCGGCGGCATTTGGCTCCAGCACCGGTGCGGCGGGGGGCTGGGCGGCCGCGTTCGCCGGGGCGGCGGCAAAGCCGAGATCAAGCAGTTCGGCCATCTTGGCATTGCGCTGTGCGGTCGAGGTGCCGCCGAAGATCGTCGCGATGATGCGCTTGTTGCCGCGCTCGGCCGAGGCCGTCAGGTTGAACCCGGCCGGGCCGGTATAGCCGGTCTTGATGCCGTCGGCACCTTGATAGCTGTCGAGGAACTTGCGGTTGGTATTGGCGACCTGAGCCATCCCCGCATCCGCCGAGCGCCGTGAGAAAAGGTTGTAATACTGCGGAAAATCGAAAAACAACCGGCGCCCCAGCAGGGTCATGTCGCGCGCCGTGGACAAATGACCGTCGCGGGTCAGGCCATTGGCGTTGCGAAAGGTCGAGTGCTTCATGCCAAGCGCCTTGGCGGTGCGGTTCATCCGGGCGGCGAATTTGTCTTCCGATCCGCCGAGAAAATCGCCGATCGCGGTGGCCGCATCATTAGCCGACCGGACTGCGGCGGCCCGGATCAGGTAGCGCAGGGCGATCTTCTGTCCGGCCTTCAACCCGAGGTGCGAGGGCGGCTCGGCGGCGGCATTGGCGGAAACCGTCACCATGGTATCAAGGCTGATCTCACCGCTCTCGATCGCGGCGAAGGTGATGTAAAGCGTCAGCATCTTGGTCAGGGATGCCGGGTGCAGGCGGGTGTCGGCGTTGCGGGCATAAAGGGTCTCGCCGGTGCGCGCGTCCATCACGATGGCGGCATAGGGGGCGGCGAACGACGCACCACCGCCTGCCACCCCCACGCCAAGGGCAAGCACCATAATGGTGAAAAGTCGTGCAAGCTGCCCGAAAAGCGCTGCCACGTCGCCTGCCCCTTGATCTGCCTCACGCCTGCCCCTGATTTAGCCGGGGCTTGTCTGCTTGCGCCAAGGCTAGCACAGAGGGTGAGTCAAGAAAAGCCCCCAAATTCAATGACTTTTGCCGTCGAGTTGAAGTGACCCCGGCAGGTCTTGGGGGCGGGCCTTGCAGTGCCCCAAGATGCTGTGTTCAGCGCAGCCCGGCAACCAGGGCAGGCAGGGCGGCCAGATCGGACAGGGTGTAAAAGCGCGCGTGATCCAGCGGCGCCTCGGCCTGTTCCAGCGCCCAGGTCAGGCCGTGCGGCACATGCACCCCCCAGCCGCCCGCCGCGATCACCGGCACCACATCCGAGCGCAGCGAATTGCCCACCATCATCGCCCGGTCGGCCCCGTCGCCGTGGCGGGCAAAGATCGTGGTATAGACGGCGGGGGTCTTGTCGGACACGATTTCGACCGCATCGAACAGATCGCCCAGGCCCGATTGCGCCAGTTTGCGTTCCTGATCCAGCAG
>Ga0210021_1004031_pt1 | contig 11479 bp, 7 predicted proteins | sample CryGeymeta201517_FD_183981 | JGI IMG/M metagenome (GOLD analysis project Ga0210021, IMG submission 183981) | Groundwater microbial communities from Crystal Geyser aquifers in Utah, USA - Crystal Geyser metaG 2015-17 (SPAdes) (version 2) | ecosystem: Environmental > Aquatic > Deep subsurface >... | reverse complement strand
CATTGCCATTTTATACAGCGATGCCCGGCGCGAATATTTTCCATCGGCAGAACAGTACATTACAGAAGCAGAAGTTTTTGGGCGGGCCAAAATTATTGCCCCGTACTTTGAAAAAATTGGTTTTCATGTCAATTTATTGCCTGGCAATAATGATTTATCTGATGAACTCAAAAAATTAAAGCCGGATTTAGTTTTAAATTTAGTTGATTCTGTCTATGGCCAGGAGCATCTTGCCGCCATTATTCCAGCCACTTTAGATCTTTTTAACCTGCCATATATCGGCACTGGTATGCTGGGACTAGCGATTAACTCCAATAAATTTCTGACTAAAAAATTATTGGAGCAAGCTGGCTTGCCTCTACCGCGCTACCAGCTGTTTAATAATTCAACTGACCCGCTTGATAGCCAATTAAAGTTTCCTCTCATTTCCAAATTAAATGAAATCCATGGCAGTGTGGCTATTGATCAGAATTCAGTCAGTGAAAACGAGTTCCATTTGCGTGAGCGGCTTAAAAAATTAATCAAAACTTATCATCAGCCGGTTTTAGTAGAAGAGTTTATTGTGGGCAAAGAATTAAGCGCTTATCTTTTAGAGGGTGCCAGTAAAAAAGTCTATATTGGTGAAAAAATTTTTAGTGATGCGGGAAGCAAATTCAAATTAGCCACCTTTGACGCCGTCTGGCGCGATATTAATAGTTATGATTACGCCCGTTCCAGCGGTCATGGTATGCTGGAGGGCTATGTGCGCACGGCCTTTGATATTTTAAAAATGGATGATTATGCCAAATTTGACATTCGCCAGGACGAATCAGGCCGCTATTATTTTATTGACTGCAACGCCAACCCGGCCTTTGGCCCTTTAGAGACTGACTGCGCCATCAGCCACATTATGAAAATGTATAATATTGATTTTTCTGAAATTATCCGCCGGCTAATTCTTAATACCACCAAGGACGAATCAAATTTAACTGAATTTAACCCCAACAACGGTAAAAATCTATGAAGATAGCTTTGTGTTATAATGTGCGCCATGTTAAGCCGGATATTAATAACCCCCAATATATTTTAGAAGCAGAGTTTGACGAGCCGCAAACCATTAAAGGCATTCAACAAGCTCTTGAAAAATTGGGACACACGGTTTTTTTGGTTGAGGCTGATCAAAACGGATATCTAAAATTTAAAAAATTAAAAAATAAATTGGATTTGGTTTTTAATATTGCTGAAGGCATCTTTGGCCATGACCGTGAAGCGCAGGTCCCGGCAATGCTGGAAATGCTTGAGTTGCCCTATACTGGGCCAAGCCCGCTGGCTTATGCTTTAGGCCTTGATAAAGCCAAAACAAAAGAAATATTGCTGGCTAACGGCATACCGACGCCGCGCTGGCAGGTTATTAAACAAGTTAAGGATTTAAAAAAGAGCCTAATCGGTTTTTTCCCAGTGATTGTCAAGCCAGTTGGTGAAGGGTCAAGCAAAGGCATCCACGCCGCCAATTTAGCTCATAATTTTCAGAAGTTAAAAAAGATTACGGCTAAACTGTTAAGGCAATTCAGCCAACCGGTTTTAATCGAAGAATTTTTGTCAGGCAGGGAATTTACCGTAGCGCTTATCGGCCAGCCGCCGCGAGTCTTGCCGATTATTGAAATCACTTTTGACAAATTACCTCAAGGCATGCCGCCTTTTGATCATTTTGAAGCCAAATGGCTTTATGATAATCCCGCCAGCGGTTTTGATCCCTTAATTTGTCCGGCCAGAATAACCAAGCGCTTGGCAGATCAAATTAAAGACTATTCACTCAAGGCATTTAATGCCCTGGGCATGGCTGATTGGGCCAGACTGGACATCAGGCTGAATTTGAAAGGGGTGCCTAATATTATTGAAATCAATTGTCCGCCCGGCATTATACCTGATCCTAAAGAGAATTCCCGTTTTCCCAGGGCGGCCAGGGTCGCCGGCCTGTCTTACCAGAACATGATTAAAACAATTTTAAAGTCAGCCTGCCGCCGCTATCATTTGAATTATAAATAATCAATTAACCAAATAGATCAATTGCCATGCTAAGCAAACGTTTATCGCCATATTTAGAAAAATTGTCAGTTACTTGTCCTGCCATCTACAAGCAATTTGTGCCTTCTTTACAAGAAGGCCATGATGAAGAATTGACGGTTGATGATCCTCTTTTAGAAGAAGAGCATACTGTTGTGCGCGGCTTAGTGCACAAATACGGCAATCGCGCTCTTTTGCTTTTAACTATGAATTGCGCAGCCTATTGCCGTTTTTGCACTCGCCGCCGCAAAGTATCTGATATTAAAAAAGGGATCATCACTCATCATGATCTGGATAAAATGGTGGCTTATCTGAAAAAACATCCGGAAATCAAAGAGCTGATTTTATCCGGCGGCGATCCTTTAACCCAGCCGGTTATTTTGAAGAAAGCTTTGCAGAAATTTACCAAGCTGCCGCAGATAAAAATTATTCGCATTGGTTCGCGCCTGCCAGTTTCCAATCCCCAGATGGTCAACAGCCAAGTTATTTCTGCCCTGAAACTTGTTAAAAAACAGCCGCTCTACATTATGCTTCATTTTGAACATCCTGATGAAATAACGCCAGCCACCGTTAGAGCAGTCAAAAAACTTCAGGCAGTTTCTTCAATGATGTTTTCCCAGTCAGTTTTTTTGAAAGGCGTCAATGATAATGTTCCGGTGCTTTATGAGTTATTTTCTAAATTACTTGAAATTGGCATTAAGCCATATTACCTTTACCGTTGTGATTATGTCAAAGGCGCCGAGCATTTTATTGTTGATTTCAAACGTGAAATTAAAATCATGACCGAATTGCGCGCGCGTCTTAGCGGTCTTGCCTGCCCGATGTATGTCATTGATGCTCCCAGCGGCGCAGGCAAGATCCCGGTACCTTTAAATTTTTGGCAATTTGACAAGACGCACTTTAAAGATTTTAACGGCAAAAAATTAAGATTTTTTGAACCATAGATGTTTTTATCTAATTAAGACAAAAAATCCCGATTCACTCGGGATTTTTAATGGACAATTTTGCCAATCATCTTTTATATTGATATAATAAAAGCATAAACAACAAAACATAACATAAAATCCTTACGGCAGAGCGCAAGGCTTTTGAATTATGGCTCGTATCATTTCCATTGTTAACCAAAAAGGCGGCGTTGGCAAAACCACGACAGCCATCAATTTAGCAACTTATCTGGCCGAATATGGTAAGTCAGTTTTGCTGATTGACCTTGATCCACAGGCCAATGCCAGTTCAGGCCTGGGCATTGATTATCAATCAATTCCCAACGGGCTTTATGAGGTGTTGACCGGTCCCTATTCCTTATCTGATATAATCCGCCCGACTGTCCACCAAGCCCTGCATCTTGCCCCGGCCAATCAAAATTTAGCGGCCGCCAATATTGAATTGGTTTCTTATGACGATCGTGAATTCAAGTTGTTAAATATCTTAAAAGAAGTTCAAAACCAATACAACTATATTATCATTGACTCGCCGCCGTCGCTTGGTATTTTAACAATCAACGGCTTAGTCGCCGCTGATGAAATTTTGATTCCCGTCCAATGCGAATATTATGCCCTGGAGGGCTTGAGCCAGCTATTAAATACCATTAATTTGGTTAAGGAGAACATTAAGCCTAAATTAAAAATTCTTGGCGCTTTAATGACCATGTATGATGACAAACATAAGTTAACCAGTGAAATTTTTAACGAGCTTTACCGTTATTTTCCCAATCGTATTTTTCGCACTGTAATTCCCAGGAACATCCGTCTGGCTGAAGCCCCGTCTCATGGTCGCTCAATCCTGCACTATGATAGTAAATCAAAAGGAGCTAAGGCCTATGAAAAACTGGCCAGGGAAATAATTTTATTAGAACCCTAAACTCTAAATGATAAATTTATGCAAAATAATCAAACATTAGGCAGGGGGTTAAGCAGTCTTATACCCAAAAAGGAAGACCCGAATAAAAATATTCGTGGTCCTGTTTCTCCCGCTTCATATCTGCCTAAAACGAATTTTGGCATCTCTAACCAGATTGTTCATATTTCCCCTAACCAAATAAATATTAATCCTTATCAACCCAGGCAAAATTTTAATGAATCTGCCTTGATAAGCCTGCGCAATTCAATCAAAGAACATGGTATTATCCAGCCATTAATAGTGACTCAAACCATGGCCGGTAAATATGAGTTGGTGGCCGGTGAACGGCGTTTGCGTGCTGCTAAAGAACTAAATTTAAAAACCGTACCGGTGATTGTCCGCACGGCTAAAGATTTGGAAAAATTGGAACTCTCTTTAATTGAAAATATTCAAAGGGAAGACTTAAATCCCATTGAACGCGCCAAAGGTTATAGACAATTAATTGAAAATTTTCATTTAACCCAGGAAGAGGCTGCCCAGCGGTTAGGCATTATCAGAAGCACACTGACTAATACTCTGCGGCTGTTGCATCTTCCCGCTAATATCCAGATAGCCCTGGCCAGTGGTGAAATATCCGAGAGTCAGGCCAAACTAATTGTCGGTGTCGCTAGTGATAATGCCCAGCAAAAGATATTTGATAAAACAAAATATAGTAACCTGACGGTCAGAGATACCGCCCGGGAAATTAAGCGCGTCAAGGTTAAGGCTTACACCCGGTTGATTAAAAAAGACCCCCAAATTGAAAATTGGGAATATCAGTTGCGGCAAATTTTGGGCACCAAAGTCAATATCCGCAAACGTGGCTTCCAAGGCGGAATAGTGGAAATAGAATATTATTCAGATGAAGAACTAAAAGGAATTATAGATAATATTATAACTAAATAAATTTATTTTTTATTAAGACCTAAATATGCAAAAAATTTATCAAAAATTAAATAACCGCTTTAGCTGGTATAAAAGCTGGCATGAGCAGCCGTATCATCCTCATCTTCACTGGCTCACTTTTTTGTGCGTCGGAATAATAACTTTGAGTGCTGTATTTTTCCAGATTAAGATTACTTTTGAGCCAATGGAGTGGGTAGATTTGACCTTTTGTCATCCGTAGATTATAATAAATATGTGGATTATTACTCCACAAATTTATGAGGTAACATTCTAAAATATGCTTAAACGTTTTTATAATTTCAACCGATTAATTAAAAAGCAAAAGGTTTTGGTGGTTTATGGTCCAAGAAGAGTTGGTAAAACAACCTTATTAAATGAATTTTTAAAAAATACCAAATTAAAATATAAGCTGGATTCTGGAGATAATATGAAAATTCAGCAGATCTTAAGTTCTCAAGATTTTAAACAGATTAAAGAATACGCGGAGGGCTATAATTTAATTGCTATTGATGAAGCGCAGCAGATCCCTAATATTGGTTTGGGTTTGAAAATTTTAGTTGATCAAATGCCTAATTTAACGGTGATTGTCACTGGCTCGTCTTCTTTTGATTTATCGCAAAAAATAGGCGAGCCATTAACTGGCCGTAAAAAAACAATCATTCTTTTTCCTTTGGCCCAAATGGAATTAAGAGATAAATTTAATAAATATGAACTCAAAGAAAGATTAGAAGATTTTTTAATTTTTGGCTCTTATCCGGAAGTCATCACTGCTAAAAGCCGTCAGGGGAAAATAGAAGTTTTAGAGGAATTGGTCAATTCATATCTATTAAAAGATGTTCTGACTTTGGATAAAATTAAATCCTCACAGCAATTATTAAATTTATTAAAATTAATTGCTTTTCAAGTTGGCAGCCAAGTATCCTTAAGTGAATTAGCCAGCCAAGTTAAATTAGACGTTAAAACAGTTGATCGTTATTTGGACATCTTAGAAAAATCCTTTGTCATTAAGCGGCTGGGTGGTTTTAGCCGTAATTTAAGGCAAGAAGTTATCAGCAAAGCCAAATATTATTTTTTAGATAATGGCGTCAGGAATGCTTTAATCTCTCAGTTTAATAAATTAAATGACCGCAATGATACTGGCGCTTTATTTGAAAATTTTATGTTTGCCGAGAAGTTAAAAGCCAATGCTTACAAAAACAAAGGTGTGGCAATTTATTTTTGGCGGACTTATGCTGGGCAGGAAATTGATTTAATCGAAGAAGGACAAGGCAATTTATCTGGTTATGAATTTAAGTGGTCAGCTAAAATTAAGACCAAATCACCTAAAGACTGGTTTAAAAATTATCCCCAGGCAAAGTATAAAATAGTCCACCAAGAAAATTATTTGGATTTTGTGCTTTAAACTTATTACCTCATGTTTCACTAATATCTCCCAAAAAAGAATAAAGAATTATGGATTATGGATAAAGAATAAATTTAAAACTATTTTCAATGCAAAAAATTCATCAAAAACTAATTAACCAATCCCGTCATTACAGGCAATGGCACGAGCAGCCCTATTATCCCCATCTGCATTGGCTGGCTTTTTTGTGCGTGGGAATAATGGCTTTGAGTGCTGTGTTTTTATAGATAAAACTTACCTTTGAACCGATGGGGTTTAAAGTTAATATTCCTCAAATTCAAGCCGAAACTAATTGCACTTTTTTTGTCGCGACCAATGGTTTGGACAGCAATGACGGAAAGTCAGAAAGCCAGTCCTTAAAGACAATTCAAGCCGCAGTTAATAAAGCAGCGCCCGGAGATGTGGTGTGCGTCAGGACCGGAACATATGGCAGTTTAAGGGTCTATCCAGGCCAGGGAATGGGCCGTTCCGGCACTGCTCAACAACCCATTATTTACCGTGTTTTTGGCGATGGACCAGTACAATTAGCCTCAATTTGGATTGAGGGCGAGTATGTAGAGTTCCGGGATTTTAAAGTGGTGGGACCGGGCAGAGACAGCAATGGGAGTGTGGGGATTTTTACGGCAAGCCGCGAGAGTATCTGTTGCACTCATTTTCAGACCAATCATGTTAAGTTTATTGGTATTGAAGTGACGAACTTTGCCACTGGTATTCTAGGCGGCGGAGATGACCTTGAGTTCCGCGAGATGGACATTCATCATAATGGTTATTATTGGTTTGAAGATATGGGGATATATCTTTCAGGCGCACGAATAAAAATCATTGGGAACCGTATTCACGACAATGCTTCAACCGGTATTCAACTCTGGAATACTTCCAATGACCCGACCTTGGTTCCTAATCATACTATTGTGGAAAATAACATTATTTACGCCAATGGATTTACAGTCGTGAAAAGCAAAAAGGGTGTTGGTTCTGAACAGTATGGCCGGGGTATTGTTTTGGGTTCAAACGGCGCGGCTTCCGAAGGCAACTTGATTCAAAACAATATCATTTTTGCTAATTTCCCTTTAGGAATTGGATTATACAGTTTGAGCAATAATACGAAAATTATTAATAATACTATTGTGGCTAATGTGAATGGTATTGGCAGCGATGAACGGGCCACTAATGTAATAGTGAAGAATAATATTGTCTATGATAATAATGCCGAGGCCGTGCGCGCCTGGCTTGAAATTAACCGTCCAGAACTGTTGAATTCCGTAAATACTAATCGCCATGGCAGCGGTTTTGATCTGCCGGCCACGGGCATTGCTGCAAGTAATAATCTTACTGCAGTTGACCCAAAATTTAGTAATCGTGCTAATAATGATTTTCATCTTATTGCCTCGTCGCTTGCCATTGACGCCGGCACTTCTCAAGATGCCCCTGCCACTGACTTTGAAGGCACGCCACGGCCGCAGGGAAATGGCTATGACATCGGTGCGGATGAGTACGGGGCAGGGAGCAGTGGTTCTGTTTGCGGCAACGGAGTATGTGAAAGCGGAGAAAACTCCAGCAGTTGTCCAACTGATTGTCCCACTACCACCCCTCGTTCTTTAACGGCTGACTTTAACTCCGACAATAAAGTTGATGTGATTGATCTCGGCATATTTTTATCCAACTGGGGTTCAGCTTCCAAACCGTCGGCGGATTTAAATCAGGATGGGAAAGTGGACGTTATTGATCTCGGCATTATGCTTTCCAATTGGAGGATATAAATTATTAAAGCGCTTAATCTAATGATTTACGTTCATTTTAAGAATAAATATTGTTTGGCAGTTATTCCTATGGTTTTATTTCTGGTTGTCTTTATTTTTGGGAATTGGCAGCAAATGAATCGTTTATTGGCTCAGTCGGCATCTTATGAAGTAGGAATGATTGATTCAATGGATAAAGTATTTATTAAAAACGATTTGCAATCTTTTCAGGGAAAATGGACGACTGTTTGGAATCTCGCTCTGGCTCAAAACGAATACGAAAGTTTTCAAGTGGTGGTTAAGGCCAACAAAGATTTGATTGGCGTGCGCGTTACCCTGCTAGATAGTAATGGTCTGCAAATAGAAGCGTATCCGGTGGGTTCGCTGGAAATAAAACAACCCAGCCATTCTCATTCTGGCAACTTGGGCTGGTACCCTGACCCTATTCTGACTTTTGCCGACAAGATTGATGTAAGAAACGGAGATTATCAGTCTTTTTGGGTGACAATTTACGCGCCCAAAGGCGTGCCCGCCGGGTTGCGGCCGATAAAATTAAGAATTAGCGGCGACAATACGGAGCCTGCTGATATAACAGTAAACATCAAAGTTTGGAATTTTACACTGCCCGATAAACCCAGTCTTTCAACCGCTTTAAGTTGGGACGGCAGGGATATAGAATCCATCTACAAGGATACACTTTCTTGGCCAAAAAGAGAAAATGCTCAGCGCCATATTCTATACGAAGAAGAAATGAAATACTTAATAGAAAAGTATCGTTTCTGGCTGGATAATATTTACGGCCAAGGGCAGGCTTATCAAAACGAGCTGTATAACGATTACGGCTTTATTGATAAAAGCCAGCTGCATTGCGGGCCTATGCATTTGACGGAAGATTGCAGCAAAATAACATACAGTATGTTCCCCGAGGGAGTGTCAGACCCGGCTTCCTTTGACGATTATATTAATACTTATGTAGCCGAAGTGAAAGAACAATGGAACAGCATTTCCGCCCAAAAGCGGCCTTATTACTATCTTTATATGCTTGATGAAATTCCGCCTCAGTGCTACGAACAAAGCAAATATATTGTTCAGAAAATCCACGAGGCATTGCCGGATATTCCTATTCTTATCGCTTCTTACGGCGATGAAATCCCCGCCAAAAGCGATGCGCAGTTTTTAAGCTGGCTTATGGGCGTGGCAGGAGCAAATCCCGACACCTGGCAGGGCGATTATATCCGTGCGCAGAGGAAAGAAGTCTGGCCGTATACTACCGGTTGGAATCCCACGACTATTACCTGGTATTTAGAAGATCCATTGATAAACACGAGAATTTTACTGGGCGCTTCGGCGTATAAATTTAAATTTGACGGATTCCTTTACTGGCGAGTCGGCAATTGGAACGCAGAAAGCAACAAAAGACCGATCTCAATTACCAACGGAGCCTATATAAGTTGGGATCCCTGGAATGAATTTGGCAACGGAATATCTTCGTTGTTCTGGCCCGGCCCCGAGCGGATAATTCCGAGTGTCAGGCTGGCTAACTTCCGCGACGGCATGGAAGACTACGAGTATTATAAAATTGCCGAATGCCTGACCGATTCAAGGATCGGCGTTTCTCAAAGCATTGTCGGCGACCAACTGCAAAACCGCACTGGCGACCCCAATACTTACTATGCCGAGCGGGAGCGCATTGCTAACTTAATTGAATCTCAAGGCGGCAATGGCAGCCGCTGCCGCGGACCTTTCTCAACTGCATTTAATAATCCTTCGCCTCCGCCCCAAACTAAAAAAGGCGATCTGAACTCCGACAATAAAGTTGATGTGATTGATCTCGGCATATTTTTATCCAACTGGGGTTCAGCTTCCAAACCGTCGGCGGATTTAAATCAAGACGGCCGGGTAGATGTAATAGATTTAGGTATCTTTCTTTCCAATTGGGGATAAATATTGTATACTAAAATTATATGAATAATTTAAATAAACTTTTGTTCATCGGGTTCTTTCTATCCCTTCCTGGAGTATTGGTTTTAGGTCAATCAATTAATAATTCTCTGGTTAGCGCTGACGCGGCCGGATCTTTTTACGTGCGCGACTACGGGGCCGAAGGAGACGGACAGACAAATGATCGGGCAACCATTCAAGCTGCCATCGATGCCGCAGCCAACGCGGGAGGCGGTGAAGTTATCTTAGATCAATCAAGGACCTACAAAACCGGCAATCTATTACTCAAGTCCAACGTGACCTTGGTTATTGAAAGTGGGGCGCGGCTGAAAGCCAGTTCAAATTTTAATGACTGGGATCCACCACTCAAATGTCGAACAGGAAACGCCGATATTATTCAAATTGCCAAGGCTAATAACGTTGGCATTAGCGGCGGCGGAAATATCGAGGGGACAAGCTCTTTTGAATGTGAATTAGAAGGTTGCTGCGAAGGCTGTCGCGTGGGACCGGGCGGCATTGGAATTTATGACAGCTCTAATATAAATATCAGTCAAATCAAGATCACAAACTCGGCCGCGGCAACAATAGTTATGAATAGCTGTGATCACGTTACCATAAATGGCGTAACAATTGATAATATCACGCATGATAGTTTGCCAAGCGCTCAGTGTGATGATGGTATTGATATTCTTAATTCGCAATACGTTACGGTTAAAAATTGCGATATTTATACTAATGAAGATGCTATCGCTATTAAAGGAGCTGAAGCAGGTTGGTCTTTGGGTGGTGATCTAGTAGGGGGCGTTAAAAAGAGCGAAACGGAAACCGCGCACGATATTCTTATAGAGAATAATAGAGTCCGTACTTTTGAAAATGGGCTGGGTCTTGAGATTGGTTATGAAGTAAACACTGAAATTTACAATGTTTGGTGGCGGAATAATACAATTCAGCCTCCGGAAGGCGAGTTTAACTATGATTATGATGTTGATATAACCGTTCCTGCGCCCGGAAGCTGGTCCTCAAGGACAATCCAAGGAGTAAGTCAGGTTCACAATATTTATTATGAAAATAATACCCATGTCGATGGCTCATTAGCAAAATTTCATATCTCATCCCCTCCATCTGATGACTATTGCGTATATTATGATATTTATTGGAACGGAAACCATGTGGGGCCGTCCGGAGATAATAAATATTCATTTGTTTTGACAGCTGAAGAATGCGGCGGTGGGTCAAATTGTTCCTGCGTCTCCTGGCAAAACCAAGGATGCGGACAGGGTGGTTGCGCGACTGACGAAATGTATCAGACTAGAAGTTGTACACCCAGTAATTGCAGTAGCCAGTCACATTGTATTAATGATACCCAATGCACTCCAAGCCCCCCAGTCTGCAACGATAATGGCATCTGTGATTCAGGCGAAGACACTCAACACTGCCCTGATGACTGTCCGGCGCCTGCTCCGCCAGCAGTCTGCAACGATAATGGCATCTGTGATTCAGGTGAAGACACTCAACACTGCCCTGATGACTGTCCGGCGCCTGCTCCGCCAGCTGATTTTAACTGCGATAA
>Ga0210021_1004023_pt1 | contig 11499 bp, 13 predicted proteins | sample CryGeymeta201517_FD_183981 | JGI IMG/M metagenome (GOLD analysis project Ga0210021, IMG submission 183981) | Groundwater microbial communities from Crystal Geyser aquifers in Utah, USA - Crystal Geyser metaG 2015-17 (SPAdes) (version 2) | ecosystem: Environmental > Aquatic > Deep subsurface >... | reverse complement strand
GAAAACTCGGATTGGTTAAAAGAATTAAAAAACAAATCGATAAATTCGCTTTGACTAATAAAGATCTTGGGCTTTCAACTTGATAATTTTCAACCTATTACAAAAACGTTAGTCAGAATATGATGACAAAAATTGACGAAAGAAAAAATATTATAGTTTCCTTAAAATCTATGTACAAAGAGGACAATAGAGGAATTGACAAGCGAATAAAACATTTAAGAATTATGAGTTTCTTAAATACTACTATGAGTATAGTTTCTGGAGGAATAATTTTAACAAGTATTATTTCAGAACAATTTGGATTTGAAATTTTAAAATGGGAAAAATCCGGAACATTAGCTATGTTGAGTATTATGTTTTTCCTTAATTTTCCAAGAGAGATTTATGAACTTAAATTATTAAACCATCTCAAGAGAATTAATGATTTTAAAGATTTTATTGGAATTGAAAAATTAAATCTTGAATTAAAAAACTTACTGAGTATAATGAATAATCGAAAACCGAATCTTGTATTAATTATATTTATTGTAGTTCTAATATTTATGGCATTATGGCAAGCTTTTGGCCTGAGTAATACTTATTGGAATTATATGAAAATTCCGATTTTATTATTTTTTGGATTTTCAGTTTTTAATTTTATAAAACTTAATAAAAAACTTACTGGTAATATTAATCAAGCAGAAAAAATACTGTAGCCAACACCTCATAAAATTTATGCTTACATTTGAACTAGCAGAAACCGACAAACATTCAATAAAAATATTGCTACGGCGGAAAAATCTCCGATTTTTACGTCGCACAAATCTTATAAAATCACGTTAGCGGTCATGCCATGACAATGTGGTACATATAAAAATTTATCTTGGTAATTAATAATTATAACTAAACTAAAAAATAATTTAAAATGAAAAAGAGTAGAATAATAATATTAATTCTTGTATTTATTCTAGGAACTAAAATTAATGTTGCACAGTCCAAATCAGAAACTGAAAATTGGTTAATATCAATTATTGAGGATCCTGAATACAAATATAATGCATATCATTTATATGATATTTCTTTTGAGAATGGCAATATGATTATTGTAAGTCCTTTGTTACAGGAACTTTATGAATATAAAATACCACTAAATTCATTAGGTAAAATCAAACTACAAAAATTAGATGATGGTTATAGACTCACAATAAGCTGTTCAAACGAAGCTTGTATCAAATTTGGCGAATATGTTAATAGAGACACAAATAATTATCAGTTTGCATCCTATAATAAGCAAACAATAATAATGTTCGGTACAAATTTAGAATTTGATGACCTTCCATCAAGGTTGAATAAAGCACTTAAACATCTTGTTCAATTAAATGGTGGTAAATTAATTGAAGAACCGTTCTAATTTTCTATTTATAGAAATTATTTGTTAATAAATATGAACCTAAATCATTAAAGAAATGCAGGGAAAAAATAAAATAATTCACAAAAAAATTAAATTAAATTACGATGAAGGTGGTATAGAAGTTCAGTTAAATTTTGTAATCAATGAAGACCACACTGAAATCGTAATTATAAATATTCATTCTTCTTTTGAATCTGGCTTACCTAACTCTGCTACTTTTGAAAAAACTAATGGAATATATAATCTAGTTGCAACTTATTTTGACCTAAAAGGACGAAAAATTGTTGAAAGAGTTAATAGTAAATATGCTGTGGATATTGTCAACGAAATTTTGAAAATTCAAAAATAAATTGGATTAAATAAAGACTGTTTAATTTAACTGATTTCTACTACTAATAAAAGCACGCACCGCTAACACCGTATAAAAAAAATTGCTAGTTTTAGCTAAACCAAAGTTGGTTGCTCGTTTGCTGGCTTCTGATTTTCCTTCGGAAAATCCTCGCCCACAAACACGCAACTTTCCTTATACAAAAACGTTGTGGTGCATTAAAAAAAAACGACCTGAATGATAGATATTGAATCTTTTAAAAATTTCTTTCCCAAAAGTTTTTCAAAAAAATTAAACGAAAGTATAATTCCTCATTCAAGTCCAATTGTAAGAAATGAAATTGCCGAAAATCTTCACAGAGAGATTACGGAATTTAAATATCACCCATCCACACCAAGAGATTACATAATTATTAATAAAGCCAATTATGTAGCGAGAATCACACCAACTTTTCACCCAAAAGACTATTTTCTTTTTTATTTCTGCACAAAAATTTTAGAGGATGAAATAGCAGGAAATTATGTTGAAGGAACTTACGGAGGTTGGCGTTTGGGGAATCAAATTAGATTTAAAGAAGAAGGAGATGAATTAGAACTATTAGATTCTGCGCCTTCAAATAGTTACAACCCATTTTTATGGACAGAAAATTGGTCTGACTTTCAAAAAAAAGCGTTTGCAAACAATAATTCGGACGAACATAAAATTGTGGTTAAATTAGACATTGCTAATTTTTATGACAATGTGAGTATCGATTTATTAGGTAAGAAGTTATATTTAGCTTCACCACGCAACAAATTGTTTTACATTGATTTATTAACTCATTTTTTGAGTAATTGGAACAAAAAATTTCAAGGCTATTCAAAGAAGTCAGTCGGATTACCTCAAGATGAAATTAGTGATAGTTCAAGACTTTTAGCTAATTTTTATCTTCAGGATTTTGACAAAGAAATTAAGAAAAAATGTGATGAATTGGATGCTAAATATTTAAGATATGCGGACGACCAATTATTCTACACAAAAACAAAAGAAGACGCACAATATTTAGTTTATGAAGCATCTAAATTATTATCAAAAATAGGTTTAAATATAAATACAGGAAAGGTTGAATATTTTGATAATCCAGAAAAATTTAATCAATATTGGGCATTTGAAATTTTTGAACTTTTAGGAGACAAAAAGAATAAAGAAAATATTAATCGAGGAATTAAAAAATATATTGAGTGGAAAGATAAACGAATCTCATTCAAAGAACATTCTGTTCTACGAAGAATATTAAATCAAGATTTTAAGCTATTTGAAACTTCGAGTAAACATAAAGTTTTAGCTTATTTATTCGACAAGGAGTTCATAAGTATGATGAATAATTGGTCAATGACTAAAGTATACAATCAGCTTAATGAAGAAGATAAAAAAGAGTTTCTGAAAATTTTAGATACATTAATTGAAGAATATCACTTTAATTTCTTTCATTACAATCTAATTGTCTTCTATGAAAAGAATAAAATTGATTTTGATAAAGAAAGAATATTAGAACGAATTGAAGAACTAAAAATATAATAACGCACCACAACAATGGCTATAAGTAATTGCTTGTTCTCACCTACTTCTGAAAATCCTCGCGGATTTTCAGCTTGGTGTGTACTTGCAAAGTTAAGTGCTAAACCACGCAACTACTCATAGCCGAGACCGTTGGCGGTCATTTGAAACAACGAGATAACCGAGAAACAATTTGACAAAACTCGACTTTAAAATTTAAAAAATTATGGGAATATTTGACAATCTATTTAACCAGAAAAGTAGCCAAGAAAATAACTACGAAAATGGTATATTTTATAGAGCAAACCTATTTCAGAAAAATGTTGCTTCACAAATTGAGTCTGACTCTTTAGAAATAGCTATTAGCTTTCAACATTCACTTGTTAGTATCGGAGAAAAAAATTTCAAAGTCAAAACTCAAAATGGTAAAGAATTTAATTTTCCCATTAGATTTTCAGAAAAAGACACTTTCACAATTACCAATATTGGAAAATTTGAAAACGGGAATGATTTCCGTCTTATTCAACCTATTGGCTTGTCTTTAGATATGGCAAAATCCAAAAATAACGCATTGGGAGGATTTACACTTGGTAGTCTTAACCCAAATGGTTGGGCAGTACATTTCTTTTTGACACATAAAGATGATATAAGACAAACTAATGTTTTGGCAAAAGGTAGTGATGAACAAATACAAAAATTAATACAAGGTTCAATGATGGGTATTAAGTTTGGTGTACCAAACAAATTTATTGAATTTTCTAAACGACTTTTACCTATGATTGCAAACAACCCTTCACAATTATATGATTTTGATGAAAGCGAGGAATTTATTCAAATAATGAAAAGCAACCTTGAAGTATATGATTTAAATGAAAAAAATATTATCAATAAAATTTAACAAAGTATGAATTTAAATTTCGTATTCAATTCTTCTGACCATCTTCGTCACGAAAATGGCAAACACGTATCTGGTCCTCACGGAGGTGCACCACGTGCAGTCAAAGTTGAACCAAACATTACTGGAAATATTGGCTATACAGTAACGATGTTCAATACTGATGGACAATATGTCGTTCAAATGGCGCCTAAACAAATGAAAATTATTCAACAAACAAATGACAAGGTTATTTTAAGAGGTTATGGATTTGATAATATGGGTAGTTCATTTGCCGATTATGGTTTATCAATTTATTATAAAAATGGCGTTGTAGAAAAGTGCATTTTACATATGCACGACAGAAGTGTTGATATTGAATATTTGAAATCAGATTCCCAAACAATAGAAAAGGAATCTTCAAAAGTAAATGGTATTGAAGAAATTAAAATATTTCTTAACAAGTTTATGCCTCAACCAAAGCATCTCAAAATGGATTTGGCTCAACAAACAGATGATTTAAATAACCTTGGTGTTGATTCTTATGAAAGAAATGATATTGAAAATGCAATCATCTATTACAATAAGGCGCTTGCAATTTATCCAATAAATGATGATGCTTTAAAAAATTTAATAGTTTGTTATAAAGAGACTGGAAATTTCGAGAAGATGTATGAAGCTCAAGAAAAGTTAGAATATCTTAGAAAGATTGGACTTTGATGTCAAATAAAAAAAACGAACCGCCAACACCGTGTAAAAAACATTGCTTATTTTAGTTAATCCGTTTGGTCGTTGCGTGTTTGCCAGCTCTGATTTTCCTGCGGAAAATCCTCGCACCCAAACACGCAACGTTCCTTACACGAACACGTTGGTGGCAAGCATAAAAAAGATAAACGCTTAAAATAAACAGATGAAATTAATTGGATTTAGTTCTAAAAATTACCGTTCTATATCGACAGCATATAAATTGCCATTAACTGACTATACTGTTATTGTTGGGCCTAATAACGAAGGGAAAAGCAATATTCTAAAAGGTCTTGGATTAGCTTTAAATTTATTGACAGGGAGTAAATATATGCGATTCAGAAGACCAGGAACAATGATGTATCGTAGTAGTAGTATTGAGAAATTTGATTACGATTGGGATAGGGATTATCCAATCAACCTTCAATCAACAGAACCAAATGGTCGTTCAGAATTTACTTGTGAATTTGAACTGAACACAGAAGAATTAGAAGAGTTCAAAAGAAAAACGAAAGTAAATTTAAGTACGACTCTAAAAGCGAAAATTTCAATTGGTAAAGAAGATATTAAGTTTGATTATTTAATGAAGGGAAAAGGAAAAGAATCATTAAATAAGAAACGACCTGAAATAACTGAATTTTTAAATCAAAAACTATTATTACAATATATTCCGGCTGTAAGAACTTCAGAACTTGCCATTGGTATTGTAGAGACTTTATTAGAAAAGGAACTTTCTACTCTTGAAGACAACATAGAATACAAGGAAGTGATTAAAGTGATTAATAAGCTTCAACAACCGATAATAAAGAAAATTGCTAAAAGTCTAAAAGAATCAATCTCAAGCTTTATACCTGATGTAAAAAACATCACAATTAAAAATCGTGAAAATGTTGGTCGTTTATTAAGCTCGTCTTGCAGAGTTTATATAAATGACGGAATAGAAACTGATTTACAATTAAAAGGAGACGGTGTTATAAGTTTAACTGCTATTTCAATTTTGCAGCATTTCAGCAAACAAGGTTCTTTGGATAAAGGGCTTATTCTACTTTTAGAAGAACCAGAAAGCCATCTTCATCCAAAAGCAATTCATAATTTAAAAAAGGTTTTATATGACATATCCAAAACAAATCAGGTAATTGTTACAACCCATTCACCAATAATTATTGAAAGACTTAATGTCAAGCAAAATATCATAGTTCAAAATGGAAAAGCAGCACCCGCAAAAAATGTAAATGAAATTAGAGATTCTTTAGGTATAACAATGTCTGACAATTTATCAAGTGCGTATTTAGTCTTATTGGTAGAAGGAGAAGAAGATATTATTTTGTTAAAACCGTGGCTTGAAGAAAAATCACAGAAAATTAAAACAGCTTTCGAAAATGCAAACTTAATTATTGACCATTTAGGTGGTGCAACTAATGTAGGCTACAAAACAACACTCTATAAAAACAACCTTTGTAATGTAATTGCTTTTTTAGATAATGATGAAGCAGGTAGAAAAGGTGTTAAAGATGCAGAAGATAAAAGTATAATTAAGACTAACGAGTATGTTCTATCATTTTGTATGGGTATGAACAATAGTGAATTAGAAGACTTAATTGACATAAACTCTTACAAACAACTAATAATTGACGACTACGGTGTTGACTTGAATATTCCTGCTTTCAAGAATAATAGATTTCAATGGTCAGATAGAGTAAAAGAGCTTTTCAGGCTTAATGGAAAAATATGGAGTGAGAGATTAGAAACTGAAATTAAATACAAAGTCAACAAACAAGCAGCTGAACAAAAACTAGTATCTCTAAATCAACATAAATCCAATTCTATTGACTCATTAGTAAAAAGCATAGAAAATGTTTTGGATAAACAAAAATAATAGAATGCCAGCCACCAACAGCACCTACCCAAAAGTGGCGGTTCAGTGGTTAAATCAAGCTCTGTGCTTCTATCAAAGTTTCTACTTGGTTGACAGTGAATCGCTCCGAAATCGCCACCTTCGGGTAGCTGCGAAACGTTGGCAATAATTTAAAGAGACCTTGTAAATAAATAATCAATAATACTATATGACTGACAGAGAATTTACTTATAAACAGCTAACAGAAAATCCTATTCAATCTGGCGAATTCATATTTGAATTTGATAATCCTTCTAAAGAATCATTTTTATGTGATTTTAGAATTCTAAAAAATAATATTGGTATTTATGTTTCTAATTATTTAATAAAAATAGAAAACAATAAAACTATTATTAGAATTAAATCAGTATCTAATCAAAAGAAGTTCTTGATTTTAAAAGAAATCCCTCGTATAAATCCTTTGCATGAACAACATTTGGATTATTTAGAGAGTCCCATTCAAGATTTTCTTTATTTGTTATCAAATGAACAATGGGTTGTTGAAGAGATAGTACCTGATAAGTAATTTTATTTAATTTACTTTCAGCAGACAGTGTTTTATCATTGAACAGCTCTTCAATTTTACGCATACATGGACTTAATAGTTGTTCCATAGCAACTCTACCATAAACAGTTTTTGGTATTTGAACTGGAGAATTTGGACTCATAATATTTGAATTTAAAAACTATTGCCAACACCGTATAAAAACAAAAGCGGTTCATTGCTTTATAAGTGGTGTTTTGTTATTATTAATTTAATTTATTCCATATTCCAATATGAAATATTTATCCACTTCAATTTTTATACAACACGTTGCCATTCATTGCTCACTCAAACTCTAAAAAACAAAAACATATGAAACTAAAAGCTTTCTATTTTATAATGCTTTTTACATATTTAAATTCATATTCACAATCTAAGATAAGTAGAGTACTTTGGAACAAAGTAGATAATTTACCTGTCGAATATGCTACCATAAATAATAATGAAAACTATACGATAACTAATGAAAATGGAGAGTTTGAATTTGAAGAAACATCAGGAAAAATCACAGTTCAAAACATTGCATATCAAAAATTAGAGATTGATTACGATTTCTTGATTAAAAATGACACTATTTATATAGAACCGAATATCTATGAATTAGATGAAGTCATAATAGAAAAAGATTCTGAATTTAATAATATGCTAAGAACTGTTCTTACTGATTATGCCTTAGAACCACATCAAGAAAAGTTTTTTTTAAGAGCTACGATTAAAAAAAATAATGAATTTTATAAAATAGTAGATTTTTCAGGTCATTTAGAGAAACATACTTTATTTGACACCAGAACAAAGCCAATGCCTAAAAAAAACTATATAGTACAAATAGATAATATAAGGAAAGCTGGATTTGAAAATCGGGAATATGATTTTGAATTATTCAGCTTTGAAATTTTGCTTAACCGAATAGCATCTACTTACTTAAGTCCAAAAATTTATAATTTATCTTATGAAAAATCTACTATTAACAATTTTATGAAAATAATTGTAACACCTAAAAACAAAAATGAAACTTCTACAACAGGCTATTATTTAGTAGATGAAAATAATAATACTTTTAATGAAGTATATATATTAAACGATAATAAAGATGCAGAATTTGATGAAATTAGAGATATAAAGTTTAGGTCAACTTTTCTTGAACTAAAGTCTAACTTTAAAAGAAATATTAAAACAAATAAATTGCAACTTAATCAAGCTGTAATAAAATCAAAAACGGAAGTTTACACAAAAGATGGTAAAGATATTTTTGAGGTCAATTATATATTTTACGCAAATCCAATTCCTGAACCTATCAAAATAGAGAATAATATAAATTTAAGAAAAGATATGTTTGAATTAAAAGGTAATTATGATTCAAAATATTGGGAAAACAACGAAATTCTACTTTTAACAAAAGAAATGCAGGAATTTATAAATAAAGTAAATACTTCAAATAATGAATCCGATTTTAGAACTCAAACGAATATGAAATAAAAAACTGAAAAAAGAACAACGAAATGGCAACACCGTGTATAAGCCATTGCTTGGTCTGTGTTTCTTTGGAAAAACCTCGCAGATTTTCCATCGGAGTTTTGTACTTTTAATGGGTCGTGACGAGCCACGCAACGGCTCATACACGAGAACCGTTACCTGCAAGCGTAGTGAACGACACAGAATGATAGAAATAAATTGAAAACGTGAAATTATAAAGTGAACGATGGGATTACTTTCAAAATTATTTGGCATTAAACCAGCTCAAAAGACAGCAACAGAAAATAAATATCCGACTGATAACTTAACTATGGAAACTGTGGACTTGAAAAATCATTTTGACCAAATTTGTAAAGGGACAATCATTCCTTTCTTCAAAGAAAACGGTTTTAAGAAAAAAACACTTCATTTTGCTCGACAAACAAATGATATTATTCAATGCTTCAATGTTCAAAAAAGCCAATGGAATTCATACAACGACAGTGTAACTTTTACGTTCAACTTTGGCTTTTACAATTCAGACATTACTTCAATTATTACAGACAAAGAAGTTCACAACGAATTTCCAAAGACATATGACTGTTTTATTCAAAACCGACTTGGAACATTTTCTCACAACCGAGACCATTGGTATACAATTTCAAGAAATATTGACCCATCTAAAACTGCCGAGCAAATAAAGACTGACCTTGAAACGTATTTAAAACCAATTTTTGAAAATTACACTTCACTTGAAAAGCTAAAACATTTTATAGATAAGGACGAGAAGTATATTAGTCCGACACTTTCGCCATATTACTTAATCGCATTTTATATGTTAACTGACCAGAAAGAAAAAGGGCGAAAAACAATACTTGAACATTATCAAAATGCCTTAAAGCCTCAGACAGTTACAGATACAATTGTTTTGCCTGATGGAACAAGAAAGGAAAAAGTAACTTCACATATTAACCAATATTACATAGACGGTATTAAAAAACTTGCTGACAGATATGAAGTTAAATTATAGACAGACAATAACGCCAGCAGGTAACAGCACCTACCCAAAAGTGGCGGTTCAGTGGTTAAATCAAGCTTTGTGCTTCTATCTAAGTTTCTGCTTGGTTGACAGTGAAGTGCTCCGAAATCGCCACCTTCGGGTAGCTGCAAAACGTTAGCATTAATATTAACCAACCAGCGAACTAATGGAAAATGAATTTACGAAAGTGATGTCTGAAAGGACAGACCAAGAATTAATAAAAATAGTAACCGTAGAAAGAGAAAGATATAATCCGACCGCAATCGAAGCGGCTGACTTGGAAATTGAAAAGCGGAATATTGACACCGCCGAATTTGAAAAAATCAAGGAAAAAGCAACAGTTGACAAAGAACAAAGACAAAAAGTTGACTCAAATGTTGTTGGTTCGGGAACTAGATTTATAAACTTCTTATTAGACTTTATTATTTGGTTAGTTTTTGGTTCACTAATAAGCTTTATAATCGGACTTTTTGTTCCAGTTACATCAGAAAATCAAGGAATTTTGACTTTGCTTATTTACCTTATATTCTTTGGGTCATTTATAGCTTATTACTCCATTATGGAAATCAAATTCCAAAAAACCGTTGGCAAATTTGTAACCAAAACTAAAGTTGTAACAATGAACGGAGAAAAACCTGAAAATGGAGAAATTATTGCTCGGACTTTTTGCAGGCTAATCCCATTTGACCGACTTTCATTCTTGTTTGTTAAAAACGGAATTCACGATTTTTTATCTAAAACTAAAGTTGTAAAAGATACAGCGGAATAAAAATACTAATGCTAACACCGTGTAAAAAACATTGCTTATTTTAGTTAAACCGTTTGGTCGTTGCCCGTTTACCAGCTCTAATTTTCCTGCGGAAAATCCTCGCACCCAAACACGCAACGTTCCTTACACAAAAACGTTAGCAACTATTAGAAAAAACAACCAATTATGAATAAACCAATCTTTAAAATTCTTGCATCTGCTGTCTTACTTATCATAGGATTTGTATGTGGAACTTTTTATAACAAATCTAATGATGAGCCGAAAAAAGAAATAGTAACAAGTGGTTCTGATTTTGAAATGATTCAAGAAGTTACTAATGAATTCGTAACTGCCTGGATAAATGGAGACGCTGAAGGATGTGCAAATACTTATTCTGAAAATGCTGTATTTATGGTTCCAGACCAACCATCTTATCACGGAAGAAAAGCAATTAAAGACCGTTACGCAGAAATGTTTAACAAACGGAATGACTCAACTCTCATTGAAATGACTGAAACAGTAAAGGAAGTAATTATGCTTGATGATTGGGCAGTAATTAGAGGTTCTGGTTTTGAAACGAGAGATTCAGAAGGAGCAAGCGGAACATACAAATGGATAATATTGAGTAAAAAACAACCAAATGGAAAATGGGAATCTGTATGGGATATTTTTAACGATGTTGAAGATGTAGAATAACAGTTGCTAACAATGGCTATAGGTAATTGCTTGTTCTCGCCTACTTCTGAAAATCCTCGCGGATTTTCAGCTTGGTGTGTACTTGCAGAGTTAAGTGCTAACCCACGCAACTACTCATAGCCGAGACCGTTGTGCTTCATTATGACAAACTGCTAACCAATGATAAAATTCTATAGAAAAATTAGACAAAATATGTTGACTGAAAACAAATTCAGTAAGTATCTGATTTATGCCGTTGGTGAAATTATTCTTGT
>Ga0210021_1004021_pt1 | contig 11505 bp, 8 predicted proteins | sample CryGeymeta201517_FD_183981 | JGI IMG/M metagenome (GOLD analysis project Ga0210021, IMG submission 183981) | Groundwater microbial communities from Crystal Geyser aquifers in Utah, USA - Crystal Geyser metaG 2015-17 (SPAdes) (version 2) | ecosystem: Environmental > Aquatic > Deep subsurface >... | reverse complement strand
CGACGAAGATTTTCGCCGCTCAACTGACGAACAGCTTTTAACATCCGCTGCTCCTTTCGTTGATATGAGTTTTAGCTATGATTGTGGTGGTGGATGGTCTGGCAGTATCACTAATGATGCTGTAAATGACTGTGAACATGAAAACGGGACATGGAATCCAGGCCGCGGACCATATCAATCATCTTGGATTCCTAAAGCTTCAGCTGTCAACTGTTCTATTACAGCCACTATTAATAGTCCCGAATGGTATTTTGTTCAGCCAAAAAACCAAGACGGCACACCAAAGTCATATGATGCTGGAGGCTGGCGTGTTTATGGCGACACAATGTGTCCTAATCCCCCATATCCCTGCAGCTGCAGTTTTGAAGGGTGGTCAGGTACAGGAGGTATTTATTCGGGATCAAATTTAACATATGCTGATGGCAAAGTTACTAAATTCACCGTTACCGGAGTTGATGCTTCGACTCAATCCGGAAATATTTGGTTTGCTGTTAATAGAAAATTACCCGTTCCAACAGGAAGTTGCGGGACATATGCTTCAGCAACCGAAACCACACCCGTCACCTGGACTTGGTCTGGGGCAACTGGGATTCAAGTGAAAGATACAACAGATTTCTCTGAAGCCGGCGGTAGTTGGTGGTATAACACATCTGCGACTTCGCCCTTACAAGTTCATCATGATGTTAATAATACCGGAGCAACGCCTGGTATTCCTCCAGGTCGACCTGTTTACGCTCGAACTACTAATGATTTTATTACTGACTTTTCCGAATCCGGAACAATCACATGTCCAACTCCAACAGGAATACTTACGCCAACTCCAACACCAACCCCCACACCAACGGTTCCAATCACACCAACCGTAACACTACCCCCACCTGTCATTCCCACTCCTGAATACTGTGAATATTAATGCTAAACATAAAATAATAATTCCTAATTTCTAATTGACCTAATTACTAAACAAATTCCAATTGGTAATTAAAGGATTGGGGTTTGATTAGATAGTAGAAATTAGTAATTAGAAATTTTTTACTTTATATTTTAATTCCCAATTACTTCATAACAAACTTAATACCGTCTTGTAATTTTGTCCTTAAAATGTATAAAATAAGTTTATGCTCCAGCGATTTAAAATTTTAATCGGATTATGTGTTTTTCTGCTGATTGGATTGTTTGTTATTCAACTACCGTTTTTCCAATCGAACCAATCCTTTGCTGAGGAAACCCCAACTGAAACACCAGTTCCAACTGAAACGCCAATTCCCACAGATACACCAACCCCAACTCCAACTCCATTTTATTTTGGATGTGAAGGGTTAACGTGTAAAAAAATTGCAGGTTCTTCTTCCGATACTTGTAATCCTTTACACGAAAACCAATCTTGTTATTCTTATACATGGTCTCCTATTCCACCAAATTGGAGTTGTAACGTCAGCTGTGGACCTGGTAGTGAATATCGAGATTGTTTATGTAGTGGGGGTGCTCAAGAATGTTGCCCAGAATGTTCATCTGGTTATGGCTGTGATTCTCAATACACTCCAGGTAGTGGTTGTTGCGTCTCTCAAGCTCCAAACTTCCCAACTATTACTGAAATTAAGGATGGTTATGGTCAAATTGTTTATCAATCCGTACCATACTTAAATCATCTTGACAAACTTCAAACAAAAATCGTCACAATAAAATGGAGTTTTACTGACACTGGCGATGGCTGTTGGAAATCATGGGGGTATTTTTGTAGCGCCGGTGCTCCATATTCGATTGATAATAGCGATTCATTTAAAATTAAAATAAACAGCACAGCCATTGATAAAAACAAAACTGACCGCGAATATACAACCAATAACGATGATCATACCCTGATTCCAGACGGTAGCGCGACGATTAAGGTTTGCGCCAACAATGGAAGCGATAGTCTTGAGTCCTGCGCTACTGTGGATATAGTTAAAGCAATCCCAACCGGCTATGTTGCCGGATATTTGGGCGAATATGATAGTGATACGGGGACTAGTTATGGAACTGGTGGGAACGATCCAATTAAATTAAAGCTCTATGTTGGCGCCCCTTGGGCAACTCCGCCTCCTTATATCTCAACAGATTGTACTGTAACAACTGAAAGTCGATATGTCACACCAAAACCAAATGACCCAATTAATCCACCACCAAAACCAATTGGCACTTTTTATTCCTGCACAATAACTTATGATGATGATTCATATCCAGGTGGAGAAGATATCCCACAAAGTGAGTTTATTAAAAAGTTTTACCTTGGTCCAGCATCAACCACAAGTTATGATGATAAACTCTATTGTATAAATCCAACACCTAAAGTTGATGGTTCTTTTGATAACTGTAGTATTTGTTTGGGTCAGGCTGATTGTACTTCTACTGAAGCAATGAGCTGTTCTGATATTAATCCCACCACTACACCACCATATCAGAGACTCACTCCCACACCAATTCTCGTCTGGACTTCTGCCGGTAGTTGCCGTGAGGACGCTTTTACCGGTGAGATGAACTTTAACCAAAGTTTTAATTCACTTACCCCAACTCCTGATGTTATTCGTTATAAAAATATTGTTTTTCAAATCAATCAACACAACACATTTTTTAAACAAAAAAATACGGCTTTTCAAAGTCATGCTATTGTTGAAAATCATATTCCTGCATCAAACGATCCTTTTAGCTCGTCCGAGGCTGAAGACGACGGAACAAGTTTTATGATAATTGGAGAACCCGATGACACATCAGACACTGACCAACTACAATATTCTCACCTAAGTGGTACCGGACTTGTTTTATCAACCATTAATAACGGAAGTGCTTCTATTTCAAAACTCGGTTGGAGCGCATCATATACGCCAACTACCCGTATGAACGCCCAAGATTATTATAACTATACTAAAGCCAGAAAAAATTATTTAACCGTTACAGACATTGTTGAGACTGAAATCAAACATCGTGGCTGTTATATTCATGACGGAGCATTTGATTACACAGGACAGGTTGTTGCGTCCCATCCAATTGTCTTTATTTCAAGCGATACCGTAACAATCAAATCTAATCTTAATCCGGCTAGTTCCATTATTTTTATTGCTCCCAAAATCGTTTTTAACAACAACGTTACCAGCGTCAAGGGTGTCTTTATTGCAAACGAAATCAGTGTCGTAAGTGAAAAAGAGGCGGACGGAGTAACGGCAATACCAGAAAGTTATTATTTAACAAACATTATCAATAAACCGCTCTTGGTTACCGGAAACTTGGTCGCATTAGATGAGAATAAACCAATAAAATACTGGTTAAGGAAGCTTGATGACAATCGACAACCGTCTTTATTTGTTAAGTTTGATGTCAAACAATATACCGACGGTATGCCTTGTCTTGGTGTTTCAAAATATAAGTGGAACCAACTACAATAAAGTGCAAAAATCAAAGTTCAAAGATCAAAAATTAATCAACAATAAAAAATATGAAAACTATTAATAAACATAAGCATCATCAACAGGGACAGGTTTTATTAATTTCAATTATGCTTTTGGCCGTGGTTATGGTAGTGATTTTCTCCGCCTCATTTACAAATGTTACAGAAACCAAAGTGACAAAACTTGAAGAAGAGTCACAAAGAGCGCTTGCAGCCGCTGAAGCCGGGGTTGAAGCGATGATTGCACAAAATAATAGCATCGATTGTGGTGGTGATAATTGCACTTTTTTTAAACTAAAAGAAAACAATGCAAATGAATCATTAAGCGCTCTTGGAGACTTAAGTGGAATTGATACTAAAAAAAGTCAGGTTTATTTTGATACAACTGACGTGAATACGTATATAATCCCAACCATTCTTCAAAATGGGGAACAATATACGCTTTATTTGGCTGATCCACCAGCTTTTAATACTAATGCAATTTCCAGTTTTGTTGTTTATTGGGGTTCAAAAACAGGAGCAACACCAGCACTGGAAATTACAGTTGTTAACAAAGATGCAAGCCGTCCTATTAGTAGATATTTAGTTGACCCTAATAATCTAATTACTAAAGTTATTACCAGTCCGAATTATAAATTCATGATTACTGATACATTAAGTACAGGATTTTGGGTTGAGGGCGATGTGGCAACTGGCGAAAAAGAAAAGGTATATTTTAAATACAAAACCACGGTTGACCTTAACGCAAATCCACAAGATGTTGGCGGAACACATCAATATGCGTTTGTCCGAATATTATTTGCTAATTCTCGTTTCGCTTTTGAAGCCGCTAGTCTTCCAGCACAGGGAAAAACCGCTGTAGCTGATGTTGTTACAAAAGCAGGAGTTAATAAAGCAATAAAGTTTTTCCGTACCTATCAACAACTCCCGGCTGAATTTTTTATTACAACATTCTAAGTAATCTCATAAAAAAATCCAAATAACAAAATCTCAATAAACAAATCAAGTTCAAATTACAAAATTCAAAAAATAATTTGATATTTAGATTTTGAATTTGATTTGAATCTTTGTGTTTTGTTATTTGTCATTATTAATTTATACTATCAGAATCTCTCAAAATAAATCTTCTCCTTCCCCACTCCCAACTCCTCCAATTCTATTCTTAAGCCTTCCACCATTTCCCTTCGACCACAGATATAGAAGTTAGAATCGTGTAACGCGAAACGCGAAACGTGTAACGCACTAATACAATCATTAATATGACCAAGAGCAAAAAACTTTTGATCTTCGGGTTTTGTTATTGATAAATCTTTTTCACGAGATAAACAAATTTTAAAATCAAATTCCGAATTTTCTAGTTTTATTTGTTTTAATCGATCAAGGAAAAAAACATCATTAAATGTTGCTACTCCCCACAAAAGAACAGTACTTACTGCCGACTGCCAACTGTTCCCTACTTCCTGCTTCTTATTAACTGTTAACTGCTTATTGATTATTGACATCATCGGCGCTATTCCTGTTCCAGTGGCTAAAAATACTTTAGAATTATTGCTTTCTCTCAAAAAAAATTGCCCAGCTGGTCCTTGAAAATTAACTAAATCTCCCAACTGCAATTTAGATAAGTAATCTGATCCCACTCCCCCATCAACTAATTTAATTATTAATTCAAAACTGTCGGTTTGTTTTTCCGATGAGACAATTGAATAAAGACGACAAATTGGTTCTTTTCCTGTCTGAGGAACTAACAAAATCATATACTGACCAGCAATAAAATCTAATATTAATGGATCAACTAATTGAAAACGAAATAAAAAAACATCAGAAGTCAAACGCTGTTTAAGGATTAATTTAGTCTTAAATGAAATTAACATTGTCAGTTATAAAGTTATAAAGTTTTTAAAGTTCATAAAGTAATGGTGTTTATGTCGTTTTAACACTTTATAAACTTTCTACTTTACAAACTTTATAAACTTTTATAGGTGCGATCTTTGTACAACTTCCGCCTCTACCAATTCTTTTGGTCGTCCATATTTCAAGCGTGAAAGTTGAATCACAGCTTGGGCGATCTTCTCGTTTTTTGACGCTTGCACTTTTTTAAAATCTTTAGTCATATCAACTGAAAAAGGCGGGACCGGTTCATTGTCAACAATTGTTTTCATATATGAATGAAAGCGTTCAATGTTAATCAGGTCTGATTCTCCAAACACTGGCTGAAATTCACGTTGAATAAAGGAGGCATCGGTAACGCCAACACGAAATGAGATCAATGTACCCACGTTACCAAACACGGCGTTTTTTACTTCCTCATCCATCTGTCCAATAAATTGATTAGCCACAGTTAGACTTAGATGATATTTTCGGGCTTCTGAAAGAATAGTAGCAAAATCTGGGGTTGCAAAGTTTTGGAACTCATCAACATAAAGGAAAAAGTCTCGACGCTTGTCTTCGGTTATTTCTTGTCGACTCATGGCTGCCATTAATATTTTTGGGATCAATACCAATCCTAAAAAGCTGGAATTTTCCTCTCCCATTTTACCTTTTGACAGATTAATCAGAAGAATTTTCCCCTGATCCATCACTTGACGAAAATCAAATGAAGATTTGGACTGGCCAATGATATTGCGCATTGTTTTGTTTGTAACAAAACGTCCAAATTTGGAAACAATATAATCCAAAACTTCTGACTTATGAAAATCTGAAGTCTGGGCAATCTGATCAGTCCAGTAGCGACGAACAATCGGGTCTTGTATCCGTGGCAACAATTCCTGCATATATTTTGCATCGGTTAAAACCCTCACTAGCTCAATAAAAGTTGCTCCTGGATCAACCATGATTGTTAACATCGCATTACGAACCGCGTGTTCAAAACGTGGACCAATAATTCCGGTACGTTGTGGATCGTATAATTTATACATCAAATTAATGATTGCTGATGTAATAAAGTGCTTTTGCTCTTCTGTTTTTGCTTCCAATAAATTCAAACCCATTGGACGTTCTGTGTCTGAAGGATCAAAATATATTACATCTTCAGCTCGCTCTGGCGGAATGGTTTTTATTATATCTTCAATTAGATCTCCGTGTGGGTCAATAACGCATACTCCATAACCTGCTTTAATATCTTGAGATGCCATATCGTGCAATAGTACTGATTTTCCAACACCGGTCTTACCGATAATATAGATGTGCCTTTGACGGTCTTTAAAACCAATATGAACCGGACGCCTAACTCCACGGTAATACCCAAATCCAACAGCCGTGCCTCCTTGTTGCGGTACTTCGTTTGCAACTGGTGCAGTTTTTGCTTTCAACCATTTAATATGTGGTGTTTCAATTGTTTTGTTGGGAAAATGAAATATAGTTGCCAGTTCATCAGTTGATAGAATCGAAATCGATTTAGCAAATGGCAAATTAAAAACTGGAAAAAATTTATAGATAAAATTTAACATAAATCCACCGGAAAAAAGATTTTTTACACCGGTTAAGCTGTTTAAATCCGAGTTAAACTGAGAAAAGGCAGTTTTAAGATTTCGCAAGTGCAGCTTAGCCATGTCTTTATTTTTTGCCGACACGACAAAACGAATCGCAGTTTCAAACCCAGCGCGTGAACACTTCTCGTCTATCTTTTCCAACACCTTTGGATCGGTTTTAAAAGTGGCTTTTTCCGGATTAGCTTCAGCTTTCTTTGTCGCGGCAACATAACTTTTTCCTTGTTTTTTCCATTTTCCCAAAGTAGGTCGAATTAAAATTTGAACAATCGCTCCTTCACCATCATTCATTTTTGATAAAGCAGAAGTTGCTGCAGCAAGTGAATCTGTTGAAAGCTCTTTGTAAAGACGAAGTGGCATATATGGATAATCTTTTGTTCGTAGTGCTCCCATGGCAATTTTTCCGTCTTCAGAATAAATATTAGGCTCATCAGCTTTTTTAATATCACAGTTCGGATAATAACTATAAACTGTCTTTTCTACCAAATCAATAATACGCGAAGGTGCGGAAATATAAAAACGAATGTCAGATTGCTTTCCAACGATTTCAAACGCAATCACATCATCCAAATCAAGAAATGAAAACATCCCGGTTTTTTTTAACGACGTAAAGGATGCAAACATTTGCTCGGCTGCATCAATCTTTATTTCATTTTCTTTAGGCATTGTTACTTCAAGTGTTATCATTTCCAAAGACATTTTTTCTCGTTTTTTAAGACGCATATAAATTACTAGTAAATAGAGGCACAAAATCGAGATAATTCCTGCTACCGCGGCTGCAACCAATGCAAAAATTACCGTTAATAATCTGTCTTCAACTGTTTGGAAATTGGACATATTAAAAGATTGATCCATAAAAAAATTATATAATAAATATTGAAATGAATGAGGATGATTGAAAATTCAAATAATAAAATCTCAATGACAAAACAAGCTCAAAAGTCCAAATTAAAAAAAAAGACAGTAAAAAACAAGTCAAAAATAACACATACTTCGTTTTACCAGCGTTTTTATGTTATTAGAAAACCAGTTATTGTTGCAGGCTCTATTTTACTTTTAGCTCTCCTTGTTACTAATATTGTTATTTCTCAAACAGTTTTTCCTTTATATTTTTCAGTGCTAAATGAGAATAAGGATGCTGTGATAATGTATTTGAAAAAAATTATGCCTTTACCATTTTTTCAATCCGAACTAAATAAATATAAATCAATTTATGGTGACATATTTGAAAAGGAAGTTTTTGCAGAAAAATATCAACGTCAACAACAAATCGTTACTTTGGAAACATTATTACAAAAAAATCCCCAAACACGTGATGTTTTATTTGCACTTTATCAACTATACTTAACTGAGGGACAAACCAATAGGGCAAAAGAATATCTGAAAAAAGCTCAGCAGATTGATCCGATGATAAAAAATAGATAAATAAATTACTAATTAACCTAATTGACCTAATTTCTAAATAAATCCCAATTCCCAATTGGAACTTGGTTATTGGACATTATTTAGGTTAATTAGAATAATTAGAAATTAGGAATTTATAGTTTTAATGTTTCAAGTTACATGTTCTATGTTACATGATTATGCTTACTCAAGCTCATCTTTACATTAAAGGCGACGTAATTGGCGTTGGTTTTCGTGCCTGGACAAAAATCCAGGCGAAGATTGTTGGAATTGCCGGTTGGATTCGCAATTCTCACGACAAAAGCGAACGCTTTGGTCCAAACGGAGGTGTTGAAGCAAAAATTCAAGGTGAAGAAAATGTGGTGCGTCAAATGATTGCAACAATTGAAAAAGGTCCACCAGTTGCTCAAGTAGAAGAGGTCGACACTATTTTCGAAGAGCCCAAAGAAATCTTCTCCGGGTTTGAGATTAGAAAGTAAACCCCGTAACCCCGAGCTTACGCTCGGGGCATTTTCACGGTCACTTCGTGATGAATATCCATTCATCTCTGGGTTTACACCCAGAGCATTCTGGTTACGGGGTAAAGAAAAGTTTATACTTCTTAACAAAATCATAATAAAATGTCATTGTGAACCGAGTCTAACTCGGTGAAGCAATCCCGCTACTACTTAGCTTACCTGTAACTTAAATTAATTAAAAACGGTATTTCTGCTAAAATTGGAGTATGAAAATTACTAATCGCAAATTTAACCGTGACTTTGAGGTGGTTGAGATCTATGAGGCAGGAATTTCACTCACCGGCTCTGAAGTAAAAACTATTCGCACAGGTGGTTTAAAACTAGAAAACGCTTTTGTAAAACTTTTGGATGATGGTCCATATTTGGTTAATGCGGAAATTCCCCACTATAAATTTTCTCATCCTCAAGGGTATGATTCACGCCGCAGTCGAAAGCTTTTACTTCATAAATCAGAATTAATTCGACTCAAAACAAAGATTAATAGCGCCAAGGGTTTAACAATTATACCGATGTCTTGCTATAACAAACGTGCCCGTTTCAAGCTGGAAATTGCCCTTTGCAAAGGACACAAAGAAGTGGAGAAAAGAAAACTGGAAAAAAATCGGGATATTGAAAGAGAAGAAAAGAAAAAAATTAAAGAATATCTTCACGGTTAATCCTATAGCCTATCCACCGCCGCGGTGGATTGGTCTGTGTTGTTTTGGTAGACATGTCTGTGGATACTTTGAAACAGATTGAAAGCTACATAATGCGTTGGTATCAAGTGATCGTGAAGTTAACGATTTAAGGCTAATTTGACCCTAATTTGCGTCATCACATATCACAACCTGGGAATTGAATCCTACGACTAATGGCGGGCGCTCAAACCTTTTACGAACAAATTTAGCCTTAAAATAATCTTCCAATCCAACTCCGTAAGGATTCACATGTTTACAGAGTTTAATAATTTTAATTTAAACAATGTTTCCACACTTTATTTTAGGTTATTGCAATAGAATAATAATTTGAATTTTCATCATCATTATGATATATTCCATATATGCCTTCAACAAACGCTATGCAAACAGGTGAATGTTGCGGACAGTGCGGAAAGGATACGCCTGCTAACAGATTGTTTATTCTATTTTCTATTTAAGCGCCAAATGTCCTCGTTCCAAATCCCGATTGGCAAAGAGTAGGGCGTTATTGTGATGTTTGTTTACCAGGAAAAAGAGAAGTGGAAGAACGTTTAAATAAAGCGGTGGATTATAGAATAGAACCTTTTACTCCTTTTATAGTTGGAGAAAGTAACTCCTAAGCAAGAAAATAAATTACCTCCTATTTTTTAATAAAAATATATTTGAACCCCATTCTATATTTTCTTCAAAGTTACCAGCGGTATCATTCTCCTATCCAGCCCCGTTGGAATCAATACTACTCTGGCGCATGCGATAGTAAAAAAATAAATGGAATATTTACGAATGAAGATAGCCAATTCTACCTAACATGCTTTGTAATGCTTTTGTTTCATGTTGTGTGGCTGGTTTCCTAAATAAAAGAAAATAGTCCTCGTATGAATCAAGAATGAAGCTTGCATGATGAACGTAAGGGATAAGTTGTCCGAATTTTGAAATAACTAACGCTTTTTGTGGATCAAGTATTACCCCCATATGAAGATCACTAAATCGATCTTCTCCATATGGATAACCATACATTATCAGATCTCCTATTTGAGGTTTTGCAACGTTTTTATATCCTTTGCTTGTTAAAAAATCAACCCAACTAATACCACTTAGGGCAAAACCATATGGTAATTCACCTCCAAGTAAAGTTAAAAAAGCAAATTCTCTACAATCGTATTTAGGGTTGTAATTAAGGATAGTATTAACGTCTGTTGGTGATCGAACCAAACCAAAAGGTTCAATAAACATAGGCGATTCTAAATTATTGCAAGCCATGTTTCGATCAAAAGTATTTTTAAATAAGGATGTAACGCTCCATCTGTAATTTTCCATATTGTATTATAACATCAAACTGTTCTCTATTTTTTTAATGGGTTGAAATTTTATATTGGCGCATATGTTAGTATATTGACCCATGCTTGAACTTCCTTGCTTATTCTTATCAGTTGGTGCCTGTTTATCAAGGATTTAATTGTTGGAGTAATCTAATGTATGGATTGCAAAAATAGTACGATGAGTGTTTATATGTATGGTTATGATTGCTACTTTTATAGCTTTTTACTAATATGATTGCGTTCATTTATGGCTATTTTATTGTATTTTAGGTAGGGTTGTTCGTCCCCGTGCGTTCCGTCGTGAAAACTCCACCCCAAAAGTGCAAATCTAATTTCCAAACAAAAAAATAAAACAACCCTCGACCTCACGGTCGGGGATCTAAGTAATGTTGATTAGATCTTTCAGTTTGAAGTAAAAATTACTTCCGTCAATAAGAATAATGCTCTTTTGTTTCACGCCATTATTATACATAAAAATAAACCCCTGCAAACGGCTTTCACCCTCACAGGGGGGTTTAGTATTTACATACTAACAAACTAATAATATTTTGTCAATACCTATAGTATTTAAACAGCATCAGTTATAGAGAAACCCACTAGAAATCTACAAGTATTTACTTAAAAAATTTGTTTTAAACTTAGTTTTGGTAATATATTTGTAAAAATTTAATAGTTTAGTAT
>Ga0210021_1004017_pt1 | contig 11519 bp, 7 predicted proteins | sample CryGeymeta201517_FD_183981 | JGI IMG/M metagenome (GOLD analysis project Ga0210021, IMG submission 183981) | Groundwater microbial communities from Crystal Geyser aquifers in Utah, USA - Crystal Geyser metaG 2015-17 (SPAdes) (version 2) | ecosystem: Environmental > Aquatic > Deep subsurface >... | reverse complement strand
TAATAAAATCTGGTTGCGGCGCTCTTCCGGGAACATATTCACAATACGTTCAAAGGCCTGGTTGGCATTGTTAGCATGCAGAGTGGAAATGGCCAGATGGCCGGTTTCGGCAAAGGCGAGGGCATGTTCCATGGTTTCGGCATCACGGATCTCACCAATCAGAATCACGTCTGGTGCCTGGCGCAGGGTGTTTTTTAACGCTGCGGCATAGCTTTTGGTATCGGTGCCGACTTCGCGTTGGTTAATAACGCTTTTCTTGTGTTTGTGCACAAATTCAATCGGGTCTTCGATGGTAATAATATGGCCGTAAGTGGTGGCATTGCGGTGATCAATCAGGGCCGCCAGTGAAGTAGATTTACCAGAACCGGTACCGCCGACAAACAGAATTAAACCACGCTTGGCAGTAATAACGTCTTTCAGAACCGGTGGCAGGTTAAGCTGGGCAATATCGGGAATTTCGGTATTGATATTACGTGCCACCAGTGACACTTCATGCTGCTGTTTAAAAATATTAATACGGAAGCGACCGGATGAATTGGACATAGCCATATTCAGTTCCATTTCTTCTTCAAATTCCTGACGCTGTGCCTCTGACATAATGGAATAGGCAATTTTTTCAATATCGCCTGCTCCCAGCACGTCACGGCTGATGGGTTTTAACTGCCCCTGAAATTTTGCGCATGGTGGAGCACCTTTGCTCAGATAGAGATCAGAGCCATCGTGTTTTGCCAGAAGATGAAGCCAGTTTTCGATGCTCATGAGCACTCCTTATTTGCAACGCTTTGTATCTTTTGTTTACGGATTTTTACCCGGGTGCGGATCTTCCGGAATATTCCGTTGATGGAAAAAGACTAGCAGTATGGCTGAACTGTTATTCAGCTATTATTGCGGCCTTGCTCACAGAATTACGTTGTAACAATGGCGAGAGCTTCACAGAAATGGCCATTACTCCAATAAAAGACAGCAATGTCTGGTTGGCTGCCGGGCTGTGTGATTTGGACATGCAGCCCGGAGACTCTGGCGGTGAAGTCCGGCAGTGGGTTTTGGTTCTGCGGTGCAGATTTATTATTGCAGCCTGAAATGTTTGAACAGCGCCTGCCGCACTTCCATATAGTTAATATTCCCGTTCGGTGCGGGCATATCATAAAAGCGGTAATCACTGCCGCGGTATTCCACCTTTACATCGCATATTTTTATTGGTGGGCCGCTGGGGGCGCCGCTTTTGCTTTTGGCTCTTACCCATTCGCAGTCGATCACAGAGATATGTTCATGGCTTATTTTTTCATAAGAAAGCCCGGCGGTACTTTCAATCCAGATAAACGCGGTTAACAGTAGCAGTAGTGGTAAGCACAGGTAGGCATGTCGCAGTACGGTTTTGTCATAGCGGAATGCCAGCCAGGGAGCGGCGACCATATTTCCGACAATAAGTACAAATAATGCGTTATCGCCCAGCATCAGCAATAAGCGTGTATCGCTGAGCGCCATCAGCAGCATGGGTGCAATTACCAGAACTTCCAGAATGATGGCGCAGCTGACACGGGTACCGGGGTTGTATGCAAAAAGAGCGAGCAGAACAAGGCTGCTGCCAAGATACGCCAGGGATAAAAACACCGGTATCGCCAGCGGTGAAATGGCGACCAGGAAAATAGTTTCACGGGCAATATCCAGTGCTGGGATATTCACGATAATCAGCGCGCTGAGATAGAGAACGAGCAGAATAATCAGGCTGGCCCACGGAGCATTGAGCATGGCCATAAGCATCCTGCCCAGCACACGGTTGCAAAAGCCGGTGATATAACTGACTGGTGGCAGCATACGCAGGTCTGTGGTGTCCTGATCAGTAGAGCTCTGGCCAGTCGAGTTCTGATCCGGAGGTTGTTTCTTTTTCTGTTGCTCAGAGAAATCGGTGTTCATTGTTGTGTTCTTGGCTGAATGTTAGTCGTATTGTCCGAATGCCGTTTAAACCGGATCTGGATATACATGAAACTACAAAAAATCCGGTTTTCTGTCAGGTTGGCGTAATGGGTATTAACAGGCCTGCGTGATTATGACAGCAGATGTTGGCGGTAAGTGCGACAGCCATCGCAAACTGCTTGGTAAGTTTGGCTTTTGTCGGATCTTATCTTTACCTCTGTCCGTTAAAACTCTTAAAATCCTTGGGCATTTTTTTGAGTACAGGATAGCGGATGTTCAGATTCTCTCAGGTTGTGTTGATCGGTTTAGCGGCACTTTTAACCGGTTGTGATCGTGACTTTGCCGAACTGAAGTTTGGCAGCTCTGTGGTGTCCGATAAGGTTGATTACAGTAACGGCGGTTGGATTAAAGCGGTATATCGCCAGAGTATTGAACAGATTCTGGCCGATGCCGGCGCTGATTCGGATTTGGTAAAAATACACCATGATAAAGATGATTACCGTGGTCAGACCATACTGCTCAGTACACCGATGTTTGGTGGTATTACAACAGGGCAGAAAACAGCCATTAAAACAGCACTGGATACCATTATTGCTGGCAGAAGCAACCGCCTGAATGTTCGTTTTACCCCACATCTGCAAGCGCTGGACAGTGAGATAGCGGACACTGAAAACGAGAGCTACCGCGAGGCAATTGCCTCGCTGGAAGCAGAATACAACACGCAGTTAACGCTTGATGATGTGGCGATTGGTATCGCCTATAACCTGAGCGATACTTATATGGCTGCGCTGCAGGGTAACAGGGAAAGCAGCGGCGAGGCGCTGTGTACCGTCAGCATGACGCTGTCGCCGTTATTACCTTTCAGTGATATTAAGGTTCTCCAGAAGGATGATCATGGCACCGGCTTTGCGTTGGTAAAAGCGATGAATCGTGGTTTTATCAGCTACGATATTCCGGCGGATATCCATGTTGATTATCCGCTGTTGCAGACCCGGCTGGACAACAAAGAAGCTTTAATCTCTACCGAGCTGACCAACAGTGATCAGTCGCCGTTAAACCGCCTTACCATTAAAACACTGGAAATTCAGGTAGGGCCGATAAAAGAGGTTAAACATCAGCTTGGCAAAATGAATAATATGTCGATTTTTGCTCTTAAAGATACATGCCGAACCATGGCTGCAGAGAAGCTGGGGCGGCCCTTTACCTACAGTATGGGAGAGTCGTTTGACCGCCTTGAGACTGTCCGCTTTTTATAGCGGACGATAAGCGCGCATGAAATAATGAGATCTGTTTTTTTCACGGCTGAAAAACACTTCAACGAAGCCAACAATCTGCCTGTCAATTTGTGGTAGAGTTTTGCCATTAATTCTGTCGGGATGGAAGTAAATATGATCAGAACAGGTGTAATGATGCTGGCTCTGTTGCTGCCTTTAAGCGGTTATGCGGCAGATAAAATCAGAGTGCTGGCAGAAGGTGAGGAAGCATCCTGTGAGCTGGTATCCAAGCAGGTGTGCTCAACTACCAGTATGAATCCGGAAGAGGAATGTCTGGCCCGGCATAAAATGCAGGCAGCTGATGCCGGTGCTGATGCTCTGCTGATTCGTGGGTCAGAAGACTCGCGCCGTAATAAGCCTTCGCTGACCGGTATGAAAACCGTGGTTACCACCAAAGTGTCGGCAGATTATTACCGTTGTGCTGCAGCGGCTACCGCTGCGGAAACTGTCGTAAAAGACTCTGAGGGCTGGAGTACCGTAGAGAAGCGTTTACTGGTGCTGGAATCGCTGAAATCCAAAGGCCTGATTTCGGATGCGGAATACCAGTTAAAGCGTCAGGATATCCTTAAAGACCTGTAATCTATATGACTGCAGCACGGTACTGAGGCTTTGGCTGGTCAGTGCTGCAATCATTGAAAGTATCCTTTGCAATGGATTGCTTATAGAATGCGCGCCGACTTGAAGGAATCAGGAACGCAGTACGCAAATGGACTTTCGATTTTATTTTAGCTTTCGTTTTTTTCTGCTGGGCAGTCTTATTTTTACTCATCTTGCTATCGCAGATGAGTTTTCTGAATACCGTGCCCGTGTTGGTTACGAGATCCGATCTTCTGACTCAGACAGTATGGAGAGCGAAAGCCGTAATCTGAAGGGGAAAATATTCTTTTCGCCAGTGAATACCCGTAACGATTACCCTATGGGACTGCAGGAGTATTTTAACCGCAGCAGTTCAGTATATCTGAGCCGTACCGCAGCCACTCAGAAATCAATTATTAATGCCCGTAGTCATCATCTTGGTAAAGGACTGACACTGGCTTCAGCACAAAACCCCCTTGTATTCAGCTGGTCAAAACTGGAGACTCAGGATGCCGATGTGGAGGTAGCGATCTACTTTCCTGGTCCCCGGAATGGGATGGCGGATCAGTCGGCAGATAGTAAGTCTCTGGGAATATATATTGATGAGTTCTTTGTGCGTTTCAGCCGCACTGAACTGGAATCAATGCTGAAATACAAATATGGCGAAAGGCTGATTAGCCTCAGGGATGACTCGCTCATGGGTAATCACTATTATGTTCAGACTGACACCAGTAAAACGTCTGACGAATTAGCCGTGATGTATACTGACCGAATAGCGGATGGCTCATATTTATCGGCGGGTATGGCTTTGGCTTTTACTGATATTGATGAGGATATCTCAGACCTTGATTATTTCTATGAAGCGACGGGGCTTGGCTCCAATGACTTCCCGGGTACTTTAGTCAACAACGTGTTGGTAAAGCGATCCTCTGACGAAGAGCTCTGGCGTTATTATGCAACCTGGTACCCTAACCGTTATTCCTATCTGAAAGCTGAATATTCCCGTGGCGTTAATCAGGGGGTTGCTTTGCAGGGCGGCACCTATTTTACCTATCGGTTGTCTGCTTATTTGTCTTTTTACCAGGAGAGTGGCCACCGGAACCCGAAGGATGTGATGATGGCCGGTCTGGCGTATTTGCTTTAACTTGCTCGGTGATTTCAGGGGGAATTGGCAGTTCTTGCGACATATTGCCCCTTCGCTTGCAGCAGCCTGATTAATTGCGGTCTGGTGAGTCGCTATGCTGGTCTGTCGCCATATTGTGTTTTTAGGCGCTGACTTAGGTAAGTCGCTTATCGGATTTGGCAGGTTGGTGAAGGCGCTGCCGTGTACCTGAATGTCTCATTTAACCTCCTCAGAGGCCTAATCAGCCAGAATTGGTCGTAATACTGAAACAGTTTGGCTACAAAACCTCTGTTTACACCGAACACATTACCGTTAGACTGTGCCCCTTTCCGCGCTTTTTACTTCAGGTTTTTTTATGTCCAAACAACAGAAAATCAGCATTCTGGTCGTCGTTCTGCTGCTGGCCGGTGGTTATTGGTGGTGGTGGCATCAGGGCCGTGAAGATACCGATAATGCGTATGTTAAAGCCGATATTGTGTCGCTGATGAGCCGCGTTGCCGGCACAGTAACAGCCACACCAGCGCCAGCTAACCGTCTGGTCGCCGAAGGTGATGTGCTGCAGCTGGATCCGGCGCTGTATCAGGCGCGTCTGGATGAGGCCAGGGCGGTGCAGGCGGAAGCAGAAGCGCGTCTGGTGCATCTGGCCGACCGTGAAAACGCCCAGCAATCGCAGATTGTTGCCGCCCGTGCCAGCGTGGCTGCCGCCGATGCCGAATGGCGTCGCACGGTGCAGCAGGCTGATCGCTTGTTGCAGTTAATGGGTAAACAATATGTGTCGCAGGATGATCTGGATGCCGCAGAGCTGAACAAAGCCGCAGCGCAGGCTCGATTGAATCAGGCTAAAGCACAACTGGCGGCTCAGCAGGCGAATCTGGTGACGCTGACCGGTGAGAAACCACAACTGGCGGCGGATGTGGCCAAGGCGGCGGCGGCGGTTAAACGGGCGCAGCTGGAGTTGGATTACACCACCATTCGTGCGCCGCGTGCGGGGATTGTGACCAGCCGTCAGGTACAGGTGGGGCAGAGTGTTGAGCCGGGTATCCGCCTGCTCAGTCTGGTGACTCAGCCGATCTGGGTGTACGCCAACTTTAAGGAAACCCAGGTTGCCGATATGGCGGTTGGTCAGGCGGTGGATATTCATGTGGATGCGTTGGGTGGCAAGGTACTCAAAGGCCATATCGACAGCTTCTTTGCTGCCACCGGCTCTGAATTTGCGTTGCTGCCACCGCAGAATGCCACCGGTAATTTCACCAAAGTGATTCAGCGTTTGCCGGTAAAAATCCTGTTTGATGACGGTCAGGACCTGAGCGCGGTGCGTCCGGGCATGTCGTTGGAAGTGACGGTTTTTACTGAATGAGCGAGCGCTTTCCTAAGCACTGGCTGGCCATCAGTGGCGCTCTGCTGGGCGCCTTTATGGCCATTCTCGATATCCAGATTACCAACTCATCGCTGAAAGATATTCAGGCGGCGCTGGGCGCGACGCTGGAAGAATCTTCCTGGATTGCGACCTCGTATCTGGTCGCCGAGATGATCGCTATTCCGCTGTGTGGCTTCTTTGCTGCCTGGCTGTCGCCGCGGCGTTATCTGCTGTGGAACGGTACTGTATTTATTCTCGCCTCGCTGGCCTGTTCCTTTGCCTGGAACCTGGAGTCAATGATTGTCTTCCGCGCCGTGCAGGGCTTCAGCGGCGGCGCGCTGATTCCGATGGCCTTTACCCTGATTATTACGCTGCTGCCGCTGGATAAGCGTCCTTTGGGCATGGCGTTATTTGGTGTTACCGCGACCTTCGCGCCAACCATTGGCCCGACGCTGGGTGGTTGGCTGACGGAAGCCTTCAGCTGGCATTACATCTTCTATCTGAACGTTATTCCCGGTATTGCCGTATTAATGTTGCTGGCAGCGGGTCTGGATAAAGAAGAAGGTGATCCGGGGCAGCTTAAAAAGATCGATCTGTTCGGCATGCTGACCATGGCGCTTGGCCTGGGTTGTCTGGAAATTATGCTGGAAGAAGGCGCACGCGACGATTGGTTTGATGCCGAATATATCCGCTGGCTGGCGCTGGTGTCGGCCATGAGCCTGTTTTTGTTTGTGCGCAAACAGCTGACCACCGAGCACCCGCTGGTGGATCTGCGCCTGTTCCGCAGCCTCGATTTTTCTCTGGCTTGTGTGGCGTACTTTGTTCTGGGGGCGGGTTTATTCGGCTCGGTGTATCTGGTGCCTTTATATCTGGCCTCGGTGCACGACTATACGGCACTGGATATCGGCCTGGTATTAATGTGGGTCGGTTTTCCGCAGTTGCCTTTCTTTCCGCTGATTCCGCGTCTGCTGAAATTTATTGACGCCAAATATCTGGTAGCGTTCGGCTTCTTTGTGGTCGGCGGCAGTATGTGGATGAATATGCATATGAGTATCGACTTTAATGGCTCGTATCTTATTCCGGCACTGTTGGTTCGTGCATTGGGTCAGCCTTTTATTATGGTGCCGCTGTCGATTATGTCGGCGCAGAATCTTGATCCTAAAGACGCACCATCGGCATCGACGCTATTTAATGTGATGCGTAATCTGGGTGGTGCTGTGGGCATTGCCTTGCTGGCCACCTTGCTCTCAGAGCGTACCGATTATCATCTGGCTGAACTTAAGCAAACGCTGGTCAGCGGCAGCCAGAACGTTATCGAATATATGCGCCTGTTAGGCGGTGCACTCGAAAGTGGCGGGGGCAGTGCCGACCAGAGTTATGGTGTGCTGATGAAAGAGGTCACGCAGCAGGCGATGGTGATGTCATATAACGAAGCTTTCTTTGTACTCGGCCTGGCGCTGATGGTGGCGGCGTTAGCATCGTTGGGTATCCGCTCAGCGGACAAGCAAGCCGCCGGAGCTGAAGCCGCCATGCACTGAGAATACGTTATTAATATTGGTACGTTAATACCAGCCGGCAGCACTACTGCCGGCTTTTTTATGGGCGCTATACCGTCGCGCCCGGCACTGTGGTCAGAAACTATTAAAAGACGGAGTGCCTTTTCCGCTTGCTTCTTCAGGCTGCTTTGTCTCTCTTGCGACCGTGACGATTACTATCGTTACATTCTCTGGTGGTTATATATTGCTTCCCTATGATGGCGTTAATAAGTGGGAGGAAGTGGAAGTAATGGCAGCAATATGAAAGTCGCTCTGATTCCTAAGTGTTAAGTTTGTCATCTGTATTGACTTCGATATTAATAGCGTGTCCTGAATGGTGAGTTAATTTGGCTTTATGAGTGATTGCAATTTCAGTATTTTTTACAATCAGCAACTATTTGTCGAATAAGTTACACAAATGTAACTTTTTTAAGATCTGCTTCTGGCCTTAGTGGAGAGCTCTGGTTAATATCCGCGCCGTTGAGGACATTGTTATAACGATTATTCTAAAGCCGCTGATGGCAAACGATGTACCAGGTCTGCTCATTCGGATTTCTCAGATAAGTTAAATCCGGGCGACAGGTCCCCAGTTTTTTAGCAGGGCTAAAAGGATTTTATCGTGTCATTCTCACTGCGTTATCCATGGGCGGTTATTGTTACCGTTATGGCGTTAATTATCGGTCTGGCAGCAGGTGCAGGAAAGCTGTCATTTGTGTCAGATTTTCGCGTATATTTCAGTGCGGACAATCCGCAACTATTAAGCTTTGAACAGCTTGAGCAGGATTTTAATAAGCAGGATACGCTGACGTTTCTGTTGCAGCCGACATCGTCGGCCACTGTGCTGGATTCCCGTGCGTTAAATGAAATTGCACAGCTTACTCAAGCTGCCTGGAAAATTCCCTACGCCCGTCGGGTGGATTCCCTTACCAATTATCAGCGTATTCAATCGGCTGGCGATAATATTACGATTGATGATTTTTATCGGCCAGAGCAAGCGTCTGCTTGGGATATGGCGAGCGAGTTGGAATATGTCCGTACGCAACCCGATTTACTCAATCGTCTGGTTAATAAAGATGGCGATCTGGCGTTAATTATTGTCAGCCTGTCATTACCGGACGGTGATGAAAAAGCAACCTCCGAACTGGTCGCCTATACCCGTGAATTACTCGCTGAAACTGACCTGCAACATCTGGATGTACAGTTGTTTGGTACGGCGATTATTAACCTGGCACTGGCTGAAGCGGTAGAACGCGATATGGCAGCGTTAATTCCAGCCAGTTATCTGCTGATTTTTGCCGGTATCTTTTTTCTGACCCGCTCTCTGGCCGGTACGGTTCTGGCATTAACGCTGACCTTGCTCAGCGTGGTGGCTACCTTTGGTGCGTTGGGCTGGGCAGGAAGTCTGGGGCTGACCACGGCACGCCTGACTCCGGTGGTGGGTGTGGTGCCAACGATGATTATGATTATTGTCATTGCCGACTGTCTGCACATTCTGGCGACTTACCAACACGGCCTGCGCAGCGGTATGAATAAAATACCGGCGTTGCAGCAAGCGGTTACATCCAATATCCGTCCGGTGTGGATTACTTCTATTACCACTGCGCTTGGTTTGTTGTGTCTTAATTTCAGTGAATCACCACCGTACCGCGATCTGGGTAATTTAGTGGCTTTTGCCGCATTGCTGGCGGCGGTACTGAGTCTGACGCTTTTTATTGCCGCCCTGCGGGTACTGCCGCAACCGAAAATACAGCCGGGCCGTACGCTGGCGCATCCCGGTCAATGGCTCAGTGGTCTATTGCTGACATTCTGGCAGCGGGTACTGCAGCCGCATCCGCGGGCGTTGCTGCTGGGGGCCGTTATTGTGTCGGCTATTCTGGCCGCTGGTGTCAGTCAGCTTAAATTTAATGAGCAGTGGCATCAGTATTACGATGAGTCGTTTGCAGTGCGGCAGGCGCTGGATCTGCAGAACGATAAACTGAACGGCGTTAATTTTATTCAATACCGCATCGCGGCACAGGATGGCGGCTCGCTGTACCGTAGCGAACCTATGCAACAGTTGCAGCAACTGGCTGAGCATCTGGAAACCTTTGCCGAAGTCGGTTTTGTTGACAGCCTGCATCAGCCCTTACTGACGCTGAATCAGGCGTTGCATGATGGCGATCATCATTACTACAAAATCCCCGGCACCGATCAGCAGGTTGCTCAGGCAATGTTGCTGTATGAAATGTCTTTGCCATTTGGCATGGGGCTGAATGAACGGCTGAATATTGATCAGACTGCCAGCCGTTTTACCGTGCATTTATTTAAGCGTACCTCGCGTGAATTGGTGGCCTTTGATCAGGCACTGCTTAACTGGGCGGCAGAACATACTCCGGCGCTGAGTATCGCTCCGGGCAGTGGTCTGGATATGGTGTTCGCCCAGATTTCTGACCGCAACAGCATCAGCCTGTTTCAGGGCACATTACTGGCGCTGGTATTAATTTCGGCCGTTATGATGCTGGTGTTACGTTCGGTGCGCCTCGGGCTGATCAGTCTGGTGCCGAATTTACTGCCGGCACTGCTGGCTTATGGTATCTGGGGTTATATCAGTGGCCATGTCGATCTGGGGCTGAGCATTGTTGCCTGTATGAGTCTTGGCCTGGTGGTTGATGACACCGTGCATTTTCTTGCCAAGTATCGCAGCGCCCGCGCCAGAGGGGAAAGTACCGAAGCGGCCATCGAATACGCATTTTCTACCGTTGGCGTCGCCATGATTATTACCAGCCTGGTGCTGGCTGCCGGTTTTGCCTTGTTGCTGTTGTCACCTTTCTCGCCGACCTGGGGCATGGGTGGATTAATGGCGCTGACGGTTATGGTCGCCTTACTGGCTGACCTTATTCTTTTACCTTTGTTGCTGATGATATTGGATCGCGACTGACTTTTCTGATTTTCCTGTTTATTAAAATTGAACTGAGAGCTCTCTATGACTAACTCTGCTGTTATTGCCGGCGAGCCATTGCTGCGCCGTATTCGTGCCTGGATGGACGAACGTTTCCCGTTTGCCAATGCCTTGCTGTTTTTTATTCTCTACCTGGTTACCGCCACTGTGGTTCGTGCCAGTCAGGGTGAATGGTTTTTTAACTGGAGCGATATTGTTGCCTGTCTGATTACCTGGTCGTTATTTTTAACCATCCGTATTTTTGATGAACATAAAGATTACGAGCTGGATGTTAAAAACCATCCGCAACGTGTATTGCAGAGTGGTCGTATTACCCTGATGCACCTGAAAGGTCTGGGCATTATTGCGGTAATTGCCCAGCTGCTGTGGAGCCTGTTTCTGGGTACCGATGCCCTGATCGCCTGGGCCGTGATGTTTGTTTACCTGTGTTTAATGGGTGCGGAGTTTTTCTGTGGCGCCTGGCTGGAAAAACGTCTGCTGCTGTATGCCCTGAGTCATATGGCGATTATGCCGCTGATCGTGCTCTGGCTGGCGGCAATGGCGCAACCACAATTGCCGGTAATGCAGTTACTGAACTCGGCACCTTTAATGGCCATGATGAGCCTGGCGTTTATCAGCGGCTTCTGTTTTGAAATTACCCGTAAAACCCGTGGCCCGGAAGAAGAGCGTGACACCGTTGATTCTTACTCGCGCATTCTTGGCGTACAGGGTGCGGCCAATCTGGTCATCGTATTGGTCTGCGCCATGGTGATTAACCAGCTGGTATTGCTGTGGCTGCTGGACGTTGCAGTATTAGCCGTTT
>Ga0210021_1003995_pt1 | contig 11561 bp, 14 predicted proteins | sample CryGeymeta201517_FD_183981 | JGI IMG/M metagenome (GOLD analysis project Ga0210021, IMG submission 183981) | Groundwater microbial communities from Crystal Geyser aquifers in Utah, USA - Crystal Geyser metaG 2015-17 (SPAdes) (version 2) | ecosystem: Environmental > Aquatic > Deep subsurface >... | reverse complement strand
CAGACCGGCTATTCTTTTTCTTTCCTTAGCCGGCAGGCGGCGGTTGCCGGGTTTGCCCCGGCTGCCATGAATCAAGGCCTTGATTCCGTCCTTGTCCACTTTTTTCTTTAACCGCCTGATATGGCGCGTTGTCAGATTCAGCAGTCCGGCAGCTTGGCTGCCGTTTAATTCTTGACTTATCACTTTCTTGATAATGTCATACTTTTTTACCTCCGGTAGAGACATAGTAATGTTCGTATCCATGTGATTTTATGTTTAGTTGATTAAAAACAACTAAACACCTTATCACATCAGGTAGGACATTTCTATTTAACCTAAGTAGGACATTATCATAAAATTTTTACATATTATTTTGCAAATATTAACTAATCATTGCGTTTCATTGACAAAAACCATTGACAAAATTCAGAAGAATGATGTCTTGACAAATAATATAAATAGGTATAATATTAATAATATAGTATCATTTTTATATAAAATAATGTTATTTTATGCTTAATAGACTAATAAAAGAGCAAATTAAGGGCAAATTATTTAAAGGCAAAGTAGTGATTCTTTACGGCGCGCGGCAAGTTGGCAAGACGACTTTAGTTAAGGAGATTCTAAAAGACATTGGCGCCGGTAGCCGATATTTGAATTGCGAGCTGCTTTCCGTCCAGGAAGGGCTGAAACAGCTTGAAGCAATAAAAATAAAATCTTTTTTAGGCGACTATAAATTGGTGGTTTTAGATGAAGCCCAGAATGTGCCGGATATTGGCAAAATTTTAAAAATTATGGTTGATACTTTTCCCGAGCTGCAAATTATCGCCACCGGCTCATCAAGTTTTGATTTGGCCAACCAGGCCGCCGAACCGCTTACCGGCCGGACTTTCAAATTTATTCTGTATCCCTTTTTACTGGCGGAAATCAAACAGCTGGGCGATCAGCTTTATTTAAATTCCAAGCTGGAAAATTTATTACGCTTTGGCTCCTATCCTGAAGTGTTTTTTTTAGCCGAGCCGGATGCCGTGGCGCGGCTGGAGGAGTTATCGGCTAATTATCTTTATAAAGATATTCTGCGGTTTGAAGGCATAAAAAAATCAAGCGTGATTAAAAATTTATTGCAGGCTTTAGCCCTGCAGGTCGGGCAGGAAGTTTCCTATCAAGAATTGGCCGTTAAACTCGGCATCAACCGTTTAACGGTGCAAAAGTATATTGATATATTGGAGCAGGCTTTTATCGTTTTTAAATTAAACGCCTTATCCCGCAACAAGAGGAAGGAAATTTCCAAGTCAGTTAAAGTTTATTTTTACGATTTAGGCATAAGAAACAGCTTGATTCAAAATTACAATCCGTTGAATATCCGCAATGATGTCGGCGCGCTGTGGGAGAATTTTTGCATTGTTGAACGGTTAAAAATAAATAATCTAAAAAATAATTTTGTCAATCTTTATTTCTGGCGCACTTACGACCAGAAAGAAGTTGATTATATAGAAGAGGGCGGCGGCCGTTATGCCGGCTTTGAATTTAAATGGGTCAAAGATAAAGTAGCCGCGCCCAAGGATTTTTTAAATAATTACGTCAATTCCAGCGTTAATTTAATAACTAAAAATAATTATTTTGAATTTTTACTTTAATAACATTTACTTCCATGCCGAAAATAAAACTAAGGTTGCAAAAAGTAAGCGATGCCAATGACACATTGGGTTTAGAATTGAATGACATTATTCAAGGTTTATTTTTTTAATTTTTTTATCTAAAATTAGCCAAGCATTGACAAAATTAAGATTTTTAGCTACTATAAAAGTGTTATTCTGAATAACACTTTTTAATTTGGTTTTAGGCGTGTCGATTACCGCAAGCTTTCTCTAAAAGCAAAGTTATGGGGCGATTGTGCTTCTTGCCCGTATAATGCAAATTATCCGGGCCATAAAAAATGCAAAGAAAAGGCGGTTGAGCTCTGGCTCGACTGAAAATTTAAAACCCGGCATTAAGTTGTCGGGTTTTTTATTTAAAAATAACTAAAACTAGCCAATCACGACAAACCAACGCGTTGACAAAATTTTTATTCATTTATACTATTACTATTAAGTAAGCAATAAAATATAGGACATATGAATAAAAAAATATTTTTAAAATATAGAGAAAGTAAAAGTCATTTTCAAAAGATGATGGATGATGAAATAATCAAGCTTTTTAAACATAATCGATTGCAACATTTAATCATTGTTATTTTATTTAAGGGCGACAAGCTACCTAAATACAGTACTTCTATGCCACGAAATCCCAGCCCTCAAATTAATATACCTCTAAACAATAATTTGGTAAAAATATTTTCCTCAGCTGTTAAAAAGAATCCTTCAATTGAAGATGGGGCAATATTGATTCAAATAGATCATCGCCCTCCAATATTAAGAGGGTTCAGTTATAGAATTTATCCTCCACCATTAAGTGTGTCACGATCAAAAAATAAAGGGTCTGGTTATAATAGCTCGCTTGATTTTTCTGGCGTTGAAGGGGTAGTTTGTGTCTATTATATTAATAAAGATGGGGTAAAAAAACTTATCAATGGGAAAGGGAAGACATTATATTTAAAAAATTGACAAAATTTTTAATAAAGATTACCCTTGTAAGGTACCTTAACAAATAGAGGAGGAAATTTTCTATGAGAACTAGAAAAAATAAAAATAGGACAAAAAAAATTATTTCAAGCCTGTTTGGCGGAACACATAAATATTACGCCAGATTTAGGCCGGGTATTCCCAAAGAAGTAATAGATATTATTGTTAGTTACTTCAATATTAGTCCGAAGGATAGAGTATTAGATATTGGCTGCGGTACCGGGCAAGTCGCTTTTGTCATGGAAGGCAGATGCGGTGAAATGGTTTGTCTGGACCCTGATTCGGAAATGCTAAAACAAGCCAGAAAATTGACTAAAAACTCCAACTTGAAACTTACCTGGATTAATCGAGATTCCAATGGTCTGCAGGCTATCAAATCTGAAATAGGCATCTTCAAGGTGGCTACGATTTGCAGAGCATTTCATTGGATGGACCAAGAACAAGTGTTGAGGGATCTTAACGATCTGATTAAAGAAGACGGTGGAATAGCTATTTTTGGAGATGGGAGTTTCTGGACCGGTTCGGAAAAATGGCAGCAAGCCGTGAGAAAGGTTGTCCAAAAATATCTGGGGGAAGAAAGACGCGCTGGTGATAAAACATTTAAACAATCTGATGAACGGTGGGAGGATATAATTGCCCGTTCACATTTTAGGTTTGTTAAAACGCGGCAAGTATCGATTATGAGGAGTTGGAATGTTAAAAGTATTATCGGTTGGCTGTTTTCTAGTTCGTTCGCGAGACCAGATTATTTTGGCGATCAATTGTCTGCCTTCGAGAGAGACATAAAAAACACTCTTCTATCCCTTAACCCAAATGGTGTCTTTCAAGAGCAAGCCGTCTTCTCTGTAATTTTGGCCTCTAGAAAATGCATTTAACAATGTGGTCATTAAGCTTACGACTTGATGGCCACTTTTTATTTAAAAATTTTTTTGTGCTTATTTTTTAATTTTTTAAGCCCTCAAGCCTTATTGTGTTGAGTTCTTCTGCGCTAAATAAACCTGAACGATATAAATTTAAATACTCCATAGAAACAGTCTGATTAAATGCCAATATATCATCTGAATTTATAGTTACTTTAATCCCATGGTCGAATAATATTTTAATGGGATGAGTTTCAATATTTTTAACTCGCCCAAGTTTAATATTACTTGTAGGACAAATATTTACTCTAATATTATTTTTTTTAAGCCAATTCATGACAGCTTCAGATTGAACGGCAGATATTCCGTGTTGTACTTCGTCAAGATTTAAAATTTTTACAGTTTTTTGTATAGATTTAGCATCAGAGAACTCCCCTATATGCGCCTTTAGTTTCATTCTTTCCTCCTTTGCCCTGATATAAATTTTTCTATATACCTCCGGTTTTTCAGCGTCTTCCGTACCGTATAAATCAATGGATTTAAAATACCCCGATTCAATTAAGGGCAATGCCCAAACTTCAAGTTTTTTAATATTAAGATCACGATTTAATCCTATAACTGGACGAAAATCTAAAGTCGGCGCTACTAAAGCATGAATTTCTTTTAATTTGTTTATAAAAACATCGGGGTTGCCATTATATCGATCAATAAACCAACAATCAATACTCATTTCAAGTAGCGTAATGCCGTCTCTTAAAGCTGTTAGCAGAGAGGCTTTCAGTAAATATTCAAACCCCTCTCTTGTCGAAGCAATCGGCTTAATTATTGGACGAGTATATCTAGTCATATCCTCTAAATTGTTATATTTTAAAGGTGCTTTCGAAATATTTTTTTTAACTGAAAAATTTAAAAACCCTACATTAACTTGTCGGGTTTTTAATAGGAAAGGTAAGGTGCTAACGAGTGCAAACCATTGACAATGGGCGATATTTTCGCTAATATAAAATATAGTATTAAAATATAGATAAATTAAAAATTTGTAGTCAGCTATCCTGATTCTATGAAAAATGAGCATATATTGAATGATGGCTATCCATATGCCGGCATTATTAAATGGGATATGGAAGACATAAAAAATAATATTAACAAGACTGAGAAAAATAATTCTTTGCCTGATTTTGGCCTCAAGAGAGTTGAATTGCATCCCACCTCCGTATGCCAGTATAAGTGTCCGTTTTGTTACGGCGTTAATTTTAAATGTAAGCGCAGAGCAGAACTTCCCCTAGAAATTATTGAAAATAATGTATTTAAGAGTATAAAAAATAATAAAAAACTTTCAAATAGCAATCCGATTATTATTTTGGCTGGTTTGTATAGCGAACCGCTGGCTTATTCTAAAAAAGTGGAATTAATAAAATTATTAGGTAAATATAATTTTAGATTTGGTATTTATACAAACGGAGGATTTATGAATGACGATATCGCAAAAATTATATGTGCCAGCGCGAAACAAAACAAAGAGAAAGGCTTGTGTTATATATCTTTTAATGTTATGGCGTCAATAATTAATGGGCATTATGATTTTTTAGAAAAAAAAATAAAAGATTTTGTAAAAATGAGAGATGCAATGAAAGCCCCGATACATATAAATATTCCTATTCTTTTAGACGGCAGTTTGTCGAGCGATGATTTAAGAAGGCTTCAAAAGAGAATTTTGCAAATAGGTGTTAACAATATAAGATATTCTACACCCCAGACTCCAGTTTCTAAAAATAAACTTGATGTTAAAAATATAGAGTTTATAAAGAATTTGCAAAATAAAAATAGAAAAAATATTTTTATAAGATCAATATCCGGAAAACAATTTGATCGTTGTTATGTTTTAGCTAATACATTATCAATAGATCATAAGGGCATTATATATCCTTGTTCTCAAACTTGCTCAAGTAATTTTAGCGGACTTAGCTACGGATCAATAAAAAATCAAGAGTTGGCCAAAATTTGGGGCAGTGAAAAACATAAAAAACTTTTTTGGGATTTCAGCAAAATTACAACATATTGCAGATGCAATTTATCTGATAGTCAGTTTAACGCCGCATGTTCACTTTTTGGTTAATAGCTTTTTTATATAAGGGATGATTAAATTAATTCTGTTGAAAGATATTTTAAATATTAACTAAAGTTAAAGATTATTTCGGTGTTTTTTGGGATAATTCCCATGTATGAATATATTACATGGGAAATCGCCTTGCTGTCAGGCGAAAATATATAAAATTAACAATAAAATGACGTGATTAACGATGTGAAAGCCAGTGGCTTTACACAGAATTAATTTAATCATCCCTTATATAAATAAATGAAAATTAGAGTACGATCAGTAATTATTAAAGATAATAAGGTATTATTAATAAAAAGAACCAAGAAAGATTCTGTTTATTGGGTTATCCCCGGCGGCGGCGTTGAAAAAAATGAAACTAATAAAGAGGCATTAATGCGAGAATGCAGAGAAGAACTTGGAGTTAAAATTAAAATTAGTAGTTTATTATTAGAAATGCTTTCTCAAAAGCCAGAAACAGAAGGACAAAAAGAACTTTTTTATTTATGTAATATTATTGGCGGGGTTTTAGGGTCAGGGCAGGGTCCGGAATTTAAGCAGAATTCATCTTATGTTGGCGGTTACGATATAGAATGGAGAAATATTAGTGATTTAAAAGAAATTGATTTAAAACCCGAAGAAATTAAAGATTTAATATGTAAAAAATACAAAAATTAGCTATATGAATAATATCGAAAAAATTATAAATAAAATAAATAAAAATATTATTGGTCGGGAAGATATAAATAACGTCATTAATGTCTTGAAGACTGGCTTTTTATCTCGACCTTCTGGCGGGCCTATTGTCAATAAGTTTCAAACTTTAATGTCGAAAAAATTAGGGCAAAAATATTCTTTTGCCGTAACCTCTGGCACTGCCGCCTTGCATCTGGCGATTGCTTCTTTAGAATTAGAACGTAGCGACGAGGTTATTGTTCCCGCGTTAGCCAATATAGCCGATTGCTCTGTAATAATTCAAGAAGGCGCTAGGCCAGTTTTCGCAGATATAGACTCTAATACTTTTAATATAAAACCAGAAAAAATAGAAAGGAAAATTACTTCTAAAACTAAGGCGATTATTGTAGTTCATATGTATGGTCAGCCCGCCGAAATGGATAAAATCAGAAAAATTGCAAATAATAATAATTTAATTTTAATAGAAGATTGCGCTCAGGCCGCAGGAGCACGCTATAAGAAAAAATATGTAGGATCTTTTGGAAATATCAGTTGTTTTAGCTTTTATCAGACTAAACATATTGTTGCGGGTGAGGGTGGCATGGTTTTAACCAAAAGCGATAAGTTTTCTAAAATTATCGACTCAATTGCTAATAATGGCATAAAAAAGGACAATATTGATGCATATGACTATGATAGAGTGGGCTATAATTATCAAATGACAGAAATACAGGCCGCCTTGGCCATAGTTCAATTAAAGAAATTAGAAAAATTAAATAAAATTAGGCGCAATAACGTAAAAATATATAAGGAGCAATTTAAGAATACTGATATAATATTTCAGGAGGTTGGTAGTCATACAGAAAATGCATATTTTTATCTAACCGGATTATTGCCTAAAAGCTTAATGGCTAAACGGGATATATTTTTGAACCAAGTTAAAAAGAATGGCGTGCCAATAAAAAATTTATATCCGTTATCTTTGCCAGAAACAGAGTTAATGAAGGCAAGGGGAAATTATGAATGTCCGACGGCCAAAATGATAACTAAAAGATTATTTAATCTTTACGTGAACCCCGGACTGGGTAAAAATGATATAATTAATTTTTCAAAGATTATTAAAAGAATTTATCAAAAATTAAAAGATGAAAGCAGGCAATAAAAAAAGAATAATAATTACCGGGAGCCAGGGCTGCATTGGGACGATTTTGCAAGATGGGTTAATTAATATTTTTGACTTATATCTTTTAGATTTAAAAGAAAAAAATACTCAAAAAACATTTAATATTGATATTGCTAGAGAATATAATAGATTGGTTAAAATTTTAAGAAATAAAGATATAATTATTCATTTGGCCTGGGATTTCAAGGAAGATTTTCCTCGAGAGGTTATAATTCCCCAAAACAAATTGATGGCAGAAAATGTGTATTCGGCCGCGGCGGAAGCTGGAGTCAAAAGGATAATAATTGCAAGTTCAGTACATGCCGATGATTATTCTAAAATTAAGAATAAAAAAGATTTTATTTCAAGAAATCCTTGGCCGGATAGTCCGTATGGCGCCTCTAAGGTTTACATAGAATCATTGGGTAAATATTATGCTAAATATCATGCGCTAGAGGTAATATGTATACGGTTTGGCGGAATTAATCGAGGAAATAAAATAATTTATAAAGAGGATCCTAATTACGACAAAGTATTATTATTTAAAAAAGATTGCATAGATTTGATAGAGTCTTGTATTCTAGCAAAAAAAGTACCTAATAATTTTCAAGTTTTTACTGCGGTCTCAAATAATAGAAATAGAGTGCATTCTATTAAGAATTTTTTGGGCCGGAGGCCTAAGTTTCCGCAACAATGAAAAAAATCGAAACTTTAGTTATAGCGGCAGGAGGAAAAGGCGCGCGTCTTTCTGGCTATTTTCAAGACGTTAGTTTTAATAATACTAAAACACTTTTTCCTATAGACGGTAAGCCATTATTAAAATATTTAATCGACGCAGCTTTAAGCAACGGGTACAAAAAAATTTTTCTTTTGGCTAGCTTTTACGAAAAAGAAATAAAAAAATTTGTTAGTCAATTTTATAATGATAAAAATGTTAGCGTGATTGCTGGAGGAGAAGAAGGAAAAAGCGAAGGGACTACAAAAGTTTTATCTTTGATTGAGCGTGAATTAAAATCTCCGTTTGTTTATTCGGATGGTGATATTTTATTTAATCCAAATTTATTGGGTATTTTGTCAGAGGTTAAATCAATAGATAAAATTTTATTTAGATGTGTGGTTAGTAAATATGACGCAGCTCCAACTCATTCGCAATTTATTATAAATGGCGGCAAGCTATCAAAAATAAATGTGCGCTGCAAGGATTCAATAGATGAATTTAATGATGGATATTGCAGCTTGGGCTTGATGGTTATTAATAATAAGATTTTTAATCTTATTCCAGAATATAAAGATTTAAACGATTTAGATCAGGTAATTTATAAAATATTTAAAATTAATCCTGATAGGGTAAATTTTCAAATATATGAAGGCGATTGGCTTAGTGTTCACAGGAGAGAAGACATTGACATTATTAAAGACGGGTATTATAATAATCTGTTGAGTTCTTTAAAAAAGCATTAATCGTTTTGACGTAGCGTTTTCACATAAACTTGAAGGAGAGGAGGTGATATCATGGTGATTTTAGATGAAGAGTTTTTGGTGCGCAATGCGGTTAATTATAATTTGGACGCGTTTTTACCGTTAAGGCTACAGAAGAGGCAATTACTTGAGTCTCTTGGGTTTCCCGGCAATAAAGGCTTGCAATCTTGTTTGGCATGCCAGAAAGAAGATGTAAAGGTTTTGTTTGAAAATTATTCCAGTATGGGGTTCCCATTTTTAATTATTGTTTCTGAAAAATCTTCCCATACGATAGTCCCGCCTCTCTTTGTTGTAAGAGATAAAAATGATATCACTTGGCGGGATGATAAAGGAATAAAAAGAGAAATTTCTTATAGCAAAATGGTAAAAGTGATATCGAGGTTTGGTTTGTCGACTTGGCTCGAATTTGCAGCATTTATTTGGGGCGAGGGAACTACGGCTGGGAGGTTAGCGTATATTAGCCCTTGCGAACAGCTAATTGAATTGCAAAATGGAGTTATTCCCAGACAGCTTATGGATAACAAGGAGTTTGCCGTTTATAGCGGTATGCTGAGTTATTTTGATTTACAGCTACAGAGCTATCGCGATGTTAGGGCAAATCTTCAAAGTATGGGATACAAAGAAGTTTTAGCGTTCGGCGCGGTTCAGGAGATATCAAAAAATTTTGGCCAATGTTATTTCGACGCCTTTGAAAAACTAGCCAAAATTTCACCTTTGCCTACTCTTGAGTTCGGCATCAAAAGCGGCCAAACATTTATCTCTATAGATATTGATTGGCCATCTCAATGGAAGGGGGTTTTGTAAAATGCGTTATTCAGAAATTTCTATGCTTGTTGTAAAGCCGGACGGAGTCGCTAAAGGGCTTGTTGATGAGATTAGAAAAATAATTCTTTCAACAGGTTTGGTGATTTTGGAAGAGGACAAAAAAACTCTTAGCTCGGAGACGGTCAAAAAGCTTTATTGGGAGATCGATGATGTGCGACAACGTGATTATTTTCCTCAGCTTATTGAATTCATGTCATCTAGCCCCGTCCATATTTTTATCGTTCAAGGAGAGGAAGCGGTAAAAAAAGTGCGAACCATTATAGGCAAGCGCGATTCGGATTTTGGGATTAGGAGATTATGGGCAGAGGATATTATTCGTAACGTGGCGCACGGTCCGCACACTGTGGAGAGGGCAAAAGAAGAGATCAAATTACTGATAGACAAGGAGGTTTGAGATGGAAAAAGTTTTTTTAATCGGAGGAATGAGCGAATCGGGGAAAAGCACTTTTGGGCGTTATCTTGAATCTAAAGGTATGCCTCGTCTGAAAATAGTGACTTTTCTTAACAAGGTTATGATTCGAGAGGGAGCTACGGGAGACTTTGTCGCCTGGAATAATAAAAATGTTCTTGAGCGTCCTGGATGGGTAAGAGAAGAATTTACTAGGCAGTTTTTGGCAGATACCGCAGCGCAGGGAATAGAATATTGCGCTCTCGAAAGTCTTTACGGTCCGGACCTCGGCGTGTATATGAAGCAGGTTGTCGGCGGAGACAAAGTGATTATAGTCTACGTTGATATGCCGGTCGAGGTTCGATTACGGCGGCAAATGATCCGGCAAAATATCACTTCGTTGGAGGAGGCCGAGAATCTCTTGTTACCAAGAGATGAAATTAAAAGGGCTTGGAGAGTTCCGCAAATAGAGGCGGTGGCCGATATTATCATTGATAACTCCGGCTCTTTAGATGATTTATATCGTCGAGCTGATGAGATAATTGCTCATTATTGTCCAGAGTTTAATCTGTATTAGGCAGACTACAACAAAGGAATATTTTTTTGGATGGTACATATTATTTAATAGTATCATCCATTTTTTTATTCAAAATTAGCCAAGCATTGACAAAATTAAGATTTTTAGCTACTATAAAAGTGTTATTCTGAATAACACTTTTTAATTTGGTTTTAGCTAAAATTAGGGAAATTGATTTTTTAGATTTCAGGGAAATTAAAAAAATCATTATTTTAAGCGGCTAAAAACAAAGAAAAAATTGTTATTTTACTCAATGGTTTTTTAAATTTAAAGCCATTGGCAGTAACAACAAGCTCATTAAAATACCAGGAGGGGTGTTAAATAGAAATTAAACCGCAATAATAATTTTAGGAAAGGGAGGTGAGGGCAATGGCTGCTATGTTAGTAAGCGGGATAACCGGAACTTTGGGGTCAGCTATTGGCCCCAAATTAAAGGAAAGGTGCTATTTTTTGGTAAGAGGCGGAAGGGATAGGCCTAATTTAAGCCTTGATTACGGACAAGTGATTAAGGGGGATATAACCAGGCCGTTATGCGATGTTTCACAGGAAGATTTGTCATTACTGAAGCAAGAAGGCATTGACAAAATATTGCACATCGCGGCATCGGTTAAGTTTGACGAAAATTTGTCCGAAGAAATTTTCGCCATAAATTTGACCGGGACAAAAAACATTTTGGATTTGGCCAAATGTCTCGGTGTCCGGGAATTTCATTATATTTCCACGGCTTATGCCAGTACTTCGCGAAACCCCTATGAACGCTCGAAAGCGGCGGCAGAGGAGTTGGTTAAAGCATCCGGCATCAAGTATAACATCTATCGTCCCAGTGTTTTAGTGGGTGATTCTCGTACTGGTGAGATTTCAGATTTTAATGGGTTTTATGGAATTTATTTAGGATTCCAT
>Ga0210021_1003987_pt1 | contig 11575 bp, 17 predicted proteins | sample CryGeymeta201517_FD_183981 | JGI IMG/M metagenome (GOLD analysis project Ga0210021, IMG submission 183981) | Groundwater microbial communities from Crystal Geyser aquifers in Utah, USA - Crystal Geyser metaG 2015-17 (SPAdes) (version 2) | ecosystem: Environmental > Aquatic > Deep subsurface >... | reverse complement strand
CCAGGCCACAGTAGCCCTTGATACTGGCACAGATTTTTCAAGATCAGCCGAAATCGCCCTTGATAACTCTATTGGAATACCGCCAACGGTGCATGTTCACCAAGGCGCCCGCATCAAGGTTTTTGTTGGCAAGGATCTGGATTTCTCGCAAGTTGCCGGAAATATCCCGAAACATTGAAAGGCGCGAGATGAGTTCACACAAAAAACCCGTAAAACCCGCCAATCAATCTTTTGAGAAAAGGGATAATGCAAAGCCAGAGCCATCAGGCGTTTATCTCAAACAATATATGGGACTGTTCGAGAATTACCTGAATGACCCCGATGTCTCTGAGATTTGCGTGAATAAACCAGGTGGTATCTGGATTGAAAAAGCCGGTGAGCCTGAAATGCTGTTCATCGAAAACAAAGAAATCACCGATGATATTTTATGGCGTTTGGGCCGTTTGGTTGCCAATTACACCGATCAATCCATAGCTGCTAATAAGCCTTTATTATCGGCATCACTTCCAAGCGGTGAGCGTATACAGTTTGCAACGCCTCCTGTTTCCCGTTTTGGCGTCGCCCTATCCATCCGCAAGCAAGTCATGCGGGATTTGAGCCTCGATGATTATCGGGAAATGGGAGCATTTGAGAGCATAAAAGAAAACAGCGCATCCAAAACCGATATTAATCAAACCCTACAATCCCATCTTGATGCTGGCAAATATCAGGATTTCATTTCTGCCGCCATATGCGCCAAGAAAAATATCATTGTCTCCGGCGGAACATCGACCGGAAAAACCACACTTTTAAACGCAATTTTAAAAGAGATTGAGCCGCATGAACGTATCGTCACAATAGAAGATACGCCCGAAGTCATGCCTCCACAAAAAAATCATGTCTCTCTTCTGGCATCAAAAGGCGATCAAGGACAAAGCAAAGTCACCATTCAAGATTTATTGGAAGCCAGTCTACGTTTTCGCCCAGACCGCATTCTGCTCGGGGAGTTGCGCGGCAAAGAAGCCTATAGCTTCCTTCGCGCTGTCAATACTGGCCACCCAGGATCAATTACCACAATTCACGCCGATACGCCCCAAGGGGCATTAGAGCAAATCTGTTTGATGGTGATGCAAGCCAATCTTGGCCTCACCCATGACCAGATCATGGCTTACATCAGCTCGATCATCGATGTTGTCATTCAGCTCAAGCGCATAGGGGGCAAGCGCATCATCTCTGAAATCTGGTATCCGGGGGGTTCATGAGCGATACAAACATAAAATATCTCTATGGTTTTGGCGGAATCTTTGGCCTTATTTTATATTCATACGCCGCCTCACTCATGTTTTTTCTGCTCTCAAAACAACCTTTGGAACTGGCAAATCCGCTCTCCATCTGGCTCACATTTGGAAATGAGATTGACGAGCAAACAGGGTCGCGCCTGTTTGTAGCCTTCGGCTCCCCTGCCCTGGCACTCATATTTATTACAGGTCAAATTTATGACACGGCCTTCAAGGGTAAGGACATCTTCGGGAAAGCGCACTGGGCAACTTTAAGAGAAATCACCAAAGCAAAGCTTTTTGCCAAAACCGGCGTGATCTTAGGCAAATTCAAAAACAAGTACCTCATCAGTGATCATCCTACACATAGTATTATTGTCGCGCCTACCAGATCAGGGAAAGGTGTCGGTATTGTCGTTCCCAACCTCTTGAATTGGCCTGGGTCAATCATTTGCTTTGATGTGAAGCATGAGAACTATAGAAAGACCGCCGGATTTAGAAAAGAGCATGGTCATGATGTTTTTATGTGGTCGCCAATGGATGAGCATGGTCTCTCACACCGCTATAATCCGCTCGATGCTGTAAGCCAAGACCCGCATCAATGCGTGAGTGATTTACAAGTCATTGCCAAAATCCTGATACAAGACCCTCCCAAAAGTGACCCGATATGGGCGTCTGAAGCCCGCGCCCTCTTTGTCGGCCTTGCGCTTTATGTGATGAATAATAACGCGATGCCTTCGACAATCGGGGCTATTAACAGGCTTTTGGGAACTGAAGCCGATTTAGGCGATGTATGCCGCCATATTGTCGGAACACATCCGGAGCTCACATCCACAGTTAAAAAGTCCCTGATGAATTTTGCAAATAAGGCCGCCAAAGAGCGATCCGGTGTAAAATCCTCGCTGAATCAGGCCATCAATCTCTGGGATAACCCCCTGATTGACGCGGCCACTTCAGAAACCGATTTTAGGATTGAGGATTTACGCCGTAAAAAACTCTCAATCTATGTCGGCGTTCTAACAGGCCAAATTGAAACACTCACGCCCTTGCTCCGTATCTTTTTTGAACAAATTATCACCAAGCTTTCTATGAAAGAGCCTGGCGAAGATGAACCGCACAAAGTTTTAATGCTGCTCGATGAGTTTCATATGTTGGGCCGCATTGATTCCATGACAACCGCATTCACGCTTCTGGCTGGCTATAATGTGCGCGTTATGGCAGTGGTGCAGTCTTTGAATTGGCTCGATGTGACTTATGGCCGTGAAAAAAGGAACGGTATTCTGTCTTGCTGCGCCCATCAGGTCTTCTTTGCAACAAATGATTTGGCAACGGCGCAATATGTCTCTGAAAGCTGTGGCCAGCAAACCATTGAAGTGACTTCCAGATCAAAGAAAAAATCCATGCGCTATGAGGCGCCCATGGATAATGTCTCGCAACGTGGCCGGCCTTTGATCGAAAAACATGAAATGCGCGACTTGCCAGAGAGTAAGGAAATTATATTGGTGGAATCCTCATCCCCCATTAAGGCAGATAAGCTGAAATATTTTAGCGATAAAAACTTCAAATCGCGCGAGATTGCTGCGCCGAGTGTGCCTAAATTAAACATCATGGAAAACGATATTCCAAAATTTAATATTCCAACCGAAGAAGAAAAAAAAGCGCAAAGAACCAAAGACCCTAATCAAAGCGATATGTTTGCGAAAAAGCAGGAAAACATCTCTGATACAATTCCAGAAGAGCAAAAGGAACAACATGAAGATGTTCTGGAATTGCTCTCAGGAAACCTAAAGTAGGCTCAGATACTCTGCCAAATCCAATACAGAACAATTTGTAACAAATCATAAGTGATAGCACTGGCTAGGGTGGTAAAGATTTCAAGCATGGTTTCAATTCTCTCTTAATTTTAAGCTATTTTGGCTATTCCGTAACCTTCTTCACAAATTCGGACTTCAGACCCATTTGCCCGATGCCAGGGATTTTGCAATCGATGTCATGGCCATCAGCGGCCTCTGGTATAAGCCGGATAGACTTAACCTTGGTGCCGACCTTCACCACGCCGCCCCGGAATTTCAGATCTTTGATAACGGTCACGGTGTCACCATCCTTGAGTTCTATACCGTTGGCATCACGTACGACTTTAACATCGGAGGATTGAAGATCAGTGTCCTTTGACCATTCATAGGAGCATTCGGGGCAGATCAGCAATATTCCATCCTCATACACATAGGCGGATTGGCATTTGGGGCATGGGGGTATTTCGCTCATATGGGTAACCTTTCTTTATCGTTCAATTTTAATCACTTTATCCCGGCTGGTGTGACCGCGCATAATCGTCAATGAGGATTTCGCAACACCTAGATTTTTGGCCAACAGCTTTATAACCGCTTCGTTGGCTTTGCCATCCTCCGGTGCGGCTGTGACATAAATTTTGTAAAGGGCGGTGCCCTCCTCACGCATTTCTTTTTTATCCGCTCTGCTTTGGCCTTTGGCGTGACTTTCACATACAGTATGTCAGGGGGATTGTTGTAATCAAACATATCAAGCATGGGGAGTGCTGTCCTCCGCCGTCATCTCTCTGGCTTTTTGGAGTGCCGCCTCATAATCATCAGTAAAAACAACATGCGCCTTGCCTTCATCAATATGAGCATTTTTAAGCATCCGCATGGGTTGGGATTGTAGACCACTAAATATAATGCATGACCCGTTATCGCCGCATTGTTTTATAATACTCTCAAGGGCGCTTTCCCCTGTAGCATCCACATAGGGCACAAGCCGCATCCGCAGGATCAGGACTTTGGGCATCCGACCCATGGCTTTGAGCGTATCGATCAGATCGCTTGCAACGCCAAAAAAGAACGGCCCTGTAATCTGAAAGACTTCGACCCCTTGCGGCAAGTCATGACGCTGCGTCTCATATTCTTGTTCTTCATCATAGAGAGCCGAAGATTTACGCCATTCCGATTTGATCTCAACGGATTCAGCCATATGTTTCATAAATAGCAAACAGGCAAGCGTGACACCCACACCAATCGCTACGGTTAAATCAACAAGCACCGTCAGCAAAAAAGTCAGCACCATCACGGCGCGATCTGTTTTAGACAGACGTAAGATATGAATGAAATGGCCAATCTCGCTCATTCCCCAAGCGACAATAAACAAAATTGCTGCTAAAGCCGCCATCGGCACAAAGGCCATAATGTCCATGGCAAAAAGCATGAATAAAAGTATAAACAGGGCGTGGAAGATCCCTGCCATCGGGGTCCTGCCACCTGCCTTGATGTTGGTCGCAGTACGGGCAATGGCGCCTGTGGCAGGCAAGCCACCAAACAGGCCTGAGGCGATATTGGCGATACCTTGCCCAACCAATTCCTGATTGGAGCGATGTTTATATCCTGTCATGCCGTCTGCTACCACAGCAGAAAGCAAGGCTTCTATCCCTGCCAAAAACGCAATCGTGAAGGCAGACGGAATAACGCTCTGCAACTTGGCTAAATCCCATGCAGGAAGCTCCGGCATTGGTAAGCCTGTTGGGATATCAGGAAACCGTGATCCAATCGTTTCTACAGGGATGTTAAACAAGGCTACCAGTGCCGCGCATATCCCTACGGCTATGAGGTAACCTGGCATCTTGGGCGCAAAACGGCGCAAGACAATAATGATCAAAAGTGTCGCCAAGCCAACGCCAAGCGTTGGCAAGCTCAGCGTATCCAAACCTGCAAAATAACTTTCCCATTTAGGGATAAAGTCGGCGGGCACATTCTCAATCCGAAGCCCCAGAAAATCCTTTACCTGAGATGAAGCAATAATTACCGCAATCCCCGCCGTGAATCCTGTCACAACTGGGTGCGGAATGAATTTTATAATCTGCCCCATTCTGGCATAGCCCGCCACCAGCAAAATTAAGCCTGCCATCAGCGTTGCCAGAATAAGGCCGTCATAGCCATGCTGGGCGATCACATTATAAACCACCACCACAAAAGCGCCGGTCGGCCCGCCGATCTGTACCCGTGATCCACCAAACAATGAAATAAGAAATCCGGCAATCACCGCAGTGATCAAGCCCTTATCGGGTGATGCGCCAGACGCAATCGCAAGGGCCATCGCTAATGGCAGGGCGACAATCGCAACCGTTAAGCCAGCCAGAAGATCCGATTGAAGATCGTTTTTGGTGTAACCGTTTTTAAGGAGTGTAAAAAGTTTCGGTGTAAATGTACGCATGAGGATCGTTTCTTATTGTTTATTGTCTATCAGACGCACGCCGCGGCCCTGACCTGTGCTTTGGCCGTTGTCACCAATCAGCTCTATGCCCGCTTTAGTCAGCGCTGTAATCAGTTTATTCAAGGAATCGACATTGCCACGGATCATATCATCACTACCCTCCATCCGTTGAATGGTTGGAAGGGACAAATCCGCAATCTCGGCCAGTTGTCTTTGATCCAGACCCAAAAGCGCCCGCGCCGCCCGCAATTGTGAGGACGTAATCATTGTTTTTCTCCTTATCAGTCCGTCGCACAATCGCAGCAGTAGTTTTCTTTATCTTTCAAATCAGGCTTTTGCGTTTTGTGTGGCTTGCTATCATTGGCGCGTTTTAGAGCCTTGATTGGCAAATCAGGCGTTTCAGGTTTATCTTTACGTTTGAATGCATGAGTCATATTATGATTATGAAACCTTTATTTCTATGTGTCAAAATATAATTATAATGTATAAAACATGACTATGAGCAAAAATAAAGATCAAATAGAAGAAGGCCAGCCCTCCCCATCAGGAAGAATAATTCTCTGGCGCGGTATAAAAGGCACTTGCCCGCGCTGCGGACAAGGAAAACTATTTACAAGCTATCTGCAGCAAACAAAAAACTGTGATTACTGCCATGAAGATATTGCGAGCTTAAGAGCCGATGACGGCCCTGCGTGGCTAACAATTTTGGTCATCGGCCACATTGTTGCGCCTTTTATTGCTTATTTTGCCCTAAATGAAACCTATCCCGCATGGGTGATGATGAGCATTCTTATCACCATTATAATTGCTCTGGTTTTTATCCTTCTCCCCAGATGCAAAGGGTTGTTCATCGCCGCACTGTGGCTGATAAAACAAAGAAACTAGTAGGTCTTTTTAACTCCCGCTTCATATGCCTCCTGCAAAGCATCTTTGATTGCCCAGACAGCCACATCGTGAAAATCAAGACTGTCGCTGTTTCTGGTTTCCAGCGTTTCAAGGTTCAAATGCTTCTTGGCGATTTCGGTTAAAAGCTGGTCAATTTTCTGTTGGGTGGCTTTAGGCATATTCACCCTCCTTGAAAATTTTGTCGCTGATAAGCTCGAGGTCTGCGACAATATCGGCAATAAAGCCTGTGTCGCCCCAATTGATTTCTTCAGGGTGTGTTCCGAAGTGGTCATCACAAGCCCCCTGTAAACGCTTTAAAATTGCCTCAATGCGGGCTGTATGTTCAATAAACCTATCGCAGGCTCTTTGTTGATTTTCTTGTCTTTTGGTCATCGTTTTTGCTCCTTTGTTAACACCAGTAACGCTTCATTTCAGAGGCTTATCAAGTCAATTAGCATCAGTTTTTGCTTATTCTTTTTTTTGGGGTCAGCGTGGCATTCGCATGTTATGCACAAGGCCTGCTGTTATCTTTTCTATTTCTTTTTTAAAGTTTTCTTTTCTTCCTTTATATGGTGTGGACACTTCTGGCGTGTCTAGAGTGGACAGTTTCGGCGTGTCTAAACACGACACTTCTGGCGTGGTAAGTTTGGAACTGTGGATAAGTATCGACTTATCCACATGGTAGATATTCGATTGACCACGCCCCCGTTGTTGTGTTGTCAGCAACTTATGGCTCTCCAATTCTGTCAGGAATCTCTGCACCGCACGGGACGACATTCCCAGCTCTTCGCCCAGCGTGGCGAGTTTTGGGAAAGCCTGCCCATCCTTGCCTGCATACTGAATAAGACGCGCACAACAGAGCTTTGCGCCGTGACTTAAATCTGTACGGCGCAGTATCTCATTCGGGATCGGGGCAAAGGTTAGTTGGCTCATATGCGGGCGGCAATCTTACCCAGCGCGCATTTGTACATCTCCCAGGCTTTTGTGCGTCCCACGCCAAACTGAGCACAGATCAGCTTCCAGCGCACACGTTCGGCCCGTTGCCAGACGAGCTTGCGCTCGTCCACCTCCAACCAGCGCAGCCACACAAATAGGACTTCCTCCATCTCGGTGATGTCATCGGAACTTGGCCTGATCCGCATCGGCTCCTTTTCCATCTGCAGGATTTCCATTTCATCGCGCTTGATTTTCGGCCATGTGCTGAAATATCCCTGAACACGCTCCTCGGGCAATCGGCGCAGCGTGCGCGCCGCATCACGAATGCGGTCTTCCACGTATTTTTGCTTTACGGTGACGGTTTTGTTTTGTTTCATGAGCGCACCTCCTTGATTGGATTGGAGGGTTTTTGCTCACTTTCGATGGATTTCAGCTTAATGATCCCATCAATCCAATGTAGGGCTCTGCCGACCTCACGGACTTCCTTAATCAGTTGCTGGCGTATCATTTCCAGATCTGTATCACTCAAATCTTTCAGATGCCCCACCGGCGTGTGTTGCACCCATTTAAAAACGGCATCACCAAGGTTGATTTTTTCTTGTACGGACATAGTCATATCTGCTCCTTCTAGGTTTTGTTGGTCCTAAAAGGCAGGTCTGCAAAAGCGTCCAAAAACGACGAAAAATAATCAAAAATAATTTTTGAACTGACTTTGCATCAGATATTCCTTCAATTTTTTGACGCGCGATGAAAAAGTCGTTCGCGGTATTTTCAGTATTTCAGCGGCTTCACTGATTGTGTGTTCCATAACCAGATCAAATGTTTGCTGAAGTTCCCCTGGCAACGACTCTCTGATTTTCAAAATATCAATGCGCTGGATAGATAGATCAGCAAAACTTTCAAAAGGCTTGTCACCCCACAAGCCACCCGTGTCATCAAGCTGATCGATAAATAACGTATCTTCATCATCAAAAGCAGGCTGATCCAATGAAACTTCTTTTATTCTGACCTTGCGTTTATCAGCAGTGATCTCCCGGATCATTTGAATGCTGCGATGATTAATCACCATACGTGTAAAGACATCTTTTTCAGCTCGATCACCTTTGAAATTTCCTTCATCTTTCAGATAGGCTATCATCAGCTCTTGTTCGATATCTTCTTTGTCCTCTGGTCTAAAAAGACCAGTCTTGATCATACTTTTAGCCTTCACAGACACAAAAAAAGCGGCGTGGGTATCCACGCCGCCGTAGCGGTTCTTTGACATTTTTTCTTCTCCAAGTTGTGGAACTCGGAAATAAAAAAAGCAAAAAACGGTTCAATTTGAAGCTGTTAATCAGCCAAAAATACAATCATATTATGCATGATGTATGAGAAAGCCTTATTACCAAGGAAGTAGCTCAAATCATTCATGTTTTTTGGTTGCGGTTGTATGATCTTTATCATCATACAAAGATGTGTTTTCTGAACGAATCGAAGGTCTTTTTACTTCGCGAATGATCGCTGCCGCCAATATCTCGGCAATTTCTAAAATATGATCAGGCTTGCATGTTTTTATGTTTGTTTCCATCAGGGTTCTCCATTGTTGGTTTGTCCTGATGGTTAGGTCTGCAAAAATTTTAGAAAGTGACGAAAATTTTTGAATTTTTATTCATGCGTAAAGCCGAAGACCTTTCTTTGCTCCTTCCAAGAAATTGGGAAACCACGCACCACATTTTGCAGCGTGAGTGTACGGGGTTGCTTGCCATTTAAAACAGCCTCAATGATGTCAGGGGCAAGAAGTGTTAAACGCATCACACGATACATATGAGTTACCTCCACATTCTCTTTTTGCGCCAGCTCTTTTGGCGTTGCATATTTCCCTTCATCAAGCATGCGTTGCCAAGAGAATGCCTTACCCAGCGCCAATATAAACGTGTAGTCCGTATTATCAGCTTCAGGGTCAGTCATCTCACTGAGTGTTTTACCATCTGGCCCCACAATCATCTTGCGAGAACTGCGACGGCTAAATTGCATCGGGATACGAATGTGCAGTGTGTCCAACGCTTCATTAACTGATATGGTTGTCATTATAAAAAATCTCCTTTCGTAAATGTGTTGGCAATTGTGGTGAAACCATCCAGTCGCATATCAATAGCCACTTCGTCATTGGTGATGGTGACGTTTTTCACCAAAATCTCTGCAATACGATTACGCTCCTTCGGTTTTAATGACTTCCAAAACCCATCAAATTCACCGATATGGTTTCGAAGCTCCTGCAAACCAAAATCATGCGGACATTCATCACTGGTTTGAAGCTTGGCATGCGTTTGCGTGATGATTTCGGGGCTTTCAATAAATTTACGGATGTGACCGATCACCAGCGCATCAACCTCTGCCGCTGGCACGGGGCCAACCTTGCAGGCTTCATAACCCTGATGTATGGCGCTGGTGGGGGTGTAATAACGGTAGATGCGTTGGTCTTTTTTGGTAAAGGTTGGTGTCATGGCACTTTCACAACATCCACACCGCACCATACCACGCAAAAGCGACGGGTTAGTATTTTTGTTGTGATTACCTCGTTTCACACGATCCTGTGACAAAATGGCATGGGCTTCGTCCCATAGTTCTTGAGAAATAATGGCATCATGCTGGCCTGGATAGATTTTATCTTTATGAACAATCTGACCAAGATAAAGCGGGTTATTCAAAATCCGGTAGATATACTGGCGATTAAACTTACGCCCGCCACGTAGATTGCCCGTGCCGCTTTCATACATCTTCGTGCGATAGCCTTTGAGATCGAGCTCTTTGATGATTTGTCCGATTGATTTGATCTGCACATAGCGTTTGAAAATATGCTCCACCAGCGCTGCTTCTTCCGGCACAATAACCAGCTTACGATCCACCGAGTTATAGCCAAGCGGCAATGCGCCGCCCATAAAGATGCCTTTTTGTTTAGATGCCGCAAACTTATCGCGAATGCGTTCGCCAATAACTTCGCGTTCAAACTGAGCAAAACTGAAGAGAATATTCAGCGTTAAACGCCCCATGGAATCCTTGGTATTAAAATGCTGGGTGACGGATACAAAGCTTACATCATGCTCATCAAAAATCTGCACCATCTGTGCAAAGTCAGCTAAGGAGCGTGAAAGGCGGTCAATCTTATAAACCACCACCACATCAATCTTTTTGGCCTTAATATCCTCAATCAGGCGCTTTAAGGCGGGGCGCTCCATATTCCCACCCGTGAAACCACCATCATCATACCGCGTGGATAGCACCTCCCAGCCTTCATGGCGCTGGGACTGGATATAACTTTCACCCGCATCACGTTGAGCATCCAGCGTGTTATATTGTTGCTCAAGTCCTTCTTCGGTGGATTTACGTGTATAGACAGCGCAGCGAATAACCTTTTTCTTTTCCATCATGCATGCCCCCGTGCAATCAGGCCAAAAAACAAATTGCCGTTCCAATTTGTGCCAGTGATGCGTTTGGCGATGGCGCTGAGGCTTTTATAGGTTTTGCCCTGATATTCATAGCCTTTTGACAGAACAGTGACATAATGCTCTTCACCGTCATATTCCCGCATCAGGCGTGTACCAACGACAGGCTTCATAGCTTTACGCTTGCGTTTCTTTTTTACGCCATTGCCGTAATCCATCAGCAGGTTGATGACCTCTTGCGTCAGGCCGCCATATTCTAATTCTTGCATACGGTAGGCGAGTTTATTGACCAGCGTGAGTTTATTAAAATGTGGGGCGGGCGTATTGTAATAGCTTTGCCAAAGCTCTTTGAGATGTGCCATCGGCATATAATTCAACTCGGCAATATCTCTTTCTAAGACGTTGTTTTGCATTGTTTTTCCCTTCGTTTTTAGACATGAATGCTTCGCTTCGGCACTTAGTCCAGCGAAAACTCTCTGTTTCTTCAGGTCTGCAAAGGGTTTGAAAAACGACGATAAAAAATAAAACTTTTCGAAAGTTTTTTTGATGGGCGATTATTCTTTCGAACTGCAAAAAATTCTGATGCGCTGAAAGCCTTGAAAAACCTCACTTCATGACCTGTTGGTCGTTTGCAAAGTAGCCGACAGGTTTTTAGACGGATGGGGGTATTTTGAGGGGATAAAGCCTGTTTTCACGGAAATGATGGACTGAGCCTGTGAACAGGTTGCGCCCGAAAACGGCGCAGAAACTAGGGTTTTAGGCATTAAAAAACCGCTCATAACTGGCGTTAGAACGGTTCGTAATTAGTAAATTGGTTGCGGGGGTAGGATTTGAACCTACGACCTTCAGGTTATGAGC
>Ga0210021_1003963_pt1 | contig 11629 bp, 17 predicted proteins | sample CryGeymeta201517_FD_183981 | JGI IMG/M metagenome (GOLD analysis project Ga0210021, IMG submission 183981) | Groundwater microbial communities from Crystal Geyser aquifers in Utah, USA - Crystal Geyser metaG 2015-17 (SPAdes) (version 2) | ecosystem: Environmental > Aquatic > Deep subsurface >... | reverse complement strand
GTGTGCCTTATGGCATCAAGAGACCAACGTAAAGCCAAGCTGGCTGCGCGGCTTTTTGCGCAGCTCCGCTTGAGTGTTGAGTTAGGCTTGGTTGTTGCAATGCAAGACCTGACCCCGCGATCATCTCTTAGCTGCGTCGCCTTGAGGCCCAACGTGGAGCTAAGGGGCTGCGCGCTTTTGCGCAGTCCCGCTTGAGCGTAGGGTTAGGCACGATTAAGCTAATTCTGCTTTTTGAAGTGTGTGGTCAAGAGCCTTCTTTGCCACTTCGTAGCACTCGTTAACGTGCGCGTTACCTACGTACAACATTGCGCTACCGCTGAGGGCAGCCGCTGCGGCTTGCCCCGCAAACGGAATGTATTTGAGAACTTGCTTTGCAGCCATACGAACACCAACTTTTCTGAGAACCGTCAGAATGAGTTGCTTGGTAATAAGCTGGCCTACCAGATTGGTTCCTGTCGTTTTGATGATTCCATACAGCAAACTTTTGAGCTGCGGATCTAACTCATCAATCTGGTCTGGCGTTAGACCAAATTTACGATTGATTGATGGCAAAAGCTCAAGAAGCATTGCAACATCCGCCGCTATGTCAACACCTGGGACGGGAACTAATACTGCACCACTCGAAGCTAATGCACGCTTCTTCACCATTGTTTTGCAGCTTACACGGATGGATTCAATATCTTCTATGGACTTTGGTAACATTTAACTCTCCTTTTAGTGTCTAACGTGGAGCTAAGGGGCTGCGCGCTTTTGCGCAGTCCCGCTTGAGCGTAGGGTTAGAACAGGCTAGTTCTGCCACTCTGCAACTGCCAATGCTGAGCATGACGTGATGCCTGACATACCATTCCGCCCCATTGAAATACGAATTCGTTGCTCATTGAGTGGCTGAATCTTCCGCCCTTGCTTATCAGCTTGCTCATAGGCGATGGCGGTAAGGGCGCTCTTACACGCGGTGGCTACGGCGCTACTCTCAGGAATGAACTGGTATCTTGAATAGTTGATGGCAATTGAAAAGCCATCGGAACGAGGTGTTACGGCGTAATCCGTATCCTTGTCATAGGGAGTCATCTGTGCGTCGGTCATCCTAGTCGGAGTAGCGCAACCGAAGAGGACTGAAGTAAAAAGAAATGTGGCAACAAGCTTGCGAGGTGACATATTTTTCTCCGAAGGTTCTAACGTAAAAGTAAGGGGCGGCGCGCTTTTGCGCCGTCCCTCTTGACTGCCGGGTTGGGCCTCTGGCGATTAACCATGACCGATGCGCTCCCACTTTTCTTTGAAAGCCTCTTGGTCGTAACTGGTGGGCTGGAGCCAGAATGACACGCGACCTTCCTTTTCACCGCGTTTCGCAAGCTCTCTGACTTCCGACGGCAGCAGAATAAAAGCAGAGGGAGACGTAGCAACTTTGTTCACGACAACCCAGATGTCGCCCATGATTTTGTCGAGAGACGTGCCGAGGGGAACGGGGTTGCGCTTGCTCAAGGCTTTGACTTGGATGGCGAGCTTGCGGGTGGCGTCTTGGCTATAGGCAATGATGTCTACGCCGCGAGCGTTGCGCGCAGTGGGCATGACGTTCCACCCCAGCAAAGAGAGGTGGTAGCAGGTGTAGTAGAGGCCGGCATTGCCGGTGAGCTGCGGATCAAGCGTCATATGAAGAGGCCCAACGTTTGAATTCACCGGCGCTGCGCGGCTTTATCGCGCAGCGTCCGGTGGAATGATGGGTTGGCCGTCACAGCGGGGGTGGCATGCATGTTGAGTTCTTCGAGGCCAGGGCTAAGATGCTGCGCTGAAGCGGCTGTTGCCCAGCAAGGATGACAGCTTGCATGCAGCCGACGACTGCCAAGCCGTTTGCGTTGCGCAGAATATTCACCAGCAATTCGACGGGATAGCCATCGGCGTGCCGACGAATGGGATGGATGCCTGCGTGAGCATAAGAGTTGAGTGCCTTCCATGAGTTCTCTTTGAAGCGAGATAACGCGTCGTACGCTGGTGGCGGCGCCTTCTTCGCGAGATCCTGAATCATTTCGGCGATTTGAGGCATGTTCTTCGCGGCCTGTTCGGACTCTAAGGACAGGGTGGCAGTCAGTTTGGAAAGGTGATCATCGGACGCGGCGTACAGCAGCCAGATGGAACGAGCAAGCGCTTCGAACTGGGCGCGGTGAACAACAATGGCTGATGGCAAAAGACCTGAACGTAGCAATGCCCTCGCCGACGCCCAATGCTCAAGCGAAAGGGAGCATGCGACATCGCTGATTCGGAGGCGCGGCGAATCGTCGAAGAGCGGCACATCAATCATAGCCATCAGCTTCTCAGCCAAGGCGTCGGACTCATCAAAGATGGTGAACGGAGTCACGGTGCAATTATGACGGCCAACGTTGGACGTGAGGCGACCGCAAAAAGCGCAGCTTTTTGAGGGTCGCCTCGACGGACGGGTTAGACCTCGCGTTCATAGCCGATCCAACAGCTCCTTGCGCTTACGCGCAAATTCCTCATTCGTGATCGCTCCACTATCGCGTAGCTGTTTGAGACGCTCTATTTGAGAAAAAACGTCGCTCTCGCCGGCGCGCTTTGTCGGCCCTTGCTCGCCTTGCTTCCAGCGTGCTCCCGTATACGAGGCACGACTCAACTCTGAGACGGCAATCGCTTTATCCGTGGCTTGCGCAGCCTTGGAAACGGTGTCGAATAGTTCAGCGTTCTTCACTCGACCCTGAATAATTGAAGAGCCCCGTCCTGAGACTTCGAAGTAGTAGCCCCGAATGGCTCGGCCATCGGCTGCCTTGCCGGCGGCGGGAACGACCATTACCTGTTGCGTGTACGTGTCGAGCACAAACCGAAAGGTCGTCGTGTAGCCTCTTACGGGTCCATCGACTTCGGTGATCTCGTACCCTGGGAAGACCTGAGTGATAGACCCAAATGCGACTTGGAATGCTTGTTCTTCCGGCAACTCGTAGATGATCTGCTTCGACGAGCCGTCAGCCTGAAGCGTGGAATACATAGAACCGCACCCACCGAGAATGAGCCCAACGAGTAAGACGATAACGCGCATGCAGTGATCTCCTTGTTGCGAGGTCTAACGTAAAGGTAAGGGGCTGGCTGGAGGCGGGCGAAGCCCGCTGTAAGCCAGTCCCGCTTGACCGTAATGTTAGGGGTTATTTCGAGACGCCGACGAAGCCACCAGCGCGGACAAAAATGCTTGATCTTCGAAGAGAGATTTCATGCCATTCTCAAGTGCTCGGTTAAGTGCAAGCCTTGCGTTATTACCTGACATAAGCTGTGTGTTTGGCTCGATACCCTGAGCAACAACCTGCCGTGTATACAGCAGGTCGCCTTTCTTCGATTTCACAGTAATGGACATATTGAGATCAGCGACTGCGTCACCAGCAAAGAAACCCGTCTTGTGGTCGTTGTAAAAACGAGCTAGGTCTGCCGCGATCTGGACAAGTGCGGCATCCGAGCCAAGTTGAAACCCTCTTGCTCGAAGTTCTTGCTCGATAGCTCGGCGGACAGTTACAGCAACATCTTCGGTCACAAGAATTGGCGCCATTTCCATTCCGAAACCGTTCTTCTTGCTACTAACTTTGCTCTTGTCTTGCCGTTGGTCAGCTACTTGAACACTGACGGAGACATTATTTGCGCCAGGAATTTGTGAAACGCCCTGCTGCTGATTGTACTGAAGTTCAATCTGCTCAGTTGTTAGAGCGCACCCTGAAAGAGTGACTACGGCCAAACACGATGCAATGGCAAAGATTCTTGTGTTCATGATTTGATTTGCTCCCTTTGATGAATATGACGGCATTGAAACCCCTAACGTCCAAGCTCAGGGACGCTGCGCGGCTTTATCGCGCAGCGTCCCTTGGAGCGCAGTGTTAGGCTTAGCTCGCAACACCGAGCACCAGACCGATAAGCACGGCCACAATGAAGTACCCAACAATGGCACCAACGCCGATTAGCAACGCTCTTCCCCAAGGTTTTTTAGCGTAAGTTTTTCCGAATTTCTCCTTGACATACTTGCCTTGTGTACGCCCTGACGAGAAGTACCACACGAGAAGAAATAGAAAACCAAGTCCACGGGCTCCACTATCTGCGGCCTTTGGGTCACTCACGAATACACCCATCAGAACGTAGACCAAAAGCATTCCAAGACCGACATAAAACCAATTCTGAGATGAGGCTGCCTTCTCGGGTTCACCAAGTGCTCGCCAATTGAGCATTTGGAGATATGCGCCAAACGCTGGGGTAAAGATCAAGCTCCAGTTTGCTGCGGCGTTGGGGTTCCAGATTACAGCTTCGGCAGCTTGCGGCTGGATACTTGGGGTTTCGTTTGCAGGAGCATACGACAAGGCGTTCCCGCATTTTTGACAGAAGCGTGCTTCTAGTTGATTTTCACTGCCACATTGTGAACAAAACATATTTCCTCCCTTGGCCAAAGCCTAACGTAAAGTAGATACCCTAAAAAATGCCGTGAAAGGCACCTTCGAGGTGTATATTCTGGCATCCGCTTTGCAATGCCTTGTTTTCATTTGAGGTGGAATTATGGCAACCCCTAATCTGCCCGACAAAAGCACCACAATCAAACCTCCCAAGTTACTCGATCAAGTCCGCGATAAGTTGCGGGTGAAGCACTATGCCATACGTACCGAGCAAACTTATGTGGACTGGATTAAACGCTATATTTATTTCCATGACAAGGCGCACCCGAAAGATTTAGGCGCGCAGGAGGTGGAGGCGTTTCTGACGCATTTGGCGGTGGCGGGCAAGGTGTCTGCTTCCACGCAGAACCAAGCCAAGAGTGCGATTTTGTTTCTTTACCGTGAGGTGTTAGAGATTCAGTTGCCTTGGCTGGATAACGTGACGCAGGCCAAGGCTCCAAAACGTTTGCCTGTGGTGCTGACGGTGGCAGAGGTGCAGGCGGTGTTGGCACGTTTGAAAGGTTCGCATTTGTTGATCGCCTCACTACTTTATGGTGGCGGGATGCGTTTGATGGAGGCGGTGCGGTTGCGCGTGAAGGATGTGGATTTTTCGCGGCATGAGATCATCGTTCGTGAAGGCAAGGGCTTCAAGGATCGGGTGACGATGTTGCCGGAGGCGGTTGTCGTGCCGCTCAAGGCGCATCTGGTCAAGGTGAAAGCCTTGCACGGTGGAGATTTGGCGCAGAGCTTTGGCGAGGTGTATCTGCCTTTTGCGCTGGATAAAAAATATCCGAATGCGGGGCGCGAGTGGGCTTGGCAATATGTTTTTCCCTCCAGGAATCTATCGGTCGATCCGCGCTCCGGCAAGACGCGCCGCCATCATCTGGATGAAAAGGGCGTGCAGCGCGCAGTGAAGCAAGCCGTGCGCGATGCCGAACTGACCAAACCCGCCACCCCGCACACCTTGCGCCATTCCTTCGCCACGCATCTGCTGCAAAGCGGCTACGACATCAGAACGGTGCAGGAACTGCTCGGCCATTCGGACGTGTCCACCACGATGATTTACACTCACGTGCTGAACAAGGGCGGACGCGGTGTGGTCAGTCCGCTGGATAGATAGTGTGTGCAAAATTTGCACATTGCTTTTGTTGAAAGGAATTCGTGATGAGTGAAGTGCTGATCTACGAAACCGAGAGCGTGCAGATGCAGATGAATGTGCGGCCGGATGCGGAGACGGTGTGTCTGCCGCAGGAGCAAATGGCGGCACTGTTTGGTCGCGAGCGCTCGGTGGTGCCCAAGCATTTGCGCAATGTGTTTAAGGAGGGGGAGCTGGACGTTTCGGCAACTTGTGCAAAATTTGCACAAGTTCAAGTCGAGGGTGCCCGAACGGTTACACGCGGCATTGAGCACGACAATTTGGATGTCGTTATCTCCGTTGGCTATCGCGTCAAGTCGCAACAGGGCGTGCAATTTTACCCGTGGGCCACCCGCACTCTGCGCGAGCATCTGGTGCAGGGTTATGTTTAATTCCGCCCGCCTTGCCGAGCGCGGTATTGGTGGGGTATTCGGGCATTCCGGGCAACATCGAGCAAACCATGTTTGGCAAGGCGCCGTATCGAGGCCGCGAAGAAAATGCGGCGCACTTGCTGCATTTTGTCATCAAGGATCATCCGTTTTCGGACGGCAACAAGCGCATCGGTTCGATCATTCTTTTGCGCTATTTCAAGCAGGAGGCGATGCGCATGAAGATCAACGATAATGCGCCGACCGCGCTGGCGCTGCTGATTGCCGAGAGCGATCCCGCGAACAAGAATTTGATGATTCGTCTTGTGGTCAACCTGCTGGTCAGCGACGCTGCATGATCGCCTATCTCATCCGCCGCATTCTCTATGCCATCCCGATTCTAATCGGGGTGAACCTGCTCACCTTCGCGCTGTTCTTTGTGGTCAACACGCCGGACGACATGGCGCGCATGCAGCTCGGCATCAAGCGCGTGACGCCGGAGGCGATCGACAAGTGGAAGCAGCAGCGCGGCTATGACAAGCCGCTGTTCGTGAATGCGGCGGCGAATGGCGGGGATAAATTCACCGATACGATTTTTTGGCAGAAATCCGCCGGCATGTTCGTGTTTAATTTTGGCTTCTCCGACGACGGGCGCAGCATCAGCCGCGAGATCGCCGCGCGCATGGGGCCGAGCCTGGCTATCGCGCTGCCGACTTTTTTGATCGGGCTGGTGGTGTATGTCAGTTTTGCCTTGCTGATGACACTGTTCCGCGCCACCGCGCTGGATTGGGCGGGCGTGGCGCTGTGCGTATTGCTGATGTCCATCTCCGGCCTGTTCTACATCATCGGCGGGCAGTTCCTCGTCAGCAAACTGTGGCATCTGGTGCCCATCTCCGGCTACACGGGTGGCGCGGACAGTTTTAAATTTGTGGTGCTGCCCATCCTGATCGGCGTGGTTGGCGGGGTCGGCTCCAGCAGCCGCTGGTACCGCACCATCTTCCTCGAAGAGATCGGCAAGGACTATGTGCGCACCGCGCGCGCCAAGGGTTTGTCCGAGCTGCGCGTGCTGTTCACCCATGTGCTGAAGAACGCGATGATTCCGATTCTGACCGGCGTGGTGGTGGTGATCCCGCTGCTGTTCATGGGCAGTCTTTTGACCGAATCCTTTTTCGGTATTCCCGGCTTGGGCAGTTACACCATCGACGCGATCAACGCACAGGATTTTTCGGTGGTGCGCGCAATGGTGTTCCTCGGCTCGGTGCTATATATCGCGGGGCTGATCTTGACGGATGTTTCCTATACGGTGGTTGATCCAAGGGTGAGGCTGCAATGAGTCCTTTCAACTTTCATATGTTATTGGTAGGTCGGGCTTCAGCCCGACATGTCGGACTGAAGTCCGACCCACATGATGGGAGACGAGTTTGACTTTTATTCCCGTCATTCTTTGGAGCGATGCGCTGGTGTTCCTGCTGCTGGGTGCGGGTGTGGCGGTGGCGCTATATGTGCGCAAGCGCGAGCATCTGATGTTGCCGTGGCGGCGTGTGGCGCAGAGTAATGTGGCGCTGGTTTCGCTGCTGGTGCTGTCGTTGTTCTTCGGCATCGGCCTGCTCGACAGTTTGCATTTTCGCACCTCGCTGCCGCAGGCCAATAGCGGCGAGAAGGTTTATTCATCCGAGGTGTTGAGCGTGTTCGACAAACTGGTCGAACCGTTGCGCATGCAAACCGAGAAGACTTATTCCGCGCCGTTTGCCCTGCACTTGTACGCGAAGGAGAGTTTGACTGATGCGCAGGGCAACATCGTGCGCGACTATCCTCGATTGCAATACGGCGGGGCGCATCTGGCGGATGGGTTGCAGCGGAATGCGGATGTGGTGTGGCGGGGTTTGAGCGGGGCGCTGGCCGGGGTGTTTTTGGGTGTATTGCTGCTTTTTGCATTCATTTCAAAAGGTCGGCGACCGGTCATCATCGCCGTGCTCATTCTTGTCGCCCTCATCGGCGCGCTCATCAACCTTGCCGCGGTCTATCACGTCCTCGGCACCGACAAGGTGGGGCAGGATGTGCTGTATCTGGCGCTGAAGAGCATCCGCACCGGACTCATCATCGGCACGGTGACGACGCTGGTCACGTTGCCGCTGGCGCTGTTTCTCGGCGTGGCGGCGGGCTACTTTCGCGGCCGGGTGGATGACGTCATCCAATATATCTACACCGTGCTGAGCTCCATTCCAAGCGTGCTGCTGATCGCGGCGGCGGTGCTGACGATGCAGGTGATTATCGACACGCATCCGGACTGGTTCGGCAACTCGGCCGCGCGAGCGGACATGCGTCTGGTGGCGCTGTGTTTCATTCTCGGCGTGACGAGCTGGACCGGGCTGTGCCGCCTGTTGCGCGGCGAGACGCTGAAATTGCGCGAGATGGAATACATCCAGGCGGCGCAGGCGTTCGGTGTGTCCGGTCTGCGCATCCTCAGCCGCCACATCCTGCCCAACGTGATGCACATCATTCTGATCGCGCTGGTGATGGATTTTTCCGCGCTGGTGTTGGCCGAGGCGGTGCTGTCCTACGTCGGTGTCGGCGTCGATCCGTCGATGATCTCGTTCGGCACCATGATCAACGGCGCGCGCCTGGAAATGGGGCGTGAACCGGTGGTGTGGTGGGCGCTGGCCGCCGCGTTCAGCTTCATGCTGGTGCTGGTGCTGGCGGCCAACCTGTTCGCCGACGCGGTGCGCGATGCGTTCGATCCGCGGCTGAACCGCAGCGCGGTGTAGGTGCGCAGGTCGGGGTTTAGCCCGACATGTCGGGTTAAAACCCGACCTACAGTCCAACCCGCAAGGGGTCACACGATGCGGCAGGCCTCGTCGAAACTCAATCTGGGGTTGCGCGGATACACGCCTTTGGGGTCGCCGTAACCTAGGTTGCACAGGAAGTTCGATTTTACGTTCGTTCCGGCAAAAAACAATTCATCCACCTTCGCGTTGTCGAAGCCGGACATCGGGCCACAATCCAGTCCCAATGCACGCGCGGCGAGGATTAAATACGCGCCTTGCAGTGTGCCGTTGCGGAAGGCGTTGGTGAAAGCGGTCTGCTCGTCTTTGTTAAACCAGCTCGCCGCATCCGGCGCGTTCGGGAACAGCTTGCCGAGCTGGTCGTAGAAGTGCAGGTCGTAGCCGATGAGGGCGGTGACCGGCGCGGCCATCGTCTTGGCGCGGTTGCCTTCCATCAGCGCCGGCAGCAGTCTTTCCTTGGCTTGCTGCGATTGCACGAACACGATGCGCGCCGGGCTGTTGTTGGCCGAAGTTGGCGCCATGCGCAGCAGCTCGTACAGACGATGCAGCAAGGCATCCGGCACCGGCTTGTCCTGCCAGGCATTGTGGGTATGCGCTTCGAGAAAGAGTTGTTCCAGTGCGGTTTGGGCGAGCGGTGTGTGCGACATGGCGGCCTCCTGTTTGCGTGGGTTGGATCGGGGTAGTGACAAAATCCCTCTTTTGGGTAGTTGACTATAACACTCAAGTAAGGTTGAATGCGCGCACTTTATCAACTTTGCAAGGAGATGGGCATGCAAATTCCAGCGCGTGACGGGGATGGTTATCTCGTCGATATGAGTGATTGGACCGAAGAGATCGGCCGCGCCATGGCGGCGGCAGACGGCTATGAATTGAATGGCAAAAAGTGGCAACAAATCATGAAGGCGCGCGAGTATTACGAGGAATATGCCGCGGTGCCGCCGATCCGCAAGTTCGCCAAATACATTGAGGAAGACCAGAAGGAAGTGTTTGAGCTGTGGATGACCGGGCCGATGAAGCCGATCACCAAATACGGCGGCATGCCCAAGCCGACCGGCTGCGTGTAATGGCCGCACGATGAAGACAACGCCAAAGAACGTCGAGGATTTTATCCTGCAGGGATTGCCGTGCGAGTACATCCGCGTCGAGGGCGATGGCCGCCATTTTGAGGCGGTGATCGTGAGTCCGGATTTCGAAGGAAAAGGCATGCTGCAACAGCATAAGCTGGTGTACCAAGTGCTGGGCGACAAGATGGAGAGGATTCACGCTTTGTCGATGAAAACAATGACGCCCGCGCAATGGGCAAAACAACAGTAAACAACGGAGAAGAGTTATGGACGAAAAAGAAATCGCACTGGCGCAGATTCGCAAGACGGTCACCGAAAATCCCGTCGTGCTGTACATGAAGGGTACGCCGCAATTCCCGCAATGCGGCTTTTCCGGGCGCGCCGCGCAGGTGCTGAAGGCATGTGGGGTGGGCAATTATGTCGCGGTGAACGTGCTTGAAGACGCCGGCGCGTGGAACTATCTGAAGGACTTCGCCGACTTTCCGACTTTCCCGCAGTGCTACATCAACGGCGAACTGATCGGCGGTTCCGACATCATGCTGGCGATGTACGAGCAGGGAGAATTGCAGAAACTGCTCGAAAGCGCGACCGCGACCGCGCATTAAAAGTCAGAGCAGTTTCTGACGCTCCACCTGAACGCTGGTTTCGCCGTCGCTCAACCACACCTGATCATCCTGGATGGTGCATTGCAGCTTCATGTTGCGCTGTGCCAGTTTGGCCAGTTCGCGCGTGCTTTCCGGCGGCAGATTGATGATGGTCAGATTCTTTTGCCGCTCGAACTGTGAACGGTTCTGCGCGAACCACATTCCGGCAACGCGACCGCCGTAGCAATACACCACCACCTGTGTGGCGCGACCGCAGGCTTTGCGGATCAGTTTTTCGTCGGGGATGCCGACATCGATCCAGAGTTGGATCGCGCCGGTCAGGTCCTTTTGCCATACATCGGCCTCTTCATCGTTGGTCATGCCCTGGCCGAATTCCAGATACTCATGCGCATGCAGGGCGAACGCCAGCAGACGCACCATCATGCGCTCATCGGTTTCCGAAGGATGCCGCGCCAGCGTGAGCGCGTGATCCTGATAATAATGCCGCTCCATATCCGCGATCTGCAGATTGGCCTTGTGTACGGTCGCTTTGATTGCCATGGGTTTTCCTGTTACGGTGCATTGCTGCAAAATGCGGGGGCGCAAGCATAGCGCATCTGGAACTTTGCCATATTCAACGTAAAGGAAACGAGAGCCCATGTTTGAACAGATCTACTTTGGAAATTCAGTTTCAGATTACCTCGCATCGCTTGCCATCCTGCTGGGCGGCATGGCGGCGATTTATATTTTCAAACATTACATCCTCAGTCGCCTGAAGAGGCTGGCGGAGTCGTCTGCCACCACCCTTGACGATCTGGTGGTCAAGGCAATCGAACGCACACTGGTGCCGATCCTTTATTTTGGCGTGCTATACGCCTCCTTGCATACCCTGACGCTGTCCGGGGATTTTGCGCGCGGCTTCGATATTGCCGCCATCGTGCTCATCACCGTCTTTGTGGTACGCACCCTGACTGCGGCGGTGCATCACTTGTTGAACACCTATTCCAGCGTTTCCGCGGGTTCCGAAGAAGGCAGCAAACAGCTCAAAGGCATCGGCGGCCTGCTCAATTTCGTGATCTGGGTCCTTGCGCTGATCTTCCTGCTAGACAATCTGGGGGTGAAGATTTCGGCGGTGGTGGCCGGTCTGGGCATCGGCGGGATCGCGGTCGCGCTGGCGGCGCAGGCGGTGCTGGGCGATCTGTTCAGCTACTTCGTCATCTTCTTTGACAAGCCGTTCGCGGTCGGCGATTTCATCGTGGTGGGCGACAAGATGGGGGTGGTGGAGAATA
>Ga0210021_1003957_pt1 | contig 11637 bp, 8 predicted proteins | sample CryGeymeta201517_FD_183981 | JGI IMG/M metagenome (GOLD analysis project Ga0210021, IMG submission 183981) | Groundwater microbial communities from Crystal Geyser aquifers in Utah, USA - Crystal Geyser metaG 2015-17 (SPAdes) (version 2) | ecosystem: Environmental > Aquatic > Deep subsurface >... | reverse complement strand
TCTTGAGCCACTCAACGAGCGTGCCCTCGTCCATCGTGGGACTCAAAGCCAGCATCGTGATCAATTCAGCCATATATAGATCTCCAAGTTCCTGAAAAGCAGCATTTAGTCGACGTAACAAGCGCGTTTGACCGCATCGATCACCCACTGCTCGTTCGGAAGGTTTAGCGGCTCAAGATTATAGGCGTAGGGCATCGGGATTTCGCGTTGGTGCAGACGTCCCACAGGCGCATCAAGGAAGTCGAAAAGGTCACGACTTACAAACTCAGCGACGCTGGCGCCCACCGAAGCCCAACCCCAGGCTTCCTCGATGACGACGGCGCGATTGGTCTTTTTGACCGACTCGCGAATCGCTTCTTTGTCGAGGGGACGCAAAGAACGAAGGTCGACAACCTCGACACTGATCCCTTGTTCGGCCAGTGTTTCCGCGGCTCCTAAGGCCACGTGAACCATCCGACTCCAAGTCAGAATCGTACAATCCGTGCCTTCACGTTTCACATCGGCCTTACCAATCGGGATCAAGTATTCCTCTTCAGGAACCTCGCCTTCCCAACCGTACATCAACTCAGATTCGATGAAGACCACCGGATCTGGGTCGCGGATGGCGGACTTAAGCAAACCCTTGGCATCGTAAGGGGTCGAGGGCATCACGACCTTGAGCCCAGGAATGTGCACGTATTGCTGTTCAAGGGATTGCGAGTGCTGCGCCCCAAGATGTCCAGCCGCGCCACCCGGTCCGCGAATCACGATCGGGCACGAGAGCTGGCCGCCAGACATGTACCGCATCTTTGCTGCGGTGTTCATGATCTGGTCGAGCGCAAGTACCGCAAAGTTGAACGTCATCATCTCGATGACTGGCTTCAGGCCAACCATCGCAGCGCCAATTCCGATGCCGGCAAAGCCTGCTTCGGTGATCGGTGTGTCGATGACACGTTTGGGTCCAAATTTATCCAACAAACCCACGCTAACTTTATAAGCGCCGTTGTATTCTGCGACCTCTTCACCCATCAAAAAAACGTCTTCGTCTCGCGCCAATTCTTCGGCGAGCGCTTCGTTCAGGGCCTGTCGGTAAGCTAATTTTCTCATCGTATGACTCCTATCGCTTACTCGATGTCCCAAGACCAATCGACGTAAATATGTTGCTCATGTTCAGACTCGTCGGGTTGTGGCGACTCTTCGGCAAATTTCAGCGACGCTTTCACGTCGGCTTTGATCTCAACATCAAACGCCTCGATCTCTTCGAGGGTTCGGATTTTGCTTTCGACCAACCAGTTCTGGAGTCGAATGATCGGATCGCCAGCCATCTCGGCCTCAAGTTCTTCCTTGGTTCGATAGGTGGCGGGGTCGCTCATGGAGTGACCGCGGAATCGATACGTGTCGATATTCAGCAGAGTCGGCTTGGACTCGGCTCTGGCCCGCTCCACGGCCTCTTTGATGCCATAATACGCGTGGAAAATATCTTTTCCGTCGATGTTGGCGCTGGCCATGCCATAGGCGTCGGCGATGACGGAGAGGTCGCTCACCGAGGACGCACGATGCATCTCGGTGCCCATCGCGTAACGGTTATTTTCGATGATGAAAACAATCGGCAAGCTCCAGAGCTGGGCCATATTGAACGTTTCATGCACCACGCCCTGATGGATCGAGCCGTCGCCTAAAAGCCCCAGCGTCACCGCGTCTTCGTCGCGGTATTTGGCAGCAAATGCCACGCCAGCCGCGGTCGGAATTTGACCGCCAACGATTCCCCAGCCGCCGTAGAATTTCTTATCCACGTCAAAGAGGTGCATGGAGCCGCCCTTTCCTCGGCTGCATCCGTCGACCTTGCCGTAGAGCTCGGCCATCACCGCATCGGCGGTGATGCCTTTGGCAATCGCGTGGGCATGATCGCGGTAAGCGCAGACCATGTAGTCACGTTCTTCGGTCGCTTCGGCGCAAGCCACGGCCACGGGTTCCTGGCCGATGTAGAGGTGGCAAAAACCTTTGATCTTGCCCATCTGGTAAGCACGGCCTGCCTGTTCCTCGAAACGCCGCATATGCAGCATCGATCGGTACATCTCGACAATTTTGTCGTCACCAAGCTCTTTTCGAGCCCGAGCGGCTGATTTTGCATCAAGCCATACGGTGGTGCCGTTCGATTTTTTACGGCTCGCGGGGGCCTTCGAAGGGCTGTCCGTCGCGGTTATTTTTGCGGGCATGTCTATACCGTCGTTATCTGTTCATTACGGGATAATTACTTAGTTGGACGCATCAGGGGCGTCAAGAAGAGCGGCACTCAGTGGGGCCAATCGAATCGCCTCTGCGTCATCTTCGTCCTCGGGATCCACTAACCCCATCAAAGACCGAGACGCCAACTTTTTCTGATTGGCGATCCAAGTCAGCACACGCGTCACCTCGGCTCCATCAGCGGCTTTGGAGTTCGAACGCGTCAATTCTGGCTTGTTGTCGGCATCAAAAATCCAGATCGCGTCGATGCCACCGGTCTGGAGCGACTCCAAAATAGGATGCAAGTGGTGATCTGCGGAAACAGCCAAATGCAAAACGGTGGTCACGCAGGCGGTTTTTGTCGCGGTCACACTGTCCAATATACCGTCGACAAAACCTGCGAGGGTGACGCCGCCGGACTGGACAGCCTCGGCATTAGGAATCGCATCATCGCGCAAAGGTAATGTACCCGCCAAAACCACGTCCTGCCCCTTATCACGCAGGTATGCGGCCCAAGCCGCAGCCACTCGCCAGGCCATGATCTCAAGGTACCCGGCCGCTCCATGGATTCGATAGGTGGCGTCTTGGCTGGCGTTCACCGAAATGGTCGCGCCACCAAGGGCCGCAAGCGCCCGGCGGACCGCGATGGCCCCCTTGCTGACAATGAGGATCGCGCCCCCAAGAGGAAGCGGCGCCACGGCATCAAGTCCAGGATGCCCCACGTTTTGGGCATCGAGAATGCCGCGTAATTCCGCGAGTGCGGGATGCCGAGGAGTCACAGGCACGCCCGACTCCACCCATTTGAGCGCAGCAAGTTCCGCGTGTGGTTCGGGAAATGGGAACATCGCCGGCACAGCGATCAGCTGAATAACACCGCCCACCTTGGCACAATGATCGCCGAGTGACTGCGCGGTCACGCGGCGTTGGCCATCGTATCCGACGATACGAAAGCGGTCCTCTCCCACGCCCACCTGATGCCCGATCGTCGGTTTCAAGTCTCCACAATCTACGATGATCTCAAAGCCCGAGACTTCCACAACATGGCCGTCGGTCGACTTAAAATCTGCGATTTCATTCATGAAATGCCTAAACGTGTACGAAGTCCGTCCACGACGGTTTGCGTGGTTTGCCAACTCGACGGGTCGACTTCTTCAATTCTTAGATCAGATTGATCCCAGCGCGTGTAATTGCGTTCTGGAGCCACCATCGTCACCGCGGCGCTGGTCCGTGGCTCCAGGCGAATCGCCCATCCAAAGGTCCCATCAGGCTTGGACTCCCAGCGATACACGTGAGCCGACAGCTGTTTGCGAGGATAGCGAACCTCACCAACCTTGACGCCCTGCCGATCGACAACCACCTCGACTTCCTGCTCATTCTCGTTCCACTGCACGAGCTCAGGACCGCCATTCCAGCGCATCCGCCAATGCCGTACGACCAGAAGAATGAAGGTCAGGGTAGCCACGCCCAGGAAGGCCCACGGAAAAATCCACGGATAGTTCATATAAATGTCGAAACCAGGTTCCACGCCGCTCAAGCGAGGAATGGCCGAAATAGACACGACGGCGACAAAAAGGGCCAAGGGCAGAAGCACTAGAGCACGCTCCATAAGCGCTACGGGGCGCCATTCCTCGACCACGCGCATGGCATGGCCATGGGTTTCTTCGGCGGCCGTCATCGCCAATTCATTGGACTCCGAGGCGGGCGCAACCGCAAGCGGAGGCACGCGCTCAGACTCAATCGTGTCCAACGTTTCAGGATTCGACTCCGAATCAAGATCGCTCAATTCGTCGATGGGTTCTGAGGTATCGGACGTGTCTTCGGCGTCAGGCTCCGGCGCCAAATCAGCCGGCTCATCCTTGGCCTCGAGATCTGCCGAATCGTCAGAGCGGGCCTCTGAGACCTGGGGCTCAGAAATATCTTCGAGCTCCGACTGGTCCTCAGGCTCCAGATCGTCGTCGCCTTGTTCTTGCTCGGACGATTCCTCCACGTCCAACGCGTCATCGACCTCCGAAGATGCGGGTGTGGCGCGCTCGTCAGCCTCGGGTGTTTTTGGTGAGTCCGTCGCAACGAGCGAGCTCAAATCGATTTTATCGGTGGGACCAATATCGCCAGGATCGGTGGACCCCCATATGGGCAGTTCAACCTGTGCTGGGCCGCCAAGGTCCTCTTCATCCCGTTCCCACTCCTCGGTCGCGACTTCGGGTTGAAGTTGCAGAGTAACCCGCGCAACGTCCTCGGCAAGTGCGATGACCATGCGGTCTGTGGGGGTTCCGCCAAGCCCCTCAACGGTTCGATGAAGCAACGATCGCAGCTCTTCGATGCCGCTGATCGTCAGGTCAACACCTTCAAAAACGAGAGCTTCGATCGGTTCCCAAGCCGATTTGAGTTCGAGCGCGCGAACCCGCTGTTCTTCCCATAATTCCGCGATTTCGCGTCGGGCCTGCCGACCTTTCTCGAGGTCACCAGACGTGACCAGGTCTCTTAAAGTCGACTCGTCGGCCTCACGCTGGTCTTCGAGTTCGATCAAAATTGAGTCGAGCAACTCGCCCAATTGGGAATCGGCATCCAGCGCGCATTCCCGCGCAGAAGATTCAAGTTCGGCCAAAAGAGCGATCACCTCTTCGCGCGCCAAATCCAGCGTTTCTTTCTCTTCGACATCTCGCAGTTCGAGGATCGACTTTTCGACATGCGCGGCTGACATGGCCACGGCACGGGGCCCAAGACGTGCAGCGCCATCGGCAAACTCGAACGAAAAAAGCACGCGTAAGCTCGCCGGATGCATCTCCAACCATGGAGGCAACGCGCCCGTGAGCTTCTCGAGACGAGTCTCGTAATCCTCGAACTGGCGGCCTAACTCGTCGCGCAGGTCGTCGAGGTCTTCCTCAAGCCCCAGAAATGTTCGCCGAACTATCTCTTTTCGGCGTGATTCGTCGTCACTCATTCCATCCTAGAGTTGATTCAACCGAAGCGGGCCCTACTGTGTGTCAGAAGCTTTTAAGCGTCAACGTCGTGCGGGGCAGTGATCGCCCGCAGAAATTCTAGGATTTGAATGAAGAACAGCACTTTGTGGCTGGTGGTATTTGGGGGATTCATCGCCGTGGCAGGCGTAATCGCGTTGGTTTCCGCGTTCTCTGGTAGCGCTGGAGATGGAAATGAAATTGATTTGGAGGCACTTACCGAAGCGTACGCCAAGTATGTAGGGACGGGATCCGACGATTTGAAAGTGTTCGAGGCTCGTGTGAACAAGTCCGACATCTACACTGGCAAAGAACCGGTCAAGGTTTTGATGGACGAACAAGGTACCGTAATCGGCTACAAGGACATCGACCCTGCGAAGGGCATTCAACCCAAGGATACCGTCGTATTTCGACTCGACGCCGAAAAAGAGACTCAATACGTCGTCGCGCAGGACAGGTCCCATCGCTACTATCGCCGCCACTCACCCGGACTTTTTACGTCGGTGATGATGATGCATATGCTCACCTCTCAACGCAGGCATTATGGCGGGGGCTATTATCACGCGCCGAGGTCCACGGTCTGGCAGAGGTCTGGATACCACCGTTCATCGAGCTTTGGTGGCAGGTCTTCGAGTTCGAGTCGCAGTGTCCGGTCGGGCTCATCTGGCACCCGACGCTCCATCGGGGGCGGATTCGGCTCCGGTAAATAACCCACTATGTCTGAATCATCAGCCCCTGCAGGGGCCAACCGTCGTTCGGTCCAGGTGTTGCTCGGCTCGATTTTAATCGTGGCCCTGTGCAGCATCACTTACGAGCTCATCGTAGGCACGTTGTCGAGTTATCTACTCGGAAACAGCGTCTTCCAATTCAGCGTGATCATCGGGCTCTACATGAGCGCGATGGGGGTGGGTTCATACCTTTCGAAATTTGTCGAAAATGACCTCCTCGATCGCTTCATGTGGGTCGAAGTCTGCGTCGCAATACTGGGCGGAATCTCGGCAAGCGTGCTCTTCGGCGTCTTTGTGTTCTTTCCCTGGGTGCAATACGCCATCTGGGCATGGACCTTCGCGATCGGCGTGTTGGTGGGCCTCGAAATTCCGCTGCTGACCCGTCACCTTCGCCAATACGAAGAATTGCGGGTCGCGTTGGCCAACGTCTTAAGTTGGGATTACGTCGGCGCGCTAGGTGGGTCGCTGGTCTTCCCACTGGTCTTGCTTCCCCAGCTTGGACTGCTCAACTCGAGTGCGCTGATCGGGCTGATGAACGTGACCGTTTCGATCGTTGGCGTGGTGTTTCTTCGCAAAGAACTCAAACACCCCAATCGGATTCTGGCGGCGGCCGGTGTCGTCGCCGTGGGATTGATTGGCCTTCTGGCCACTTCGAATCTCTACGAGGACTATCTGGACCAACGTCTTTTTGTAGACCCGGTCGTCTACAAAGAACACACCCCTTACCAAAATCTGGTGATCACCTCGTGGAAGGACGACGTTCGCCTCTTCATCAATGGGAATATCCAGTTCTCCAGCATCGACGAACATCGTTATCACGAGGCCTTGGTCCACCCCGCGTTCTACGCCCACCCTCATCCGCAACGTATCGCGATTCTGGGAGGAGGAGACGGGCTCGCGCTGCGAGAAGTGCTGAAATTCCCAAGCGTCACGGAAGTCGTGCTGGTCGATCTCGACCCACGAATGACGGAGCTCGGGCGAACCCATCCTGCCCTTCGCAAATTGAACGAGAACTCCCTTCAGGACAAACGCGTCAAGGTCATCAACGAAGATGCGATGAACTACCTGAACCAAAACCGGGCTGCCTTTGACGTGATCTTGGTCGACCTTCCTGACCCCAACAACGAGGGGCTCGCCAAATTATACTCGGTTGAATTCTATCGACTGCTGCGACAACGGCTCACTCATGGCGGCGTCGTCGTAACACAAAGCACATCGCCCTACTTTTCGCCCCACGCGTTTTGGAGCATCAACAAGAGCATCCAAGAGGGCTTTTGCGCGACCGGCTGTGGCGAGGGTGCGGTCATTCCCTACCATGTCTGGGTGCCGTCTTTTGGGGATTGGGGATTCAATCTGGCGATGACACTGCCATCGTCCCCAGACACCTGGGCCTTCGACCGACCCGCGCATTTCCTCAACCGAAAGGTTTTTGAAGCTTCCCTAGTTTTTCCGCACGACGTCGAAGTGGACGATGTTGAGTCCAGCCGCTTGATGGCACCGACCATTCTGAGCTACTACCTGCGCGACTGGCAGCGGTTTAATCCCTGAAGAGGTAGTCTTGGCTGAATCAAAGGTACGTGACCTGTTACGACAGGCGATGGAAACACAGCTCCCGGCGGGATCTCCCGTCGAGCAGGTTCGCTCAATTCTTGAACGCCCAGATGCCCCTGGATTTGTGCAATCGCTCAATCCGCAGGTGCTCTATCAGCTGATTCAAAGCGCTGGGTGGGAAGAAGCTTCTGGGATGATTCCTCTGGCCAACCCTTGGCAGATCCAAGTCTGTTTGGATTTCGACACGTGGCATAAAGACCAGTTTCAGGTCTCGCGGCTGATTCCCTGGCTCGACACGCTATTGAGCGAATCGACCGACGAACATTTCCGACGTGTCTGTCGTGAGACCGACGCCGAAGTGCTGGCGATGCTCTTCAAGGACTCACTGCTCGTGGGACTTTTCGACGAAGACGGCGAGCCTCCTCTGGAGTTCGACGGGATCGATTGGACGACAAGCCCTGACGGCGTGTACGCGGTGGCCTATCCCGAAGATGACATGGGCGCGCTCATGCGAGGCATGGTCAACCGCCTCTTCGAAGTCGACCGTGTGCTCGGCTGGACTTTGCTTGAAGCCGCGCGATGGGAGCTCTTTTCCAATATGGAAGAAGAAGAGCTGCATTGGCGCAATTCGCGACTTGAGGAGTTCGGCTTTGTGGGCCGCGACGAGGCGATGGAAATCTACCGCGCTTTGGACCCCGTGGCGTTCCGAGACAACCTTGAAAAAGCCCCACTGGAGCCCAAAGCGCTGGACCGCCTGGGCCGGAGCGACCTTCCGGTGCTCGTGTCACGTACTCAGGACACCTCGTATATTCTTCACATCTTTGAAGAGCTTGAGCCTGAGATCCTTGAACCGCTGATGACCGAATTGGTCGCCGTTCAAAACCGCGTGTTGATTGCCGACGGCATCGAACCCGGCCAACCCGAAGAAACACGTGGTGTTTTCGAACGCGCGATGGGGACACTGAGTCTGGGACTCGAGTTCGTTGCGCGAATGGACGACGAGCGTGCGGTTGAGATTGTGAAGTCTGTGCCGCTACGAGAACTCTTCCGCGTGGGCTACTCCCTGCAATGGAAACTCCGTTCCACCGTGCAGCAACTAGCGCAACGGCCCTCTTTGACGATCGTCGAGAGCGAACGTTTTTCACTCCTGGCCGACCAAGACGAGCGCGCTTTCAAGGCGATCATCAAATTCCGCCCAGCTTACGTCGCCAGCACGGGCGAAGACGCCGGTGTCTCGCAGATCTTCGCCACACAGGCACAGATCGACGACATGGCTTCTCGAATCGCCTTCGTCGCGTTCAAGCAACTTTGGACCTTTGGGGTATCAGGCGCAGACGTCAGTGGGCTCGCCCAGAAGGCCTATGGCGGCACTTTGGTTAACGATCCGACGACCATCACCTTTGATTCGATCTTTGCCACCTGGGTTGCTCACGTGGCGCTTGGCAATCCGCCTTCGATCTCAGGTCTAAAAATCGACGAGCTTTCCGAATTGCCCGCGATACTGCGCAAAAAACCATGGGGCGAAGACCCCTTGGGATTTTTCGAACCTGCGGTCGCGACCGCCATCGAAGCGTTTGGCGCCGGCGCCGCACGGCTGGTCTCACGATGGTTGCGCGACACACTCGCGGAGTTGGAAGACCAGATGGCCCAGGTCAGTGACCCGGACCCTCTGCTCCTTCAGGCTGTGGTGCTGATTCAGAAATGAATCAAAGGCGAGAGCCGACTTTGGATTCGATCAGCGCGATCGTCTCCTTGACGCCATAGAGCTGAATGAAGGTCCCCAGACGGGGGCCTCGCTCTTGCCCAAGCAGCATGCGGTACATCGCAGCAAACCAAGCACCTAGTTTCAGGCCATTTTCTTTGCCCGCCGCGTAGGTTTTGGATATCCTCGGCCGAATTCCCCTCGTAGCTCTTCAAGAAAGCCAGAAGCTGTGCCAGCGCCGGTAACATCTCGTCGGTTGGTTCGGCGTACTCTTTGGTCGGAGCCACGAAGTCTGTGTAATACGTGATCGCTCGGTCAATCATCGCGTCGATGGTCTCGTCCTTTTCGGCATCGGGAGCATAACGTCGGACGTAATTCCAAATAATCTCGTGATCGTCGGTATTGAGGACGTTCACCAAGTTCAGCAACATCGAGTACGAGATGCCGCTCGTGAACTCAACCTTCTTGCCTGCGCGAATATCGGGCTGCGCCAGAAAGAAGACCGGGTTGTTGACGCGTTCGGCTTCCTCTTCGGTTCCAAAGCGCTCACGGTCACCCAGATAATCATCGACGCTCTTCGGAATCACCTCGAAAAACAGCTTCCTGGCCTTGACCGGGTTTTGATAGATGAACCAGGAGAGGCTCTCGAGCGGCCCGTACTTGAGCCATTCGTCGACCTCAAGACCGTTGCCGCGGCTTTTTGAGATCTTCTCGCCGTTTTCGTCCAAGAACATCTCGTAGAACATGCCCGCGGGTGGCTTTCCGCCCAAGATCCTGACGATCTTGCTCGAGAGCGCGGCCGACTCGATCAGATCCTTGCCGTACATCTCGTAATCGACGCCGAACACGAACCATCGAAGTGCCCAGTCTACCTTCCAACCCACTTTGACACGGCCGTCAGTGACCAGCATTCGCTCGGTGTTGCCACAGGCGGGCACAGCGTTGCCTTTGTACTCAAAGCCCTGATCGCACGCGTAGGTGAGCTCGTTGGTCTCGGGGTGCACATCCACGACTCGAGTGGTGTAGACCTTTCCGCATTGTGAACAGACGGGCATGAACGGTGACCACGACGAACGATCCGCCTCGGATCCACGCTTCTGACCGAGGGTCGGCAACACAACATTACGCACTTCTTCGTACTTCTGAAGAATACGAATCAGGCCCTCATTAAAATGTCCGCCTCGGTACTGGTCTTTTGACGACTTGAAATCATAGTCGAAACCAAACTGGTCCAGAAATCCGCGCAGTCGCGCATTCATATGCGCCGAGAAACTCTCTTCCTCGCCAAAGGGATCTGGAATCTCGCAGAGGGGCTTTCCAAGGTGCGGAATCAGAAGCTCCCCGTTCGGGATGTTGTCTGGAACGGCACGAAGCCCATCCATGTCATCTGAAAACGTGAAAATCTTGGTCTTCTCGCCCGTCATATTTTCGTAGGCGTTTCGTACCCAGGTCGTGCGCGCAACTTCGGCAAAAGTCCCGATATGCGGCAGTCCACTTGGGCCAAATCCGGTTTCAAAGAGAACAAAGTCGTGCTTGCGTGCACTCTTGGTGTTCGCCATCTTCTCGATGATCTTCTCAGCTTCTTTGTACGGCCACGCCTTGAGATCAAGCTCAGTCATTTCTCTCTCCTTAAAACAGAACAACTCGGTCACAGGGTGCCGAGTCGCGATAACTATTCCGTGCTGCTCCGACTGGCCAAAGGCCTAATCGAAGAGCGGGATGATATTGGGATTCGGTTTAGGTTTCGGTTTGGGCTTCGGTTTGGGCTTCGGTTTGGGTTTAGGCTCCGGGGCCTTCACTTCGACCTTCACGGGTTCAACTTCGATTTTCATGAGCTCTTTGAGCTTCAAGTCCACCGTGGTTTGCCCAGCATCGAGCTTGAACTTCTGGGTTTCAAATCCTTCAAGCCGCACTTCTGCGTCCTTTGGCAGCGCGCTCGCCGGAAGCGGGAACCGCGCGGGCGTCTTTGTCTTTTCGACGCCATCCACAAATACTGCCGCACCCTCGGGAACCGTATAGACCCGGAAATCCACATCGACGACCTTTTCCACCACCGGTTCGATGGCAGAAACAGGATTGGGCAACACAACTGGAGCCACGATGACCGCGTCTTCAGGGCCTTGCTTCGTTGCAAGAAAATACACAAACGCGGCAGCGGCGGCCAACATGGCCACAAAAAGACCAATCAGCAATACGACTGCTCCGCCCCACTTCTTTTCCTCTTTCTTTTGCTCTTTTGTCGCCTCAGGGACGACAAATTCGATGAATTCGGTGCGGGACTCTTCAACCGCGGCCATTCCTTGGAAGGGTGGCGCAGCGGGCAAGGGCAAATGGCCCACTGCCCCCGGCTGAGCGCCCTCAGTGGGAGCTGGAGCCGGCGAAAGGGTATTCTGAAAAGGTGTCGATGGCGTAAACGGCATCGACGGACCCGTCGAGGGTATCTGCACAGGCACGGGCACAACCGCAGCCGCAGCCGTGGGTGACGAAGCACCCGGAG
>Ga0210021_1003927_pt1 | contig 11682 bp, 12 predicted proteins | sample CryGeymeta201517_FD_183981 | JGI IMG/M metagenome (GOLD analysis project Ga0210021, IMG submission 183981) | Groundwater microbial communities from Crystal Geyser aquifers in Utah, USA - Crystal Geyser metaG 2015-17 (SPAdes) (version 2) | ecosystem: Environmental > Aquatic > Deep subsurface >... | reverse complement strand
TTATCAAAAAATGTTTGGGGAAAGTGGATAAGTAACTAATTTAGAGTCTGTCTATAATGCCCTGCTTTCGCACTAACTGGCTCAACTGTTACTTTTGTTTTAAAAAATAGCATTTTACACTACGTTAAACTTGCGACAGTAGGGGATTTGCACTTAAAATTCTATAGCAAGTCTTAACCCAAAGTAACTACTGGTGTTGCCATCATCATCAGTAATAATATTATACCGAACAGAAACATCAAACTTTGCCCTAAATAGATAACCCATACCAAAACCATAACTTGCATTTGTTTTGGTAACAGTTTTTTCGGGTATGGTTTGTCTTTGAATTACATAATCTTTAGTGGTTATGCTAAGTTTATGTGCTCCAATAATAGGACTTATATATGGACCATTTTCCTTACTTTCTATATAGAACTTAAGACCACCTTGCATTGGCATCATAAAGGCTGAAGCATAGCGTGCTTCTGGAATTAAATAAATATAGCCTAATTGAGCGGTAATCCCAAATTTATCGGTAAAATTATATTCTGCTCCACCTGACAATCCAAAGCCGTAAGAAACATAATGACTAAAGTCGTCAAGAGCAGAAGTAACTTCCGATCCAACAGATGCTTTAAATTGCGATTTACCAATTAATGGAAAGATTGTTACTAATAATAGAATAGTTATTTTTTTAAGTTTTTTCATTCTAATAGCTTAAATTAATTTTCAAACCTAATAATTATTGTTTGTTTTTTGTTATTATTCAGGCATAAATACACAAAAAGTTATTAACTCTCATTATGCTTAATCTGAAGTGATAGCACAAACCTCAGTAATTATCGAGGGCGACTAAGCACTTTAATTCGTTGCTAATACAATTCAACATCCCGACTTCCAAATGATAGTAAGTCGGGATTTTTTTATATATTTTAATAAAAATACGCATGATAAATCATTCCTTTTAAATAAAATTATTTCTTGCTAAAAAATACCATATTGGTAACTTTTTCATATCTTTGTCGTAAAATTTAACCGTTAATGAGAGTTTTTGCAAAAAAGATATTGCGTGAATTTTGGGAAAAACACAATGATGCTGAACAACAACTTAAAACTTGGTATAAAGAAGTATCCAAAGCAAATTGGACAAACCCAACAGATATTAAATCTGAATATACAAAAGCAAGTATTTTAAAAAGCGGTAGAGTTGTATTTAACATCTGCGGTAATAAGTACAGACTCATTGTTGAAATTAACTACGAAAGACAATGGGCTTTTATCAGGTTCATTGGATCTCATAATCAATATGATAAAATTGATGCAGAAAAAATTTAGAAATTATAAAATAAGCCATGAGCAAAACGCTCATCAATAACAGTGAACATTTTGAATAGCGATTCCTCCCGATAACTATCGAGAGACCCATCTAAAAAAAATAAAAAAAATATGAAAATAAAAGTTATTAAAACAGAAGAAGATTACAATCAAGCCTTAAATAGATTTGAAAAAATTTTTCACGCTCCCGTTAACACAAAAGATGGAGACGAAGCGGAGCTATTATCTTTATTAATAGAGAAATATGAGGAAGAACATTATCCAATTGAAGCACCTGACCCAATTGAAGCGATTAAGTTTAGAATGGAACAAATGGAAATGTCAAAAAAGGAATTAGCTCAAATAATAGGATACAAAAGTAGAGTGTCTGAAATTTTTAGCAAAAAAAGAAAGCTTTCTCTTAATATGATTAGAAACTTGCACGATAAATTGAATATACCTTACGAATCTTTGATTGGGAATTATTAAAAACAGTTCACTAAGCTCTTTTGCTAAATCGCCAACGCTTGAGCTTAGCGATTACAGGGGAATAATTATGTTACTAATATATATTGGATTGAAAATATATCTCGACATGAAATAGGTTTATCCATGAGTTAGTGCAAGTTGAACGCAATGTAATTCGCACCAACAATAAACAACTTTACAAAATAAATTATAAATGATTTTTTTAGACTTTAAAAAACCGTTTTTTCTTAAAATTAAAAACTTATGTAGTTATGTTATAATATTTGTGTTTTTCCAATCTCTTACTATTAATAAGCTACAAAGTCAAAGCTACAATGCTAATCAAATCAAATATGATAGTGTGATTGTCCAGAAAATTTATGATTCCAAAACTCAGGTTAATGAATTTAATCAACAACATAAGGATACGTTTTATATTATAGCAAAAGCAAAGTTATCCCCGATAGATGCAACGAATTTGACAAAAAGAATTTTCAGAAAGAATTCATATGGTAATAGTAATTATGCTCATATGGTAATCCCTGAGATTGAGATAATTTATTATTATGAAGGGAAACCAATTCAGAAAATTCAAGTTGAATTAACCGCAAATTATTTTTTTCCATCATTTGACGTAAAACAGCAGCAAAGAGGAAAACATTTGATAGGTAGCTTCTATGAGAAATCTGGTATAAAAAAAGGGTTCAAATCATATCTTTTCAATTTATTTATACAATATAGAATAATGCAAAAAGATGATGATGTTTTTTTCTTCGACAAAAAAGAGTAACTCCACTGTGCTTAGCCTGAAGCAAGGACATGTGCAATGGCGACTAAGCACTTTATTTACTGAAAAGAAAGAAACATAAGACAACCCATAAATCAAAATATACAACTATGAAAAAAACAATTTTAATTCTAATGAACGTATTATTTGTACTAACAGCATCCCCCCAACTGTGCTTAGTCTGAAACGAAAGCAATAGCGTAGGCGACTAAGCACTCGATTTAATGAAAATAAAAAAACATAAGACAACTCCATACTGTGCTTAGTCTGAGGCAAGGAATTAAGCAAAGGCGACTAAGCACTTATTACTTAACAAAAACATCTTTCAATAAACCTTCAAGGTTTTCAAAACCTTGAAGGTTTGTCGGGAAAATCACTTACTCTTAGGAAAAAACCTTGCAACATTTTAACGAATTTGCAAGGTTTTTTTATATATTTGGGGAGAATTTTCCCCTAATTAAAATAAAGATTCTAAATAAGTTAGTAAAATTAATGAAAACAGTAAAGATTACAATAGTGTTAACATTAATTGTTTGGTTTGCACAATCAGGATGTAAAAAAAATGACTGTGAAAAGACAGACTGGAAAAAGACTGTTTTTGCACAATGGAATACAACCCTGTTTGTGGTTACGATAATATAACTTATGGTAGTGCTTGCGAAGCAAAATACCAAGGAATAACTAAGCACACTAAAGGAAAATGTGAATAAGCCTTCTTAATCTAAGACATTATGCGTTTTTTAGGTATTTTTTCAAGTATTACCCTACTTTTAGTTATCGGACTAAATTCAAAAGCTGTTTGTCAAAATGATGTGGCAACCGATTTATCTAAAACATACTCCAATTCAATAGAAATAGATGCTGAATTATTAGGATTTAGTTTTGGTTTTAAACACAGAATACATCAAGATTTATTTTATGGAACACAATTTGGAGCAGGTTTAACTTTATCTCAACTACATACTGGAGGAGGTTTTACTGAATCATCTTACTTTTCAGAAATAATACATTTACAACTTTTACTTAGTTATTGTTTAGATGATTTTATTATAATAGAAACAGGCCCAAGAATATCTGTTTTTTATAATGGAGAATCCGAAATAGAGATGTTTTCGTTAGCAACAAGTGGATTTATAGGGTTTAACAACTTTAAAATAGGGATTAGGTTAGGTTTTTTTGGAACTAATTTTAACGAACACAACATTATTACTTCATCACTTCTTATTCTTAGAATTTCTTTAAAAAAGAAATAACATTACTCCACTGTGCTTAGTCTGAGGCAAGGAATTAAGCAAAGGCGACTAAGCACTTATTACTAAACAAAAACATCTTTCAATAAACCTTCAAGGTTTTCAAAACCTTGAAGGTTTGTCGGTAAAAGCCCTCCCCACCCATTCTAAACCACCCAATACGTTATTAACAATTTCACTCTTTTTGTGAATAACTTTGTTGAAAAACACATTTGCTTAACCTTAAATACACATCCCTCATCCACTACTTTTGTATGTAATCAAACTCAATAAGTTATGTTTACACTGTTCAAAAAGAAAAAGGTAAAAGAAGATGTAGCAGCCAACATTTTCATCAACTCTATTTTCAATACCATAGATAGTGGATTTCCTGAAATTGTAGGTATTTTAAACGATGCTCCTGAATTTGTTTCTAGTCCGCAGTTGTCTGTAGCTAATGATGATCATTTTGTGCTACTTGTTTTTGCTACTAACCTTGATATCATTGAAAATAATTTTGAATCTTATGAAGCTGATAATCTAAAAATTGCAATTATAGAAAAACTAAGCGAAATTTTTGACACTTCATCTGACGACTTAACAAAAGTAATTCTATCTTATCAAAACTATCTTTCCAAAGTTAATTTCCCTTCCAAGAACAAAGTTTACGCCATGTCAAAAGGTATTTTTGGAAAATATAGTTTATATGATTTTCAAGATGATTACTTTAAAAACATGAAAAGTCCAAACCCCATGCTTTTAAAACGACTGGATGAAGTTATGGAAAACTTTGTGTTTAACTGGGATGTTTTTGAAAAAAAATATCACCTTTCTCATTAACAACCTGAATTAGGTATAATATACTCAACACACATAGCTTTTTCGGTTTTTTCGCTTAAACCGAACTCAGGTTAAAAAGATTTTAATGTAGCAACACACCCCTAACCCCTCTCAAGAGGGGAACTTTCCATAGCACAAAGTCAATAGTGTAGGTCATTCTGAATGACATAAAACAGAACCTTTTTATTTTTGTATCAGATCCGTAATTAACTTATACAACTCCTTGTTTGGATTATTTTCTAACATAGCTAAATGCTTGTTTATAGTTTGTTGGTCTTTTCTTTTTGCAGGTCCTGTTTGTGCTTCTTTAGGCGATTGAAACTCAATTTTTTTTGCTGTTTCTTGAATTAAAGGTTTTAAAACTTCAAAATTAATGTTGTTTTTAGTGGTTATTTCTTCCGCAATGGAATACATATAATTGGTAAAATTGCAGGCAAAAACAGCAGCTAAATGCAGTGTTTTTCGTTGCTCAGAGTTAATTTCATATACCTTTTTTGAAATAGATGATGCTAAATCAATCAACAACTGAGTTGTTTGATTTGTATTTCCTTCTATACAAAAAGGCACGTTTGCAACATCTGTATCTTTGTCTTTTGAAAAGGTTTGCAATGGATAAAATACACCAAATTGGTTGAATCCATTAAAAACAGTTATATCAACACTACCCGAAGTATGCACAATCAATTTATCTTTAAACAAAATTTGATTTACAACAGTTGCAATAGCATCATCTTTCACACAAACTATATAAATATCAGAAGTATCATCAATTTCGGCAATATTATCTGTTATTTTTATTTGTTGATTAGCTGCTAATTTTTCAATCAAAATTTCAGCATTAATTTTTGACTTACTAAAAACCTGATTAATACTAAATCCCTTATTAACAAATACTTTAGAAAGTATTGTTGCTACATTGCCTGAACCGATTATTGTAATTTTTTTTATCACTTTTTTTAAATGTTTTTTAACTATTTATAACGATTAAAAATAACTAATTTTGGACGCAATTAAACTAAAAAATCCTGCAAATAACAAACAGACTCTATTTTGTTTTAAAACCTAAAGTAATGTTAAACTCAATCAAAAATATACTTTTTTCAACAAAACTTACCGCTTTTCTACTTTTTGCTTTTGCTTTTGCTATTGGATTGGCAACTTTCATAGAAAATGATTACGGAACTCCAGCATCTAAAGCCATTATTTTTAATACCAAATGGTTTGAATTAATTATGCTTTTATTAGCAATTAATTTTTCTGGAAACATTTTTAAATATAAATTATATCGAAAAGAAAAGTGGACAATTTTAATGTTTCACCTTTCATTTATTATTGTAATCGTAGGTGCAGGAATTACTCGTTACATCAGTTTTGAAGGATTGATGCACATCAGAGAAGGAGAAATGAGCAATCAAATTGTTTCATCAGATACTTACTTTCAGTTTAAAGTGGATGACGATAAAATGCAATATAGTTTTGATAAGCTACTTTTTTTAAATCCAAGATACAACAAGAAATTTAAACATTCTTTTAAATTTGAAGGCAATCAAATCGAGATAGCTTACAAAAATTACATTCCAAATTCTATTGATACGGTTGTTAAATCCGAAAAAGGAACTCAAATTATAGAAATTGTTACTGTTGGTCAAAACGGTCGTGTTTCGCAATACATCAAAGATGGTGATATGGTCTATTTTGGAAATATTCCTGTAGCCTTAAACAACAATAAAGTTAAAGAATCCATTCAATTAACAACTACAGACAGTGGAATTTCCATACTTTCTCCTTATGACATTAAGTATTTAAGTATGGATGACCAAACCACAGGCATTTTAAATGCGGATACACTTCATGCTTTTACGAATAGGAAACTTTATACAGTTGGCGATGTCCAAATGGTTTTTAAAGAAATGCATCAAAACAGTATTATTGAAAAAATTAGTGTTGACAAAAAGCTGAGAAAAGGCGAAGATGCCTTGGTGGTTGATATTAATTGTAATGGAGAAACTAGAGAAGTTACCTTGTTTGGTGGTCAGGGTTATATCTCTAACAAAACCATTTTTCAATTATCAGGATTAAACTTTGCTTTGTCTTATGGTTCAAAAAGTTTTTACACTCCATTCAATCTAAAACTTAACAAATTTACGCTGGAGCGTTATCCCGGCTCGATGAGTCCTTCATCTTACGAAAGTGAAGTTACGCTCTATGATGATAGAACAAACTTTGAACATACGCAACGTGTTTATATGAACAATGTGTTGGATTATGACGGCTATCGATTTTTTCAATCGTCTTATGACCAAGATGAACAAGGTACTGTTTTGTCCGTTAATTATGATTTTTGGGGAACAACAGTAACTTACATCGGTTATTTCTTTCTTTTCTTAGGAATGATTTTAACCTTGATGGTAAAAAAATCTCGTTTTAGATTATTGAGAACTAAAATAGAAAAATTAAAATCCACCAGAAACATTGCTGCTGTTGTTTTGTTGATTTGTTTTTCTTTTTCAACAACAACTATTTTTGCAACTGAAAACAAAAATTACGCAATAGATAAAGCTCATGCCGAAAAATTCAGTAAACTAATCATTCAAGATGCTGGTGGTCGATTAAAACCAGTGCATACATGGGCTTCTGAACTTTTAAGAAAAGTAAGCCGCAAGGATAACATAAACAACCTCAACCCCGAACAAGTTTTATTGGGAATGATTTACAATCCAAGACATTGGCAAAATGTTCCTATGATTTATATCAATAGAAACATCACACAGCTTCAAGAAGAACTCAATGCCAAAGATAATTACGCTTCATTTTTTGATTTTTTTGACAAGGATTTCAACTATGCATTGACAGAAAAAGTGAAAGCTGCCAACAGTAAAAAACTAGGCGAACGCTCAAAATATGATGAGGAAGTACTCAGGGTTGATGAGCGAATTAGCATTTGTTATATGGTTTATGAAGGTAGCATGATACGCTTATTCCCTAAAGCAAACGACCCAAACAACACTTGGTTCAGTGCATTAGATTACAAAAAATTTGAAACACACGATTCTGTTTTTGTAAAATCAATTCTTGCACTCTATTTTCAATCAATAAATGAAGCTATTACCAACAATAATTGGAATCAACCCGATACGCTGCTAAAATATATTGATCAATATCAACGAAAATTTGGAGCATCGGTTTATCCAAAACAAGCAAGCGTGGATATAGAAATTGCCTATAACAAATTTGAAGTGTTTAGTAAATTAACAAGGTATTACGCCATCATTGGATTGTTGATGTTGTTTTTCTTATTTGCCGACATTGTTAGTCCTAAAAAGTACAAACTAAAAATTGTGAATGGATTAGGAATTGGATTAGTCGTGTTATTTTTGGCTCACACACTGGGATTAATTGCCCGATGGTATATTTCTGGACATGCACCTTGGAGTAATGGATACGAATCGGTAATTTTCATTGCTTGGGTTACCTTGTTGGCTGGTTTTATATTTTCGAGAAACAACAAAATGGCAATGGCCGCAACTGCTATTTTAGCATTTATATTACTATTTGTTGCCAACCTTAATTGGTTAGACCCTGAAATCACACCCTTAGTTCCTGTATTAAAATCCTATTGGTTAATGGTTCACGTTGCAATTATCACAGGAAGTTATGGATTTTTAGCATTAGGAACTTTGTTGGGTTTTCTAAATTTGGTATTAATGATATTTAAAAATAAAAACAACAAAAATCGTTTCGACAACACCATTAAACAACTTACCTACACCATTGAAATGACCTTAACAGTTGGTTTATTTATGGCTACAATAGGCACATTTTTAGGAGGAATTTGGGCAAATGAAAGTTGGGGAAGGTATTGGGGATGGGATCCTAAAGAAACTTGGGCATTGGTAATTATAATGTACTATGCCATGTTATTACATTTACGACTTATTCCAGGTGCAAATGGAAAATATTTATTTAACCTACTTGCTGTGCTTGGTTTGGGCGTTGTAATTATGACCTATTTTGGAGTAAATTATTACTTGTCAGGATTACATTCTTATGCTGCAGGCGATAGTATGCCTTTTCCTCCATCTTTAACTTACTTAATAATTGTCGTTATTGTTGTTGCACTAGTAGCTTATATTAAAAATAGAAAATTAGAAATTAAAGATTAGAAGATAGAAGTTGTAAATTCTGCGGTAATCAGCGATATATGAGGGTAACAAAAAAATTAAAAACTCTGCGATAATTTTAATAATCTGCGAACAACAAAAAAGAAATTAGAAATAACAACTTTCAAAAAAAAATATGGAAACAATCACAGAAGTACAACAAATGAAAGAATTACTTACCAAATATGAAAACAAAACACCCGAAATTGTTTTTGAATGGAAAGATGCAGAAACTGAAGCACAAGGTTGGGTAGTTATCAACTCATTAAGAGGTGGTGCTGCAGGAGGTGGAACAAGAATGAGAGTGGGTTTAGACAAACACGAAGTAACTTCATTAGCAAAAACCATGGAAGTGAAATTTACCGTTTCAGGTCCTCCTATTGGAGGAGCAAAATCGGGAATTAATTTTAATCCCAACGACCCTAGAAAAGAAGGTGTGTTGAAAAGATGGTATGCTGCTGTTACACCACTTCTAAAACACTATTACGGAACTGGGGGTGATTTGAATGTAGATGAAATTCATGAAGTAATACCTATTACTGAAAATTGTGGTATTTGGCATCCGCAAGAAGGTGTGTTGAATGGACATTTTCATCCCCAAGAAGGACAAAAAATTAATCGAATTGGTCAACTTCGTCAGGGCGTACTTAAAAAAATTGAAGCTACTCAATACACACCAAGTGTTGATAGAAAATATGTAGTTGCCGATATGATTACAGGTTATGGCGTTGCCGAATCTGTAAAACATTATTATTCCATTTATGGAGGAAACCTAAAAGACAAACGTGTTATTGTTCAAGGCTGGGGAAATGTAGGTGCTGCAGGAGCTTATTATCTTGCACAAGAAGGAGCAAAAATTGTTGGAATCATTGATATTTCAGGAGGATTAATAAAAAAAGATGGTTTTTCACTAGCAGAAATTAGGAACCTATTTTTAACCAAAGATGGAAACAAACTAAAAGCACCCAACATGCTTTCTTTTGAAGAAGTAAACAATCAAATATGGGATGTGAATGCTGAAGTTTTTATACCCTGTGCTGCCTCTCGTTTAATAAAACAAGACCATGTTGAACGAATGATAAATGCTGGAATGGAAGTGATAGCGTGTGGTGCTAATGTTCCTTTTGCTGATCCAGGAATTTTTTTCGGTCCAATTGCAGATTTTACCGATAACAAAATAAGTGTTATACCCGATTTTATTGCCAATTGCGGAATGGCTCGAGTTTTTGCTTATTTAATGAGCAACGATTTAGAAAAATTAGACGATAAAGCTATTTTTGAAGATACTTCCAATACCATAAAAAAAGCAATACAACAGGCTTATAATATAAATCCCTCAAAAACAACAATATCTAAAACTGCCTTTGGATTAGCTTTAAAACAATTAGTTTAAAACATAATTAAAGTAAAAATTAATTTTACATTTGTCGATATTTTTTTTCTTACCATGGAAATAGTTATAGTTTTAGTATTCGTTTTAGGCTACCTAGCCATTACATTAGAACACAGTTTAAAAATAGATAAACTCATTCCTGCTTTGTTAATGATGGCACTTGCATGGACAGGTGTAGCTGTTGGATTAGATAGTTTTACCAGCTGGTTCGATTCGCACACTAGCAAAATGCTCGAAGGTTATATTGGATTTGGACACGAAGAAAAGCTTGAACTATTAGAAAAAACCTTACTCCATCATTTTGGAAAAACTTGTGAGATATTGATTTTCTTAATTGGAGCAATGACCATTGTTGAAATTATAGACCATTTTAATGGATTTGCCACCATCAAAGACTTTATTAAAACAAATAAAAAAAGAACACTACTTTGGATTATTACTATTTTAGCATTCTTACTATCTGCAATCATAGATAACTTAACAGCAACCATTGTTTTGATAACTATTTTAAGAAAGTTATTGCCCGATGCTAAAGACAGAATTTGGTATGCTGGTTTAATAATTATTGCTGCTAACGCAGGTGGAGCATGGTCTCCAATTGGTGATGTTACCACAACTATGCTTTGGATGGGAAAAAAAGTAACAGCAGTAAAATTAATAGAATACCTTATTCTTCCTTCATTTATATGTGTTGGTATTCCAGTTTTAATAGCAAGCTTTCTTCCTGCCTTTAAAGGAACTTTTCAAGTTTCTGCTGACAATGAAAAAAGAAATAAACATGGAAAATTAATGCTTTATTTGGGATTAGGTTTAATTGTTTTTGTGCCTGTTTTTAAAACCATCACTCATCTTCCACCTTATATTGGAATGATGCTTTCTCTTTCAATAATATCTATGGTTGCCGAAATAATTAGCAGTAGAAAATTTAATATTACAAACGCAGTAGATGAAATGAGTAACAGCTTAGAATCAGCACATCATCATAAAAGTCCCACCTTTGGAGCTTTGTCAAAAATTGAAATGCCTTCCATCCTATTTTTCTTAGGTATTTTAATGACTGTTGCAGCATTGGAATCATTAGGAATGATATTTACTTTTGGTCAAAATGTTCAAGCTACAATGCCTAACGATATTTTTATTTTATTATTAGGCGTTGGTTCTGCAGTTATTGACAATGTTCCATTAGTTGCAGCAAGTATGGGAATGTATGATATGAGTGTATTTCCAATGGATAATCACGTTTGGCATTTTATTGCTTATGCTGCTGGTACTGGAGGAAGTATGCTAATTATTGGTTCTGCCGCAGGTGTGGTTGCTATGGGTATGGAAAAAATATCTTTCTTTTGGTATTTAAAAAATATTTCTTGGTTAGCTCTTATCGGTTATGTTGCAGGATTTGTCTTTATGGTGCTGTTTCATAGTTAAAAAACAGAAACACTTGTAAATATTTTCTCTTTTTCTCCCGCAGATTATCGCAAAATTTCTAATGACTAATCTCTAATGACTAAT
>Ga0210021_1003919_pt1 | contig 11687 bp, 13 predicted proteins | sample CryGeymeta201517_FD_183981 | JGI IMG/M metagenome (GOLD analysis project Ga0210021, IMG submission 183981) | Groundwater microbial communities from Crystal Geyser aquifers in Utah, USA - Crystal Geyser metaG 2015-17 (SPAdes) (version 2) | ecosystem: Environmental > Aquatic > Deep subsurface >... | reverse complement strand
CAGTGGGGCGAGGCCAGTGCAACCCTTGGGTCGTGCGCATCCGTGAAGTCCCTGCGAAGCAGGAACTACGTGCGCGCGTTGGAGACTTCCGTAGGAAGACTCCCGTGTGTGTGTGGTGGGCAAGCGGATGGAGCCATTCCATGGCCTTGAGATCGAGCAGGAACCTGGTGGCAATGTTGGCGTCTTGACCGCTAACGGTTTGGTCGGTCTCTTACGGCTTGGGTCTGCGGTAACCATTGCAGCCCATCAGAAAATTGGCCACCTGGTCTGGCAGGTAGCCATAGCCGACGAGGGCTTGTTTTTCGGCCCAGATTCCAAGCAATTGAACCTGGCCCTGGTTAAGCCTTGGTCTTCCTGGATGGAGCCCAGCCATTCGGAGGTGATTTGAATAATGCCACCTTTGCTGCGTGCTTGATGATGGTTTGCTTGCGCTTACTGCCAACTTTCTTCTTGATTGCCTGCATTGCTTCAAGGCTGATGGCGTTTGTGGCGTATTTGGCGTACCAGCCATGCTCCAGTGGGTACGGCACACGGAAAGCTCTTGCTGCCGAGGCGGTTAGTGCCTTGGCGCCGCTGGTGTAGCGGGACGCCAGGTACTCTTTCAGGGTGATGCTATCAACCTGCGCAGTGCCTTGGCTGGAGCGATGGCTTGGTATCCAGCGCATGAAAGGTGTCAAGTCTTCTATGTCAATAATGAACCAGGTTTTGCGCGCCGAGTCCCACTTGGCTCCGAGCGATTTGACAATGTCTTTGTCTGCAAAGTTGCAGGTCAGGTCGATTCTCATGTTGCATGCTCCTGTTGGATAAAGATGCTATTTCTAAGCGGCAGTGGCTCAGGCTTTTCGGTTAAAAGAATCCCCAACCCGTGATTCACAGGTGGGGATCTATTTCTGAAGGGAGCCCGGACGAGTATTCCCAGCACGCATCTGCATCAATTGCTCTGCGCTTGACAACTTGCTACCCGTTGCCTGGGTAGATGACACGGCCTGTCACTGGCTCCCGGTACGAGCAGGACTTGAACCCACACCCCGATACAACCAAAGATCACCGCTCCGCATGTACAGTCTTCTTTGCGGAACCAATCCAGGTAAGAACGTTGCCCCCAGCTTCATTTGCCCTACACGCCACCAACAGCACGACCTGTTGAATTTTGCTTCCTACATTTGCCAGTGGGGTTTCCCGATAGAACCCTGAACGGGTCTGGAGCGCAAAAAAGCCGTTTTCTGCTGCGCTCCAGTGTTGCACCACTGGAACCCTTTCGGGCTAACGCATGAGAAAACGGCTTCAAGTAGTCGTGTGGTGCAACACTTGACGGAAAGAATTATATATCAAATGTTTGTAGTACAGCAACACACAGCTGAATTTTAAAGTAAAATTAGCCCTATGCCAAACAACTTAAACGCAGCAACGCTTGAAAAAGAGGCAGGGTACCCGGTACCCTCCCTCAAAAAAGAGCTGACTTTGCCGTGGCCACCCAAAGGGCTGAGCCCAAACGCCAGGCTTCATTGGGCAGCTAAGTCAAAGTTGACCAAGGCCTACAAAGAGGTTTGCTGGGCGCTTTGCAAACAGGCTGGGATGGTGGCTCCGGATTCACAAAGGATCGCGCTGTGGCTTGATGTTTACCCGCCAGATCGCCGTGCACGCGATGACGACAACATAATCGCCAGTTTCAAGGCGGGGCGCGATGGGCTGGCGCTGGCGCTGGGGATTGATGACAAGAGGTTTGTTCTCAGGCCTTTTGTCAAAGATCAAATTGGTGGTTTTATCAAAGTTCGATTGACCGCTTACGAGGAGAGCGTATGACACACAGGCAGCACATTAACAAAAAAGCCCTGGCTGTAGCCGATAAGGGTGTTGCCTGATGGCTACCGGACGCTCAATGCAGGAGCGCTACTTTGGCGCACGCACGACCAGCGACTTGCGATTGACCCCTGACCGCATTGGAAGTGCTGATGTGCTGATTGCTGCAGGTATCGTTGCAAAGCGCAGTGAGCGCAAGTCCGTGGCACTGGCGGTGTGGGGGGTGTTGGTCTCAGACCACATGACGGGAGCCAATGAAGTGGCTGAGATGATGGGCAGGTGGCTCAGGAAGCGCTCTTTTGCGCGTGATGGCAAGACGATGCCAGAGCTGGCCGCCAAAGACGTAGCAATGGCCGTGCTGAAGTGGTGGCGCCACCCGGCTTGCTTGACCTGCGGCGGGCATGGTCATCCGCTGATTCCTAATTCACCAGTGATCGACGAGAGCCGTGAGTGCCCAGCCTGCCTGGGGTCTGGCCACATACCGCTTAACCGCCTGGTGCGCACTGAGTACGTGGATGACGCTTACTGGCTCAGTGGAGAGATTGACACACTGTGCCAAATGGTTTTTGGCGAGATGGCTAGAGAGCTTCGAAAAGACTTGGAGTTGCTGTGAGATTCGTTTGGCAAAGCCCAAAGATGTTTTTTAGATGGGGTCTGTTCTTGTATGTGGGGAAAAGGCGCTACCATATCTTTGGGTGGTCTTTAAAATAATTGTTCACTTTACTGCAAAAGTTATTTTTTCTGTTACATTACAAGAAGCTACATAGCCGGACAGACAGCCCCGGCACTAAAACAAGCGGTTTTTTCAGGGGACAAGTGCCTCTTGCCGCAGCGCCAAACAACACTCACTCACCAAGTGTCAGTACTCTTGGCGAGTGAGTTACTTTTCTCCCTGTGTCCAGCAATGGACTTTGCCCCTGTTGAGGTAACTCCAGGGGCTTTTTTTATGCTCCCTGCGTGATCGATGGGATTGATATGGATTCAATTTCACCAAGCAGTTAAAAGCTTGAGGAGATTCAACTGCTATGAATAATGAAAAAACAAAAAGCAGCCCAGACTGGGAGCTGATTGAACGGCACTATAGGGCAGGCGTTAAGACAGTTCGGCAACTTGCTATTGAGTATGGCGTGTCACACACAGCCATTCAGAAGCGAGCGACTAAGTTTGGGTGGGAGAGAGACCTTACACAAAAGATACAACAAACAACGCAAAGCATAGTTGCCACAAAAGTGGTTGCCAAACTGGTTGCCACGGAAACCAAACTGTCGGATGCGGCAACCGTAAAGGCTTATGCCGAGGCTTCGGCAGCTGTTGAGTTGCTTCAAAGAGATGATGTCACACTGGCAATGAAGGTGTCTCGGTCGCAGCTTGAGGAGGTTGCCATACTATGCGATCCGGAGTTTCGAGAGCGTCTTGTCGCGCTTGGCGAGGCTAATGATAAGAGCACTGAGAATCGCTCTGATAAAGCTAATGAGTTGTACCAGTACATCATCAGCCTAGCTGGGCGGGTAAAGCTGAGTAAAGAGATTGCGGCAGCGCACGGTGTTTATATCCCGATGCAGCGCAAGATTCTCAAGCTTGACGCCGAGGGTGACAAAAGCCAGTCGAGCGTGGATGCTTTGCTGGCTAAGATCAACGCGGCGTCCGAATGACTGATGAAGAACGCGAGATTGCGCTGTGTAAGTTGCGCGACAACCTGGAGTTGTTTGCTTGCCAGTGCCTGAAAATCAAGGACAAGTCTGGTGACCTGAAGCCGCTTGTGCTGAACCGGGCGCAAAGACACATTCATGAGAAGCTCGAGGAGCAGCTCAAAAATACCGGCAAAGTCAGAGCTATCATTTTGAAGGGGCGTAAGCAGGGCGCATCGACATATATCGCGGCCAGGTTCTATCACAAAGCTGTGTTTAAGGGGCGGTCAGCCTTTATTGTGGCGCATGAGGATTTGGCCACGACGGGGTTGTTTGAGATCGTTCAACGATATCAGATCAATAACCCGGTAGCACCAAGCACCAAGGCATCGAACGCGAAAGAGTTGATTTTTAAGCAGATGGATTGTGGCTATAAGTTGGCTACTGCTGGTACTGATGATGTTGGGAGAGGCAATACAGCCCAGTTGATCCACGGCTCAGAATACGCCTACTGGCGCAACCCGCAAAAACACATGGCAGGCCTGGGGAATGTGGTTGGCAATGTGGATGGCACTGAGTTTGTGCTTGAGTCCACTGCGAACGGAATTGGCAACGGGTTTCATAACCTGTGGCAAGAGGCTGAAGCTGGCAACGGCGAGTTCATTGCGATTTTTACACCATGGTTTTGGGATGATAGCTACCGCTCTACGGTGGCGGCGGACTTCATTAAAACTGCTGAAGAGATTTTGTTGGCCGAGACTTACGGGCTAGACAACGAGCAACTGCAGTTCCGGCGCAACAAGATTAGCTCGTATGGCGACGGTTTTGCGTGGCTGTTCCAGCAGGAGTTCCCGAACTGTGCAGCCGAAGCGTTTGTGATTGCAGTTGGGAACCCGCTGATCAACCCAAGCAATGTGATGGCTGCGGTCAACAGCACGTCAGCAGACATGAATGCGCCGCTGATCATTGGCTGTGATCCAGCGGGCGATGGGATTGAGGACGCTGACAGGACTGCGATTTGTTTCAGGCGTGGGCGCACGGTGTTTCGCATGGAATATCACCAGGGGTTGGACACGATGCAGATTGCTGGCCTACTGAGCCAGTACAACACCGAGCACAAACCAGACGGTTTGATCATTGACAAGGGCGGTTTGGGCGCTGGTGTCTATGACAGGCTAAATGAGCTTAATGTGCCTGTTATTGGCATCAACAGCGCCCAACGTGCTACAGATTCAGAGCGTTACGAGAACATCCGTGCCGAGATGTGGTGGCTGATGAGTGAGTGGTTTGCTGATAAACCGTGCCGGATACCGAATAACGCGGCACTGATCAGTGATCTGACAGCACCTCAGCCCAAGGTGAGCTCAAACGGCAGGAAGTTGCTGGAAAAGAAAGAGCACATGAAGGCCAGGCAAGTCAGGTCGCCCGACGGCGCAGACGCTATGGCGCTGACATTTGCTATCCCGGTGAGCTACCGCGATTCGAGTCGTGGCGCCAGACCGACAAGAGTGAGACCAGCGGCCACATCGGCCGGTTATTGAGGCAGGGTACCCGGTACCCTCCCTAAATTGAAAGCAGATCATGATTGATGAAGAAACCCGCCAACGTGCTAAAGAGTATGCCGACAGCTTTGCTGAGGCTACGGCCGATGACCCAAAGCCGCCTGCGCCTGATCTGGAGCCAATGGAGCCCGTCAAAGAGGCTGCAAGCGCACCAGTTGAGGATGAAGACGCAAAGCTGTTCAGCGAGGCTTTTAACGCGACTGATGCGCCTGTTAAACCTGCTGCGCCTGCGAACTTTAAAGATGCCTTCGCCCATGCACGAAAGAGCGGATTAAAGGTGTTTGAGTTCAACGGCAAGAAGTTCACAACGGCACTCAAGAGCGAGATGAAGGCTAAGCCCGATGTGGTCAAGGTGACTAAAGTGGTTAGTGCTGAGTCGCAGTTGCCAGTGGCCAACAAGGATGCTGAAAAAGCCAAGCCAACAATCTATGGCAACACTTTTGTCAAGGATGCGGTGGATTCAATCAAGGCCAAACTCAATGACGACACCCAAGTGGGTAAAGCCAAGTTCCACGCTAATGGTCGGCCGAACCTGACTGCGCGTTAATGAGCGACGATATCCAATACGAGATGGCCTCTCGGGAGGCGTTTAGGGACAACGGCACGACCACGTCTGTGATGAGCGCTTTGGGCGTGAAGCTGTTGCGTGAGTTCTCGACGGCCGAACAGGATCGTGAAGCCACCGAGTTGCGCTGGCTGCAGGACTTGCGGCAGTTCAAGGGCCAGTATGACCCTGAGGTGCTGGCAGCGATTGGCCCCAAGCGGTCGCGTGCGTTTGTGCGCAAGACCCGGGTGAAGGTTAAGACTGCGAACAGTCGCGTGGAGGACTTGCTGTTTCCTGCGGGCTCGGAAAAGAATTGGGAAGTGGATACGACGCCTGTGCCTACGGTGTCCGATGATGTGCGCAAGGGTGTGATCAAGCAGCTGCAGCAGATGGCGCAGCAGGCCGCGCAGCAAGGGCAGAAAATGCCAGCGCCTTACATCAGCAAGAAGATGGTGGATGATGCCGTTTTGAAGCTGTGCAAAGAGGCAGCCAAAGGCATGGCCAAGGTTATTGATGACCAATTGAGCGAAGTGCGCTACAAGCAGATTTGCAAAAAGGTGGTGAATTCTGGGCACTTGTTTGGCACGGGCATTTTGAAGGGGCCGCTGGTTGAGCGCCGCATTCGATCTAAATTTGTGCAAGAGAAGGGCAAATGGGTCGAGAAGAGCGAGAGCTATGTCGTGCCGTTTGTAGATTTTGTGCCGCTGTGGCGCTTCTATCCGGACATGGGTGCGGATTCGCTGGACAACTGCCGCTATATCTATGAGCGCCACCAGATGACGCACACCGACCTGGCTGAGCTGGCGCAACGCAAGAGCTTTCGAAAGGACATCATTGTCGAGTACTTGAGATCACACCCAAATGGTGAGTGCACGGTAAAGTTCATTGACGGCGAGCTTAAGAGCATCGGCGATAGACAGTCAAAACAAGGTGACAACGACGGCCGCTATGAGGTGCTGGAGCGCTGGGGTTATGTATCTGGCGAGGACTTGAGGTCGGCCGGGCTAGAGGTGGCGGATGACCGCAGCCATGAGAGCTTTTTTAGCAACATCTGGATGCTGCCCAATGGTGAGGTGGTCAAAGCTGTGCTGCAGCCGATTAACGGTGTGACCTGGCCTTACCATGTGTACTACTTTGATAAGGACGAAACATCGTTCTTTGGTGAGGGTTTGGCCAGCGTGATGCGTGATGACCAGACGATGATGAATGCGGCCACCAGGCTGATGCTGGACAACGGCGCGATCACTTCTGGCGCAATGATTGAAGTGGCAACGGGCTTGCTGTCAAGCATGGAAGAGGGGACAGAGATTGAGCCGTGGAAAGTATTTTTGCGCAACTCAACCAGCCCGGGAACACCTGCGGTGCGCGCGATTGAGTTGCCGTCTCGCTTGGGCGATCTGAGCGGTCTGGCAGACAGGTTTGAGAACAATGCCGATGAGGTGAGCGCGATACCCAGGTATATGACCGGGGAAAACGTGGCCTCTGGCGCAGGCGGCACAGCCAGCGGCATGAGCATGCTGATGGGTGCTGCCAATATCATGATCAAGGACTTGGTGAGCAATTGGGATGAGGGCATCACGCGCTCATTCATCACCGGTATGTACCGTTGGAATATGCAGTTTCACCCGGATGCAGCGATTAAGGGTGATTTTGACGTCAAGGCGCGCGGGTCATCAAGCCTGGTGGCGCGTGAAGTTCGAGCCCAGCAGCTTGATGCCTTTAGTCTGGCTGTGGCGAACCCGATGGATGCGCCTTTTATCAAGCGTGACCACTTGCTTCGCCAACGCGCCGAGGCGCATGAGCTCTCGGACGTGATCAAGACTGAGGAAGAGGTGATGGCTGAGCAAAACAATGAGCAGGCCGCACAACAACAACAGATTCAGCAGGCGCAGATGCAATTGACAATGGCTGAATTGCAGCAGAAGGTGGCCTTATTGACTGCACAAGCAGCCAAGGCGATGGCTGAAGTCGAATTGGTCAAAGCCAGGGCAACCGAGACCAAGGTAGGCTCTGTTTTTGCAGCATTACAAGCGGGTGGTGCAGCTACCCAGAATCCGCATGTCGCACCCGCGGGCGATGAGATTTTGCGTAGCGCCGGTTGGGCTGATGCAACGCCGAACCCGAGCATCGCCCAGATAAGTGGCCAGCCAGTGCAAGAGCGGCCTGTGTTTGACCCGACCAAAGAGCTAGACAAGCCAGATTCTGGCCGTGTTGGCCTGAATGCGGGTATGGAAACAGCGGTGATGAATGACAACTAAAAAAACCGAAGAGCAACTGATGCATGAACGCTTGATCGAGGCGTCGCGCACAGTGCGCCAATACGCTGGTAGCGAGTGTTCGCGCCATTTGATTGAGCTGCTTGACGTGTTGGGACGCAGCTATGTGACCGATTTGGTCAATGTGCGACCGGATGGCTTGGTCGCATTGCAAGCGGCCATCAAGCAGACCTATGCGATTCGCGCGATTGTGGCCGATGAAGGCCAGGACGTGCCAAAGATTTGATTCTCAACCCCGTGACTGATTGAGCCGCTTCATTGCGGCTTTGTTTCGTCCGGACAGTCCGAGTCCCGCAAGGGCTCTTTTTTTGCCCCGAAAGGAAACGCTATGAAACCCAATGACCAAACCGAGCAAGATGAATTTGCCGCCTCTTTTGACGAGGATATGCAAAAAAAGGAGATGACCGAGGATGAGGCTTTTGGCCTGACGCCTGACCCTGAAACCCCGGATGAAACCGAGGCTGAGGTGGCCGAGGAGCCAGCAGAACAAGAGCCTGCCGAAGCGCCAACGGATACCGCTGGTGCAGAAGCTGGCGATGCTGGTCCGACTGACGAGACTTCGGTGGTCGTGGCAGTAGAGCCGGGCGCCCAAGATCAAGGCGTGGAGGTGATGAGCCCGGAGGATGTTCAGCGCGAGAAGTCGTGGATGGGGAGGCTCAAAGCCAAGGAGGCTGAACTCAAGGCACGCGAGGAGGCTTTGAAGGCGCATGAACCCGCTGAGACGCCAGCCGAAGAGTCTGCTGAGGCCACTACGACTGAGGCGATGGAAGATGCGATGGACAAGGTTGACAGCGGAGAGTTGACCTTTGAGCAGGCCATGAAGACGCTGGAGTCTGACTTTGGCCCGGACTTTGCACGCATGCTTAGCGTGATTGCCAAGCGCATTGGCGGTGAAGTGGCTGATGAGCGTGCCAACGCGGTGCGCGGTGAGCTTGACGGACTGGTTGGCGAACTGCGCAACGAGAAAGAGAAAGCGCACTACGAGATGATTTCAGATGCCCACCCAGACTTTATGGATGTGGCCGCCAGCGCAGAGTTCAAGGGCTATGTGGATAGCCTGCCTGGCTCTGAACAAGAGCAGGCGATGCAGGTGATTCACGGCGGCAGCGCCAAGCAGATCAATGCTTTGCTGAGTGCCTACAAAGAAAGCATCAAGACCGAACCGCAAGCCGATCAAAGCCCTGTGGATGAGTCGGCCATGGACGCTGCTGAAGGCGTGCGCTCGGCTGGTTTGAAGATCCCGGAGAAGCCTGCCAAGGCAGATGATTACGAAGCTGCATGGGCCGAATTCGCATAAAGATTTCAGGCGAAAGCCGAGACCATTACCAAGTTGGTTACCTGGTCGCTTCGCACAGTGAGCGTTATCACTGAGCATTTTCGGAGCACGACACCGGTCGCGCTGTCGGGTGCATGCGGGATAAGTCAAAAGACTCCCCAAAGGCATGGCCTGGGCTGCATACGGCATTAAAGCGTCAGTTCGCTCCTTTTGATATGGCTCCGCAAGGGGCTTTTTGTTTTTTTATCTTAAGGAAAAATCATGGCTACTACTGCTTATGGTGATATTTCACCGCGTACCTCTGCCTATGCATGCAAGGAATTGCTCAAGCGTGGCATCCCCTACCTTGTTTTTGAGAAGTTCGGCCAGGCTAAAAACCTGCCTAGCAACTCCAGCAAGCTCGAAATGTTTCGGCGCTTTACAGCATTGCCGACCACCCCGAAGGAGCTGACCGAGGGCGTGACTCCCACTGCGCAAACACTGCAAAAGGTTGACGTTACTGCCACTTTGGTGCAGTACGGCGACTTGATTACCGTGTCTGATGTGGTCACCGATACGATTGAAGACCCCGTTTTGAACGAGTCTCTTGAGTTGTTGGGCGAGCAAGCTGCACAGATGATCGAGAAGATGCGCTATGGCGTTTTGAAAGCTGCTACCAACAAGACGTTTGCCAACGGCACAGTCCGTTCTGCCGTGAATACACCATTCACTGTGGCGCTGCAACGTAAAGCTGTTCGCGCCTTGAAGCGCCAGAACGCACGCCCGATCACCTCGATCGTGCGCTCGACGCCAAGCTACGGCACCGAGAATGTTGCCCCTGGTTATGTTGGCATCATTCACCCTGACATGGAGGGTGCCTTGCGTGCTGCACCAGGCTTCACACCGGCTGAAAAGTATGGCTCGATCAGCCCATGGGAAAACGAAATTGGCAAGATTGATGACGTGCGCTATTTGTGCACCACCATCGTCGAGCCCTACCCGGATGCCGGTGGCATCAAGGGCGCCATGTTGTCGACGTCTGGAACTTCGGCCGACGTGTACCCGGTGATCTTTTTGGGTCGTGATGCCTACGGCATTGTGGCTCTTAAGGGTCAGTACTCCGTGACACCAATGGTGGTCAACGCCAAGCCTTCGGATTCTGACCCGTTGGCACAGCGCAGCCACATTGGCTGGAAGAGCATGCAAACCTGCGTGATCTTGCAAGACGCATGGATCGCAATTGTTGAAGCTGCTGTCGAAGCTTAAACCTGGTTGACCCGCAAAGGGTTGATTCAAGCCCCTGAGGAGGAATCCCCAGGGGCTTTTTCTTTGGGCCTTTGATGGCCTTTTCTGTTTTCAAGAGGTAACCACATGGCAACGAAATCCCAAATCAGCACACTGGAAGACAGTGCGCAACCAAATTCTGCTGCGGAAGATACGGCAAACGTGCAGCGCGCCCGCGCCCTCGAGGGTGGCACCGGAAAGTATGAGCTGCTGACCATTTATTCGGGTTCTGAGGCAGATGGCCAAGAAGCTGTCTTCATTGGGCTGAACGGCTACGCCTATCAGATTCCGCGCAATAAACCCTACCTGGTGCCAGAGGAAGTGGTTGATATTTTGCGCAATTCGGTGACAACGGCCTACGCCAATGTTGGCGGGAAGCAAGTCGCTACCGACCGCCCTCGCTACGCCTTCTCTGCAGTGCCTGAGTAAGCAGGTAGCCAATCATGTTGCTCTCCAACTTCCACCCCTTTGTTGCGACCGAGGTGATTGGCTGCCCCTACCCAACACTTGATCAGGCCTTGTTGCTGACGGCGATTGAATTCTGCCGTGAGACCAAGGCCTGGACTGAGAGCCAAGACCCAATCATCCTGATTGAGGGGGTCAATGAATATGAAATTGACGTCCCGACTGGCGCCTATGTGCAAACGGTGCGCGATGTCTGGATCGGCAGTCACCGATTGCAGCCCGTGACGATGTCTGGACTGCAAAACGCGATGCCTGACTGGCTAAGCGCCAAAGGCAGTGAGCCCAGCTACTACAACATGGCAGGCGAATTGCCACTGTTGCGGGTCTACCCGACCCCCACCGCAGTGACAGGCCAGGCCATGGTAGTTCGCGCGAGCTATGTGCCGATGATGAGCGCCACCAGCCTGCCCGACTTTCTTGGGCAAAGACACCTAGATGCCATTGCAAGCGGCGCCAAAGCCCGTTTGATGGCCATGCCTGGCGTGCCATGGACCAACACAGAGTTGTCCATCTACTACCGCGCCAATTTTGACAAAGCCATTTTGAACACCCGGATTGAAGAGGCGCATGACCGTGTGCCAGGAACGATTCGGGTGCAGCCACGTGCCTTCGGGTTTTAGTTCATAGGAGTCATCATGACCATTTCCGCCGCCTCCATCATCCACCGCGCCACAGATTTACTGCAAGACCAAACCAGTGTGCGCTGGCCTGCTAACGAGTTAGTACGCTGGCTCAACGACGCACAGCGCGCCATCGTCAAGGTTCGCCCTGACGCGATGAACACCACGGCCACCATGACATTAGTTGCAGGGTCACGCCAAGACCTGGACAACGCCAACCTGACGCCTTCGCCAGCCAAGCTGATTGAGATCA
>Ga0210021_1003918_pt1 | contig 11687 bp, 10 predicted proteins | sample CryGeymeta201517_FD_183981 | JGI IMG/M metagenome (GOLD analysis project Ga0210021, IMG submission 183981) | Groundwater microbial communities from Crystal Geyser aquifers in Utah, USA - Crystal Geyser metaG 2015-17 (SPAdes) (version 2) | ecosystem: Environmental > Aquatic > Deep subsurface >... | reverse complement strand
ATAAAGCATTTATCATATTATTTTTATTGTTGATAATATCTATTCCTGCAGATGCCCAATGCGCTATGTGTCGTGCTGTTCTTGAAAGTGAAGAAAGTCAAAGCAGCGCTGAAGGCATTAATAACGGTATCGTGTACTTAATGGCTATTCCATATATATTAATAGCTGGTATAGGGTTTATTATTTATAAAAAGTTTTTTAGCCAAAAAAAGCAGTAAAAAGTCTTTTTACTGTAACAATTCTAGGTTTTAACAGTCTTATTTACTAAAGTGAATTTAGTTTCTTAACAATTCTTTATGATATATAGGGTATTGTTTTGGCTAATTTTACCAAAATAACCATCGGTCTATGATTCAAATTAAAGATTTGCACAAATCTTATCAAATGGGAAATAATTCTCTTCATGTTTTAAAGGGCATCAATTTCAATGTAAAAGAAGGAGAAATGGTTTCAATCATGGGTTCTTCAGGTTCTGGAAAATCTACCTTATTAAATATTTTAGGAATCTTGGATGAAGCAGATTCTGGGTCATATATTTTGGATGGTGTTTCAATTAAAAACTTAAACGAAAAAGTTGCGGCTAATTACAGAAACAAGTTTTTAGGATTTATCTTTCAATCCTTTAATCTTATCAATTATAAAACCGCATTAGATAACGTAGCCATGCCTTTATATTATCAAGGCATGAAGCGTAAAGAACGTATTGAAAAAGCAGAATATTATCTTGAAAAAGTAGGTCTTTCTGCATGGTCTCACCATTTGCCTAATGAGTTGTCTGGTGGACAAAAACAACGTGTAGCAATTGCTCGGGCATTGGCTAGCGACCCAAAAGTGTTGTTGGCTGATGAACCTACAGGGGCATTAGATTCAAAAACTTCTCAAGAGGTTATGGAGTTAATTCAAGGCATTAATGACGAAGGAAAAACTATTTTAATGGTTACTCATGAGCATGATATTGCTCAAATGACTAAACGAATTGTGCACATTAAAGACGGTCTTATTATTGATGATAACCCTGTTAAACAAGTAAGAGCTTCATTGTATGTTTGATATTGAACGCTGGCAAGAAATATTTGAAACGTTAAGAAAAAACAAACTCAGAACTTTTTTAACTGGGCTTTCTGTGGCTTCAGGTATTTTTATATTGGTTATTTTATTGGGCTTTAGTAAAGGTATTGAAAACGGAGTAACCTCTCAATTTCAAAGAGATGCCACTAACTTAATAACCATTTGGACAGGCACTACTACCAAAGAATATAAGGGACTTAATCCAGGACGTTATATTCAACTTAAAAATAACGATTACAATGCCATTTCCAAGAAGTACGAACAATATATAGATTATGAAACCTCATTGTATTCTATTTGGGGAGGAACCATATCTTATAAAAGCGAATCTGGAAACTATCAAATTAGAGGCGTTATGCCAGATCATCAATTTATTGAAAATGCCGATATAAGTTCTGGAAGATTCATAAACCAATCTGACTGTAACGAATTTAAAAAAGTTGCCGTAATAGGTAATAAACTTAAACGCGATTTGTTTAAAGATGAAGATCCCATAGACAAAAATATTTCCGTTTTTGGAATGAATTTTAAAGTGGTGGGCGTTTTTTATGATCCAGGAGGAGAACGTGAAGAAAGTCAAGCCTATATACCAATAACAACAGCTCAAAAAGTATTTAATGCTGGCGATGATATCAGGAATATGCTTTTTACCATAAAAATGTCCGATAACTTTGATGATGCCGTGACCTTATCGCAAAATATTTCTCAAAATATTGAAGCAGATTTGAAACAAATGCATACGGTCGCTCCAGATGATATAAGTGCAGTTCGTGTTTTTAATACATTAGAAGAAGCCAAAAAAATATACTCATTAATTGGCACTATTCAAGCAGTATTTTGGTTTGTAGGCATAGGAACCATTATTGCAGGAATTGTAGGTGTGGGTAACATTATGTTAATTATTGTAAAAGAACGTACCAAAGAAATTGGTATTAGAAAAGCTTTGGGTGCTTTACCAATGTCAATAGTAGGAATGATAATTCAAGAAGCTGTTTTTGTAACCATGTTTGCCGGGTTATTTGGGTTAATATTTGGCTTAACATTACTTGAAATAGTAGGGCCACAAATTCAAAGTGATTTTATAAAATACCCTCAAGTTAATTTTAACATAGCACTAACAACCGTGTTTTTACTGGTTTTTGCTGGTGCTTTAGCTGGGTTTTTCCCAGCTTACAGAGCAGCAAAAATTAAACCAATAATAGCATTAAGAGACGAATAATATGTTTAGTAAAGATCGTTGGGATGAAATTTTAGAAGCTTTAAATTCAAATAAATTTAGAACTTTACTAACAGCATTTGGTGTGTTTTGGGGCATTACCATTCTGGTACTTTTATTGGCTTTAACCAATGGACTTAAAAATGGAGTCATGTCAGATTTTGGTGATTTTGCTACCAACTCTATGTTTATGTGGACCCAAGGAACCTCAAAACCCTATAAAGGCTTGCCAAAAGGAAGAAATTTTAATTATAAATTAGATGATGTTCAAGCTATTAAATCTGAAATTTCAAATATTAAGTACGCTTCACCAAGAAATCAATTAGGTGGATTTATGGGTAATAATAATGTTATTAGAGGTACTAAAACTGGTGCCTTTGAAATATATGGCGACTATCCAGAGTATATAAAACAACAACCTTTAGATATTTTACAAGGACGGTTTATTAGTTATTCAGACATCCATTCAAAACGAAAAGTATGCGTAATAGGCACCGATGTTATAAAAGGTTTATACAATAAAGATGAAGAACCACTTGGTACTTACATAAAAATAAATGGTGTTAATTTTATGGTTGTTGGCGTTTTTAAAATGAGTAACAGTCAAGGCGATAATCAACAAGATGCCAATACTATTTACATGCCGTTTACTACGTTTGGACAAGCGTTTAACAGAGGTGACGAAGTGGGCTGGATGGCAATTACTGCTGTTGATGATGTTCCTATAACATCAATCAAACAACAGGTTTTTGATTTGATGAAATTTCGTCATAAAATTGATCCAACTGATGAAAGAGCCATTGGTCATTTTGATCTTTCAGAGCAATTCGAAAAAGTTAATGGGCTCTTTACCATTCTTACCATTGTTGGATATTTTGTTGGCGCATTAGTATTAATGTCTGGAATTATAGGAATCAGTAATATTATGCTTATTGTGGTTAAAGAACGTACCAAAGAAATAGGCATCAGGCGTGCTTTAGGAGCAACGCCTTGGGTTGTTAAATCTCAAATCTTACAAGAAAGTTTAATTTTAACTATTCTTGCTGGCATGGTAGGTATTTCTTTTTCCGCAGCCATCATTTGGGTTTTAAATTATTTACTTGATATGAGTGGCCCAGTAGAGAATTTCGCAAACCCAAGTGTAAGTATGGGTGTTGTATTTGTAGCCCTCTTTATACTTGTTGTTTCAGGGTTATTAGCAGGCTTAATACCAGCAAATAGTGCTACCAAAATGAAACCAGTTGACGCATTAAGAATTGAATAAAAATATAATTAACAAATAATAATGAAAAGAACTAGAACCGTCATCGTATTAACCACTATTGTAGTTTTATTTGCCGCCGCACTTTTTTATCTATGGAAAAAAAATCAAGAAGATCCAATAAAATATACATCTGAGCTGCCTTCAGAACAAACTATTGTAGTAAAAACAGTTGCTACAGGAAGCATTGTTCCTAAAGAAGAAATATTAATAAAACCAAACATTTCTGGGGTTATTGAAGAAGTTTATATTGAAGCTGGCGAATATATTAAGTCAGGAGATTTAATTGCAAAAATTAGAGTTATCCCAAATGTATCGTCTTTAACAAGTGCAAAAAACAGTATTTCAAGCAATCAAACGGCTCTAGAAACAGCTCAAATTAATTTAACAACGCAACAAGCCAATTATGATCGTCAAAAAGCATTGTTTGAAAAAGGGGTTATTTCCGCCAATGATTTTGAAGGCATTAACAATACCTATTTGCAAACCAAACAAAGTGTTGAACAAGCAAAAATAAACTTAATGTCTTCAAAACAAAATTATGATATCATTAAAACTGGTACTACAAGTGGCTTGGGTAATATAGCTCAAACCTTGGTAAGAGCAACTATTTCAGGAATGGTTTTAGACGTTCCGGTAAAAGAAGGCAACCAAGTTATTGAAGCCAATAATTTTAATGAAGGAACCTCAATTGCGTCTTTAGCAGACATTAATAAAATGATTTTTGAAGGAAAGGTTGACGAAAGTGAAGTTGGAAAAATTAAAGAAGGACTTCCCTTAGAAATAACTATAGGAGCCATTGAAGATAAAAAATTTGATGCTGTTTTAGACTATATAGCACCAAAAGGCGTTGCCGAAAATGGTGCCATTCAATTTGAAATTAAAGGAAGTTTAAAATCGATTGATTCCACATTTATTAGAGCAGGATTAAGCGCCAATGCCTCTATTATTCTTGAAAAAGCAGAAAAAGTTTTAGCTATTAGAGAAGCTTTAGTTCAATATGATCCTGAAACCAAAAAGCCATTTGTTGAAGTTGAAGTAGGTGATCAAAAATTTGAAAGAAAAGAACTTGAGTTAGGAATTAGCGATGGTATCTTTGTAGAGATTAAAAGTGGAATTTCTAAGTCTGATAAAATAAAAGTTTGGAATCAAATTCAAGGCGTTCCAAATTATGCACAAAATAATTAATTTATCTGTAACACTTTACTCGTTACGTAGACCAATATTTTACCTATGAAAAAAGTAATTTTTATACTATTAGTTTTATCAACTATCAAAATTCAAGCTCAAGACCATAAATGGACGCTGAGAGCCTGTGTTGATTACGCCATTGAAAACAATATTTCCGTTAAACAAAGTGAGTTAGATTTAAAAACATCTGAATACAACAAAAAAGACGCCATAGGTAATTTTTTACCATCCTTAAATGGGTCTGTAAATCATTCTTGGAGTATTGGACTTGGACAAGATCCAGTTACATTTAATGCTGTAAACTCAACAACAAAAAATCTTTCAGGAGGTATTAGTTCAAGTTTAGACATCTATAAAGGACTTCAAAATATCAACCAATTACAACGTTCTAAATTACAGTTATTGGCATCTCAGTATCAATTGGATGATATGAAAGATAATATTTCTCTTTCTGTAGCAAATTCCTTTCTTCAAATATTATTCAATAAAGAACAATACAAGGTTTTATTGACCCAACATGAGATTTCTCAAGAAGAGTTAAGCAGAACCGAAGAACTTGTAAATGCAGGATCCTTGCCAAAAGGAGATTTATTAGAAATTCAAGCTACTTTAGCATCACAAGAACAGCAATTGGTAAATGCCCAAAATGCTATTTTTCTATCTAAAATTCAATTAGCTCAAATATTATTAATTAAAGATTATAAGAATTTTGATATTGTAGATACAGAATATGATGTTCCAAATACATTTATCCTAAATGAATCTCCAGAGGCCATTATAAATAAAGCTAAAGAAACTCGATACAATATTAAAATAGCTGAAAACAACACTAAAATTGCCAACTATAATTTAAAAATAGCTAGAGGTGCTTTACAACCATCAATAAGTGGTTCTTATAATTTTGGAACTAATTATTTTACATCTCAGTTATTTGATACACCAGATTTTGAAACTCAAATCTCTGATAATAAAAGTCATAATTTTTCTTTACGCCTTAATATTCCTATCTTTAATGGGTTTTCTAGCAGAAATAATGTAAAAAGAAGTCAAGTAGATTTTGATCGTTCTAAATACCAATTGGAGCAAGCAAATTTAGATTTAGAAACAAACGTATATCAAGCTTATAACGATGCTAAAGGTGCTTTAAAAGCCTATGAAGCCGCACAAAAAACATTGAATGCCAGACAAGAAGCGTACAATTATTCGAAAGAGCGCTATAATGTTGGTTTGTTAAATGCTTTTGATTACAACCAATCGCAAAGCAGATTTGAACAAGCACAAAGCGATGTTGTTCGAACCAAATATGATTATATATTTAAACTTAAAGTGTTAGAATTCTATTTTGGAGTTCCTATTACCGATATAAATTAATTAAAATGAGTAAAAAATCACTTATCGTTATAATATCAATTACCCTAGTTTTGCTGATTGTTTTAATTGGAGGTAAAAAAGCTGGATGGTTTGGTAAAAGTGGTAATTTTAAAGAAATTGAAACCCAGAAAATTACAAGGTTGGATATTGTTGAAACCGTATCTGCAACTGGAAAAATTCAGCCAGAGGTTGAGGTTAAAATCTCGAGTGAAGTTTCTGGTGAAATTATTGAGCTTCCAATAATTGAAGGCCAACAAGTAAAAAAGGGAGATTTATTGGTTCGTATCAATCCAGATATTTATCAATCCAGTTTAAATCGCTCTCAGGCATCGCTTCAAAATGTAAAAGCAAATTTAAATCAAGCCGAAGCCACTTTAAAAGAAGCAAAAGCTAGTTATGAACGTAATAAACAGCTCTTTGAAAAAGGTATTATTTCAAAAGCAGATTGGGATAAAGCCATTTCTTCTTATGAAATTGCCCAAGCAAACAAAGAATCTGCTTATTATGGCGTTAAAAGCGCAGGCGCAACGGTTAACGAAGCTTTAGATAATTTAAACAGAACCACCATTTATGCTCCCATAGACGGCACGATTTCAAAACTGGATGTGGAGTTAGGTGAGCGTGTTGTTGGAACACAACAAATGGCTGGTACCGAAATTATGCGTGTTGCCAATTTGGCCAGTATGGAAGTTGAAGTGGATGTTAATGAAAATGATATTGTTAAAGTAACCATCGGAGATTCAACCATAGTAGAGGTTGATGCCTATTTAAAGAAAGAATTTAAAGGTGTTGTTACAGAAATCTCAAATTCGGCAGATGGTATTTTAACAGCAGATCAAGTCACAAATTTTAAAGTTAAAGTTAGCATATCTGAAGCATCTTATAAAGATTTGGTTGAAGGCAAACCAGAATATTATTCTCCGTTTAGACCAGGAATGACCGCAACAGTTGATATTATTACAGACCAGCGTAAAAGCGCTATCAATGTTCCCATAAGTGCCATTACCATTAAGACAGATACAACAACTACCAAGCAAAATGCAAAAAGTGATATTGCTATTAATAATGATGAAAAATTTGAATGTGTCTTTGTTAAAAATGGCGATACGGCTGAGCTACGAGTTGTAAAAACAGGCATTCAAGATGATTCAAATATTGAAATTATTTCAGGTTTAGAAGAAGGTGAAGACGTTATTATTGGGCCTTACAATGTGGTAACAAAAACACTTAAAAATGGTGATAAAGTAGAAATTAAGGCTCCAACAAACGAAGAAAATTCCGATAACGAATAAACCCTTTTAATTTTGGCCTTAATACTAAGTATAGAGACGTCAACAACCAATTGTTCTATTTCACTTTCAAAAGAAGGAAAAACGGTTGTTTTAAAAGAAGACTACGACCTGAATTATTCTCATGCCGAACGACTTCATGTTTACATAGATGCCGTTTTAAAAGAAGCAGGAATTTTACCGCTACATTTGGATGCCATTGCCATAAGCAAAGGCCCAGGTTCTTACACGGGTCTACGTATTGGTGTTTCTGCAGCAAAAGGGCTTTGTTTTGCTTTAAATAAGCCATTAATTTCAATTGCTACGTTAGAGTCTTTAGCGCATCAGGTTAACAATGCTAACGGACTTATTGTTGCTATGTTAGATGCCAGACGCATGGAAGTTTATTCGGCTATTTTTAATTCAAAGTATCATCAAATTAGGGAAACCCAAGCAGAAATTTTAAACGAGGCTTCGTTTCATTTCTACTTAGAACAAAATAAGGTCTATTTTATAGGAAATGGTGTTGAAAAAACGAAAGTTTTAATCTCTCATCCCAATGCTATTTTTATTGAAGACAAATTGCCTTCAGCTAATGACATGAGTTTATTGGCTTATGATAAGTTCAAAACAAACCACTTTGAAGATGTCGCTTATTTTGAACCTTATTATTTAAAAGACTTTGTGGCATTAAAGCCAAAAGCCTAAGCTTGTTTTTTTATTTCTACTTGATGAGGATATGGTATTTCTATACCAGCAACATCAAGCGCTTCTTTGGTTTGTTCGGTAATATCAAAATATACATCCCAATAGTCGCCAGAATCACACCAAGGTCTTACTGCAAAATTAATGGAACTATCGGCCAATTCCAGAACATTAACCGTTGGAGCTGGATCTTTTAAAACTTTTGGATGAGATGTTAAAACATTCATCAAAACATCTTTGGTTTTTTTAATATCAGAATCATATCCTACCCCGAACACTAAATCTACACGTCTGGTTCCTTCTGTGGTATAGTTAATGATATTTCCGTTTGATAAAGATCCATTGGGGATAATGATTTCTTTATTGGAAAGCCCGGTAAGTTTGGTTGTGAAAATTTCAATTTCTTTAACTACGCCCATTTCACCTTGTGCTTCAATTAAATCCCCAATTTTAAATGGTTTAAAAATCATGATCAACACACCTCCAGCAAAATTTCCTAAGGAACCTTGAAGCGCTAACCCAATAGCCAAACCAACAGAAGCAAGAATGGCTGCAAATGAGGTGGTTTCAACACCAACTGTTCCTAAAACTACGACAATCAAGACAATTTTTAATATCCAGCTAAGCAAGTTCATTAAAAACTTTTTAAGACTCACATCGTAGTCTCTTTTTTCCATAGCTTTTCTTAAACCTTTCAGAATTATTTTAATGGTCCAAGACCCAATAATCCATATAACAATAGCTGCTATTAGTTTTGGACCAAATGTTGTAATTAATTGATAACCTGTATCGGTCCATCTTTCTAAATCCATAATAGTCATTTTTTCAATAAGTAGTAAAGTTAAAAACTATATAGCACACTCAAAAGGTAATTAGTATAAATTCAATAAAAAGTAGGGTTTCTTAATATATAATAGTAACCATTAATGCTAAAATGGCTGGAACAGCTTGCACATAAAACAAACGTATTTTTTTGGTAGAATAAGCCCCATAAACACCCGCAATAACCACACAAATTAAAAAGAAAATAGAAACATTATGGTCTTTTGTTATGATGGAATAAATTAAGCCAGCGGCCAAGAAACCATTGTATAAACCTTGATTGGCTGCCAATACTTTGGTTTGTTCAGCAAATTCTTTAGATTTTAAGCCAAAAGTTTTTATGCCTTTTGGTTTGGTCCAAAAAAACATTTCTAACATTAAAAAATAGAGGTGTTCAAAAGCAACAAAAGCGATTAAAAAAATCTTTAATGTCATCATGGATTTAAGAGTTTTACGGCATTGTCAACATTTGAAACGGGAAGTTGGCATGCATTATTAACACAAACGTATATTAAAGTTTCGTTTGGAGTGTATCTATTTTTTAGTAATGGTAAATTGTTATCTGAAGTACTTCCAGCAATGAGTTTGTTAGGAATATATGTTTTATTTAATTCTGAAATTTTTGCTGAGGCATCCTTTCCAATTATTGCAACTTCATAAAATGAATGGGTAAAATTAAGCATCAAGTCTAACCAATTTGAATATCCGGAAGGATATTCTTTTATCTCTGGTTTTACATTGTTAAGCATGGTAATGGATGTTTTTCGGAAATGTTCATTATCAAAATAATGTGATAATTTAAACAGATTTTTTGCCATGATGGAATTACTTGCTGGAATGACGTTATCTCGATATTCAATATTTCTAGAGACCAAGGCTTCATCTTCATTTGAGGTAAAGAAAAACATACCGCTACTGTCATCAAAAAAGTGGTCAAAGCAGTAATTGGTTAAATCTCTTGCTGTAAAAAGCCAAGCGTCATTTAAAGTATTTTCATAAAGAGCTAAAAAAGCATCAATGGTGGTAGCATAATCTTCAAGATAACCGTTTATATTACTTTTGCCAATTTTGTAATTATGGTTTAAACCACCATCTTCTCTTAGTTGGTTGTTCATTATAAAATGGGCATTTTTTTCTGCTTTGTCTAAGTAGATTTTTTCTTCAAATACTCTATAGGCATCCAGATAGCCTTTAAGCATTAAAGCATTCCATGACGTTAGGGTTTTGTCATCAAGTCTGGGTTTTGGTTTTTTGTTTCTAATGGCGATTAATGTTTCTTTCCAACACTGCTTTTTTTCAGCTAATTGCTCATCGGTAATCTGATGTTTTTTAATGATTTTAGCATCATCTTCTTTTCTAATAAGCACATAATTATTATGTTCCCAAGAACCATAAGCATTGATATTATAATAATCTGAAAACAGTTCAAAATCACCTTTCAATATCGTTTTGAGTTCTTCTTTTTGCCAAACATAAAAAGCACCTTCTTCAAGCGTTCCTTCATTATTAAAACTGTCGGCATCAAGCGATGAGTAAAAAGCGCCATTATCAGTAGTCATATCACGTTCAATATAGTTTAATGTATGAGTGACCACTTCTTTATATAAAGGGTTTTTTGTGATGAGGTAAGCATCTGCATATAAACTTACTAACTGAGCGTTATCATATAGCATTTTCTCAAAATGAGGCACATGCCATTTGGTGTCGACCGAATATCTTGAAAACCCACCACCAATATGGTCGAAAACACCACCATAGGCCATTTTGGTCAATGTAAAATTGACATAATCCTGTAATTTTTTGTCAGAACTTTGGTAGGCATATCTTAGCAAAAAATGATAGTTATTTGGCATCATGAATTTTGGAGCTCTGTTTGTTCCACCATATTGATAATCAAATTGTTTGGACCAATTTTCTGTTGTTTCTTCAACGAATTTTAATTCAAAAAAAGGTTTATCAGAATTCATGCTAACCATATCCATAGATTTAATACCTTGTTCTAATTTATCAGCATACTCATAAATTTTTTCAGGGGTTTTATCGTATAGTTCAGCTATCTGGTTTAAAGCACTTATCCATTGCTCTTTTCTAAAATAAGTGCCGCCCCAAAATGGCTTACCATTAGGCAAAGCAATGACATTCATAGGCCATCCGCCACCACCAGTCATAAGTTGCACGGCATTCATATATACTTGGTCAATATCGGGCCGTTCTTCTCTATCAACTTTTACATTCATAAAATGTTGGTTCATTACCTGGGCGACTAGGGTGTCTTCAAAACTTTCATGTTCCATAACATGGCACCAATGGCAAGCCGCATAACCAACACTAATTAATAAAAGTTTGTTTTCGGCCTTAGCCTTGTTTAAGGTTTCTTGATTCCAAGCATGCCAGTTTACGGGATTGTGTGCGTGTTGTAATAAATAAGGACTTGTTTCATTGATTAGGTCGTTGGTATATTGATGTTCCATAGGTTTTGGGTTCTGACCTTTGCAGTTGGTTAAAAGAAGTAAAAATAAAAACAGCTGTAGCTTCATCTATCAAAGTTACGGAAAAATTTAGGCATAAAAAAAGCGTTCTACTCTAGAACGCTTATGCTTTAAGGTATTATTTAATTAGTCTACCTCAAAAGTGATTTTAACATTCACTCTAAAATCTCCTGACTTCGACAATGCGTCACCCTAAATGATTTTCCCAAAAATCATCATCAAAGAGGAAGGCTATTTCCTTGTGAGATTCAGTGAGGAACATAGTTTTATTAACGGTTTTACCACTGATCGGTAAG
>Ga0210021_1003891_pt1 | contig 11757 bp, 11 predicted proteins | sample CryGeymeta201517_FD_183981 | JGI IMG/M metagenome (GOLD analysis project Ga0210021, IMG submission 183981) | Groundwater microbial communities from Crystal Geyser aquifers in Utah, USA - Crystal Geyser metaG 2015-17 (SPAdes) (version 2) | ecosystem: Environmental > Aquatic > Deep subsurface >... | reverse complement strand
GGGCGGCGGCAACGGCGGCGGCGGATTGGTCGCCGCGCGCCGCCTGCATAACTGGGGCGCAAACGTCATCGTCGCATTGACCAAACCAGCGGACGAAGTTCGCGGCGTCCCCGCCCATCAGTTGGACATCCTCCAGCGGATGGGGATTCCCCGCGTGGAGTCCGCTGCGCTTCTTCCGCCCCCCAGCCTGATTCTCGACGCAATCATCGGTTACAGTCTGAGCGGATTCCCGCGCGGCGCGGCGGCGGAATTCATCCGCTGGGCAAATGCCCAATCTGCGCCGATTCTCGCGCTGGACGTCCCTTCGGGGGTAGACTCCACCAGCGGCGAAATCCACGACCCCGCCATCCGCGCCGCCGCCACGCTGACGCTGGCGCTGCCCAAAACGGGCTTGCTCGCGCCCGAAGCGAAGCCCTTCGTCGGCGAATTGTATCTCGCCGACATCAGCGTCCCGCCCGAACTGTACGCGCAGATGGGAATTGCCGTCCCGCTGCTGTTTGCCGAGAGCGACATCGTTCAGGTAGCGCAAGTCTGAGACTTGCGCCATCGCACTTTTTCACGGACTCCAACGTCTCCAGACGTTGGATGCAAAGTCAGGAGACTTTGCACTCCGCAACCTTACAAGATGAGACCTAAATGCCAGAGCCATCAAAACATTCGCCCGATTATTCGAAAATCATCGCCGCCGTCAGTTGGGCGCTGTTGCTGATCGGTTACTGGTGGTACACATCCGCCAACGGCTTGATGCCGATGCAGACCATGCAAACGCTTATCAACTTCGTCTCCAAAAGCCCGTATGGGTTTCCGTTGTATGTGCTGGTGTACATGATTCGCCCCATCTTCCTCTTCCCCGCCACGCTGGTGACGATGACCGCCACCTACCTGTACGGCCCCGTGCAAGGGATTGCCTACGCCCTGGTCGCCAGCAACCTGTCTTCGATGATCGCCTATTTCATCGGAAAATTTTTCGGCGGCGGGTTTCTGCAAAACATCAACGAAAAGAATATTGTCGGCAAATACGCCGCCCGCCTGCGAGCCGATGGTTTTCAAACCACGCTGATTTTGCGCTTTTTATTTTTGCCCTACGATTTGGTCAGTTATTTTTCGGGCTTCCTGCACATAGACCTGGGCTGGTTTATGTTGGCAACTATTTTGGGAAGCATTCCTGGCACAATTTCCTTCGGTATGTTGGGCGCATCCATCGAAGGCGATTTCGCCGCCCAAAGCGTGAAACTCGACCCGCTCTCGCTGGTCGTCTCCGCCGCGATGTTCGCGGTCAGTATTGGCATGTATCGTCTTGTACGCAAGCGGGAGGTAATGCGAAATTAATTTCGCATTACCCTTTTGGGAACGCCTTGCGAAATTCTTCCACTGCTTTCTGCCCGTTGCGCTCCAGCGCCTTGTAAAACTGCTCGCGTTCCTGGTTGCGGTAATCCAGCCGTTCCACGTGGAAGGGCGCCAGCCGCTCGCCCGCCCTGCGCCGACTTGGGATTTGGCTGAAATATTGGATTGCGTTCTCTACGCTGAGCGCGTCCGTCCAATCGGACTTGTAAACGATCAAGCCCGAACGCGCGAAGATCCAGGTCATGTTGGGCATCGAGCCGTAGGCGCGGTGACAGGCGCCGTCCAACGCGTCCACCAGAATCGGGCGCGTCACGCCGAGAATATCCCGTAGGTCACGCGCGTGGCGGAACTTCTGCGCCATCGAAGTCAGGCGCCGATAATTTTCGCCAGGGTGCGCTTCGTGGGTATAGAGAAAGATCGAGCCGATGTTTTGCCCTGCATATTTATCGGCAATCGCGTTCATGGACGGCGCCGCCATCCCGCAGTAGGGTCAGGTGAAACTGCCGAACTCCACGATGGTGAAATCATGTCGCGACCAGACTTCGCCCAGGCGCGTGGGAGTCTGATCCAAATGCCATAACGGGAAATCCAATCCAACTGTGCCCGTCTTTGGGCTGGCGTCGAAATTCATCCAGGGCTCGAATTTTTCAGGAACAAAGCTATCATAGTTGTAACGAGTCAAAAGGTCATCCATGGGTTCATCCGTTGGCAGAACAATTTCAGGAGAATGAAATGAAGATCACCATTGTAACTGATACGGACGCGCTTGCGAACGCGGCGGCAGATTTTTTTATCGCCCAGTCACAAGCCTCGATTCAGGAAAACGGACGATTCGCCGTTGCCCTTTCAGGTGGCAATACGCCGCGTCAACTTTATGCGCGTCTGGCAAAACCCGATCTCGCGTCTCGCGTGAGCTGGGAGGCGGTTCACCTGTTCTGGGGCGATGAGCGCTGCGTCCCGCCCGACCATGCCGACAGCAACTATCGCATGGCGATGGAATCCCTCCGCGTTCCCATCCCCGCCCAAAACATTCACCGCGTTCAAGGTGAACTTGCTCCCGAGGAAGCTGCCGCTCGATATGAAAATGAACTGCGCTCTTTTTTCGGGGACGCGCCGCGCTTCGACCTGATCCTGCTCGGGCTTGGGGATGACGGACATACCGCCTCGCTCTTTCCATTCTCGCCGACGCTTCACGAACGGACCCTGTGGGTGGCCGCGGTCGCCCACGAGACGCCTCCCCCGCCCCTCGTCCCGCGTGTGACGCTGACGCTTCCCGTTCTCAATGCGGCGCGTCAGATCGTCTTTCTCGTATCGGGCGCAGGGAAAGCCGAACGGTTGGCGGAAGTCCTGCACGCGCCGACAGCATCCCATCCCCTTCCAGCCAGCATGATCCAACCTGACAACGGAGAACTTCTCTGGCTGATGGACAAACCTTCCGCCGCGCATATCACAACAGATAGGTTCGGGTAAGAACATCGCCCTGATTAATATCCCTAGTATGCAACGGCCTGCCATCCTGTTGATGGCAACGAATCGCAGACCTGGGATCAATCATGGCAGTCAATGAAAAATATTTCTTAGCCGGCGATATCGGCGGCACAAAAACGGTTCTGGCGCTTTATCAGGAGGATGGAAGTCCGTACGCGCCGATCAAGAAAGAGCGCTTTGTAAGCCGCAACTATTCTTCTCTTGGCGCACTGGTGTCAGAATTCCTGGCGGCTTCGAACGTTGAACCAGCCCGCGCCAGTTTTGGCGTGGCGGGACCCGTGCAAGAGGGGCGCGTCAAAACCACGAACCTGCCCTGGCTGATCGAGCAACAAGAGTTGGAACAAACGATACATGCGCCCGTCCGCCTGCTGAACGACTTGTCTGCCATTGCCCATGCTATTCCATATCTTCAAGCGAATGATGTGGAAACGATCAATCCGGGCGTTGCTGCTTCAAAATCTCCGCTGGCAGTTGTCGCGCCGGGAACGGGTTTGGGAGAGGCGTTTCTCACCTGGTCAGGCGGACGTTACCATGCCCATCCGTCGGAAGGCGGACACGCAGATTTTGCGCCCGTTGATTCTTTGCAAACGGAATTGCTGCTTTATTTACAGCCGCGTTTTGGTCATGTCAGTTTTGAAAGAGTGTGTTCGGGCAGCGGCGTCCCCAACCTTTATAATTTTTTGAAAGACAGCGGAAGGCATGTGGAGCCTGGTTGGCTGCGCGATGAGATCGAACAAGCCAGCGACGCGACGCCCATCATCGTTCAAGCGGGCGTGGAAGGCCGCGCGGAAATTTGCGGCGCGGCGCTGGATCTATTTGCTTCGATATTAGGCGGCGAAGCGGGAAACATGGCATTGAAAGTTCTCGCGACCGGCGGAATTTACCTGGCAGGCGGAATGCCGGGGCGGGTCTTGTCTTTCCTGCGGAAGCCAGCCTTCCTGAACGCTTTTGTCCAAAAAGGCAGGTTTACCAACCTGCTGCGCGCCATCCCTGCGCATGTTGTCATCAACCCGGAAGTCGCCTTGTTTGGCGCGGCGTGTCACGGGAATGAACTTGAAAATTTCGACGAGTGATTTGGAGACTGAAATGGATCTTGCAGATCGAGTTGTCATTATTACCGGCGCCACCGGCGCGTTGGGGAACGTGGCGGCGCGGAAATTCGCCGAGCAGGGCGCGCGGCTGGTTTTGGTCGGGACGAGCGACGAGAAACTGGCGCGACTCGCCCAAACCTTGAACCTGCCCGCTGAGCGCGTCCTGATCCACGCGGCGGACGTGAGCGAAGCGGGACAGGTCGTCGCGTTGGCAGGGCGCGTCCAGCAAACCTTCGGGCGGGCGGACATTCTCCTGAATCTGGTCGGCGGCTGGAGCGGCGGCAAATCCCTGGTCGAAGTGGATGACCGCGACGTGGAAAAAATGCTCCAGCAACATTTATGGACGACCTATCATTTGGCCCAGGCATTTATTCCGCTGATGAGCGCCAACCGCTGGGGACGGATTCTGGCGGTCTCTTCACCGCTGGCTTCCCGCCCAATTGCGAATATGTCGCCCTACGTTATCGGCAAAGCCGCGCAGGAAGCCCTGTTGTTGACGCTGGCGCAGGAATTAAAAGACAGCGGCATCACGGTCAACCTGGCGCTGGTGAAAACCATTGACGTCAAACACGAACGCGCCGCACAGCCCAACGCTAAAAACGCCGCATGGACGACGCCGGAAGAGATCGTCGCTACGTTCCTGCGCCTGTGTTCTGACGAAGCGGGCATGACCAACGGCGCGCGCATCCCGCTCTACGGCGGCTGAAAGGAACCGAGATGGACGCAAGGAAAGTTGCCCTGGTCATCGTGGATATCAGCGGATACACCCAGTTCATCCGCTCGCAAAAGTTGAGCGCGGTTCACGCCGAGGAGATCATCTTCGACCTTCTCGAAGCGGTGATTGACCATGCCGACTATCCGTTGACGTTGAACAAGTTGGAAGGCGACGCGGCTTTTCTCTACGCCGAAATGACCGAAAAAAATCAAGCAGAAGTCGCCCGCGACGTGCTCGGGCAGGCGCGGGAATTCTTCAAGGTCTTTTACGAGCGCGCTCGCGCCTTGTCCACGGAAAGGGCGGATTGTGATTGCGACGCCTGCCAGCGCATCCTCGACCTGAGAATCAAAGTGGTTTTACATGCCGGCGAAGCCGCGTTCAGAATGATTCGCCAGTCGGAGGAAATGGCAGGCGAAGACGTGATCCTGGCGCATCACCTGCTGAAGAATTCCATCCAATCGAATGAATATGTCCTGATGACCGAGACGTTTCGCCGTCTTGTTGGAGCCCAGAACGATCTTTTCCTGGAGAAGCGGCTCGAATCTTACGGCGATTTGGGCGAGGTTCCCATTCATGTATCTTACCCGCGCAGGAAAAACGAACCCGAGCCCTGGCCGCCCATCTACTTTCAATTTTTCTAAAGGAGTTTGAAATGTCGTTGACCCACATGCAAATCAAGGAATTGCTCGACGAAGATCTGAAACACGAATGCGAAGGTTTCGGGAAGGACAAAGTCTGCGTGCGTATCGCCGCGATCGGCGAACTGCCCTCACGCTTTGGAGACTTCCACATCTTTGCCTTCTACAACAACCGTGACGGCAAAGAACACGCCGCCATCGTGCGCGGGGATGTGACCGACGCCGAGAACGTACCCGTGCGCGTCCATTCGGAATGTCTGACCGGCGACGCCATTGGCTCCCTGCGCTGTGACTGCCGCGACCAATTGGAAACCGCGCTCAAAGAAATTGGGAAAATGGATAAGGGCATCCTGCTCTACATGCGCCAGGAAGGGCGCGGCATAGGGTTGATCAATAAGATCCGCGCCTATGGCTTGCAGGATCATGGCTACGACACGGTCGAAGCCAATCTTGCCCTGGGTTTTCGCGATGACGAGCGCGAGTACAGCGTGGCCGCGCACATGCTGTTTTCCCTGAAGGTCAAATCCATTCAACTCATGACCAACAATCCGCGCAAGATTTCAAACTTGACCCAGCATGGCGTGATAGTCAACGGGCGCATCCCTGTCATCATCCCGCCCAATCCGTACAATGAATTTTATCTAAAGACCAAAGCGGAAAAGTCCGGTCACATGCTCGATTCATTTGGCAAGCTGCATTTGCAGGAACAAGGTGACCTTCCGGTTGTGGAAGGCATGACCCAGCAGCAGATCGAACAACTGATACAGGAATAAATCAATGACATCCATCGAACAGAAAACTATTCAAACCATCCGCTTCCTGGCGGCAGACGCGGTGCAAGCCGCCAACTCCGGACATCCCGGCACGCCGATGGGCGCGGCTTCGCTCGCCTACGTTTTGTGGACTCGCCACCTGCGCCACAATCCATCCAACCCAAAGTGGTTCAACCGCGACCGCTTCATCCTTTCGCCTGGACATGCCTCCACACTGCTCTATTCCCTCCTGCATCTGACTGGCTACGACCTGCCGCTGGATGAAATTAAACGCTTTCGTCACTGGGAGAGTCTCACGCCTGGACACCCTGAATATGGTCTCACCTCTGGCGTGGAAGTCACCACCGGTCCGCTTGGGCAGGGATTCGCAAACGGCGTTGGCATGGCAATTGCCGAACAATGGCTGGCGGCGCGCTTCAATCAATCTGAACATAAAATTGTAGATCACTTCACCTATGCCATTATTGGAGATGGCGACTTACAGGAGGGTGTCTCAGCCGAAGCCGCCTCGCTGGCTGGCACGCTCAAACTGGGCAAGTTGATTTACCTGTACGACTCGAACCGAATTCAAATTGAAGGCAGTACCGAAATCGCCTTTCAGGAAAATGTCGGCAAACGCTTCGAAGCCTACGGCTGGCAGGTGATTGGTCCTGTTGACGGGGATAATCTCGACGCGGTTGATTCAGCCATCCGCGAAGGAAAAGCGGACGCGGCTCGTCCCACGCTCATCATCTGCCGCACCCACATCGGGCATGGCGCGCCGACCAAGCAGGATACCGCCTCCGCGCATGGCGAGCCGCTCGGCAAAGATGAACTTGCCGCCGCCAAGAAAGCCGCTGGCTGGAATCCCGACGAGAGTTTCTTCATTCCTGACGATGTACTTGTCCACATGCGCTCAGCACAAGAAAAGGGCGCAGCGCTTGAAAAGGAATGGAAGGATGTTTTCAAGGCTTGGAAAAAAGCCCATCCTGCCGAAGCCCAAATTTTTCAGACTCAACTAAGCGGCGATCTTCCCGAAAATTGGAGCAGTGGACTGGTTGATTTATTTCATGCAGGCGATAAACCCATTGCCTCACGCGAAGCCTCGGGAAAGGTACTCAATACCCTTGCGCCAAACCTGCCCGCCTTGATGGGCGGCTCGGCGGATCTCGCCCCTTCCACAAAAACCATCCTCAAGGGACAAGGTGATTTCAGCGCCACAGATCATGCTGGACGCAATCTGCACTTTGGCGTGCGCGAACATGCGATGGGTAGTATTGCCAATGGCGTGGCGCTGCATGGCGGGGTCATCCCCTACACTGCCACATTTTTAGTCTTTGCCGATTACATGCGCCCTGCCTTGCGTCTGGCGGCGCTGATGAAACAACGGGTGATCTTTGTCTTCACCCACGACTCGATTGGCTTGGGCGAAGACGGTCCCACGCACCAACCCATCGAACAATTGTTGACCTTGCGCGCCATTCCCAACCTGACCGTTATCCGTCCCGCGGACGCGCGCGAGACCGTCGAAGCCTGGCGTGTCGCGCTGCTTCATCAACATGGTCCAACCGCGATTGTTTTATCGCGCCAGAACCTTCCCATGCTGGAGTGCGGCGGTGACGTGCGCAGGCTTTCCAGCGGCGCGTACATTCTCTGGCAAACAGAAGGCAAGCCCGACATCATCCTGATGGGTAGCGGCTCCGAAACGCAGTACGCGCTTGAAGCGGGCAAACAACTCGCGGCACAGGGAATCAAAGTCCGCGTTGTTTCCTTCCCCAGTTGGGAATTGTTTGAAAAGCAGACAAAAGAATATCGTGAGAGTGTTTTACCAAATGATGTGCGCGCCCGCGTTGCCATCGAAGCCGCGTTGCCCCTGGGCTGGGAAAAATATGTTGGGCTGGATGGCGCCATTGTTGGGCTCGATCATTTCGGCGCATCCGCTCCCGCCGCCACCCTGTACGAAAAATTTGGAATCACCAGTGAACACGTTGTCGCAGAAGCGCAACGTTTGCTGGAACAAAAGGAAATCAAATGACAACACTACACACCGCCCAATCGCTTGGGCAATCCATCTGGTTCGATAACATTCGCCGCGCCCTGCTGATTTCGGGCGGGCTGGCGGCGCTCCTCGAAAAAGGCGTGACGGGCGTCACCTCCAACCCAACCATTTTCGAGAAAGCCATCGCGGGCAGCGCGGATTATGACAAAGCCATGATCCCGCTGGCGCAGGCGGGCAAATCGCCAACTGAAATTTACGAGACGCTCGCCTTTGAAGACATCGGTCACGCGGCTGATCTATTGCGCCCAATCTATGACCGCACGAACGGCAAGGATGGTTTCATCAGTCTCGAAGTCAATCCTGCATTGGCGAATGACACGACGGGCACACTTACCGAAGCGCGGCGATTGTTCAAAACATTATCGCGCCCGAATGTGATGATCAAAGTCCCTGCAACCCCTGCGGGAATTCCAGCCATTGAGGCTTTGATCTCAGAAGGCATCAACGTTAATGTCACGCTGATCTTTTCGGTTGAACAGTATCGCGCGGTTGCGTTGGCGTATCTGGCAGGGTTGGAAAAATTCGTGCAGGCAGGAAGCGACCCATCCAAGGTCTCGTCTGTCGCGTCTTTCTTCGTCAGCCGCGTGGATACAGCGCTCGATCCCATTCTGACGGGACAGGGTCACACCGAGTTGCAAGGCAAGATCGCCATTGCCAACGCCCGCGCCGCCTATGGTCTCTTCACTGAATTATTTTCTGGCGAACGTTGGCTGAAATTACAGGAACAGGGCGCGTACCCACAACGTCCGCTATGGGCAAGCACTGGCACGAAAAATCCGCTCTATTCCAACACTCTGTATGTGGATAACCTAATCGGCGCGAATACCGTCAACACCGTGCCGCCTGAAACATTGATCGCATTTCTGGATCATGGCAGGGTGGAGGAAACTCTTGTCAGCGGACTCGCGCAAGCCCAGGCGGATCTCCAGCGATTGACGGCGCTCGGCCTGGACCTCAAAACGGTCACCGACAAATTGCTGGAGGACGCGGTTTCGGCTTTTTCCCGCTCCTTTGAAACCCTCATGGCAAGTATCGCCCAGAAACAAAGCGATATTCTCGCACAGAAGAGCCTGCTCACATTCAGCCTGGGCGAGTATAAGCCGTCCGTAGACAGGAGCCTGTTACAGGTCAGGGAAGAACGGGTGATGGGTCGCGTTTGGGAACACGATCACACCGTCTGGAAATCCGAACCGACCGAGATCACGAATCGTCTGGGCTGGCTGGATAGTCCCGCCGTCATGTGTGAGAACGTCACACAACTTAATGCCTTTGTTGAATCGGTCAAGGCGGATGGGATCGAACAGGCGTTGCTGATGGGCATGGGCGGCTCGAGCCTCGCGCCCGAAGTGTTCAGCAAGATTTTCGCCAATCCAAACAAGGGACTGAAAAAGGGATTGTCTGTGCTGGACAGTACCGATCCGCAGGCAGTGTTGGCGGCGGAAAGATCGCTTGACCTGGCGAAGACGCTGTTCATCGTTTCGACCAAATCGGGCGGGACGGTGGAGACGTTCTCGTTCTTCAAATATTTCTATAACCGCGTGGCGGAACGCATTGGTAACGAGAATGCCAGCAAACGCTTTATCGCCATCACCGACCCAGGCAGCGGATTGGCGGATGTCGCCGCAAAATATAATTTCCGCGCGGTGTTTCTGAATGACCCGAACATCGGCGGACGTTATTCGGCGCTGACCATGTTCGGTCTGGCGCCTGCCGCGTTGGTTGGCGTGGACGTGGAACGTTTGCTCGATAGCGCGCAGGTGATGACCTGCAACGCCGATGGTTGTAATTGCCCCGTGGATGGAAATAATCTTGGCGGGCAGTTAGGAACAACCATTGGTGAACTTGCCAAACATGGGCGCGACAAACTCACCTTTGTGCTTTCCCCGAAAATCGAATCCTTTGGCGACTGGGTCGAACAGTTGATCGCTGAAAGCACGGGCAAGGAAGGCAAAGGGATTCTGCCTGTGGTCGGCGAACCGCTCGGTAAGCCTGAAGTTTATGGGGAAGACCGCGTGTTTGTTTACATCAAATTAGCCGACGATTTCACGTATGACGAAAAGATACAGGCGTTGGAAAAAGCAGGTCATCCCGTGATCCGCTTGTTCCTGGACAATGAGTACGATCTGGGCGGACAGTTCTTCCTGTGGGAGATGGCGACGGCTGTGGCTGGGGCGCGGCTGGGAATCAACCCCTTCGACCAGCCCAATGTGGAAGCGGCAAAAATTCTGGCGCGCAAAATGGTGGCGGAATTTACCGAGAAGGGCGCACTGCCCAAATCAGAATCTGCGCCGCTCACTGCCGCAACACTGAAAGCCTTTCTCGATGGCGCAAAGCCTGGCGCGTATATCGCCATTCAAGCCTATATCCAGCCGACAGCGGAATCTGACTGCGCGCTTCTGGACTTACGCGCCCGCCTGCGCGATGAAACCAAACTGGCGACCACATTTGGATACGGTCCGCGCTTCCTACACTCTACGGGTCAATTGCACAAGGGCGACGCGGGCAAAGGATTGTTCATCCAGGTCACTTCACAAGCCGCGGACGATGTGGTCATCCCCGATGAAGCAGGCAAACCCGCGTGGACACTTTCGTTTGGCGCATTGAAAACGGCACAGGCTTTGGGTGACGCCCAAGCATTACGCGATGGCGGGCGCGCGGTTATCCACTTCGATCTCGGCGCGGACGCGCTGGCAGGATTGAAATCCTTGAACTACTGATGTTTGAAAAATAAAAGTCCATCTTGCCCGTCATTGCGAGGGTGTTCTTCCCGAAGCAATCCCCTGGTTTGCGAGAGGAGATTGCTTCGAGCGGAAGAACGCCGCTCTCGCAATGACGGGAACAAAGTGACAATAGTTTTTCAAAACTCAATAAGACTGAAGAGGTAAACATGCTAAACACAACCCCTGAAATCACTATCTATGGCGCGGACTGGTGTCCCGATTGCCGCCGTGCGAAACGTATCCTGGATGAACGCCAAGCCCCCTATCGCTGGGTGGATATTGACAGGGACCGCGAGGGCGAGAAATTTGTCATCCAAACCAATCGCGGCAATCGCAGTGTCCCCACCATCGTTTTTGGCGATGGCTCGATTTTAGTGGAACCGTCCAACGCCGAATTATCCGCCAAACTATACACGACCCGACTGGAGTAATTCTCATGCCTCGTGACATCCCTGTTGGAAATGGTTCCCTGCTGGTGAACTTCGACTCGACCTACCAACTGCGCGACCTGTACTGGCCGCATGTTGGCTTGGAAAATCATACGGCGGGTCATCCCTTCCGCTTTGGCGTCTGGGTGGATGGGGGATTCAGTTGGACGCACGCGGACGAATGGCAGAGACGGCTGGAATACGAACCCGCTACGTTGGTCACGCGCGTCGTCCTGGAGAATGCGCGGCTCGGCATCCATTTGCAAGTCAACGACGCGGTGGACTTTCACCAAAATTTGTACCTGCGCCAGATTGCCGTCTTCAATGACCGCGACCAGGAGCGCGAAGTCCGCCTGTTTTTCAGCCACGATTTTCATATCAACGGCACGGAGGTCGGCGACTCAGCCTACTACGAACCTGAACGCAAGGCGCTGTTCCATTACAAGGGCAAACGCTGGTTCTTAATTAACGCCGCAAAAGAGTCGGGCGGGCAATCCGATGTGAGATTGGATCAGTGGGCGG